>Ga0307373_10011152_pt1 | contig 13071 bp, 6 predicted proteins | sample OX2MG_FD_202534 | JGI IMG/M metagenome (GOLD analysis project Ga0307373, IMG submission 202534) | Soil microbial communities from Risofladan, Vaasa, Finland - OX-2 | ecosystem: Environmental > Terrestrial > Soil > Coastal area > Acid sulfate soil | place: Finland: Risofladan, Vaasa | collected... | reverse complement strand
AAAGATTACCTTTAATGCGGCCTGAATTTGACGCGCACCGGTGGTGAAGTCATTCTGTCCTAGCTGCGATTGCGAGATGCCGAAGGTGGGGGAGGAGATGGTCAACGAAGGTTGCGGCGGAGAGGCGAGGTTGGGGTGGTTGAAGACGTTGTAGCTCTCGGCGCGGAAGACGAGCTTGACCTGCTCGTGCAAGGTTTGCGTCTTTTGCAGGACGACGTCGGTGTTGATGAAGCCGGGGCCGTAGAACTTGTTGCGATGGATGGAGAGGTTTTCGCCGTAGGGCTCGTTGGTGAAGGCGGCGGCGGAGGGGCCGGTGATCTTACCCGCTGCGACGATGGTTCCGCGATGCGAGGGGTAGGGGGCTCCGATGAGCTGTGGCCGGTCTGCGGCGTCGGTGTGGAGGCTGTCGGTGGTGCCACGGAGATCGAAGGGAAGTCCGCTTTGCGCCTGCTGGATGCCGGAGATCTCGATGCCTTCGAAGAGGTGGCCGACTAAGCCGCTGCTGAGGTGCGTGGTGCCGATGCCGATGGGCAGGCTGTAGGTGGCGGCGACGGTGCCGCGGTTGCGAACGTCGAAGTCGGAGTTGCCGTACTCGGGACCGAGGTTGAAGCTGTTGCGCGGGAAGAAGGAGTCGCCTGCACCGGGTTTGATGGGGTCGCTGCCGTTATCGAGCGAGTGCGACCAGGTGTAGCTGCCGGTGAGGGTGAGGCGTCCGACCTGGCCTGAGAGCCGGGCCTGCAGGGCGTTGTAGTTGCCGCTGGCGACCGAGGTCTCGAAGGCTTCGTGGTAGAAGGCGTTGTTGTTGACCATGGGGCCGAAGCGGGTGCCGTTGGCGTCGGTGCCGCCGGTATAGAGCGCGTTGAAGGTGAGGGCATCGGGGAGGACACCGGCGGCGATGGCTGCCTGAACGAGATTGGGTTGGGGCGGGGCTCCGTCGAGGGCGCGGAGAGCGTGCGTGGTGTGGCTGCCGACGTAGTTCACTTCGAGCGTTAGGTTGTTGCGGAGCAGATGCTGAATGCCGAGGTTGTAGGTCTGGTTGGTCGGCATCTTGAGGTGGGGATCGATGACGACGGGTGCTCTAAGAAACTGGCCATTGGCGATATTTGCAGATGGGGTGAGTTCGCCGGGGAAGGGGAGGTTGGAGACGGTTGGGGTGTCGGGGGTTCCGTCGAAGGGGTAGTCGTTGGTCTGGGCCTGATAGGGAGGATTCGATTTTGCGCTGCCGAAGAGGTTGTCGAAGACGCGATCGTGGAAGATGCCGAAGCCGCCGCGAATGGCGGTTCTGCCGTCGCCGTTGAGATCGTAGGCGAAGCCGACGCGCGGCTCGATCAGCCCCGAATTGTTGGCGTAAAGCTGACGCCCGGTTCCGGGGCCGACGGAGGTGAAGGTGAAGTATCCGGCGGCCGGTACGGCGGCGGAGGCGTCGCCGTAGAAGTTGGCGAGGTCGCCGTCCTTCTCGTAGGGAACACCGTTGAAGGCGTAGCGGAGGCCGAGGATGGCGGTGAATCGCGAGTTGACCTTCCAGGTGTCCTGCGCGAAGAGTGCGCCCTCGTGCTGGCGGAAGCGGGAGACATCGTTGGCGCGGCGGACTCCGGCGCGGGTGAAGAACTGGTTCTCGGAGGAGTTGGCGACGGCTCCCTGCGCGCCCCAGATGAGGTCTTCGAAGCCCCGCACACTGGGCGAGCTGTGGCTGCCGTAGAAGCTGTAGGAGGGGTAGCCGAAGATGGTGAAGTTATCGAGCAACAGAGTGTTGCGTGAGCTGAAGTTGTCGAAGTTGTTGTCCTTGACGCTGCGGTACTCGCCGCCGAATTTGAGAGAATGCGCGCCACGGGTGTAGGTGAAGGTATCGGCGAAGAGGATGGTCGAGCTAAGCCGCGCCTGGGCGTTGCTGTCGCCGAGCACGGCACAGCCGAAGGTGAAGAAATAGGGGATGTTGATGTCGCGGCCATTGCCGAAGGTATCGGTGCCGGTGAGAGCGTCGATGGCTGCGTGGTTGCAGAAGTCGCCGCTATTGCTCTGGTTATAGCCGCCGCGGACGAGATTGGTGGCGTGGGCGGAGAGCGAAGAAGCGATGGAGATGACACCGTTATGTGCGGTGCTGATGCTGCTGAAGTTGCCGTAGCCGGGCAGGACTTCGTCGTGGAGCGGATCGCTCTCGGCGGCGTGGCCGTAGATGTAGCGCACAGTCAGTTGATGTTTGTTGGTCAGCTTCTGGTCGAAGCGTCCGGTGAGGTTGTAGGAGTTCAAATTGTCTGGTGAGGGGAAGAAGTAGGTGGTGCTGACGCCGTCGCCGTTATCGGCCTGACCGACGGGGGCGAGATTGAGGATTTTGGCTATGAGAGGGTTCTGGGGAAGGCCGGAGAGGTTGTCGGAGTTGGTGATTGGATCGGCGGTGAGATCGACCGGTGTCTGGCTGCCTCCGATGGGGTCGGTGTAGGTGAACTTTCCGGTTCTGAAGGCGGCGGTCGGGGTGGTCTGATGCTCTGTGCGGGTTGTGCGGAAGCGCTGGGCCTCGCCGTTGAGAAAGAAGAAGGTGCGGTCCTTCCAGACGGGGCCGCCGAGGGAGGCACCGAAGTCGTTGCGGACGTAGGGATCCTGCGGGCCGTTTTCTTTTTTGTTGAAGAAGTCGCGCGCGCCGAGTGCGTTGTAGCGACCGAACTCGTAGACGCTGCCGTGAATGGCATTGCTGCCCCCACGGGTGACGACATCGATGATGGCTCCGGTGTTGCGTCCGAACTCGGCGTCGAAGTTGTTGGTGATAACGCGGAATTCCTGCGTCGAGTCGGGATTGGCCGCCGAGATGCCTCCCTGGCCGCCGGGAACGGAGGTGTCGTTGTTGTCGGCGCCGTCGAGCATGAAGTTGTTGTTGCGGTCGCGCTGGCCGTTGACGGAAAAGCCGCCTACGTTATTTGTGGCGGTGACGACTCCGGGGGCCAGGAGAACTAACTGGTAGGGGTCGCGCAGAATGAGAGGCAGGTCATTGATCTGCCTGGCGTCGACGACGGTCGAGAGCTGGAAGCTATCGGTTTCGACGGGAGCGGTCGCGACGTCCTGCACATCGACCGAGGTGGTTGCGCCGGCCACCGAGAGGGTGAAGTTGAGAGGAAGCGTAGCTGCGATGTTGAGGACGACGTTTCCGCGGGCGAGCGTCTGGAAGCCGGGTGCGGAGACGGAGACGGTATAGATCGAAGGAGGAAGGGCGGCGAAGTTGTAGAGACCTGCCGATGTGGTGATCGCCTTGCGCGTGAGGCCCGTCGAGCCGGATGTTGCGATAACGGTCGCGTTCGACACCACGGCTCCAGCCGGGTCAAAGACCTGGCCGGTAACGCTGCCGGTCTGCGCGAATCCAACTCCAGCCATGGCAGCGAGTGCCAATAGCGCGGTACACATGCTTGCTAGACGCATGAACAAACTCCTGGATCAAAACCGCAATATTATTCTTCAGTGATTCCTGGATCGAAGCCACGCCGCCTTAACTGAATCAGGACAGGGAGAGACTGACTCGCTGGCGTGGAGTTGGCGGAGAAGGAGCCCGTTAGAACTTGTTGGATCGCGGTGAAAGATCGGCCATGCTGAAAATAATCAGCCTATCTGTATAAAAATGAATCGGCCTATCTATATATCTGTTTAGCCATGACTCTGTATATCTGCTAAGCCATGCCTCTTGTTTCTGGGGAATCAGAGTCATGGAAATCCATGGAATAAAAATTGACGGATCTTTCAAGTCTGAACTCTAAGGTAATTTCGAACGGGCGTATAGGCTTATAAGAGCAAGAGCCATAGATGCTTAACAGCATCATTGGTTTTGGTTATCCCTGTTATCCCCCCTTTGGGGGATGGGAGAGTTCTACTTGTTCTCTATTCTCGCTTAGTGGACTCGTCGTAGACCCGTATGTCTTGAGCCCATAAAAGTAAAGTCAGCCGGACGGCTGCGCGATGGCGTGGGCGAAGTTTCTGAGATGAGTTATGAGTTGCTTTCCGGGGCCGATCGGGTGGGCGATGTGCTGAAGACCATCGTTTGAAGTGGAATCAGAGTGATGTCGATGCGGGTGGAAGAGGGCATGGCTGGGTTGCCAGTTACCGGTTACGGTGTTGTGATGAAGCTGAGACATTTTGAGAATTGTAATGCTGCGAATGGCATAAGCGATTCGAGGAGAGTGATTTGGGCACGACTGATCTATGAGTAGGGAAGAGAGCTTTCAGAGCATCGCACCAGTGGCCAGGAATTGGGATGAACGGACGGCGATCACGCTGACAAACGGCCTGGTGGAATTGACGTTGCTGCCGGGAGGCGGCCATCTCGCCCATTGGGGCTTTGCCGGGGAGCATGGGCCATCGCGGGAGAATGTGCTCTGGGAGGCGCCCTGGAAGACCGCCGATCCGGGATCTCCCGCCCACGCGGCCATTGCAGCATCGTTTCATGACGAAGAGGCGGGAAGATATCTGGCTTCGTATACAGGGCATGTGCTCTGCCTCGATGGCTTTGGCGCACCCAGCGCAGCGGATGCGGCCAAGGGGGTTTCGCTGCATGGCGAGGCCCCGACGGCAACGTGGGAATTCACCACAGAGCAGGAGAACAAGGCCTCTGGCAGTGCGGAGTTGCCGGTGGCGGGTTTGCGCGTGGAGCGCGAGTTTTTATTGGCGGCGGGGGAGAGCGTGTTGCGGGTGGACGAACGGGTGACGAACCTTCGAGCGGCGGAGCGTCCGCTGCATTGGGTGCAGCATTCGACCTTCGGCTCTCCATTGTTTACCTCGGGCAAGGGACGTGCGACTGCGTCTGTGGAGAAGGGGGTGACTCTGCCGCGCGACTACGATGGTCCCAATCTGCTGGCGTGCGACAAGACGTTTTCATGGCCGTATGCTCCGGGGGCCAACGGCGAAAGCATCGATCTGCGTGAGCTTTTTGGGAAGTGCGGCACGGGATTTGTGGCGGCTACGCAGCAGGCAGCCGGGCGGGAGCATGGTTTTGTCGCGCTGTGCCATGCAGAGATTGGGCTGGCTGTCGGTTATGTGTTTCGCGTCGAGGACTTTCCCTGGGTGACGCTGTGGGAGGAGAACCACGCTCGGGATGCGGCGCCCTGGCTTGGGCGGGTGGAGGCGCGGGGCATGGAGTTCGGTACGACGCCGATTCCGCTGGGCAACGAGGCGGTCGATGCGCGAGGCCCATTGTTCGGACGGGAGACCTCACGCAGGATCGGAGGGCATGAGACGCTGCGGGCTCCGTGGCTGCTGTTTGTGGCCGAGGTTCCGCAGGGGTGGCGGGAGATCGAAGAGGTGCGCGTTGAGGCCGATGAGATCGTGCTGATGTATGAGGGCGAGAGCGTACGGGTGAGAGTGGGGGGCGCGGCTGCGTTTCTAGAGGCGAAGATCAAGTAGCGTCTTCGGCTGTGTCTTTAGGCGGAACTGGCTTGTGTCAGCGCGCTTTGCGAGACTGTAATCAGAGAGTGTCTTGCGGGGGCAGCGTGGCTGGCGTGTGGGCGGGAGATTGGCGGGAGTGGATTCAGGCGGAGGCCGTCGAAGGTGGCTTTGATACCGCCGGGGTTGCTCCTGTGTATGGCGCGGAGAGCGAGGCTGGCCGGGTCGATGCCGAACGGTTTGCGGGATGGGTGGAGGCGGGCCGCGCCGGAGAGATGGAATACCTGAAGCGCCGGAACGAGCAGGGGGTATTGCTGCGCAGCGGGGTTGAGGTGGCGATGCCGTGGGCGCGGTCGGTTGTGGTTTGCGCGGTGAACTACAACGGGGACGAACCGCTCTCAATTGTTCCAGCGGAAGAGGGAACGGGCTGGATCGCCCGCTATGCGTGGAGCGGACGCACGGGGGAGGAGGGGAAGCTCGCTCCTTCGGACTATCACGATGAGATGCTGGTCAGGCTGCGACGGGTGGAGGCGGCGTTGCACGAGAGATATGCGTGCGAGACGAAGTGCTATGTCGATACCGGGCCGCTGGTGGAGCGGGCTGCTGCGGCAAAGGCCGGGGTGGGATGGATTGGCAAGAATGCCTGCGTACTGAACCAGGGATTGGGATCGTGGTTGCTGCTGGGAGTAATTGTGACCTCGCTGGAGGTGGCTGAGGGCGAAGAGTTGCAGATCGCGGCGGACCGGTGCGGGAGCTGTACGCGTTGCATCGATGCCTGTCCTACGGACGCGCTGGTGAGGCCGCGGGAGATGGACGCTTCGCGGTGCATTGCTTACCTGACGATCGAGAAGAAGGGAGCGATCGCGGAGGAGCTTCGCGAGGCGATGGGACGGCAGGTCTTTGGGTGCGATATCTGCCAGGATGTGTGCCCGTGGAACAGAAAGGCTCCGGTGGCGGCGAGGGAAGGGATGCTGACGCGGAGGGAGATGGTGAATCCGGCGCTGGAATGGCTGGCGGGGATGGACGCGGCGGAGTTTCGGCGGTGGTTCAAGGGGTCTCCTTTGGAGCGGACACGGAAGAAGCGGTTGCACCGGAATGTGGCGATTGCCATGGGCAACAGCGGGGAGGCGCGGTTTGTGCCGCAATTGGAGGCATGGAGCACGGGCGAGGACGAGGTGTTGGCTGAGAGTGCGCGGTGGGCGCTGGGAAGGATTCGCGGGCTAAAAGAAGAGAGGAAAGCCTCTGTGGGGCTCTGCTAGCATCGAATGCAGCAATAGCTGATTTTTCCGCTGATGCAACTTTGCTATGGCCCCTAGCGTACCCGATAAGACCGTTTCGCCTGAACTGCCTGCCGAGACCGAGCAGGCAAAGTCAGATCTGTTGCCGAAGCCGATTGAAGAGGTGCGGCCAGTCGTGGCCAAAAGTGGCTTCTGGGCGCAGATCGTTGCGCTGTTTCGCTACCTGACGCGGACGGAGGTGCATACCTATGCGTTCAGCGTGGCGGCAAATGCGATTTTGTCGCTGTTTCCGTTTATTGTGCTATTGCTGACCGTGTCGCGTGTAGTATTCCACTCCCGGTCGATGGAGACGGTGGTGGGCGAGATGATGAAAAGCTTTCTGCCGACCGGACAGGACTTTGTGATGCGCAATATGCAGCTTCTGGCGCATCCGCATAAGCGGACGGAGGTGTTCTCGCTGGTGATGCTGCTGATTACCTCGACCGGAGTATTTCTGCCGCTGGAGGTGGCCTTAAATAATGTCTGGGGAGTGAAGGAGAACCGCAGCTATCTGCGAAATCAGGCAGTCTCGGCTGGCCTGGCATTTGGAGTAGGCGTTCTGGCGATGTTGTCGGTCGCGTTTACCGCGGCGCAGAAGACGGTGCTGGCGTGGGTCTTCTTTGGACATACGCAGAATATGGTGTTCAACTTTTTTGCGTTCAGCTTTATGAAGATTTGTGCCGGGATTGCAAGCGTTCTTCTGTTCTTTCTGATCTATTGGGTGCTGCCTAACCGTAAGATTCCGGCACGGGCTGTGCTGCCGACTGCGATTGTGACTGGACTGCTTTGGGAGGGCGCGAAGTATCTTTATATGCGGGCTCTGCCGTGGCTGGATTTTCAGTCGGTGTACGGGCCGTTTTATATTTCAGTGGGCCTGATGATGTGGGCCTTTCTGTCGGGACTGTTGTTGTTGGCAGGAGCGCATTTTTCGGCGACCCGGTATGCGCTGTGGCAGACCCGGCAAGAGGCACTAAGAGGGAAGCAGTGATGCAGGATGCTTTGAGATCTCGGCTGAAAGGATGGGTAAAGAAGCCGCCGACCGGATTGACGGGTGCCGCGTTCTGGCTGGCTCTGTGGTTTTGCGTGCTGCTGGTATTGCGGCTGCTGCCCGGTGGGTGGGGAACGTTCTTCAACTTGACGGAGATCTTTGTTGGAATCGCTCTGGTGTCAGTCGCGGTGCCGCTGATCTTTCAGACGGTGCGGCGGCGAATGCTGTGGAGCCTGCGCAATAAGCTGGTGCTCACCTATCTGCTGATCGGGCTGGCTCCTGTGGTGCTGGTGGTGACGCTGGTGCTGATTTCGTCCTACATCGCGGCCGGGCAATTTGCGATTCACCTGGTGGATTCGCGTCTCCAGGCGGAATTGAGCCAGATGGCCGGAGCCAATGCACATCGCGCTGACCTGATCGTGCAGGTGCTGGGCGGTAAGCCGTCAGCGGAGGAGATGGAGGAGCAGGACAGCGCGGTCAACCGGCTGGATGAGTCGAAGATGCGGCTGCATCCGTCGACCAAGGCGTACCTCAATGGAGCGCCAATTGCGTTAGACCCGATCAGCGAGAAGACCCCGCTGGGGTTGCCCCCATGGGCAGCAGAGCTGAAAGGGGGAGAGTTCCAGAACCTGGTGCTGGATGGCGGAGAGCTGTATCTCGTTGTCGTTCACCAGCGACGGCTGGGTGATGGACGAATGTTCAGCCTGGTGAGCAGCATGCCGGTGGATGGCGAGTTGATGAACCTGATCGCCGATGGGTTGGGGCGTGCCATGCTGTTTCCGGAGAGATTGGGCAATCTTGCCGAAGAAAAACGGGTTGCCGAAGCCGACGGGAAGAGGGTTGCTTCACCATTGGGGATGCCTTCGGGACGCAGGTCGGAGAACACAAGCGGGATTGCGGGTGGCACCGAGCCTCGTGCAGTGAGCCTGTTGGACGTTCGCGTGCGGTTTTTATCGACGACATCGATCAGGGATTGGGGTTCAGGCGATCGCGATAGCATTCTGATCGAGGTGGATTCGCGGCCCACGCTGCTGTACCGTCGGCTCTTTGGAGCGTCGCTGGGCGGCGTCATCACAACCGGGATTCGTGATGGATTGATTGTGCTCTGCATCGTATTCGCCCTGATTGAGCTGCTGGCACTCTATATGGCGATTCGCCTGAGCCGGACGATTACCGCTTCCGTCGCCGATTTATATGAGGCCACCCATGCGGTTGACCGCGGAGAGCTCGGTCACCGGATCGGGGTGAACCGGAGCGACCAGCTTGCGGAGTTGAGCCGATCGTTCAATACCATGACAGGATCGCTGCAGCGGCTGCTGGAGGAGCAGAAGGAGAAAGAGCGTCTGCAGAACGAGATCTCGATCGCTCAGGAGGTACAGGCGAACCTGTTTCCGCACCATGTCTCGAACCTGGGGAGCCTGGAACTGCATGGGGTCTGCCGTCCGGCGCGGTCGGTGAGCGGTGATTACTATGACTTTCTCGTCTTCCATCAAGAGGCGAATGAAGGTGTGCCCTCGCGCCGGGAGACGGGAGTCGGCATCGCGATTGGCGATATCAGCGGGAAGGGAATTTCGGCGGCGCTGTTGATGGCGACCCTGCACTCGGCTGTACGGGCTTATCGTTTTGCGAGTGAGGAATTGATCTACAGCGAGACGAGTTGGGCGGGTCTGATGGCCAGCCGCGAAGAGCGCGGAGGCGATTGCGACGAGCTGTTCGAGTCGCCGGGGCGGATTCTTTCGCTGCTGAATCGGCACCTCTACCGGAGTACGCAGCCTGAGAAGTACGCGACGTTATTCCTGGCGCACTATGACGCGGCTTCGGCCATGCTGACGTACTCGAATGCGGGGCAGTTGCCGCCGCTGGTGCTAGGGCGCGACGGAGCAATTCGCAGGCTCGACCAGGGAGGCACAGTCGTCGGGTTGATGGACGGGATGCACTATGAGGAAGACCGTTTTCAGATGCGTTCGGGCGACATCATGGTGGCCTACTCCGATGGCGTGACCGAGCCCGAGAATGACTTCGGCGAGTTTGGAGAAGAGCGTTTGATGGACGTTGTGCGGCGCTATCGCGATGAGCCGCTGCATGTGATTTCGACGAAGGTGATGCAGGCGCTGGACGCGTGGATCGGGGCTGAGGAACAGCCGGACGATATTACCCTGGTGCTTGCCCGGCAGACATAGGCGTTGCGTTCTTACCATCAAATATGATGAAATAAGTATTCAATATTGGAGGAAGCTATGGCAGCCGCACTCGTCATTCCTCACATCGCCGGATACGCCTTCGATGTCTCCCCGGACCTCTCCAGTCCTACTACGCGTGAACGTCTGAGTCCCGCTGCAATTACGGGCTTTCTGCGCATCATGGAAAAGTGGGAGATCAAAGATCCGGATGCGCGGCAACTGCTGGGGGGAATCTCTTCCGGCTCTTATTACGGGCTGAAAAAGGAACCGAAGCACCGAACGCTTGATCAGGATGCGCTTACGCGTATCTCGCTTCTGCTGGGGATATTCAAGGCGCTGAATATTCTCTATAGCACGTCGCTTGCGGATGCGTGGATGAAGCTGCCGAACAGCAACTCGATGTTTCGAGGGATGACGCCTTTGGCCTACATGATTCAGCGGGGACAGCCGGGAATGCTGCATGTGCGTCAACTGCTCGACGCTCGACGCGGTGGGCAATGATTCCGGCGGTCGCCGATCTCGATCTTGCCGATACGCATCGCCTAATTCCGTCGAAGTACAGTGCGAGTGGCACGGTGCTGTCGAGGCTTACGGAAGACGACACTCTTCTTAGTGACCTGATCGAGCTGGACGGCGCGACGAACGAGCGTCTCCTCGGGGAGGAGGGATTGCTGCCCGGCATTAGCGTTCATGAGCTGGTTTACGGAGTGAGCTATGCCCATATCGTCAATGCTGCGTTTACCCACGCGGGGCCGACTGGCGGGCGTTTCAACAACAGCGAGCGCGGGGCGTGGTACTGCGGAGTCGAGCTCGAAACCTCGATTACAGAGATTGTGTTCCACAAGCTGAGGCAGCTTGAGGAGGTCGATTGGCAGGAGGAAGAGGTCTCTACGTTCGACGACTATCTTGCGGACTTCACCGCACGGATGCAGGACCTTCGAGCGCCCAAGCCGCAGTATCGGCGATTTCTGAAGGCTGGCCCGATCCCCGATTGCTATGCAGACTCCCAACAACTTGCCGCGGTGTTGCTGGCGCAGCAGTCGAACGGAATTATCTACCCCAGTGTGAGGAAGAAGGACGGCAATTGCATCGTCTGCTTCAGGCCGACACTGGTTTACAACGTGCGGGAGGGCGCTCGGCTTGAATTTCGCCTGCGGGCGGGAAGAGAGTTTTCGCTGAGCGATGTTCGTGAGATAAAGCCGCGGAAGCGGTAGGATGGAGCGGAACGAAAGGGAGACAGATTGAGCGTCGGGGAAAACTTTTCTGCTTGGAGTCAGGTCGCTGCGAAGTTTGTGGCTGTGTTTCGGAAGCACTTTGTTAGCGTTGGAAGCTGCCTTGCACTGCTTGGAGCTTTTTGTGTTGTGCCGATTTACCTGATGCCGGGATATAGCGGTATTGTTCAGGCCGCGTCTGATAGCGCTCCCATCTACAAACAGGCAAATGCGCCGATTGAGGTGCGCATCCGTGACCTGATGCATCGCATGACGCCTGCAGAAAAGGTTAGGCAACTCGATCTCTACGCTGGTGCGCCGGCCTTGATGAGCAGACACACCGATGAGACTCACGCCGCCAAAGATGCGGTGTTTTTGCCGGAGAAGGCGGAGGCGCTGTGGGGCGATCTGGGGGTGGGCGGCATCCACGATCTGAACCCGACGCCGGAGCAGTCGAACACGATTCAGCGATGGGTGATCGCGCATAACCGATTGGGGATTCCAGCACTGTTTATCGAGGAAGGACTGCATGGTTTTGATACAGGCACGGTCTTTCCTGCGCCGATCAATCTTGCCGCAACCTTTGATCCTGAACTGGCGCAGCAGACCGGTGCTGCCATCGCGGCGGAGGCACGGGCGACGGGCGTGGGTATGATTTTGGCGCCTGTACTTGACCTTGCGCGCGAGCCGCGTTGGGGACGGGTGGAAGAGGACTTTGGCGAAGATCCGTATCTCACCGGACAGATGGGGCTTGGCTATGTGCGCGGAGTACAGGGTACGAGCCTGAACACGGACCATACTGTCGTTGCAGAGCCGAAGCACTTTGCGGCCCATGGGTCGCCCGAGGGGGGGACGAATACTTCGCCGGTGCATATCGGCGAGCGCGAGTTGCGTAGCGTGATGCTGAAGCCGTTTGAACCGGCGTTTCGCGAAGGCCACGCCATGGCGACGATGGCGGCGTATCACGAGATCGATGGCATTCCCATTACCGCCGATCCATTCCTGCTGAAGACAGTGCTGCGTGGCGAGTGGGGGTTTCAGGGAATGGTGCTTTCAGACCTTGGGGCGATTGAGCGTTTGTACACGGTGCATCACGTTGCGGCTACGCCGAAGGATGCGGTTTGCCTGGCGATACGGTCGGGAGTCGATATGCAGTTCTATGACTTCGACCATCCTGTCTTTCAGAATGCGCTGCTGGATTGCCTGAAAGAAGGCACGCTGCCCGAGGCGGATCTGGATCGAGCGTTATCTGCTGTGCTTCGTTTGAAGTTTTCGCTTGGCCTCTTCGATCGTCCCTTTGTCGATCCGACTCTCAACCAGAGGGAGTATCGTTCGCAGGCGCATCTCGATGTCTCGCTGAGGTCGGCACGCGAGTCGATGACGCTGCTGAAGAATGAGAACCATCTGCTGCCGCTGTCGAAGTCGGTTCGCCATATTGCGATCATCGGGCCGAACGCGGATGTGGCGAGATATGGTGACTATGAAAAAGAGGAGAACGGGGAGCGGATCAGTCTTTTGCAAGGAGTGAAGAGCGCTGTACCGCAGGCGACGGTCGATTTCGATGAGGGCAACGACATAAGCGCGGCGGTGGAGAAGGCAGAAGCTGCGGACGTTGTGATCCTTGGGCTTGGAGAGAAGCAAGGCATCTCGGGCGAAGGGTTCGACCGTTCGGAGCTTGGCCTGCCGGGGCAACAGGAGCAATTGCTTGAAGCTGTCGTGCAGACGGGCAAGCCGGTTGTTCTGGTGCTGGAGAATGGGCGTCCGCTTACGATCGGCTGGGCGAAGGACCATGTCGGGGCGATTCTTGAGGCGTGGTATCCGGGAGAGTTTGGAGGCAGGGCTATTGCCGAGACTCTCTTCGGCGATAACAATCCGTCGGGTCGGCTTACAATTACCTTTCCCCGTAGCGTGGGTCAGTTGCCGGATTTTTATAACTCCGATCCGTCGCGTGTTCATAAGTATGTTGACGATGATGGCAAGCCGATTTTCCCGTTTGGCTTCGGACTGAGCTACACGACGTTCAGCTATGGAGACATCGCTGTTCAGGCGCCTGCCGCGGG
>Ga0307373_10011151_pt1 | contig 13073 bp, 9 predicted proteins | sample OX2MG_FD_202534 | JGI IMG/M metagenome (GOLD analysis project Ga0307373, IMG submission 202534) | Soil microbial communities from Risofladan, Vaasa, Finland - OX-2 | ecosystem: Environmental > Terrestrial > Soil > Coastal area > Acid sulfate soil | place: Finland: Risofladan, Vaasa | collected... | reverse complement strand
CGGATGCCGGCGCGCCCGCGGTCGCATCGAATATCGCTCGGCAGGTGCGCGCGCTCGAAGCGGCGGCGCGACGGCGCGGATTGGGCGCGCCAGGCGCGATCGGTGTCGCCGTTCCCGGCCCGCTCGACGTTTACAATGGCGTCGTGATGGCCGCGCCGCACGTCAAGGCGTGGCGCCGCTTTCCGCTGCGGGCGGCGCTCGAGGCCGAACTCGGCAGGCGCGTCGTGGTCGAGAACGATGCCAATGCGTGGGCGCTCGGCGAGTTCTGGCGCGGCGCCGCGCGGGGTCATCGCGAAGTCGTGCTGCTGACGCTCGGCACCGGAATCGGCGGCGGACTGATCATCGGCGGAAATATCTTCCACGGGCGCAGCGGAATGGCGGGAGAGCTGGGCCATATCACGGTCGAGCCGGACGGGATGCCGTGCGATTGTGGGTCGCGCGGATGCGTCGAGGCGTATGCGTCGTCGAGCGGGATCCGCGGGCTCGTCGTGCGGCGGCTCGGCGCACGCAAAAAAATTCCGGCGAAGTATCTGGACGCCGACGGAAATTTCAGCGTGCGTGCGATGACGGTTTGTGCGCGCGCGCACGATCCGCTCGCGCTCGAAACCTTTGCGGCGTCGGGACGCTACCTGGGAATCGCGATCGCCGCTCTGCTCAACATCTTTAATCCCGATCTGGTGGTGATCGGCGGCGGGGTCGCCGGCGCGCTTCCGTATATGCGCAAAACGATGACCGCCGAAGTGCGCATCCGCGCCTTTACCGCGATCGCGTCGCAGGCGCGAATCGTACGCGCGGCGCTGGGACCGATCGGCGGGGTCGTCGGCGCCGCGTACGCGGCGATGAACCCTGCGCGGCGATAGCGGGCCTGAGCGGCGGGCCGGCGGCCGCGCTTGATCGCGGAACTCGGCGGCGCGCAGAATCGGGTTGCCCGGGCGGACCCGGCGCGGAGGAAATTAAAGTGGCACATAAAGATTTGGTCCGGGAGGAATTTACCCGCCAGGCCGATGCCTATGCGGCGGCGCCGATGATCCGCGACGCCGAACATATCGCGATGCTGATTCGCACGGTCGATCCTGCACCGGATGCACGCGTGCTCGAAGTCGCGACCGGGCCGGGACACGTCGCGCTTGCGTTTGCGAAAGTCTGCCGCGAAGTGGTCGGCGTCGATCTGACCGTCGCGCCGCTTAATATCGCACGGCGGATGCGCGATGAGCGCGGGATCACCAACGCACGTTTCGAGCTTGCCGACGCGGACCGGCTGCCGTTTGGCGACGGCGAGTTCAATGTCGTCGTGTGCCGCTTCGCGGTGCATCACTTCGACCAGCCGGAAAAAGTGATCGGCGAGATGGCGCGCGTGTGCCGCGCGGGCGGAAGCGTCGTGATCGAGGATCTTATTTCGAGCGAAGATCCCTCTCGCGCCGCGTATTACAACGAGTTCGAAACGCTGCGCGACACCTCGCATACGCGCGCGCTCGCGCTCAGCGAGATGGCGCAAATTCTGGGGCGCGCGCATTGCGAAATCGCGCGCTTCACTTCGCACGGGATGCGCAATCCGGTCGAGCCGTGGCTGCGCTCGGCGCAGACTCCGCCCGAGCGCGCGGCGCGGACGCGCGCGATGATCGAGCGCGACGCGGCGGAAGATCTAAGCGGAGCGCGGTCCGCGAAGATCGGCGGCGAGCTGTTTTTTACGCATCGGATTGCGATCGTGGTGACGCGCAAGCTGGCGAGCCGCAAAAATTAGCCATTTCGTTTGGGCGAAACGAGCGCGAGCACGCCGGAGTACTGAAGCGCCGCGGTCGCGTCGCCCGCGGGTCCGACCTCGAAGCCGGTGAAGAAGCCGGCCAGCGGGAACTCGCCCAGGTATTGGCGGATATAGGCGGCGTCGTGGCCGGCCAGACTGTAGAGGCCCGACCCGCGCGAGACACAATCGAAGTACAAGCCGAAGGCGGGCGGCGCGGATGAAGCCGCCTGCAATTCTTCAAGCATCGCTTTAAGGTCGGCGCGCGAGCGTTCAGCGTCGCGGAGCACGATCGCGACCAGGTCGCCGAGCTTGGGCGTATGCGCGACCGCGAACACGCCGTGCTCCTCGCTGGCGCCGATAATGTTGCGGACGAGGTAGCTGCCGCGGCTAAAGTCGGCGCGCGCGGGGTCATGCGGAACCGCAAGGAACACGAAGGCGAGCGCACGGCGCAGATCCTTGGCGAGAGGACCGGCGGCCGCGGCGAAGACCTCGTACGCGGGGCGCTCGTCGAGCGTCAGGATAATATTGTCGCGCACTCCCGTCACGCGATGCGGCGGTCCGATGGGAGTGCAGGCGAGGGCGCTTGAGATCGTCAGATCGAAATCGCCCGCCAGGAGCATCCCAGAGACCGCGTTGTTGCTGACCGTGTCGCCGCAGAACTGAAAGGTCTCACCGGCCGAGCCGTCTTCGCTGGCGCCGCCGCCGGCGATCGCGACGCCGGGAAGCTCGCGCGCGAGTGCGGGCAAGAGCGTCTCGGAGTTCGCGTTGTAGGAATCGGGAAAAATCAGCAGGAGGTTGGACGCGGCGAGAGCGGGGCGAACCGCGTTTGCGATTTCGGCGGCGACTTCCGCGCCGCGTCCGCGCAGTTGCGGTGTGAAGAAGCGATGCGCCGAAAGATCCGATCCGCCGAAGACCATCACGGCCAGCGCGGGTCCCTTTTCGATTTCATTCTCGTAGGCGATGATTCCGGCGCTCGAGCATCCTGCCACTTCGCTGGTTTTCGCGGCCGCGGCGACTGCGCGCAGGATCATCGTAAAGGCGGCGCCGTATGCAGTGGTCGCGAAGACCAGCGCGCCCGTGGCCTGCGACAATCCCGCGGCGGCGAGAGCTGCCACGGTCGCTTCAGCGGCGGCGATCTTTGGATTGGGTGCGACGGAATGTCCGACTCCTGCACGCAGCATCGCAGGGCTCCTGGTCAGCGTCCGCCGAACAGCTCGAGCAGCTCGACCATCCGCTTGATTCCCGCGCCGAGCTCCTTGACGCCGATGCGCTCATTGATTCCGTGCACGCCGCGGGCTTCGTCGCTGGTCACGCTGATCGGCATAAAGCCGTAGGCGATAAGGTTTTTCTGGCGGAAATAGTGGCTATCGGTGAAGCCCGCGGTCATCGTGGGCACGACCTGAGCCTTGCCGTCGCGCCGTGCCAGCGCCTCGATCGCGGTCATCAGTTCTGAGCGCTGCGGCGATGAGACCGGCGGAAAATTCAGGATCACGTCGAGGTGAATATCCTTGTCGTCGATCACTTTTTCGATCGTGCGCAGGAATTTTTTCGGGTCGGTTCCGGGCAGCAGGCGGCAATCGATCTCGCAATAGGCATTGGCCGCGATGACGTTGGTCTTGGCGCTGGCCGAAAGCACGGTGGGCGTGATGGTGTCGCGGACGGCGGCGTTCTGGCGCGAAATCGAGACGAACTCGCGCGCGAACGCGGGTTCCTTGAGCGCGGTCGCGAGGTCGAGCCATTGGTGCGGCCCGTGCGTGATCTCGGCCATCGTATGGTAATAATTCTCGACCGGGCCGATGATTCGGATCGGCGCGTGGTATTCGTCCAGCCGCGCGAGCGCGCGCACCAGTTTGGTGACCGCGGTTTCCGCCGGCGGCACGGCGGCGTGTCCTGCCGGTCCGGTCGCGGTTACACGCAGCCAGAGCGGAGTCTTTTCGGTCACGGATACATCGTAGAGTTGCTTGCCTCCCGGCAGGTTCATGATCCCGCCGCCTTCGTTGAGCACGTAGCCCGCGTCGGCATAGACGCTCGGCTGATGATCGACGAACCATCCCGCGCCGGCTTTGCCGCCTTCTTCCTCGTCGCCGGTTGCGACCAGGATCACGTCGCGGTCGAGCAGGATTCCCGCGCGTTTGATCGCGAGCATCGCCATCATCTCAACCACGCCGGCGCCCTTGTCGTCGATCGAGCCGCGGCCCCAGATGACGCCGTCCTTGACCTCGCCGGAAAAGGGTGGGAGCTGCCATTCCCTGGCGTCGGCGGGTACCACGTCCATGTGGCAGAGCAGGATGATCGCCTTGTGATGCTTGCCGATGCCGTGCAGGCGCGCAGCGATGATTCCGCGGCCGGGTGCGGACTCCCAGGTAGTCGCGGGAATACCGTCGGAGAGAAATTTTTCTTTCAGCAGCATCGCGGCCGGAAGTTCGTCACCGGGCGGATTGGTGGTGTTGATCTGGATGTACTTGGACAGGAAGGCGGTCGCCTCCTGGGTGAGCTTGTCGTAGTCGATTGGCTGAGGCGGAGGTGCTTTGGTTACGACAGTATCGCGAGTCAGTGGGGGCGGTTGCGCGGGCTGCGCGAATGCCGCGGGAGTTGAGGCAAGGATCGCGAGGACTATCGCCGCGCTGAAGGAGGAACCTCGCGAGGCGGAGTGATATGGATTTTTCATAGGTGCGCTCGCCGTAGAAGTATTCCGAAATCCGCCGGACGGTCAAACCTGTTGCCGATGCCGAGTTTGGATGACGTGCGCGAGAGTGTCACGGGATTTCTCGCCCAGAGCTCGAAATGACGGCCCGACGATTGTGCTAGAAACAATGCGATGAAACCGCCGCGATCAACTCGCGCACCGATCACCGCGCGCACGATTGGCGCGATCTTGCGGGTGCTGCGGCGCGAGGCGCCGGGGTGGAACGCGCCGATCGTCTCGTTTATCAGTATTCAGACGGGCGACCCGTTCAGGACGTTGATTAGCTGCATCCTGAGTCTGCGGACCAAGGATCAGACCACGGCAGCCGCCTCGCAGCGCCTGTTCGAGCGCGCGGCGACGCCCGCGGCGATCGCCGAGATTCCCGAGCGCACGCTTGAGCGGCTGATTTTTCCGGTTGGGTTCTATCGCACCAAGTCGAAAGTGATCCGCCAAATCTGCCGCGATTTGATCGACAAACATGGCGGCCGCGTGCCCGACGAAATCGACGCGCTGTTGACGCTCAAGGGAGTCGGGCGCAAGACCGCGAACCTGGTGGTGACCGAGGCGTACCGCAAACCGGGCATCTGCGTCGATACGCATGTGCATCGCATATCCAACCGATGGGGACTGGTCAAAACGCGCACACCCGACAAGACCGAGACGGCGCTGCGCGAAATCCTGCCGCGCCGCTACTGGCTCGAATATAACGGGCTTCTGGTCGCGTTCGGCCAGACGATCTGCCATCCGACGTCGCCGCGATGCACCCAGTGTCCGATCGCGAATGCGTGCCCGCGAATCGGCGTGATCCATTCGCGTTAGCGGCTCGCGTCGTTATCAGAATTGTGCGCGCGTGGTAGGCTTCGCCGATGAAGCCTGAAATTGGATTTATCGGTCTCGGAGCGATGGGCTTTCCGATCGCGGCGAACCTTGCCGCCGCTGGATTCCCGCTCATGGTCTGGAATCGCACCGCGTCGAGGGCGCAGCCGCTTGGAGCCAGCGGCGCGCGAATCGCTACGAGTGCGCGAGACGCCGCGCGTGCGGGCGCAGTGGTCATCACGATGGTGGCCGACGACGCCGCGCTCGAAAGCCTCGTGCTGGGCGACGCCGCGATCGCGCGACGCCTCGCGCCGGGCGGAATCCATCTCTCGATGAGCACGGTCGCTCCGGCGACGATCCGCAAGCTCGCCCAGGTTCATCGCGAGGCCGGAAGTATCCTGCTCGCGGCGCCGGTGTTCGGCCGCCCCGACGCTGCCGCGGCGAAAAAACTTTGGGTGTGCATTTCCGGCAACGCGGAAGCGAAACAGAAAGTCAGGCCGATTCTCGACGCGATCGGGCAGGGCGTGTTCGATTTTGGTGAGACGGCGGAGGCGGCGAGTGTCGCGAAAATTTCCGGCAATTTCCTGATCGCCGCCGCGATGGAGGCGATGGGCGAAGCGTTTGCGATGGCCGAAAAGTCGGGGCTCGATCGCGCCGCCGTCGCCGCGATGCTCACGCAGACCCTGTTCGCATGTCCGGTGTATCAGGGCTATGGAAAGGCGATCGCGAGCCGGCGGCATTCGCCGGCCGGGTTCAGCCTTCCGCTCGGACTCAAGGATGTCGAGCTGGTGCTGCGGACCGCGCGCGAGGTGAATGCCCCGATGCCGACCGCGAGCCTGCTGCGCGATCGCTTTGTGCACGCGCTGGCGATGGACCGCGCGGATATGGATTGGTCGGCGATCGCGCTGGGCGCGCGGGATGACGCCGGCCTCAAACAGGAATGAGCCGCGCGGCGGGAGATGCCGACACAGCGTCGGAATCGACGCCGGTCCTTTATCGGCTCGCGGACTTGGTTGCCTGCCGCATGGCGCTGCTTTATTCTGGATGTTCGCGCGCTGTTCGCGCGCGTCCAGATGTCGTTTCCCAGGCAAGTTACCCGCGCAGACCAAAAGCTCGGCGCTATCTTAACCCAGATGGCGCGGCTCAAACTCCGGCTCAATTCACTTGCGATTCAGCACCTCGCGTTCCGCGTCCTGGCGGCTCTCTTGTTCGCGGGCGCGCTGATTTTTGTGGCGGCGAATTGGGTTTCGCCGCTGATATTTCTGGCCGCGAGCGCGGTGATCTCGCTGGCCGCCGTCGCCGCGATCATCCGGGCGGTGCGCGGCGGATTGGCGATGCGCACCAGCGCGGTGGGTGCCGCGCAAATCGCCGATCAGCGCGCCAATCTGAAGGGCCGTCTCGTCACCATCGTCGAAGTGGCCGCGCGTCCGCACCGCGGAGCGTTGTGGCCGTATGTGGTCGAGGACGCGCTCGCGTATCGCGAAGAATTTGCCGCCAAGCGAATCGAACGCCGCCGGATTGAACGATCGGTATGGATTCTCGGCGCGGCGATGATCGCTGCGGCGGTGATGATTCCGCTTGCCCGCGCGCGTCATCCGTCGATCCTGGCTGAGACCGGGCAGCCGGCCGACCTGACGATCGATCTGGATGATCTTCATCTGCGTCCCGCCGACCCGGGCGACAACGCCGGGCTCGAGGTGCAGGCCGATTCCTCGACCATGGGCAGGCTTCAGGCCAAGCTCGCGCAGGACGGGCTGGACCCCGGCGCGACAAGCGCAAAGGCGCCGGGCGGTATTCTCAACAGCGCGCGCACTCTGGCACAAAGAGTCCAAAACAAATTGCGGGGAGAGCAGGCCGCGCGCAAGCATCGCCTGACCCTCAAGCTGGCCGATGCGGGAGGCGATCAGGCGAGCAACCCGCGCGGTGACGATTCCGCCCGTCGTCGGCAGAATCGCCAAGGTGAAGCTGCGGGCCAATTCAAGCGCGAGCATGCGTTCGACCAGGATATTCCGCTGCCGAAGATCGACCAGACCCGGCCGCCGGACGAACCGCAAGCGGCCGGCGGAAACGGCGAGCTCCAGACTCCCGGTTCGGCCAACTCTGAAAGCTCGCCCGACGCCGATTCGGCGCCTGATACGTCCGATCAGCGCGGCAATCTTGGGAGCAGCGGAGGCCCGGCGCACGGAATTGGCGCGGATCCGGATAGCCTCTTCGGCGCCGCCACCAAATCCGCGATGAGCACCGAGGGCTTCGAGATCTCGATCGAGGCGCGCGCGATGGCGCACGGCGCGAAGGGCTCGGGCCAGGCCTATCTGCCGCCCAAGGTCCGCACGCCGCTCAGTCCGGAGCAGCAGGCCGACGAACCGATCGCGCGTGCGGCGGTACCGGCCGAAGATCGAACCACTATCGAACGGGTATTTGAACGATGAGCGAGCTGGCAGACGTCGAGACTCCGACCGTGGCCGATTTCGCGCGCACCTTCCGGCGCGTGCAGGCGGAGATTCACAAGGTAATTATCGGGCATGAGCAGGCGGTCGAAGAACTGCTCTCGGCGTTGTTTGCGGGCGGACACGTGCTGATCGAAGGCGTCCCCGGAACCGGCAAAACCACGCTGGTCAAGACGCTTGGCCTGGCGCTCGATCTAAGCTTCAATCGGATTCAGTTCACCGTCGATTTGATGCCGGCCGATATTACCGGCACACGGGTGATTCTTTCGGGTGACGACGGGCGGCGCGAATTCACGTTCCAGCCCGGACCAGTGTTCTGCCATATCCTGCTCGGCGACGAAATAAATCGCGCGACGCCGAAGACGCAATCCGCGCTGCTCGAGGCGATGGCGGAACTGCAGGTAACGGTCTCCGGCATCACCTATCCGCTTGCGCCGCCATACTTTGTGATGGCGACGCTCAATCCGATCGAGATGGAAGGCACCTATCCGCTGCCCGAGGCGCAGCTCGACCGGTTTCTGTTCAAGGTCCGGCTCAACTATCCGGACGAGGAGCAGTTGGTGCGGATAATTTCCTCGACCACCGGTCCGGAAGAGGCCGGGGTTGCGCCAGTGTTTTCGGGTGCCGAGGCCTCGAACCGGATCGAGTCGCTCAAAAAGCTGGTGCGCGAGGTGATTGCGGCGCCCGCGATGGATCAGTACGCGGCGCGAATCGTGCGCGCGACTCAGCCCGAACACTCGCGCTACGTCGGCGAATCGCCGCGCTCGATGCATGACGAGATGGTGAATCGCTACGTGATGTTCGGCTCGAGTCCGCGCGGTGCGCAGGCGTTGATCATGGGCGCAAAGGTGCGCGCGCTGCTCGACGGGCGCGCCAACGTCGCACGCGAAGATATCGAAGCGGTGGCGGTCCCCGCGTTGGCGCATCGCATCATGCTCAACTACGCGGCGCATTCCGACGCGGTCGCGGCCGAGCAGATTGTCGAGCGCGTGATCAAATCGGCCAGCGCGGCCCGCGGTTGAGGTTTCACTGATGCTCGAAGCGCGCGCGTTCGAGCCCGAATTCCTGAAGAAGCTTGACCGGCTGGCGCTGGGAATCAAGCGCGCCCGCACGGTCCGCGCCGGCACCCGCACGCTCGGGCGGGTGCAGGGTCTTGGCATCGAGCCCGAAAATTTCCGCGAATACGCCGCCGGCGACGATCTGCGCTTCCTGGATTGGAACGCGTACGCGCGGCTCGACCAGCTTTCGATTCGGACTTTCCGCGCCGACCGCCAGGTCGAGTTGACGATCCTGATAGATGCGAGCGCGTCGATGGGGTTTCCCGCGCGCGACGACAAACTTGGACTCGCGCTGGCGCTGGGCGCGGCGATTGCCTACGTCGCAATGGGCGAAAACGATCCGGTGCGGATGGCCGCGTTCGCGATGCGCCGCGGCGAGGTGTATCTGAAGGCGACGGGGTTTCATCGCCGGCGCGAATCCTACCTCGAGTTCAAGCCGTTCGTTGCCGCGGTCAAGTGCGGCGGCGAGACGCGAATTGGCGCGGCCGTAGATGACTTGCTGCATCATCGCAGAGCCGCAGGAATCGTGGTGGTGATTTCCGATTTCCTGGTCAGCCAGTCCGACTATGAAGACGCGCTTGCGCGCCTGGTGCTCGCGCGCCACGAAGTCAAAGCCGTGCACGTGATGGGCGAGATCGAATCGACCGGCGAGTATCCGCCCGGGCTGGTTCGCGTGCGCGACGCCGAAACCGGCCAGACGCGCGAAACGGTTTTCGGTCCCGACGCGGCCGCGGCGTGCCGGCGCAAGGCCGAGGGAATCTCGGCGCGAGTGCGCGATTTCTGCACCGGACGCGGAATCTCGTACGCGCGCGCATTCGGCGCCGCGAGCCTGGAAACATTTTTCGAGCACGAGCTCGGCGCGCTGGGCGTCATCAGGTAACCATGGGATTTCTCAATCCAGCTAACCTTCTGTGGGCGCTCGCACTGGGCGTGCTGGTGCTGATCTACCTGCGCTCGCGTTCGCGTCCGACGCTCGAGGTTTCGAGCCTGATGCTGTTCGATGACGCGCCCGCGCCGGTCGCTAGTGTGCGCCACGTGCGCCTTGACCCGCTGTTCTGGCTCGAGGTCGCGGGAATAACCGCGCTGGTGCTCGCGATCGCCGGACTATATGCGATGGCGCCGGTTCACGCCGGCCGCGGACGCAGCCATGCGCTGGTGTTCGACCTGGGCGCGGCGATGAGCGCGCGCGAAGACGGAAACTCGCGGCTGGATCTCGCGCGCCGGTCGGCGTTCAAGCTTATCGCCGGCGCTCCGGCGGGCGACGAGTTCAGCGTGATCACCTACGCGCTTGAAGCGCAGGTGCCGGCGCCGCAGACCACGAACCTTGCGGTGGTGAAGGCGGCAATCAATTCGCTCGAGCCGCTCGCGGTGGCGGCCAAGGCGGCGGCGCTCAGCGCCGCGATTATCCGCGCACGCGGCTCTTCCGAGATCGATTTGTTCACCGATCGCCCGCCTCCGGCCGAGGCGATAGGCGGATCGCTCGGCGAAGCTCAGGTGCGGGTGCATCGCATCGGCCGCGACGACGGCAACCTTGCGATAGCCGCGCTCGATCCCGGGACGCCCGATTCGACGCGCGGCCGCGCGCTGGTCCGCAACTTTTCGGCGGCGCCGCATCTGGTGGAAATCGCGATCGACCTCGACGGAAAGGAAATTGCGCATCAGCCGCTGATGCTCGCGCCGCGCGAACAGGCGCTGGTGCCGTTCGGTCCGCTGCGATCGGGCGGAATCTTGCGCGCGCGGATTCTCACCGAAGACGCGATCGCCGCCGACAATCAGCGCTGGGCGATCGCGCGGTCCGACGGTGCGGCGCGAGCGCTCGTGCTGTCGCCGGACGCGGCAGTGCGGGGCGACCTGGCGCGCGTGCTGCTCGCGATTAATCCAAATTTCCAGGTCGAGACGATCGAACCGGCGAAGTTCGCGCCTGCTGCGAACGCGCCGGGGTCGAAGCGGTATGACTTGGCCGTGATGCACGACTCCTATGTGCCCGGAATCGGCACCGAGGCGACGCTGATGGTTTATCCTCCGCTGTCATCGGCCTCGGGCGCGGAAATTCCGGGACTGCGGATCGATGGGACCGCGCGCTCGGCGGCGATGAGCTCTGAGCGCGGAGCTGAATCCGCGGGCGGTCCGGGCGCGGCGCTCGGCGCGACACGCGTGATCCAGCTTCCGGAGTGGATGGATGCGCTCGACTACGGGACCTATGGCAGTGCCGGAGCGATTATCCCAATCGTCGCGGCGGGCGAGGTGCTGAGCGGCCGGGTCGGGGTGATCGCCTTCGACGTGCGCGATCATTTTTTGTTCGATCCGGACCGGCTCGATGCGCTGATCGCGCTGGTCAACGTGACCCGGCGGCTGACCGCGCCAGCCGGTGTCCAGGTCGTGCCGACGGGGGCATTCGTAACGCTGGCGGTTTCCGGCGTGGCGCAAGTCACCCAGCCTGACGGCGCGAAGGTGATCCTGAAACCTGACAAGTGGGGCCGCGTGAAGCTGCGTCCGCTCCAGGCGGGACGCTACGTGATCGATTCGGCGGGTACGCATGCGAATGTGCTGGCCAATTATTACGACGCCGCCGAATCCGATCTTGGAGCAGTGCCTGAGGCGGTTCCAGCGCCGTCCGCGGCGGCAGTCCACGCCGAGACTCCAGCGGCGCGGCCCAAACAGGTTGTGCCGCTCGCGTTTATTTTGATCGCGCTTGCGATGGGTGCGTTTGTCCTCGAGTCGATTCTCCTGGTGCGGCACGCCGCGCGATGGAGGATGACCCATGTTTGATCGGCCCGCGATGCTGTGGCTGCTCTTGCTGGCTCCGCTGGTTGTATATCCGGCGCTGATCGTGATGCGCCGCGGAGCATTTGCGGCGGGCGCTGCGTCGGCGGCGCTGCGCCTGGGATGCCTTGCGGTGTTGGTTGCGATGCTTGCGGGGTTGCGTATTACCACGACGATTCCGGCGCGCGGAGTCGAGGTGGTGGCGCTGCTCGACGACTCGCGCTCGATCGCGCCGGACCAGTTCGCGTGGATGCGCGCGCGGGTGGGCGAGGTGGCGCGTTCGATGGAGTCTCGCGATCGGATCGGGGTGGTGGGCTTTGGCCGCGATGCACGGCTCGGCGCGGCGCTTTCCGACCCGCGCCTGCTGGGCGACGTGCGCATGAAACCTGATCGCGGCGCCACCGATATTGCCGCCGCGCTCACCGCCGCGCAGAGCCTGTTCTCCGCCGATGCCGATAGGAGAATCCTTTTGCTGAGCGATGGCAATCAGACCCGCGGGTCGGCCGCCGCCGAGATTCCGGCGCTGGTCGATGACGAGACGCGAGTCTATACCGCGGCGCCGCCCGCGCCTGAGGTCGCGCGGATTGCGCTGACGGGATTTCATGCGCCCGAGAACGTGCGCGCCGAGCAGCAATTCAGTTTTGATATAGCTATCGAAAGCGAAGCAGTCGATCCGGTTGACGCCCAAGTGCGCCTGCTCCGCGACGGGGATCCGGTTGGCGGCCAGCACGTGCGGCTTCATCAGGGGATGAACAGCTTCGAGCTTCCGTACCGGATGGAACACGCGGGCGCCTATCTGATGAGCGCGGATCTGACCGTGCCGCCCGCGCTCGACGCGATCAATCCGCGGGCTGAGACCGCGCTTTCGGTGGCTGGCGCGCCGCGCGTGCTGATCGCGTCGGAGGCGCGGCCCGAGAGCCTGCTGGACGCGCTCAGGGTGCGGCATTACCAGGTCGAGATGATCGCGCCGCGCGCCCTGTCGGCCAAAGCCGAAGATTATCTGCCGTATCAGCTCGTCATAATCGACGACGCTCCCGCAATCGCACTCCCGGCGCCGGTGCAGCATGCGCTTAACCGCTATGTGGCAGAGCTTGGCGGTGGACTGGTCATGACCGGAGAGGCGCTGCGCGACGCGAACTACAAGGGCGGCGATTTGGAAAAAGCTCTGCCGGTCAGCTTCGAGCAGCAGCCGCCGCCACCCTCGCGCGAGCCGATCGCGGTCTATCTGTGTATCGATCGATCGAATTCGATGAGCTACGACTCGCGTTATCCGGCGGTGCGCGACGGCGAGCGAATCCGCTATGCCAAGCAGGCTGCGATCGCGCTTTTGCGCCAGCTAGACGACACCGACTACGCCGGTGTGATCGCATTTGATTCGCAGCCGTATGTGCTGGGGCATTTGCAGCCGCTCGGGGAAGACCGAACCGATCTTGAGACGCGGATCGAGCGCCTGCAGCCGGGCGGAGGAACCGACTTCAAGGACGCGCTCGAGATCGCGCAGCGCGAGATACTGGACAGCGGAATCCCGGTGCGCCAGGTGATCCTGCTCACCGATGGCGACA
>Ga0307373_10011148_pt1 | contig 13082 bp, 13 predicted proteins | sample OX2MG_FD_202534 | JGI IMG/M metagenome (GOLD analysis project Ga0307373, IMG submission 202534) | Soil microbial communities from Risofladan, Vaasa, Finland - OX-2 | ecosystem: Environmental > Terrestrial > Soil > Coastal area > Acid sulfate soil | place: Finland: Risofladan, Vaasa | collected... | reverse complement strand
GTTGTCGGGGCATCACTCCGGTCGGGCTACGCCCTCCCTGCGCGATGCCCCGACAACGGCACACAATGAACCAAATGGGCAGAGGCTCCACTTATCGAGGGCGAAACGCTGTCTCGACGAAGCCGGCCACCTCTCATTGAACAGCCGTGGGGGGTGATCACCAAGGAGCCGGATGCGGCACGCCGCCGCTTGCTCGCCTCACCCCGCATTGTGTGCATATATTGTGCGTATGGAAGGAGCATCCGTTCGCGTGTGGGAAGCCTTACTGACCAGACAACGCCCGATTTACCAGACCATTGTCGAGCCACTCCGGCGTGATCTCGCCGCAGGCACGCTCGTCCCCGGCGTGCGCCTGCCCATCCAGCGCGCACTGGCGGAGCGGCTCGGTGTCACCGTCGGGACGGTCACCAAGGGCTATACCGAGGCAGAGCGCCGCGGCCTCGTCGTCAGCCGCGTCGGACGCGGGCCCCACGTCCTACAGCCGCCGGAGACACGCGATCCCGGCGACAGCCGGCCGTCCGGCACGATCGGCCTCAGCGTCAATGTCTCCACCATCGAGCCCTTCGATATGGTGCTCAACCAGGTACTCGGCGCAAGTCGCTGGACCGGTCGCTGGAGTTCCACCCGATTCCCGGACTCGAACGGCACCGCGCGGCCGGCGCGAAGTGGCCCCCAAGCGCTTTTCGCGCTATGGGACCAGCCGATCGTCATCGAAAGCAAGGACTGCGACCGCTTGTGCCAAGTAATCCACCGGGCGGGCACCAAGATCACAGAATAGGCGGCGAGCGGCATGGACGAAAGGCAGTTCGACCTCAGCGCCGACGTGGTCGTCATAGGTGGCGGAGCGTGCGGGCTGATGGCCGCCTATCGCGCCGGTCAGCATGGGCTGGATGTGGTGCTGCTGGAGAAAGATTCGCGTCTGGGGTGCAACGCCGAGATCGCCTCCGGCTCGCTCGCCGCCGCTGGCACGCGCCACCAACGCGAAGCTGGCGTGCGGGATTCGGTCGAGCAGATGGCCGCCGACATTCTGGCTAAGAATAAGAACCAAGCTAATGCCGAGATCGTGCGGACGCTATGCGCCCGCTCGCCTGAGATCATCGCCATCTTCGAGGAGGAACTCGGTGTTCCGTTGGAGCTGAACACCGATTCCAGCCGCTTCGGCTTCTCCACGCTACGCCTGCACAACGGCCCCGGCCGCACCGGCGCGCCACTGATTACGGCGCTGCGTCGCGCGATCGCGGGGATGGACAACGTCACCCACGCCGACCGCACCCCGGGGGCCGGCCTCATCGCCGATGCCACAGGCACCATCATCGGCGTGCGCGCCAGCAGCGACGAAGATCAGCGGCTCGGCGCGCGGCGCGTGATCCTCGCCTGCGACGGCTTCGGCGCCAACCCGGCGATGGTCGCGCAGTACATCCCGGAAATGGCCGGTGTCGATTGTATCGGTGTGCAGGGCAATACCGGCGACGCGATCCGCTGGGGGCTAGAACTCGGCGCCGCGGTGGTGCACATGACGAGCTACCAGGGTCATGGCTTGGTCTGCGCCGGCTACGGTACCAGGCTGGTGCCGGAAATCCCCCAGCTCGGCGCCGTCATCGTCAACCGCGAGGGCCGGCGTTTCGCGCGCGAGGACCAAGGTTATTCGGAATTCGCGCGGGAGGTGCTGGCCCAGCCGGACGGCGTGGCGGTGGCCTTCTTCGACCAGCGCATGTTCGACGTGGTGGCGCGGCTGGACCATTGGCGCGACACCGTCGCCTCGGGCGCGATCAGATCGGCGCCGACATTGGCCCAGTTGGCCGCGGCTTTCCGCTTACCTTACGATGTGCTGGAGACGAGCTTCCGCCAATGCGACGGCACCCGGCCCGATCGCTTTGGTCGCGCCGCCCTGCCCATTCCCGCCGCCGCGCCCTTCTACGGTGCACTCATCACCGGCGCGTTGGCCCACACCCAGGGCGGGCTGGTGGTGGATGTCAACGCCCGGGTGCTACGACCGGACGGCACACCGATCCCCAACCTCTACGCCGGTGGCGGCACGGCGGCCGGCATCTCCGGCAACAGCGCGGATGGCTACCTCTCCGGCAATGGCTTGCTCAGCGCTTACGGGCTCGGTCTGATTGCCGGCGAGCATGCCGCGCGATCGCTCCGCCCATGAAGGAGATCACCATGCGCGAAACCAGCGCCCAAGAGATGGGGGCACTGATCGACTGGGCCACTTCCATCAGCCCGCAGGACGTGCCCGAGGCCGCCCTGCGCCGTGCCGTCCTGGTGCTGTTTGACGATATTGCCGCCATGGTCGGTGCCGCCGCCGAGCCGGAGTTCCAGCGCCTGTTGCCGCGCCTCGGCGTTCCCGGCGGTCCGCAGGAGGGCACCGCCTTCGCCCGCCCCGGCCCGCGGACCGACCGCCGGTCGGCGGCACAGATCAATGCAGTCTCGGCCAACTGGCTGGAGCTGGACGAGGGCTACCGTACTACTCCTTGCCACGCCGGGCTATACCTGCTGCCCGCCTTGCTGGCTGAGGCCGAGGCCGCCGGCACACGGTTTGCGGATGTGCTGCACGCGCTCGTGGTGGGATACGAGGCCATCACGCGCATTGCCCGCGCCTTCGCCCAGCAGCCGCCGGTGATGCAGTCGCACGGCCGTTTCGCTGCGGTGGGGGCCGCGATCGTAGTGGCACTGCATCGCCGCCTGTCGGCTGCACAGGCGATGGATGCAGCGAGCGCCGCGGTCACGCTCATCGGCCCCTCGCCGCGCAATCACCTCGCGCTCGGGGCGCTGGTCCGCAACGTCTGGGCCGCGATGGGCGCGCAGGCCGGGATGCTGGCGGTCGACTGGGCCGATGCCGGCATCACCGGCTCGCCGGGCAGCTTCTTCGACGTGTACTGCACCGTTCTGCGCGGCCGGTTCGTGGAAGGGGCGCTCTCCGCCGGCCTGGGCGAAGCCTGGGCGATCCTTGACGGCTACACCAAAATGTATGCCTGTTGTCAGCACCTCCATGCGGCAGTCGAGGCCGTGCTGGAACTGTATCCGACGGCCGCGGCGAGGGGGCTGGACGGCATCGTCGCCATAGACGTGGCGACGCACGATCTGGCGCTGCCGCTACAGAACGCACAGCCCCGCAACACGCTGGCGGCCAAGTTCTCCATGGCGCACGCCCTGGCCGCGGCACTTGTCACCGGCGAGGCCGGGGCCCCTGCCTTCGCCAGCTTCAGCATTGGTGATGTGCGGGTGGATGCGCTGCGCCCGAAGGTGACGATACGGCCCTGGCCCGGCCCGGTGCCCGCCCCACCGCACGACCGACCGGCGCAGGTGACGCTGCGGTTCGCTGACGGCACAACGCTGGAGGCCACCTGCCTCTCCGCGCGCGGCGGCATCGACCGGCCCTTCCCGGACGCGCAGCGGCTCGAGAAGATCAGCGCGCTTACCGTCGCCACATACCCGCACCTGGGCCGCCTCGCGGAAGCCATGATCGCGCTGCCGGCGGCACAGATGCAGCGGCCATGGCGCGACATCGTGGAGGAATTTACCGCCCCTGCCTGAACGGGGCGGCTGAACGGAGACCAGCCCATGCGGATACTGTTTCAGAGCCTGATCGAAGCCGGTCGCTCGCCCGAATACTTCAGGGGCATGCAAGCCCGGGTGGCGGCCATTGCACGGCCCGACGTGTCGGTGGATTTCGTCGGCATGCCGGAGGGTGTGTATGGCCGTTGGACCCCGGCCGAGGTGGTCAAGTATCCGTATATGGCGACAGTAAGCACTCAGCTTATCCTGGAGAACGCGCTGCGCGCCGAGGCCGAGGGCTACGACGTGTTCGCCATCGGCTCCGTGCAGGATCCGGCGCTGGAGGAGGCGCGCTCGCTGCTGAACATTCCGGTGGTGGGCTATGGCGAGTCCGCCATGCATTTCGCCAGTTGTCTCGCCACCCGCTTTGTCGTTCTGGCCTTCCAGCAGGGCTTCGAGCAGATGCTGGACCTGCGCATCCAGCGCCTTGGTCTGGCGGCGCGCGCGTTGCCGACCATGCTGATCGATGCTCAGTTCGAGGACATCGGCAGGGGCCTGTCGGCTCCCGAACAGATGATTGCCCAGTTCAAGCAGGCAGCCCGCACTGCCATCGCCCAGGGTGCGGAGGCCATCATTCCGGGCCAACTTTACCTGAGTGAAGTAGTCGCCCGCGCCGGCGTCACCCGCATTGACGAGGCCCCCGTCGTCGACGGCTTGACCTCGGTGCTGAAGATGGCCGAGTCGATGGCCGACTTCAAACGGCTCGGCATCGGTGTGACCCGCCGTGGTTACCTGCACGCCTCACCACCGCGGGAGATGGTCGAGCATATACGCCGCTTCCTGTCGTTACCGAGCACGACGTCTGGGCCGGTAGGGGAAAGCTGATCGGGTAGTCTGGTGCAATCGTGGGCTGTTCTGTTTGATTCCTGGCTTGCTGGCCTGGCAGCAAAAGGGTGGTGTCAAAGCGAGTTGGCCTGCGGTCTGCCGGGGATACTCGCGGATGGCCCCTCTACACCGGCTACGACATTGAAGCGGCGACTATGTGCCATGTTCCACGCGGGTTGTACTAACGGGCGGCGGCGCCCCAGCAAGCCGTCACCGCCGACGCGCCGCAGACCTCGGCGAAACGAGCCGCCAAGGTTTGCAGCGATGCCTGGTGCAGATGCTGCTCGCACGCCTTTGCCGTGACGCAGTCCTCGGCTATGACCACATAGAAATCTCGCATGGCAGCCTGACGCGCCGTTGAGTCGATCGCGCCAGGCGTGTCGGTACCGGCAATCACCACCGTGCGGATACCGTTCACACGCAGCAGCTTCTCCAGGCCGGTGTCGACAAATGCGTCGAGGCGGTGCTTCACCACGACCGGTTCTTCACCCCGTGGCGCGAGGTCTGCCGTCGCCGCGCCAGCCGGCCCACATCCGCCGCCCGCGGCATGGCGTTGTTGCAGGAACAACTGAACGTCCGACGTGCTCGCCTCGGCCAGGTCGGTTTCGACATGCACCACCATGACGTGATTCGCGCGTGCCTGCTGTACCAGTTCGGCGATCTCCGGCACCGGGCCGCCACGCGCATCGATCAGCACCAGCGCCGAATGGGCGGGATCAAGCCGCGCCTGCCGATCGCGCAACACGCGCGCCTGCTTGCTCTGCAAGCGCCACGAGGTCGCATGGTATTCCGACGCATCCCACACCGCGATCAGGTCCGTGGCCGGCAGCACGGTGCCGAAGGACTGTGCGAGTTTGCCCAGCGCCGCATCATGCCGCTCACGCGACGCTTCGGCGACGCAGTCTTCCGCCACGACGACGTAGTAGTCGTTGAAGAACGCATCACGCGCCGTGGAGTCGACGCAGCCGCTGGTGACGACCCCGGTGACCACCACGCTGCGGATGTTGTTGCTGCGCAGATACAGGTCGATCGGGGTGTCCCAGAACGGGCTGAACCGGTGCTTGCTCAGCTCGATCTCATTCGGCGCCTTTCGGGGGGACACGCCGTACCATTCCGCGCCCCAGGAGCCGTCCAGGCACTGGCTCTGCGTGAAGCCCCGGCGGTTATAGGTTTCCGCCAGCGTGTTCGACGTCACCACGGCGTCGTAGGTGGCCCGTACCCACAGGATCAGCATGTCCTTGCGGCGGGCGGAGTCCACCAGGCATCGCAGCTTGTCTGCCATCGGCGGCATCATCGACACATCGGCGTCCAGCTTGCCGAATGCGCCGTCGCGATCACAGAAATCGTTCTGCACGTCAACTACGATGAGCGCGGTGGCGCGCGGATCGATACGCTCTTCCAGTGGCAGCACGCGGCCCTTCTGTGGGATGAACTCAGGTTCGCCGGATTTCATGATCGGTGGCTTACGCGGCACAGACAGCATCCGGCATCGCCCGGAGGCCTTGCTGGGCCGCTGCGGTTCCAGGCGCATCAGTTGCGGCCGTCTGATCGTCACGCACCGACGGTGTCCTTCTCCCAGTCGGCTGTATCGTGGCTGCGGTCGATCTTCATCTTGATGTGCTCGCCGGCGGTGATCGGCGGATAGAGCGGCGATTCGCCGAGCGCGAGGCAGGATTCGATGCAGGCGATGCGCGCGTCGTAATCGGGATGCACGAAGAAGCCGATCGACTGGCGCTCGCTGTTCGCCATGCTCAGCCCGGGCGGGTTGACCACGCGATGCAAGGTTGATCGCCAGCGTCCGTTCGTCCAGCGCTGCATCAGGTCGCCGAGATTGATCACAAACTCACCCGGTTGCGCCGTCACCGGGATCCAGACGCCGGCGGCGGTGCGCGCCTCCAGCCCGCCCAGGCCATCGGTCATGCCCAGAATGGTCATCGCGCCAAAGTCGGTATGCGCGCCCGCCCGCAATTGGCCCGGCTTCGGATCCTGCTCCAGCGACGGATAGTGGTGGCATCCCATGATGCAGAAGTGCCGGGTCATCTTGTCCACGAAGAAATCATCGGGAAGGTCGAGCACGCAGGCGAAGACCCGAAACATATCCGCGGCAAGCCGCTCGAACGCACGATACAGCGCCGTCAGCGCTGCATCGACGCCGTCGGGCACGGTTGGAATGATGTTTGGCGCATAAGCGGGTTGCGCTTCGGGCAGGTCCGCGTAATACGCGCGGTGATCGTCCAGCGGACCGAGGAACACCGATTGGCGCAGATCGGCCGGCGCCGCCTGCCTGTCGGTGCGTCCCAGGCTGCGCGTGGCGACACCGTGATAGCCGCGTTGCTGCCCCTTGATCTGCGGCGAGAAGCGGGCCTTTACCTCCTGCGGCAGATGGAAGAACGCGCGCGACCGATCGAACGCGGCCTGCCGCACATCAAGCGGAAGCGAATGGGCGGAAACGATCAGAAATCCAACTTCCTCGCAGGCCCGGGCAACCTGGCGTGCAACGCCCGCTCGATCGGAGCCATCCATAAAGCGGCTCAGATCGATTGTCTGAATCTCCATGATTGCGGTCTCCCCTAGTGTGGCTGAGACGAAGACAACGCGGCATCCACTACGTGGTCGTACGGCACATCGCGCTGCAGCAGCCCGCCCGAGACCAATGCGGCTTTAAGCCGCAGGAACGTCTCAACGGGAAACCCAGGTGCCTGCGCCCACAACCCGGCATCTCGGTAGCCGGCGACGATGCCCGCGATAGAAGCAGCATCGAGATCATCGAAATAGCCAGCGGTCGCTGCCGCGATCGAAGTTGGGGAGTCAGCCTGGAAATCCGCCTGTGCGGCTGCAAGGCCAGACACCAGACGAACACATGCATCGCGTTTGCCGCTGACGAAATCCCGGGTGGAATAGAAGGTCGAGTAGCCGATATCGCCGCGGATCGAGAACCGGTGCCAGACATGGCCGCGGCCCGTTTGCACGAGCCGATCCGCCCAGGGCTCCAGCACCTGCACGACATCCGCCTCATCGCGCAGAAATGCCGCAACATTGTCGGCCATCTTGCGGTCCGGCAGGGTGCGTATGCTATCGGGCACGATGCCAGCGCGGGCCAGGTCGTCCTGCAATGTGAGCCAAGGCGTCGGCACGTCGCTGGCCACGGCGACGCGGCAGCGCTGCAGGTCGCGGAACGCGAAGCCTGGGTTGGGGCGATTGCCGACAAGCAGGAACGGATCGCGTGCCACAACCTGCGCGAAGCAGATCAATGGGCACTCCGGGTCCGCCTGGTGATGCTGGAGCACGCGCATCGGCCCGCCCCAGGACACGTCGGCGTCGCCGTTCAGCAACGTCGACCCGGTGCGTGACGGATCGGGCGAGGTGATCAACGCGACGTCCAGGCCCGCGCGTGCGAAATACCCGCGGTTCAGCGCGAAATAGAACGGGGCATAGACCACCGTTCGCATGTTCTCGCACAGGCGCAGCACGCTATCGGCCATCGATCCTCCACCATAGCTGACGGTCGATGCTCTCATGCCGTTTGCTCAAGGGCAACCCCGCGCGTCAGAACCACGCCCACAGATTCGGTTCGGCTGAAAGCTGTTCGGCCGAACCCTCGAACACCACCGATCCGGATTTCAGAATTACCGCCCGGTCCACCGCCTTCAGCGTGGCGGAGACGTTCTGCTCGACGATGACGATCGCCGTGCCCTTTGTCTGGTTGATGGTTTGCAAGCCGCGCAGCACGTTGTTCGCGATGATGGGGGCAAGGCCGGTGGTCGGCTCGTCCAGCAGCAGGATCGACGGATTGGTCATCAGCGCCATGCCCAGCGCGAGCATCTGCTGCTGGCCGCCGCTGAGCGAGCTGGCGATCTGGCGGCGCCGCTCGTTCAGCATCGGGAACAGATCATACACCTCGCCGACCGCGCGCCGATCATGCAGCAGGCCAGCAATCCCGAGGTTCTGCTCCACTGACAATTCGCGGAACACGTTGGCGCCCTGCGGCACGAATCCGATGCCCCGGCGCACGTTGCGGAAGACCTGACCGGGCACGATCCGCTCGCCGCGAAAGCGGACTTCGCCAGTCATCGTCTGCTGGCTGCCGACGGCGCAACGCAGCAGCGTGGTCTTACCCGCGCCGTTGTGGCCGAACACCGCCACACGCTCCCCGTCGTTGAACTGAAGGGAAATTCCCGTCAGCGCGACCAGGCCGCCGTAAGAGGCTCCGACATTATGGAATTCCAGCATCGCCGTCCTATGCGCCGAAATACAGTTCAGCGAGGGTGCTGCTGGCCAGCAGTTCGTCCACGGTGCCGGTTTGAAGGATGCGGCCGCTCGCCATGAACACTGCGCGGGTGCATAGCCCCTTGATGAACGAGATATTGTGTTCCACTACACAAACCGCTCGGCCTCCCGCGGCTTCCTCCTGCACGACGCGTTGCGTGGTTTCGTAGGCACGCCCTTCAACACCGGCCATCGGCTCGTCCAGCAGCAGGCAGTCGCCGCCATGCATCAGCGCGCGCGCCAGGCCGATCAGCTTCTGCTGCCCGAACGGCAATTCGCTGGTCAGCTTATCCACCACTTCATCGAGATCCAACCGACGCAGCAAGCCGCGGGCGCGCTCCTGAAGGTCCTTTTGTTCGCGCCGCGTAGCGCCAGGCGAGAATAGTACCTTGGCCAGGGATTCGCCGTGGCAGATCCGCGGTGCCACCAGCATGTTCTCCATCACCGTCATGGTATGGAACAGCCGCATATGCTGCCACGTGCGCGAGATCCCCGCGCGTGCCCGCCGATAGAGCGGCATGCGGTCGATGCGCCCTCCGCCCAGGAAGATGCGGCCGGCGTCCAGTGGCACCACGCCGGAGATCAGGTTGAATAGCGAGGTCTTGCCCGCGCCGTTGGGGCCGATAAGCCCCAGGATTTCGCCCTTAGCCAGGGTCAGGTTGATGTCGTTCGCCACGACGACGCCGCCGAAGCGCTTGTGCACGGACTCGAGGCGGATCACTTCGGTCATGTCTGTGGACGACGGGCTGCGATGATGCCTTGCGGGCGAAGCTGGATGAACAACAGCACCAGCGCGCAGAAGAGGATGCCTTGGAAAGGCGCCATGATGCTGGGCGGCAGATGGAGGAAGGTAATGGCCTGCGGCAGCCCGAGCAACAGGAATGTACCGATGACCGGTCCCAGCGACGTGCCCATGCCGCCGATCACGACCATGGTGAGGATGGTCGCCGACTGCAGCACGTCGAACTGCGACGGGTTGAGGTACTGATAGTAGAACGTATAGACGCCGCCCGCCAATCCGGCAAGGCCGGAACCGAGTGCCAGGATCACCACCTTGATCCGCGTCACGTTGCGGCCCAAGGCCAAAAGCGCCAACTCGTCATCGCGCATGGCGGTGATGATGGCGCCGTACGGGCCGCGCACGATCCAGCGGATTAGAAACACCACCGTAAGACCAAGCGACAGGGAAATCGCCGCGAATATCTGAGAGCGTAACGGACCGCCGATCGCCGCCGGAATGTTGCTCAGACCCGCGTCACCGCCCGTGAACTCCACATTCTTGATCACCTGCAACAGGCCAAGCTGAAAGCCGATGCTGGCGATCAACAGGTAATCCCCTGCGACGCGGATCGCCGGAAGCGACATCGCCACCGACGCGACCATGGCCACCGCGCCGCCGGCCAGCGTCGCCGGCACGGCTGGGATATGCCAGGAGACAGCCAGGAGACCGGCCGTATAGGCCCCCAGCGCGTAGAAGATCGGATGAGCGATGCTGATCAGCCCGCCATAGCCGATGATCAGGTCGAAGCTGGAGCTGAGAACCAGGTAAATCCCGGCCAGCACAAGGATCGAATAAATGTAGTCCATGTGCTAGGCTTTCGCCTCCGTCACGGCCGGCTGCTCCACGCGGCGCCGCCGCAAGCTGGGCAGACGGAATCCGCGAGGGAACAACACGATTACGATGAACAGGAAGGCATACAGCACGAGCCCCTGCCATTTGGACGCGATCACCAGAACGCTGTAGCTCTGCACCAACGCCAAAACCGCGGCCGCGGCTGCGGCTGCGAACAGCCGCCCCATGCCACCCAGCAGCGTGGCGATCACGGCAAACAACATCAGATCGTTCGCCGTGGTGGGCAGCACGCCCGCGCGCGTGCCGAACAAATACATCCCCTCACAGGCGAACACGCCGGCGATCGCCATTGCCACCAGATAGGCCCGCTGCGCGCTGATCCCGTACAGTTCGGCCAGCGCCCCATTGTCCGATACCGCGAGCAGGAACTGGCCATCGCGATGGAAGCGCAGGAACAACCACAGCGCCGACAACGAAACCGCGGTGGCGCCAACAGCGGTCAAGTCCCAGTTGGAAACGACAATGCCGCCGATGATGCGAACCGGTGATAGAATGCTGGGAAACAGGGTCACCGGCTCGGTGCCGAACAGCAGCATCAGCACGTAGGAAATTAGCTCGGAGAGAATCAGCGTGTAGATGAAGAACATCAGGCTGGAGGAATGACGGCGCCGCAGCGGGCGCAGACCGTAAAGTTCGATCAGCAGCCCGGCCCCCATGGTCGCCACCATGCCGATGGCCAGGGCGAGCCACCCTGGCCAGTTCAGCAAGTTGACCACCGCATACATGCTGTAGAAGGCGATTCCCATCATGCCCGCCTGTGCGAAGTTCCAAAGGCGGACGACCTTCACGATGATGGCGAAGGCGATGGTGAAGAGGACATAGTACGCAGCGTTGGCAACGCCCGTCCAAAGGATCTGCCCCAGTATCAGCAGCATGAAGCGCCGCGCCAATCAGGAGATGGTGGCAAGCGGCACGAAGGTACCGTGGCGGACAATCATCAGGTACACCGGCTTCAACACAGTGTGGTCCGGATTGATGATCAGCCTGCCGGTCATCGGCAGGTTGAACTCCCGGATATCGAGCAGGCCCTTACGGAAGTTCACCCCCGTGGCCGGCAACTTGTGATGCTCCAACCAGGCGTAGATGGATTTCACGATGTATGGGTAATCGTACAGGTACTGCGTGTATGGCAATCCGTTCGGCTTCCGCCCCATCACTTTCTGCCAGCGCTCGATGAACGGCCCGACATTGGGATCCTCGCTCACCCCGGGGGCAAGTGAGGTGACGATAAAGCCCTCGGCCGCCGAACCGAGTTGCTTGATCAGTCGCGGGTTATAGCCGGCGGAGTAGCTGGTGACCTGCATCTGCATGCCAAGCTGGCGCATCTGCGCGAACACCTGCGGGATATCGGCGGTCAGCCCCTGGATGTGCACGACTTCGGGATTGGCCGCCCGCACCTTCAGCAGCATGCCGGTGAAATCGGTGGCGTTCGGGTCGTAGGCCTCATAGGCAACGATCTTCCCGCCCAGCTTGCTGAAGACGTCGCGAAAAACCCGGGCGCCCTCCAGTCCGCTATCGTTATTAATGTACAGAACGGCCGCGGTACTCTTATGCATCGTATTGTACAAGTACTTCGCCAGCGCGGTCACATCGACACTGGCCAGCGGATAGGTCGTGTACACATATTTACCGAGATGCGCGATTTGGGTCGAGCTTGCACCGATCGACAGCGCGAGCGTCTTGGTCCGATCCGCCACCGGCGCGATGGCCTGCACCACCGAGCTCCAGGCTGTGGCGACGACCGGCACCTTGTCGATCTCGGCCAAATGGTTGAAGGCGTTGATGCCAATCTGCGGATCGGCCTGGGTGTCCTGGATGAGCAGGTCCAACTTCTTGCCGTTAACACCGCCGCTCTTGTTGATGTCATCGGTCGCCCACTGGGCGGCGCGCACCTGGTCGGTGCCGAACAGAGCTTGGGAACCAGTCATTGGCATGGCGAGGCCAAGTGGCAATATATCGCCCTTTGCCATGGCCGGCATGCTCCCAACGAACGCGCCGGCTATTGCCGACCCGAGCACCGTGCGCCGGCGCACACCCTGCGAGGTGAAGGTCCTCATACGCGTCTCCTTAATGTTTTCCATGTTAGGCTGTGCGCCCGCACCCTCGCACCCGCGTGTCGTATCACTGAACATAAGGACCCTGATTGTCAACTGGTTCTGTCGCGAAGGGTGTGAAAACTCTAGGTGGCCCCTCCGTGCCAATGAAGGTGAGACACCAGTCCCCCGGGAATTTTGACTTGAGGGCGCGGAAGGATCATCTCGCCCATGCCCATGCTTCTCACCCAGACGGACGCAGCGACCGGCGCCGGCGCAGACGGAGGCCGAAGGCCGACGGTTGTGCCGGCGCCGGTCGCTGCGTCGCCCGAATTGTCTGCCCGCCCGCGCCGTCGAAGCTTCACCGCCCAGGACAAGCTGCGCATCCTGGCCGAGACCGATCGCGCCGCCGCGACCGGGCGGATCGGTGCGATCCTGCGCCGCGAGGGTTTCTATTCCTCGCACCTCACCGCCTAGCGCCGCCACCGTGACGCCGCCGCGATCGGCGGCTTGGCTCCGGCCCGGCGCGGGCCGAAGCGCACCGAACCCAACCCGCTGGCCACCGAACTCGCCCGTCTTCAGCAGGACAACGCCCGCCTGACGCGGCGCCTGACGCGCGCCGAGGCCATCATCGATATCCAAAAAAACCATCGCGGACCGGCGCTCCGCCTGCGGGGGTAGAAACGGTTGGTGGTAGTGTTGGCGGTGGAGGGGAGCGGCCGTTGACTTTTTGGTGGCATCTATCCCCGTAAAAAAACGTGGTC
>Ga0307373_10011147_pt1 | contig 13082 bp, 15 predicted proteins | sample OX2MG_FD_202534 | JGI IMG/M metagenome (GOLD analysis project Ga0307373, IMG submission 202534) | Soil microbial communities from Risofladan, Vaasa, Finland - OX-2 | ecosystem: Environmental > Terrestrial > Soil > Coastal area > Acid sulfate soil | place: Finland: Risofladan, Vaasa | collected... | reverse complement strand
TTCATGCTGGGGATGGCCGGGATTCACCGCTCACGTACACTCGCAAGCATTGCGGCGGCGGCGCTATTGACGCTGGGGATGGCCGGGATTCACCGCTCACGTACACTACCCCTAATGTACCCTTGTGTACCCTTATGCTGGGGATGGCCGGGATTCACCGCTCACGTACACTGAACCACCGGCCCTCCCTTCGCATCCGGTTGCTGGGGATGGCCGGGATTCACCGCTCACGTACACTTGGTATCGGTGCGTATACATCACGCCCGTCGCTGGGGATGGCCGGGATTCACCGCTCACGTACACTGCAGTTTCCGTGCTCACCGGACGCCACTGCGCTGGGGATGGCCGGGATTCACCGCTCACGTACACTTGAAACCGCCGTTACCCCGCTCCAGCTCAGCTGGGGATGGCCGGGATTCACCGCTCACGTACACTAACGGAAAACGCAATGATCGTGTATCTGCTGCTGGGGATGGCCGGGATTCACCGCTCACGTACACTGAACCACCGGCCCTCCCTTCGCGTCCGGTTGCTGGGGATGGCCGGGATTCACCGCTCACGTACACTAAAGCCGAACTGGACGCTCTTCCCATCTCGCTGGGGATGGCCGGGATTCACCGCTCACGTACACTTGGGGGTGAGCGGCAACGGCACGGCGAGCAGCTGGGGATGGCCGGGATTCACCGCTCACGTACACTCCCGGTGGCGAAGTGGGCCGTGGAACAGTGGCTGGGGATGGCCGGGATTCACCGCTCACGTACACTCCACCGCCAGCGCACCATCCTGACCGCGCAGCTGGGGATGGCCGGGATTCACCGCTCACGTACACTGACTTCAGGCGGCAGCACTGTTGTATTGAAGCTGGGGATGGCCGGGATTCACCGCTCACGTACACTCGACGAGCTGCAGTACAAGGTCAAGCACGTGCTGGGGATGGCCGGGATTCACCGCTCACGTACACTAGCTGAACTGCAACCGCCGCGCGCACTCGGGCTGGGGATGGCCGGGATTCACCGCTCACGTACACTGTCATGGGTTGGGACGGTGGGATCGGCGGCGCTGGGGATGGCCGGGATTCACCGCTCACGTACACTCCAGATCGTCCTGTGCCCATGAGGTTGCCAGCTGGGGATGGCCGGGATTCACCGCTCACGTACACTACCAACGCCGGAACCCGCTGAAACCCAGCAGGTTCCGGCATCCCAATCCCTCAAAAAAGCAGAATCTGCTCCGGCGCTTCCTCCGCTGCTCGCGGTTTTCTCCCGTAAAACACCTCCATCTTCGCAAACTGGTGATCGGTGATCGCCAGCAGCCGCACCTGTCCCAGCGGAGGGATGCAGCTCTTGACCGTCTTTCGGTGGACCTCCGCCGCCTCCTCGCTGGGTATGAACCGCGCGTACACCGAAAACTGCAGCATCATAAATCCGTCTTTCATCAGGGCTTTGCGGAACCGCGTGTAATCGCGGCGGTTCTCCGTGGTCTCCACGGGCAGGTCGAACATGGCGATCAGCCACATGCACCTGTAAGCCGAAAGGTTCACTCGTCTCGGCACGGCGTCAGCTCGGGAATCTCAAGCCTCTCCCGACCGCCTGCAATCGCCGCGGCCAGCGCGCTCGCCGTCCGCAGCAGGATATCGGGCAGAGTTCTCTCCTCCCGTTCCACCAAATATCGCATGGTTACCCCTCCAATGAGCCACTTTTTCGTCGCTGGATCGAGCGGGCCGCTCGCACCATGCTCCGCAGCCCATCCTGCCACCCGCCGGTCCACCACCGGCCGGAACGGCTCCATCAAATCCGCCGCCAGGCAGAACGCGTCGTACCGGTTGTGGTGCCTTAATCCAATCGATGGATGCAGCCCCGCCGCGCACACCGCCCGCGCCGCCGCCGCGCGCAGCACCGTGTAGCCGTAGTCCAGGTGCCGGTTCTGATCCGAGCCCTCAACTTGATCCGCTCCGCGACGGAACTTCTCGTCACCAAAAATCAGCCCCCAGTATCGCCGCGCTGCCTGCGCCTCCAGGTTCTCCGGATCGCCGGATCGCACCCGCGCGGCCATCGCCGTCAGCCCGCCGTCGCTGCTGTGCAGATCCTTCAGCAGCATCCCCTGCGCCCGAATCTTCGCTCGCACGATCTCCTGCCATAGCCGCTTGCGCTTGGCCGCGCCCAGCTCCATCTGCGCCCGCAGCCGCTCCGTTTGCAAATAGTGCGCATCCAGCGGCAGTGTCATCGCCACCGGCAGATACCGGCTGTCGATCGTCACTACCATCGCCCCAGCCTCCGCCAGCCGCGAAATCACCGCCTCCGTAAGCGTTATTTGCGGATGCGCCAGCAGCAGTGTGTGAATCCCGCTCACCGGCGTGATGAAAGGCAGAAAACCCTCCCGCTCTATCACCAGCTGCGATTCCTTCACCGACAGCCGCGCCGGGTTCGCAATCTCTACGATTTGATCGCTCACCGCCTCACCCGCCCACCTCGTGAAGCCGGCCAAGCGAATCCACGAGGACTTTAGTAGCGCTTAGCTTGCGCAGGGCGTCGGCAGAAGGCAGCAGCCAATCCTTCGCCGCCCGAATCTCGTTGAGCTGGCGCGCGTCGTTGATGCGCACCAGAGTGAGAGTTCCTTGCTCCCAGATGCTGCGGACCCTCCATAACGAAGGCTTGCATAGATCTTTCGCATGGTCGCAGTCCTTGTGGAGCTGTAGGACGTCACCCCACATCAACGAGAACTTGAAAACAGCATCAGACACTCTTGGCCGAGATACCACAACGATCGGCTGTCCCTTCCGCTGCCTCTCCTTCGCTTCCAGAAGCGAAACGATCTCCGAATCCCAGCGCCGTTCTCTGCCGCCATCGTCCAACAACCCGAAAATGGCAACATGATGATTGCTGGAGAGAGAAACATAGCGTCGCCTGACGCCTTCGGCAATCGTGGTCACCTGAAGCGCCTTGCTGATCCGGACGCGTTTAATTGGCACACTAGCCCCCGTGCGAGTCTTCAGCAACGGCCAGTCACTTGCCCCCTCAGTGGGTGCCCACTTCTTCAAGTCTCCGCCGCATGCAGCAGCCTTGGCCCTCACCGCCTCCCGCACCGCCGGATCGACAATATTCTCAACGTCCGTCGCCGTTAAGCCCGAAACGGGCCTTCGGATGTGAACCATTTCCTTTCCGTTCTCTTTGCGCGGCCGGCCGTAGTTCGTCTCGTCGTGCAGCGCCCCCGTCAGCCGGTGCTCCGGCCGGTGCGACACCAGCATCTGCTCAATCTGCGGTCGGATCGAATCGACAAAGTTCGTCCACGGCGCCTGGATCCGCGGCGCCGTCCGCCCGTTCGCCGGCCAATAAGGATCCTGCGCATTCACCCGGCTCAGCGCCGCAATCAAGCTCGGACGGCTTAACGCAATCGTGATCGCATCAATCGCATGATGCCGGTGATCGCCGCGCGGCTTGCCCTTGTTCTGCCCGTTTGCCGACGCCCCGGGCTCCCGCAGAATCGCCTCCAATCCCCAACGCCGCCGCAGCGTCGCCGTCACCATGCCCGACGACGCAAAGACTACTTGCCGCTTACCACTTTCAGTCTGCACGTCCCGTCCACCATACAGGGTCCCGATCAGCTCGCACGCCAGTTTGCTCGCATACCGGGTATCGTTCAACTGTCGGCTGGAGAATCCCTCCAGCTCCTCAGTTGTGCGCAGCTCGAATCGCCGCAACTTGCCCGGATTCCCACGCGGCCAGCTCCGCAGGCGCGTCAGGATTGTTTCGAACTGCTCCGGGTCCTTGTAAGCTTCGAAAGGCGTCTTGTTCTGCTTCACATTCCGGTTCTCCTCGTGATAGCACAGCGTCTTGTTCTGGAACGAGTCGTCCGGAATACGGCTGAACGGGATGATGTGTTCCACGTCGAACAGTGGAGTTTGGCCAAACAGCGAACTGAATTCGATATGCCGCCCCGTGTAGGGGCAAATCCCTCCGCATTCTTCGTGCAGCAGTGCCTTCTCAATGTCCGCCCGCGAGGGATTGCTGATGCCGCACTCCTCAAGCAGCCTCTTCTTCTGTCCCCCTCGCTCCTTCTCCCGGTCTCGCATCTGCCGCGACATCTGCGCCCGCTCCTTCCGCGGCTTCTTCAAATCACGAGCAAGTTCGATTCGCACCTCCTCCGGCTTCGCACCCAAATCCTGAATCAGCGCATTTAACACCTTGCGCAATTCCGTCAGTGCCCGCTCAATCGCCGGATTCCGAAGCGTCTTCAGCGCCTCCCGCACCGGCGGTATTCGGTCGTAAACCTTACCGCCGGAAAAGCGGTCGCCATATTCCGCCACCTCCGCTTCCTTGAATCGCTCCCCCTCCCGCATTCGGGGTAATAGCTTGCGCAGCGCCTTGCGCGATAGCATGCAATATCCCGATGGCGCCGGATGCTTCGCCATCCACTCCGCACCCGCCTGGTCCAGCTTCCAGTGCTCCATCGCTCGTCGAATCAGCGACTCCTCGCGCTCGATCGTCCGCCAGTCCTCCACCACCTGCTTCTTTTCTTCTTCGGACATTGCCGCCCAGGACTCGCCAAATGCGGCCGCCATGAGCCACTGGGTTCGGTTTCCCTTCAGCCGTTTCTCGCCACCGCGCTGAAGATTGAATCCGACGCCCTTCGCCAGGCCGAGCTCTTTCCGAATTCTGTCGAAGGTCACTTCGTCGGAGTTTTCAAGAAGCCCGAGAACGACCCGCCGCTGGTCGACATTGAGCCGAACCCCCGCGACCTGTCCGGGGTAAACAACCTCAAGATCGTTGACCTTTTGGAGAACGCGAAATTCCTGCGCCTCCAGCGTAGCCCACGCCGCCCGCCGCTCTCCAGGCTCCAGCTCGCACCCGCCGATCAGGTGTGCCTGCTCCTTGATCGGCCGCTGATAGAAGAGCAGCCGCTTGATCTCGCGCTGCAGCTCGTCCGTCAGTACCTCCGGCCGGAAACTCGCCTGCCTCTCCCAGATCAGCGCGAACTCGTCCTCGTACATCTTCCGCCCCGTCCAGCGTCTCCTTACCTTCTGCTCGTGCGGATTCAGCGACGCAAAATACTCGCCCAGCGTGCGAGCTCCCGCGGCATCGATCTCCTTCGCCAGGTCCTTGATGTCGCCCTCAACCAGACCGAGGTCGTCATCCTTTTTCGCCCGATCCGGCCTGTCCTGGCGCGCAGCCTTCTCCTTCCGGTTGGAGCGGTAGCCGCGCCGCTGGCTCAGGTGATAGAACACCCGCCCTGCCTCGAACGGCTCTAGCTGCTCGTCCAGTGCCACCTTCCGCAAGAGATAAAGCGGCAGGTCGAGCACGGTCTGCGTATTCGTGCCATTCGCCGCCGACCACTTCTCGGAGATTTCTCTATCCAACTGGTTCAGAATCGCGTGCCGCTGCAGCGACCCGTTTGCCTCCGCTCCCTCGTACGGCGGAAGCAGCCCCCGTTCCTGAAGCAGCCTGAAAAGTTCCTTTTGGCGCGCCGCGCGCCGCCGCAGTTGGCGTCGCGCCAGTCGCGCGCTCCGTCGTGCCACCGCATTCGATTCGTCCCGCCCCTTCTCAATGTCGCCGGAAACCGCCGGATCGAAGATCCGAACTCCGGCCCGAAGGAGGCTGCATGGCTCGCCATGCTCGTCCAGAATGAGCGCGGCCCAACCCAGCGATGCGCTTCCAAGGTCGATTCCCAGTACGTACTTATGTCCGCTCATGGAACTGAATCCTCTTGACTTCCTTAACTTTCGGAGGTATAGAGTATAGCAGTGTACGTGAGCGGCGATTGCCCTGCTGTTTCTCAGTAAGCTTTCGTCGTACGGTATCGGTTTTCCGTAACCGTTGAACGCCCCCTAAGACGGGGCGTTCCTATTTTGAGCGGGCGCTGTGGTCTCAAAAGCCTAGGAGTGCCTTGGGATACCCACAGCTCCACGACCATCCCCCCACTTTTTTTCTTGACAATACTAATGTTATCTGATAACAATAGACTCACCGCCACAAACTAAAGCCCGCGGCACCGCTCGCCCCAGTAGCGCTCCGGACCAGAGAATCAAGATCGGAGCGCAACACCATGCTGAAAAATCAGCGCAACACTCTCCCTGCCCATCCCGGCCAACCGCAACCCCTCCAATGGGCGGACTGCCACATCCCCCACGTCGATACCGTGCACCCCGGCACCCGCTCCCAATCCGAGCGCACCCCCCTCCCCTCCAAAGGTAAGCCCCTCGGTAACCTGGGTAACTCCGCCAACCCCGCCAACCCCGCCGGCCATGGCTCCGCTAACTTCGCTGGCTCCGCTCCCGAGCCCGCGAACACCACCCCCGCACCCCTATCCGGGAGCGGACAGAGTTGTGTGCAGTTTCAGGGCGCAAACACTTCATCCCATTCGACATCGCCGTTTTATTTTTCGCGTGTATCCCCCATAGCGCAGCAGAAAGGGGATAGCGCTCAGGCGGGCTGGGGGGTTGGTGGGGTCGTAGCTGCCCTGGTAGGGGTCTGGGGAGAACCAGCGGCCGGCCATGTTGGAGTACTCGCGGAACTGGGCGTGCTCGTTGCTCGAATTGTCCTCCACCCCAGCGACGAAGACCTGTCGCTGGGGGCCCCGGTCCTGATCGTAGCCGGCGAAGTGGTAGTAATCCCAGTCGCCTTCGGGGGCGTTGTAGGTAAAGCCGTCGCCAAAGGGGAGGGAGCCGAAGGATTCGGTGACCGCGCCGGAGGTGCTGGTGCGGGCGCGCTCGGTGCCGAGCCAGTCCTGGTGCTCGAAGCGGGTGGTGCCGTCGAAGTAGAAGGAGAGGCGGGCGGCGCCCCAGTAGTTCCAGCCGGTGACCTCCCATTTGTCGACGGAGTCCCACTCCGACACCTTGCGGCCCTGTGGATCGAAGAGGAACTCGGAGTAGGCGCTGGTGGCGACGCACTGGTTGAGGGCGTTGTAGGTGTAGGTGGTCTGCGGCGGGTTGCTGCAGTTGGTACCAGAGATCACTTCGGTCACGTTGCCCTCCGCGGGGACAGTATAGCGAGCGGGGGGAGTGGAGGAAATGGGGAAGGTGGCCCGCTCATCGCGGTGAGGCTGCGATGAACGGGGCACAGTCCCGAGAAAGAACGAATCGTTGCAACCGATGAGCGGGCCACCTGCCGCCGCCCTTCGGATGACGGATCAGAGCAGGATTTGGAGGCTGCCACGGATGCCGGAGCGCGCTGCTGGTTGCCGCCACTGACAGCAAGGCCGCCCCCGAAAGAGCGGCCTCGCGCGTCTAACGCATCAACCGAAAAAACGCAGAACCTTCGATTCTTGCTGGGCCTTCTCTGCAAGCGCCGACAACTTATCGAGATTGGCTCTAACAGCAGGATCAGCGGAGTTCTCAGAGATTCGCTTGCTCTCTTCTAGTAGTGCTGAGAGATCATCCCCTTGCAAATACACAGGATCGATGAGAGTCCAGGCGAGCCTAGAGAAGATCGGATAGCCGGGGGCCAGAAGTGCCCCAGTACGATCAACGCCGCCACTGTCGAAGCCATTTTCGTCCTGCCACTTGATGATGCGATTCTGATCCACCCCGATGGCTTCATAGATATGTGGGAAGAGGCGGATTTCAGCACAGGCGGACGCCTCAGACGCTTCGTGAGAGCGTCCAACGATACAGACGTTTTCTGCCACGCTCGCACCCTCCGGTCGGCCCGATTTCGTTGCATGAAAAGGCTGACTCCATCCAATTACGTACTTCCTGGACAGGTTCTTCCATAGCACCAATCCCACGAATGCGAGGGTTGCAACGCCAACGACTGCCACGATAATTACCGCTCTCTTCTTCATGGCGAAGCGCTCCTAATTGATCGGGTAGGATGTAACAACTGTGCTGCAGTTGCTCATCACAACAAGCCGATTTGTGGTCGTCAACTGCCCGTTGGCACCGTTGCCGATATGGAGCGTTATTCCAAGCCAACTGAATGGCTGTGGCACGCTCCACTGGAGGGTATATGTTCCTAGACTCTGTGTAGGGCCAAGCGCTCCATAGTTCAGCGTTGATCCATTTAGAGATTGGATCGCAGTCCAATCTCCAGCGTAGAAAGACGGCCCCTTCCCTCCCGGAGTGTGGTTCTGAAGAATGTGTTGCATCGAGTTCTGCGTTCCACCTTTGAAGAGGTTCTGCGAGTAATCCAGATTCGCAGGATTCGCATTGCTACACGGGTTTAGCGGATTGTATTTCGCTAGCTGGAATGTCCCGTTATTTGGGGCGAGACTCATTGCCTGAAAGAACATCCCTTTCCAGTTTCTCAAAATTCAATCCATGCTTGCATAATTCCGCTGCCAAATCTCTGTGTTGCAGACAAACACAATACAACAAATCTTTTGAAGATGGGAACTCTTCCCCTCTCCGGTCCTGCACTATCTTCTTTGCTGCAAACGCAACCGCGCAAAGGTCCTCAGAGGGAGTGCCCAACCAGATGGGCCGACCCTTATTTTCGCGCGCGGCAAGAAACTGCTGAAAAAGTATAAGATGTCGATTGAGGAATTCGACTTGTTCTCCATTGCCGAGCTTAATTGTCAAGAGAAATCGTTCGTAGTTCTCCCAGTCATCCCAGTATCTTGATACATGCTCGATATCTACGACGTAGATTGCTTTAAGGAGATCAAGCGGTTCAATCAGATCTGATCCACGCTCCATTGCGCACCAACCACTGGAGGTTAGAAGGTGGCGCCAAACTCCGCCAATATCTAGAAGACTGTGCCGGGCATCATCAAAAGTGATATCCACTCTTATCCTCCTCGATTAACTCGTTACTGATGGCACGATATTACAGTTGGATCGTTTGTGTATCCATTAAAAGGATCGTAGGTTCCTTCGATAATGACGCTTCGTGGACAAAACACTCCAGCGCTCGGGCAGTTCGGTAATATCTCGCTCCTCGTGAGATCCACCACGCCGAGGGTGATTTGCTGATTTGGAGATTCGATCGCTAGGCATGCGTATGGACATCCAAGCTGGGTGAGTATTCCGCCCGCGCTCTGGCAGAACGCTGCATAATAAGGCTTGTGCCTATAGCTGGCAGGTATCAACCGTGGACTGTTGCTCGTGTTATTTGGGGCACCAGTGCTCCCGCCCCCGCCGCCTCCACCACCGCCCCCATCGTCGCCTACGTATTCGCAGTTCCAGGTAATCTTGCCCACAGGGGGATCGGTAGTGCCGTGTCCCCCGTTGAAGTCGTCAGGGGGGTTGCTGAACGTGGTTACTTGTCCGTCAGCGGTGCACTGAACTTCGAGCCCCAGCGGGTCGGTGAAGCTGAGGGGGTTGTTGAGGACGTAGGCGTAGCGGTTGAAGCTTTGGGGGTTGGAGGGGTTGTAGCTGCCCTGGTAGGGGTCTGGGGAGAACCAGCGGCCGGCCATGTTGGAGTACTCGCGGAACTGGGCGTGCTCGTTGGCGGAGTTGTCCTGATCGTAGCCGGCGAAGTGGTAGTAATCAAAGTCGCCTTCGGGGGCGTTGTAGGTAAAGTCATCGCCAAAGGGGAGGGAGCCGAAGGATTCGGTGACCGCGCCGGAGGTGCTGGTGCGGGCGCGCTCGGTGCCGAGCCAGTCCTGGTGGTCGAATTGAGACGTCGTGGAGGGCATGGGGAAGCGGGATGGGGTTCAGTATACGCGGGTCCGGAACGGAATCGCGCGCTACGAGGGCTCACGCCCGCTCATCGCGATAACACTGCGATGAACGGGCCACAGCCCCTTCTTGTTCAGCGCACATCTTTACGGCTTTTGACCGGGCCACCTGCCTGAGACCGGGGCCACCCGCCGGCGTGCTTTTCGGTGGGAACGCCTCACTGCTGTTTACGGATGTAAACGCGCCAAGGCCCGCCCCGAAGAGCGGCCTGTGCTGCCATCATCCCAAGTGGAACACGAAAATCATGACCGAAAAGAACGCGATCAGATACGCCAGCACCCAGCCGAACCGGTTCCATTCGCGCTTCGATTTAGGCCACCACGCCCAGCAGGCGTATCCCGCCAGCAACGCGTTCGGAACCATGATCAACATCTGCAGCCACGTCGGCCAAGCCGGATAGGGAACGATCATGGGTTAGGAATCATGGCCTCGATTTCGGGAAAACAGGATCAGCGCCGCTATGGCCAAAATAGCAAATAACGCTACATAAGCCAGAATGCCCCTTCCACTCTTGGGCGTCCACATCAGCAATGCGAACCCTAAGGCGCCGCACCCGAGAGTAGCGGCGCTTAGCAATCCCTTCTTTTGCGTGATACCGCTGTTCATGAGAATGCCTTTCCTTTGCCGGTCCAGTTCAGGCCCATCATTCAGCCCTGGGCTCCGTTCAGAACATCGTGTTCGAAAAGGCGTAGTTCCATGCTGCCGGATCTGTCGCCTGGGCACACGCACTATGCGCCATGATGTCGGCCAAGGTTGCCGCGCCCATTGCTGGAGTAGCTACCTTTTCAAGCGCTGCAAGCCCGCCTTCAGTCGCAAGTTCCACTCCCGAGCCAACCGTTTGTGTTCCGCTAAGAGTTGTGATTTGGGTAGTCCCTGGCACTGCACCCGATCCGAAGAGGCCACCTAACTTTCCAATGATCGCAACACCCCACTCTTTGAGGTTGTTCCCCCAACCAGGATTCCAGCCAGGGAGAAGAGAGATAGGGCTGCCGAACTGGACAGCGGTTCCAAGCTTGGAATTGTAGAAGTTACTCACACAATTCTTTATCTGCTGCTTGTTCGCGTTATTTGGGGCAACAGAGCTGCCTCCAAGGATAGCCTGCCGGTACTCTGCTCTCTGTCACGCGTCCTGAGTGGGACTACGCCGCAACATGACTTGAGCGGTGCGTACTCCAACAAGGATCGTAGCCAACGCAAAGATAATCGAGGAGACAGTCAGACTGGTTCCGAAACTCATCCACGCATATCCATAGCCGGATAGCATTTCCAACGCCCACCACAGAAAATACAGAGAAGTTAAAACTACGGCTGCTCTTTCCAGTACGTTGTCGGTTCGCCGGAATAGCGTGACGAGGACGATCACACAAACCAGAGCGGTAAAGGTGTTCATGAGGGACGGATGGCGTACTTGGCCGCCGTCCATGTGCAAATGTCTTACAAAGGCCCGGATCGTGACCAACAACCCCAATAGGTACACTCCGAATGTACCAACGTATGCTCGTCGTGTTTTGAAGATATTCATGCCTTAAATTCCTTAGTTTCCAAAAAACGATGGGCTGCAAGCCTCGTTTGCGTGTACAGCAGTTCCAATCATTATGCTGCTGAGTGTGACCGTAGATGTCACTTTTACCCACGGTTTGGTGGGCCCAACAATCCCATACACTAGGAGGGGAATCGTCGTCAGCTTTGCAGCGGGCGTTGCAGATGGCGTGTTCGTTCCTTGTCCGTCTTCTTGATCTGTTATCTGCTCGATTGTGTCGTTGTACTCACACGCCAGAAACGATAAGTATTTCGCGACAGGCCCTGGCTTCTTGCAGTTCGGATCAAGGACGCTACAGCCCTTCTGGTTATTTGGGGCGGATCCACCCCCGCTGCCTCTCCCGCCACGTCCGCCGCCGTTACCGCCGCCGCACGAATACCCCTGAGGGCACCCACCCCCCGGCTGCGTTGGGTCGCAGCTCGGATCGCCGACCACGCAGCCGCCGTCTCCGGCAGTCACACACGCGACCGACGGATCGCTGCAATCCGTTCCTCCACCCGACGACGTGCAGTTGATCTTTCCGTCTCTTCCAGGTTCGCAATGCGTGAGGCCAAGGGGATCTACGTAGCTTAGCGGATTGTTCTGGACGTAGGCGTAGCGGTTGAAGCTTTGGGGGTTGGCGGGGTCGTAGCTGCCCTGGTAGGGGTCTGGGGAGAACCAGCGGCCGGCCATGTTGGAGTACTCGCGGAACTGGGCGTGCTCGTTGGCGGAGTTGTCCTGATCGTAGCCGGCGAAGTGGTAGTAATCAAAGTCGCCTTCGGGGGCGTTGTAGGTAAAGTCATCGCCAAAGGGGAGCGAGCCGAAGGATTCGGTGACCGCGCCGGAGGTGCTGGTGCGGGCGCGCTCGGTGCCGAGCCAGTCCTGGTGCTCGAAGCGGGTGGTGCCGGCGAAGTAGAAGGAGAGGCGGGCGTTGCCCCAGTAGTTCCAGCCGGTGACCTCCCATTTGTCGACGGAGTCCCACTCCGACACCTTGCGGCCCTGTGGATCGAAGAGGAACTCGGAGTAGGCGCTGGTGGCGACGCGCTGGTTGAGGGCGTCGTAGGTGTAGGTGGCGGTCACGGAACCGTTGGTCTTTACCTGGGTCACGTTGCCCTCCGCGTCGTACGTGTACGAGTTTACGCCGTCGCTGGTCATGTTGCCGGCGGCATCGTAGGCATAACCGTTGCCGGAGACCTGATTGTTGTTGTTGAAGGACAGGTTTGGCTGCGGTGCGTTGCCGGATTGGGTCCAACGATTGCCCCAGCGGTCGTAGGTCCAACTGAAGTTGCCCGGGCCGCCGGTCATGGTGCTGAGGTGTCCGAGGGCGTCGTAAGAGTAGGTGGCGTTGAGGCCTTCGACCGAGTCGGAGGAGGAAGTGAGGTAGGTTCCCTTCCAGCCGCTGCTGAAGGAATAAAGTGTGCTGCCGTGGGTGCAGCCGGTACCGTTGGTGCAAACGACGGATTCTCCGGATACGCGCCCCATGGTGTCGTAGCTGCGGGAGACGGTGTCTCCGTTGCCGAGGGTCCAACTGACGGGTCCGTTGGGGCACGGATGAATCCGTGCTCTTTCAAAGCCAATGCCCAGGGCCGAGCGAGTCAGGCGGGCTGGGGCGACTGGCTGTATTCCTTCAACTTGTTGTGGAGGGTTTTTAAGCTCACGCCTAAGATTTCGGCGGCGCGGGTTTTGTTCTGGCCGGTGGCTTCGAGGGTGCGCAGGATGAGCATGCGCTCGGCCTCGTCGACGGTGTTGCCGACGCGGACGGGGACGAGGCTGGCGTCGTCGGGCAGGGGCGCGGCGGAGGCCTGCTTGCCGAAGCCGGGGGAGAGGTGGCCGGCGTCGAGGGGCATGCCGTCGGGGCAGAGGATGACGGCGCGCTCGATGGTGTTGCGGAGCTCGCGGGCGTTGCCGGGCCAGTTGTAGGCCATCATGCGGTCGAGGATGGAGGGGGCG
>Ga0307373_10011144_pt1 | contig 13083 bp, 12 predicted proteins | sample OX2MG_FD_202534 | JGI IMG/M metagenome (GOLD analysis project Ga0307373, IMG submission 202534) | Soil microbial communities from Risofladan, Vaasa, Finland - OX-2 | ecosystem: Environmental > Terrestrial > Soil > Coastal area > Acid sulfate soil | place: Finland: Risofladan, Vaasa | collected... | reverse complement strand
TCCGATGCGCCGTGTGCCGCTGCTTGCGCGGCGCCGCTCGATCCGATTCTAAAATCGCATCGATGAAAGGCCTCGCCGGTGCGAGCCGCGGCCGCTTACGCTCCGGCTTCTTACGCCGGCTGGGAACCGCATTCCCCAAAGCTTCGCGCACCATCCGCCGATGCACGCCCAACTTCTTGGCCACTCCCAACACCGTCCCCGCACCAAACTCGTACTCGCGTCGAATCTCCTCGAACAGCTCCACCTTGGCTCTCCAGTCCACCGTTGCCTCCGCTCCGGGTTCCCCCGGAACAGAGTAATCGGTCTTTCCCACGGTGGGCCATTTCAGATGATCAAAGTGGGCCAATTCAGAGTATCGAAATCACTTCCCAAGCTGGACGTCGCGGGTTCGATCCCCGTCCCCCGCTCCATCCCTTCAATGACTTAGCCAGAATTCGCCGAATCGCCGAGTACAAATTCGTACAACTTCCTGCCTCACGTGACCTGACCGGGGGTTTTGGTACCAAGTGAATTCTCTCTCACTTCACTTGGTACCAAAACCCCCGGTCAGGTCAGGATTCCGCCCAGACTCATTCTCGTATTTCGAGACAGCATCGCCGTGCTCTCGCTTGATTCCCATTCCAATCAGACCTGCAGCTTCGAGGCCTGCAGGAATGATTTCCTGGGGTTTGGAATCGCAGAGTTCCTTCTGAACTGCTGGTTCAAACTCTGCGCCGGAGATGAAACACAGAGACACATGGAGATTCGATTTCCTTCAAGAGCGGTTCAACATTATTGGGAACTCACTCGTTTACTGTTGGACTGGTCCAACGGGAACAAAGAGCCCAGCGGCAACGAGGTCCAATCCTTTGGTCCGATAAATGGTCTTCCGGCCAAGTTCGCCAGCTTTCTGCACGCGCACGCGGAATTGGGGACAATTTCTGAGTTTTTCTTTCAGCCTGCTATGGAATCTCACACGAGACGCGGGCAATCATTCGCCAATTTTTTGCTCCTTTTGACCTCAAGAGGAATCTTCGCGCTGGCGGACCAGTATCGCAGTGGGCGGTCGGAATACGGGATCGAAATGACCCACTACCCTTCGAGTCGTTTAAGAACGGTTGAATGGACTGAGCCGGCAAACGTCTGGAGCGGAGCCATTGAAATTTCAATGCATGGCGTCACCGCGCGATCGAGGGCTTCCTGGCCCGTGCACGCAGGCTTGCAGCCCTATGCCCTCCGATGGATTCGAGCCGTTGACTCGGCGATCAAGACACCTGCCCCGGAGCAAACTCCAGAAGGAGGTTTGACGAATCGGAACGAAACTGAAAGCGACCGGTATCAGCGTTCATTTTCACTGGGTGTCAGCCACTATGTTTCCCCGGAAAGCAATTAGTCGCCTGATCAGAGAACTTCGCGATCCGCGGCTCGGCAACCAGGCGTTGCTGGCTCTGCTCACGAAAGGTGATGAAGCCGTGCCCGCTCTTGGTGAATTTCTGCGGTCCTCGAAACCATCGAGTCTGCCGGAACCGAGACTGCTAGCGGTTGAGGGCTTGAGCATTTTGAAGGGACAGGAAGCCCTTGAGGCTTTGATAGAGGTCGCTACCGAAAAGCTCGGAGAAATTTCGGACCCTGTGATTCGCTTCGCGGAGGAAAAGGTAGCAAGCCGCGCGGCGCGCGGATTAGCCGATTTCCCTGACGAGCCGAGGGCGCGGGAGACCCTCTTATTCCTCCTCGAACAAAAGCCGCTTACCGGAACGGCAGAGGCTTTTGAGAAGGCGAAAGACTTCAGCGCTATTTCCCGTCTGGCAGAGTGGCTGGAAGATGACTTCGTAGCCGAGGCTGCCCGGCGGGCTATCGTTGCATGTGGCCCGGTTGGTGTGCCGGCCCTCCTGTTCTCTCTGAGGGAAAAACATGAAAGGTACGGAACTGAAACGGGCATGAGCCAGCGCCGCCGCGCGCGGATTCTTTCGATTCTCTGTGAATTGGCCACACAGGACAGCATTGAGGGTCTTGAATACCTGCTTGCCGACCCCGTTGACAGCGTACGCTGGAGCGCCGTTCAGCTGCTTTTGGAAAAGGGTAGCGCGGCACAACAGCAAGAAGCCTCGCACGGAGCCATCGAGTTCCTTGATTCAGTCGACAGCTTCACCCGGTCTGAGTGTGAAGAATTATTGGTGGCTTATTTCGGACTAGCACGGGAATTCATCGAAGGGGAAATCCACCGCCGTGTAGCGAGCGGCGAATCAGAAAAAAACTTCGAGCCGCGAGAAACGATGCTGGCGATTCTCCTTCGGATCCTCCGTAGGGGGAACAAAGCCAACAGGGAAACAGGGCGGAGAGCTTAAGAGACGCTGCTCCCGATTGATGCGCCAGCGCCAGGGAGTAAGTCTTTGTCTTGAACACAAGAGTCGTCTTTACATCATGAATGCGGACGATGAATGAGGAGTATACAATCGCTCGAACTAAACTCCCGTTGAAACCCGCACTGAAGTTCGTGCTCCTGATCGGAGTTGTCAGTTTCTTTGCCGACTTCACCTACGAAGGGGCACGCAGCATCACCGGACCGTTCCTTGGAATCCTGGGAGCAAGTGGCGCGGTGGTGAGCATCGTCGCCGGCCTCGGCGAACTGCTTGGCTATGGGCTTCGTCTTGTTTCAGGCCCGCTGAGCGAGCGGACCCAGAAATTCTGGCCGATCACATTGTTTGGATACTTTGTTCAGATGCTCTCGGTTCCGCTGCTGACTCTTGCCGGCAGTTGGCAAGTGGCCGCCCTGCTGATTCTGGCCGAGCGCATTGGCAAAGCGATTCGCAATCCGCCGCGAGACGTAATGCTCTCCCATGCCGCCAAAGAAATCGGCTATGGCTGGGGTTTTGGAGTACATGAGGCACTAGACCAATTTGGAGCCCTATTCGGTCCGCTTGCCGTGGCGGCCGTGATCTTTTACCGTCATCACTACCGGCTTGCCTTTGCCGTCCTTCTGGTCCCGGCCCTGATGACGTTGTCCCTCCTCATCGTTGCCTGGCGACTCTATCCGAAACCGGAGGAATTCGCACCGGCGCCGCCTGATATCCACACGAAGGGCCTCCCGCGCACGTTCTGGATCTACTTGATGGGTGCGGCACTGGTAGCAGCCGGATTTGCTGATTTTCAGCTCATCGCATACCACTTCCAGAAGGCTGATGCCGTTTCAACACTCTGGATACCGATTGCCTATTCGGTTGCCATGGCGGTCAGCGGTGTTGGATCGCTGACCTTTGGCCGAATGTTCGACCGGACAGGAATCGGCGTGCTTGTCCCTTTAACGCTGGTTTCGGCGGTGTTTGCCCCGCTCGTCTTTCTGGGAGGCTTCTGGTCAGTGCTCGTGGGATCGGCGCTCTGGGGCCTCGGAATGGGCGTTCATGAATCGATTGTGCCGGCCGCTGTAGCGACCATGGTTCCAGTTCAACGGCGCCCTTCGGCATACGGAATCTTTACGGCGGTTATGGCATCGCGTGGTTTCTGGGAAGCATTGCGATTGGAATCCTTTACGACACCTCGGTAATGGCTGTGGTCATCTTCTGCCTCCTCCTGCAGCTTGCAGCGATTCCAATATTCATGAAAGTGAGCAAAAGAATGCGCCTAAGAACGGGCATGTGACTATGAGCGTGACCTATTTTTGTCCTTCCTGCTGGAGCGAAGTTGGGACCGCGACCATCTGTCCTAACTGTCGTGCGGATCTGCAGGATTTTTCAAGCAGAAGCTATGAGGAGAAGCTAATCGTTGCTCTGCGGCATCCTGAACCCACCGTACCCATTCGCGCCGCCAATATTCTCGGGGAAATGGGCTCCCTGGCGGCAGTTGAGCCATTGATTGACGTTGCCACGTCTGTTGACGATCCCTACATCCAGGAAGCGGCGGTCGTGGCCCTCGGACGCATTGGAGATATTCGAGCTATTTCGTGCCTGGATCGCCTCAGCCGGGAAGGCGCAGTGCGGGTCAGGGCTGCCGCAATGCGTGCGCTCACGAACATAGAGGACCGACGAGATGCGACAAAAGGGTGAATCCGCAAGCAGATGGGGCCATGGAACATCCGCCCAGGGTCGAGGGATTCGCTTCTTTGATCGAGAACGCGAATTACATCGTATTGAGGAAGCCCTCCGGGAGAAAGAAAGCATGATGATCTCCGGCCCTGCCGATATCGGGAAGACAGCCCTGATGCTGAACCTGATTCGGAGTCTTCCTGGCGACCTTGCCGGCAAGTGTCTCTACCTGCCCGGCTTCAAAGACCTGCAGCACCTGGTGCGGAATCTCATTCAGGCCCTCCACGAAGCTAAAAGTCCGCGCCTCCGCCAGCAACTCAAGGCTGAGGGCGTCTCCTCTACGAATTTCGACATCTGGCTGAAGACCCTTCCGAGCGCAAGGTTAAAGGGGATACTCTACCGCGCAGCCCAGACGGGTGATTATCGGGTCATTCTCGACCACGTTCCGTTCCTGACCCATGCCAGGGCAAAGATCATTAAAGAGCTTTTCTGGATGCGTGATACTCCGGTTTACCTGCTGATGCGGGATGATCAGGAATTCCGGATCGCACAATTCGCCCGCTTTTTCTATTGGAGTGATCGCCAATGCTTGACTTTGGGACCGCTGCCCAAGACTTCGGCCTGTGAGTTGCTGGAAGCGTGCATTGAGAAGTTTCAATTGTCCAGATTGGATCTGGAGGGATTCAGGGATGAGGTTCTTGACCTAAGTGGCGGTGTGCCGGGCGCGATTGTGAAGATGTGCGAGCTTGCCGCTGACCCGCGTTATCAATACGGGTCGTACATAAAGACGAAGCTGGTCCATATCGACTACCTGATGAGTGGATCAAGCCTGGTTCCTCCAGCCGCAAGAAGAGGACATTGATACGTAAAGCATCAAGAGGGCTTAGCAAGGGCGAATTATCTCCGTCTTCGATAAGTCGGTACAAGGTCCTCAAAACCCTCTGACTCTTGTTTGGGCCCCACCAGAAAACCGATAGCCCTCTCCGGGGAAGACCACTCAGGTCCCCTGGGCTCATTCTTGTAACGGTAGTCATGCTTCCGCTGGAATTCGCGCAGTTGATCGATAAGCTTCCGAACCTGGTTGGTGGCTACACACTTGACGATCTCGACTGCCGTTTCTGAAGTCCAGTGCTCTGAGATAGTCTGAATGTGACCAACGCAAAGGCCTGCTGACTGTTCGAAGCCCTCACGAAAATTCGAGTCCGCCAGTAATTCCTCAAGTGTTGCGAGGTACCGTTGATCAGTACTCCTAGCTATCTCGCAAGCAAGACACTTGCTCCCTGGCGTGAAAGGCACTTCCCGCCTTTTCGCCGTCCTTCGAATTTTCAGAAAGCTCATATTTGATCCGGCTATAGTGTTTCTCAACTTTTCCAGGTCTTGTGCAAAGGCTTCAAGGAGGTTTTCACAAAGTATCGCCACACCAAAACCGTCGGCCCAGCATTCCCGCTCAATATTTTTTGCTTCCCAGAAGTGTTCCCGGCAGAAGCCTCCGCCCTCCAAAAACTCCTGCCGTGCGAGGCTGGACATCATGCCTTCGTACAAGAAACTATGAATGTACCGGCGGGTGGCCTTTCTGGAAGAGAAGCAAATAGGGCATTCGCCCCTCGCAAGGCCCTCTTGCAAGGCGATCTTAGCAAGGACGAATGGCGGACGCTTGGCCGTCCGGCGTGTGGATAATAATTTTCTCATCGCAGCACAACGAATACGCGGCTTAAGGTAGCCAATGCCGCTGGACCTTAAAACTATTTCCTAACGCTCGCGGTCTACTGTTAGACAACCTCCTGAACGCGGGAGGTGGAAAGAATGGAAAGGTCGCGCTGGATCGCCTCTACCTCATTCTCGGCTGGCGTCTCCGCAGCAGAAAGGCGTTCGAGTTGCGCCCGATAGGCATCGGCGTGCGAATCAAAGCGACGCTGAAGCTCCGCCACCGTCCGTCGGATCCACAATTCCAACATTCTTCCGTACCTTTGGAAGGCCTCGTCCACGGTCGATCCGATCTGGTCTCTCAACTTCTTCTTGACGCGCGCCTCCGTGAGTCCCCTGCCCAATACTGCCAGGAGATCCTTTTGCAGCGAGACGGTGAGAGGGCCGGCGTCAAGCCGCGGCATCTCTTTAATGAGGTTTGGCAGTTCTTCTTTGCCCGGTGGAGTTGTCACTTCCAGGAAACCGGCCGCAACACCCAGAGCTTCAGAAAGCGTGCCTGCGAACTCCTGGAGCTTTTCGAAGATCTGATTTGCACCCACCGTCGCTGTCTCGACGAGACTGTGACTGACCAGTTCGCCGACATCCGTCTCTTCTTCGGATTTATTCAACCATTGGCCGGCAACTGCAGAGGCCGCACGCGAGATTGCAACCTCCCCCCAATCGTGGATGGTGTCAGAGGCTTTGAGGCAAAACGAGTTCACGTCCTCAAATTTCCCTGCCGCTCGTCGCAGTTGAGCTTCAGCTGTGCGTAGCCGTTGGCCGTCCTGTTTCGGACCCTTTTCAGAGATTTCAAGCTGCACCTTCAGCGCTGCCTCGACAGATTCCCTCAGCGCGCCGATTTTCCGGCGAAGGGATTCCTGCGCTAACTGTTGGTGCTTTGCGTACAAGGGCTGAATCTCATGAAGGAACCAATCATCCAAGAGGTTCGCATGAGTGTCCCTTATGCTGACGGGCTGGACTGAAATTTTCAAGCCGAGATGTGATTCCACCTGCCTCGAAATGTACTCCAAGGAACGTTCACGGTCCTCATGCACGAGGAGGTCCGCCTTGCTCAAGATCACCAAAGCTGGGATGGCCGCCTCGTATAACCGCCCGACCGTGGAAAGGTCTTCTTCGGTGAGCGTGGAACCCGCGTCAACGAGTACGACCCCGAGATCGCACTGGGGCAGGTAAGCCAATGTCTCGGTAGCTCCTGCCGTTGCCAGCGACCCGAGTCCGGGTGTATCTACGAATAAAGCGCCGTCCCGCAGCCGCTCGGACGGCAACTCGACGGTGATTCGCGTCACATGTTTTGAGTTGCCGGGGTTATGTTGCTCGCTCACAAACTCATGTAGCCGCCCAATTCCAACTTCCTCGGCTTTGCCGTCCATATGGGAAATTATCACCCGTGGGACGGTGCTGTACGCGATGCGCGTGGGGATTGCCGTGATGGGATTGACGCCCACAGGGAGCACATCAGCATTCAGAATGTGGTTTAAGAGCGAAGACTTTCCTGAGCTGACGCGGCCGAAGATTGCGATTTGGTAATTGTTCGACTCAAGCCTGTCCAGAATGATCGAAAGGGCAGACCGGAATTCGATCAATCCATGCGTGTTGATGACCTGTTCGAGCTTCCTCAAAAGCTCGATTTCGTTACCCGTCTGCGACAGGCGCTTGAGGCGGCCTTCAAGGTCCTGGCCGAGACCCTGTGCCAGGTACCCGCTGAGCTTTCGAACCAGGCTCGACATTTCGTTCACGACCCCATTCAACTCAGGAACAACCGCAGGGGACACCTCGCCGTAGCCCCGCAATGCCTCCGGTCGGGATTCCGCAAAAGTAATATCCGCGAACTCGAGATTGACTCGTATGGAGTGTGCCGCACCAAACTGAGGGCCGGGAGGAGTAATGCCCAAGCTTTTCAGGGCCTGCACCATCTGCGCTCGAACCCTGGCAATGTAGTCTTGAACAACCTTCACCTGCGCCGGGGTCAGCTCGTTTCTGTACTTTGGAAATGGAGACTTCGAATTCGAAGCGACCAGAATTGACTCTGCCTCGGACAATAACTGATCAACGTACTTGAAATTCACTAAAAGCCGGGACGCTTGATACGGATTGAGAGAATCATGGGAAGACATGTCAGGTCACTTCCCGAAACAGGCAGTCACCTCTGGAAATGTGGGGGGATAATCCTGGGGAAAATAAGACGGTACCGCGTCGCCCTCGCCCTTCACCAGGGAACCCCCTGTAGGAGTTATCTTCCCCAGTGGGGCAATTAAGGGCGAACTCCAACGCCTAGAGAAATTATCGACCGCCGTTGCCCCACAGTCAAGCAATTGTGGTCTGAGGCAACTTTCAATCTTAGATACTTCAAGTGAGGTATAATTTGGCCGTGGCGATGGAGTCCGCCCTTCCAACCGCCTCGAATCTAGAGGCTGATAACTCCTACAGGGAATCTCGTTGACCAAGAACGAGGAGAAACAGTCCATCCATGTGAATTGTTAATAGTTCTTCTCAACGCCATCTGCTGGTGCTTGTTTGATTGAATTCGTCTTTGCGACCGTGAGGAATGCGATGTCACACGGGAAGAGAATGCACTTCGATCCGTCTTCGTATGAACCTCGAAGCGATGGGTGCCCAGTATGCGCCTTCATGAGAGAATACCAGGCTCGATATCTTAGAACACTCGACAGCGAAGGTATCCGCGCTCTGTGTGCGTATCATGTCTGGCAGGTGGCGAGCATCGTCGACGCGGTTACTGCAGCGAAAATATTTTTGCGATTGCTTGACGATTCAATCCCGGCCAGTCAGGAATGCGACCTGTGTGTGAGGATAAAGACTCAGGAAGATTCAAGAGTACGCGATTTTTGCAATACATTCAATGAGCACCACCTCCAGGCCGCGTTGAGCAAATGCAAAGGCCTCTGTCTCAGACACGCGGCTGCAGTCTCTTCCCATTTTCCGCCTGCGCTGAGCACACGTATTCGTCCAGTCCTACAAAATCACGCCACAGACCTGAAAAAGGGACTTTTCCGTCTGTTGAGCGATTCAAATGCTGGCCAAGCTCGCCACGCAGGTATCTTGGGTCGTGCGGCCGAATTCCTTGTGGCCCAGCGTGGTCTGAAGAACCATTGAAAGCCAAATCTTTATGACGAAGGAAGCATTTAAAGATCTGAAGCTGGGCTGGATGCAATACCAATTTGATTCCCTTGCTTAGGAGTTCGCCTCAATCCCGCGGATTGACTTAGATTCAGACAGGACGGATAATTATTAAAGGTGTTGGAGTTCGCCGTTAACCGCCCTTGTCGGGGAAGATAACTCCTAGCACGGGGAATTCCCCGAGTGGGCTCTGGACGACTGACCCGACGGCTCATCTCATTTGGAAATCCCCCAAAGACTATTACGGCATCTCCGGCCGAAAGTGGCCATCTCGATAAACAAGCCGGAGGACCTTCGCGAAGCGCGGGAGGCCGTCCATGGAGACAGGCAAGGACGATGGACTGATCACTGCGAGTGCGCCCCGAAGCACTTCAGCAGAAATCATTACAACAACCCAACTGAATGGCGCCGGCCGGCTTCTCCGTCTGGCAAAGCTGGGAGAAGAACTCGGCACTGACCGGGTTGCCGACGAAGCCCGCGAGCTGGCCGCCCGGATTTCAGAGGGCCGTTTCTATGTGGCCTGTGTCGGGCAGTTCAAGCGAGGCAAGTCTACTCTGATCAATGCGCTGATCGGCGAACCTGTCCTGCCCGTTGGCTTCATTCCCGTTACAGCTGTTCCCACAGTCATTCGCTACGGCGAGGAGCTTAAGGCGCGACTCAAGGACCGTGACTTTGCGTGGCATGAGATTCCCGTCTCGGACGTGAAGCAGTATGTATCAGAAGAAAACAATCCAGAAAATGCCAAGGGTATCACGGGCGTCGAAGTTTTTGTTCCCAGCCCCCTATTGTCGACCGGAATGTGCCTTGTCGATACTCCGGGCTTGGGTTCTGTTTTCAGCGGGAATACCGCAGCCACGCAGGATTTCATTCCGCATATTGATGCCGCGCTGGTCGTCTTAGGTGCTGATCCGCCGCTGGCGGGCGAGGAACTTACGACTGTCGAGGCGGTGGCTCGCAATGTTCAAGATTTGATTGTCGTCCTGAATAAAGCGGACCGAACGACGGATGAAGAGAGACGGGCTGCCGCGGACTTCACACGTAAGCTCCTCGAAAAACGACTACGTAGGCCTATCGGCCCGCTCTTCGAGGTAAGTGCTGTCGAACGGCTTGTGAATCGAGGGCCGGAACGAGACTGGCCGAGATTTGTCGCAGCGCTTGAGCGCCTGGTGCAGGATTCCGGACGGCAAATTATTCTGGCAGCCTGTGATCGAGGACTCGTGAGGCTCAGCGAAGAACTGTTGGCGATAATCGCAGAGGAGCGGGAAGCGCTGGAACGTCCGATTGGGGAGTCCGAGACACGGATTGCGACAATGAAGGCCACCATCGCCGAGGCGGAGCGCTCGATGCGGGAACTCGGGTTTCTACTGATGGCCGAGCAGCAGCGATTGTCAGACACGTATGTGGACCGACGCAAAGCCTTTCTCGGCACGGTGCAGCATCAAGCGATACGGGAATTCAGGGAAGCAACGCGCTCGCTTCCACATCGAGCAGGGCCCGCGTACCGGCGCGCGCTGATGAGCCTGGCACAAGAGACTGCGAAAAAGCACGTGCTGCCGTGGCTTTTCAACGAGCAGCAGGAAGCGGAGCGCGGGTATAGTGCGGTTACCCGCCGGTTCGTTCAAATGGGCAACGACTTTCTGCGAAAGCTTGCGGAAGCCGGAATTCCGGAGTTGAGCCGTATGCCCCATGCCTTGGATGCAGAAACCGGATTCCGAATACGCTCGAAATTCTCATTTCTCGATCTTATCGAAATAGCCCAACCGGCTTCGCCCCTTCGATGGCTGGCCGATCTGGTCCTCGGATTCGTGGGGGCACGCAGACTTATTGAAAGGGACGCCACGGAATTCCTGGAGCATCTGCTCGAAACCAATACTGCGCGCGTTCAAAGCGATGTTCTCAATCGCGTCCAGGAGAGCCGCGGGCGCCTGGAAGTCGAAGTCAAGAAATTACTCCATGAGGTGAGCCGAATTGCCGAGCAGGCCCTGACTCATGCCCGATCCGCCCGTGATGCAGGCGCTGCCGGCGTCGAGTCAGCGCTCGCGCGACTGAGTCGGCTCAAACAAGAGGTCTACGCGGTCCGTCCCGGCGTTTAGGCTGGCAGTTTTTTCTTCAGATAGTCCCCATTAATGAGCCCTGTCGTGCCATAAGATGCCAGCGGGGAGCAAGCATGGAGGCTTGCATGGGGAAATTTGTCGCTATCGTGTTTGTGGTGGCTTGCCGATACGATTACCAGCACTTGAGAATGTTTGCTGGTAAATCTATCAGTGCATTCACCGCTGACCGATGGTCCCTGCACGCTAATGAAATGTCTTGATCTGCCTTGCGAAGATGCTGGAAGATACTGCCTGTTACCCTTTCATATCCTGCCTGGTAGCGGGACACGATGCCACTGAGGCGTGACCAAATTAACCTAACATGCACAGGCCATCGTGTTTTGGGTGGTCGTTTGAATGTGATGGTTCACTGGGGAGGACCGAATTTCGAGGAAACAGCCGGGTGACGAGATGAAAGCAGGGCGCTGGGGCCATAAGATCTTAACCTGCCTCTTCCAGTTTTTATCTACGCTCGGAAGAAACGTGCCTCCGTAGATTCCTTGCTGCCAAGTTCCTAGTTCAGACCCCGTTCAGCAACAGGCGGAACAGAAATGGAACCGGCCCTGATTATCCAGCTTCTCCAGACCAGACACATGTAGAAGTCCCGTACACCAAGTGCATTGGCCACAGTTCGAACAATTCGTTCATGCGTGAATGCAGCATGTGGGCAGTATGCGATTGCCTATCAGGAATGTCAGGGATTGTCAAAATGGTTTCAGATGAAGTATTGTGACCACAAATTGGGGAAGAATAGGGGAACTTCGCGGGGGGAAATAGCCTAAATCAGCCCAAACCGTCCGAAAGCGCAAACCTCACAAGTCCTTTAACAACAAATTCATTATGCTGATTTCAAAGCTCTTCGATTGTTGGCTAAATGGCTCTGATCCGTGCGAATCAGTTGCACCCGGTCGTTCGAAAACTCCGATTGCCCCGGTCTTTCCATGTTTCGGCCATTGACATGGCCTGATATTATAGTCTAATATTTAGATGTCAATAGAAGGAGTCAATGCATGCAGACCGCGCAACTGAAGCTTAAACAGGCAAGCGCTGTTCTCGAAACCTCACCGAAAGAACTGCAGAACCTTGTCCAGTTTGGCGTCGTGAAGCCGAGGCGACGAGCGGGTCTGTATGTCTTCGACACTAATGTTCTCTACACCGCAAAGGTCGCACTGTTCCTGAAGAGGGCGCTTGGCACGAACACGGAGCTACTCTCCGAGTTTGCAGACGCCTTCACTGAATGTTTCGCTTCGGGGGTGGAGAAAAAGGCGGACGTGGTTGTGTTCAGGTCTCGGCCTTCGCCCGGAACAATTTCCGTCGAGGTCAAGGTCCCGCTTCGAGAGTTGGCCCGGCAAGTGGAAGAGCGAGTTAAATTGGTTAGACTGTTCAAGGACCTGCCCAGGGGCAGAAAGCGCCGCGGCTGGAAGAGCGAGTTTTTGACCACTCTCGAAGAGGCGGCTCAGGACGTCGGAGACGTATCCCAAGAGGAGATTCTGAAGGCGGTCCGGGAGCACAGAAATCGCGGGAAACGAAAGCCGGAGGTCACCGTTGAAGCAGAGCCGCGAGCGGCGCGGGCGTAGAGTCGTTGTTGACACGTCGGTGGTGATTTCAGGTATTGCAGCCTTCAAACGTCCCTTCGTGGCGGGCAGGACCGATAGTGGCGATTTGTTATTCGAATGGGCTGAGAAGGGTCGGTTCATCTGGCTCGTGTCGACTGAGATCTTGGATGAGTATAAAGAGGTTGCCAGCCGCCTGAAAGTGCGGCCGTCAGTTGCTGGCCGGCTGATCAACTTGCTTAAGGAAGAAGCAGAAGAGGTGATTGTGGAAGGAACAGCGGAGCTCTCTCCTGACCCAGGCGACAACTGCTTTTGCACATGCGCTCAGGAGGGCCGAGCTGATTTCCTTGTTACCCTGAACCCCAAAGACTTCCCCCAAAAGACGTTATCAGCCGAGGTGGTCTCACCCAGCCAGTTTCTATCACAGATTCGACGTCGCCGAAGAGTACGATAGCCGGAGTCGCCACGCCCGTGTGGCATGCCCGGGCTTTGGTACCAGTAGAAGAGAGAGTTTACATCACAGCTCCTGGCTGTAAAACTGGTCTTGGTGTGACCAGAGGGCTATAGGCCGCCGGTACCGGCGGCCTATAGCCAAGCGCC
>Ga0307373_10011142_pt1 | contig 13087 bp, 11 predicted proteins | sample OX2MG_FD_202534 | JGI IMG/M metagenome (GOLD analysis project Ga0307373, IMG submission 202534) | Soil microbial communities from Risofladan, Vaasa, Finland - OX-2 | ecosystem: Environmental > Terrestrial > Soil > Coastal area > Acid sulfate soil | place: Finland: Risofladan, Vaasa | collected... | reverse complement strand
GCGAAGAAGTTTCCTGGCTTGCGGAAATACTCCCGCAGGTCACGCATCTCCAGGATGTCGCAGGCTTCCTGCTCGATCGCCTCGGCCGTGGAGCCGTCGTCGCTCGGCCAGAGCACTGTCAGCACCTCGCGGACGCGGCGGACGACGTCCTCGGGATGCTCGGCGTCGTCGACGAGGATGCCGTCCCGGGAGATGCGGAGAGGATAGTCGGGTGGCGTCTCGCGAGCGGGAAGGCCGTCATCACCGACGAGCATGCCGGGCGAGCAGGCGGGCAGCGCATCGAACGGCCCTCGTTCCGGGGGCACTGCGCGGACACCGGTGGCAAGACGAACGTCGAAGCGACCGTGGGCAGCACCCGCTGCCCATGATACTAACTCGGCGGCGGTGCCCTCCGCGTCTACGGACTCGTTCCCAGCATTTCTGTCTGGGTCGGCGACCCCGCTACCAACGACGGTATCCTCTGCATTTCGGTAGCTATCACCAATGGTATGGCGATCAGTCTGTTCGACGCCGTACAGGGTGAAACATAAGTCGTCGACCTCAGCCTGGATCGTCGCTAGTTCAGCCTCGATGCCACGGGCGCGTTCGGCCCGGGCGGCATTGCGATCTACGAGCGTCTCCCCTTCCAGCTGCAGAAGCCCAGGCAGGGTGAAAACGTGGGATGTCTCATTGTCCGTGTCAAGCGCTCGCTTCAGTGACCAAGCACGGCGAGCCAGCGTGACGAGGCCAGCCTCGACGACTGGACCGGCCCGCGGGACAGGGGTCTGTTGGATTAGCCCGACTTCATAGGATTGCGCAAGTTCCGTGCGTGCGAGTTGCATAGCGACCAGCGACTTGAATGCCTCAGAGTTCATAATGGCCAGCAATATGAACAGCGAGAACTCATCATCGCCAGGCACGCATAGCATGCCCCCTTTTGCGCCAAAGATCGATCGCTCGGGAAGTACGCGGAAGCTCAGTCCGTTTGTCCGTAACGGCCACGTGATGCCTGGCCGAAAGAAAAGATCTGCGCTTGCGGGACGCTCCAGAGGCCGGCTGGGTGTACCAAGAAAACCCGGATACGTCCTGCGATCTTGATCCCAGGCGATCCCGGTGTCAATATCATAGTAGTAGGGCGAAAACGACCCGCCCTTTGCCCATGGATACCAGCGGTTGTTTCGCGCAGGATCCAGTTTCGCGGGCTCCCACCAAAGGCGCGCAAACCGGAAGTTATCACCGACCGGGCTAGTGCATCGCGCCAGCCGGCCCTCCGCCTCAACTGCTGGAAACTTCGAGAAGACTGCCCGAACTGAATCGCTCACCCAGTACGCAAACGGTGCGCCTGGCACCTGGCGGAAGCTCTGCGGGTCAGCGGGGAAGGTCACGCCGTCGAGCTTGTGGCCGTCGTGCAGCGCGACCACGGCGTCGGCGAGGGCCGTCGGTGGCGAGGAGGCGGAAGAAGGTTGTCTCGGTCATGCGACGGCCTCGCTAGTGCTTATTTTGCTGGACTGCAATAAGGGCTATGATCGATCGGCCATATTTCAAATTTGGGCCTTTACTCGGAATAAGGCGCCCGATCCCGCTTGGGCGCCGTGCAACGCCGGCGTGCCGCGGCCGTAGAGACGGGCCATCGGCCCGTCTCTACCACGGCGTGGTGAGGGATCAGCTCGTCCGGGGTTCGACTGAGACGGCATCGTTCGATCCCCGGGCGGTGCGTTCGATCTCGATGCACGTGAGTCCCATCGGATTCCGGGTGATCCCATAGACCACCGGCGCAAGCGACTGATCGACCTGAACCCTCCAGCTCGTAACCGACGGACTTACCGACAGAAAGACAACCGACTCCCGCGGTGGGTGTGCCGCCTTTTCCAGCGCTGCTTCGCGAATGAATTTGGACGTTCGCTGGCCCAGCTCTTCAGCCTTCGCCGCGACCCGCTCGAAGTCCTCATGAGCAAATGGTACCGAGACGACCACGCGTGGGCGCTTTACTGGTTCCCGCTTCTCGGCTTTCTCAAAGTCCCAGTTGTCTGTGTTTTCGAGGTCATTCGACCTGTTTCTGGCCATCACGCTTGATCCTCCTCGCTTGAGGTCATTCGACCTGTTTCTGGCCACCGCGCGGCGTGCTCCGCGGTACCGGTCACTCGACCTGTTTCTGGCCAGTGCGTTCTGTGGTCCACGCTCGTCCTAACTGTGCTCTTTCACTTTCCTTGCACCGCCAGGCCGTGATCGGCCTCCAGACGGCGGGATCGTGTGTCGGAAGGATCGGAATGGCGATGCAGCCGCCTCCGTGATCCAGGCCGATCAGCAAGTAGGGTGCCGACCGCCCTTTGCGATTCGGAACGATCAGGTACGGATTCTCCAAGACCTGAACAACCTGTCGAGATGACAAGCCGTGCATCGCAAATTTATCCTCGTTGTCATCGTCGATCAAGAGGGCGTCGATCGTCTTTGGAATTGACAAAGTACCGTCGACTAAACTACAATCTCACTACAACTGTAGTGAGATTGTAGTTTACGCGTGAGTCGAAGGAATTGCAAGTGGAAGTCGAGTGGCTGATTCTTGCCGACGCTGCCCAGATTCTTGGCAACAAGCTCTACCTCCTTGGAGGTGGATGGGACGCACTGATTGTCAATACCATTCCAGCCAACCAGGCAATCGCGATCGCCGCATCGTTTCGCGTGCCGTGGGGCGACACGAACCAACCCCACAACGTCGAAATAGAGATCATTAACGAGGACGACCAGGGTCAGCCTCCGCTTCTCCGCTTCGGGGCCCAGCTCGAAGTTGGCCGCCCGCCGGGAACTCCCCCGGGATCAGACCAACGCTCTCAGCTCGCGGTAAACAGCGTGCTCACCTTTCGTAGTCCGGGGAATTACGCGGTGGTGGTCCGCGTCGAAGGCGAGCAAGGTAAGAAGCTCCCCTTCCGAGTCATTCCCGGCCCCCTATTCAGCACGGCGTCGGTCCCTCCCAGTTAAGGCTAGCGTCCGATCACCCCGCCACCTCCAAACAGTACGCCGCCGTCTCGACCATCGCGCTGTCCAGGACGCCGTAGCCCAGGTCCGCGAAGGCGGTGACCCGCGCCTCGCCGAGTAGGATCTCCTCGCGCCACTTCTTGAACGACGTCAGGAAGAAGCCGGTCCGCGAGGTGATCGCGCCGAGCATGCCTCCAGGGGTGAGTCGCCCGAGCCAGCGCTCGACGAACGCGGCGTAGACGTCATTCTTCGTCCGCGGATAAGCGCGCTCGACGTACCCTTTCGCCCGACCGCTTCCCTCGCCAAAGGGCGGATTCATCAGCGCCACGTCGTAGCACTGCCGGCACAGGTCGACGAACGCGAAGCCTTGCGCCGCGTCGTCGCGGAAGAGCCGCCGGCGCGTCGCGCTGCCGGCGCTCGCTCGGCTCGCGTAGTTCCGAAGCGCTTCCAGCAGCAACGACTCGGCTCGCTCCCAGAAGGAACGCTCCTCCTCGTCGCGGGCGAGATCCAGCACCATTTGTCGCGCGAACTGGCCATCCTGATAGAAGGTCATCTGGACCGGAGGCTGGTTGAACGCTTCGCGGCGCGCCTCCCCGACCGCCTCGGCAATCTCCTCCTCGATCTTGAGCAGCGATCCCGCCTCGCCGGCCAGCCGCATGCGGTCCCAGATCGTCGAGACCAGATCGCGAAGCCGAGAATCGATGTCCTTCAGATATTCATCCAGCATGTCCGGCTCGCCGGGCATCGGCTCGGCGCACACAACGTTGCTCCGGGTAATTGGTGGTCTCTCGGCGCCCTTGATCCCAAGCCGCTGGTAGCTTCGCTGCGCGCGCAGCCAGAGGGCGAGGCCGGCGATCTGGCAGGCGCGCGGATCGATCTCGATGCCGTGCAGGTTGTGGCGCAAGATGAGTCCGGGTATGGCGCGCCCAAGCTGATCAAGTTCGGAGTAGTCCTCGCGGAGCGTCCGCCCGCTGGTCTCCCACGCCGGGCTGTTGTCGTCGGCCCAGGCCTCCTCATAGATCGCCTCCAGCAAGTCGAAGGCGTAGAGGAGGAAGTGTCCCGAGCCACACGCCGGGTCGAGGATTTTCAGGTCGCGCGGGTCCTTCTTCGCGCGATAGGGAACGTGCTCGACCTCCGGGTCCCGTCCTTCCGTTTTCTGGTAAGGAAGCGGTGGCGAGTCACCCGGCCCGAGGAAAAGGGTGTGCATACGCCGGACGAGGTAGCGGCAGTCGTCGACGAGACGGGTGTTGCCCTGCCGCATCTCGTACCAGATTCGGCCGAGCGTGTTATCGGTCAGGAACTCGACGACGTAGCGCGGCGTGAAGAACTGGTTCCGCACCGCTAGCTCGCGGCTGTTGCGCGGCGCCGACGACGCCTCGCGCATCTTCTTGCGCTCGGCCGGGTCGTTGTAATACTGGTAGACCCAGCCGATCGCTTCGTCCTGCCTCCAGATCTGAGCGAGGTCCGGCGCGTTCACGAGCGCCAGGACGTCCTCGAGGCAACGCTCGCTCGGGAAGACGTGCGATTCCGGCGTGCCCCGATCGAAGAGCAGCGGCAGATCCTGGGCAATCTCGTCAAAGAGGCACTCCAGATAGGCGCGGTACGTTTCCACCCGGCTACCCAGCGCGCCGTTGGCGATTCGCTCGTAGAGCAGAAAGCCATCCGAGGCCAGGCCCTGGCCAACCGACGGCACGATCAGGTCACGCTCCTCGGCCATGCGCAATGCCACGAGCCGGTTGAACGTCATGAAGCCGATCTCGCGAACGAGTCGATCGTACGCCGCCTGGCGGCGGCGGCTCTCGGCACCGCTTTCCAGGGCGATGAAATGATCGAGTAAGTCGCGCAGCTCGGCGCCGGCGGCGCGCTCGCTTTCGGAAAGTCCAGCGATCCCGTCCAGGTCCAGGACAGTGCCGTCCTCCTGGAATCCCAGCCGCCGGAGCTGGTCGGCGACGTCGGCACGCAGTCGCTCGCGGGCCTGGCCAACCATGCGAGCCAGCGCGTTCCGGGTTTGACGGTCGAAGCCCTGGCTCCCACCGCGCTCCGAGGTCGCTTGCGCGCCGATTCGTGTACTCATGATCGACCCACCCGAATCCGCACCGGCCCGCTCGCGGCAAGCGCGCTGGCGAGCGCAGCGCGGACCGTGGCCAGCCAGCGATCGAGATCGTCGTTCGTCGTGATCAGCGCCGGGGTAGCGATGCCAGCCAGATCCACGTCCACCGGCTCACGGCCATCGCCGTCGGGCTCGAGCCTGGGCGCGCGCCGCGTCACCTCGCGTTGGAGATCTTGAAGCAGGCCCGGCAGCGCGTTGTGCCGGAACAGCAGGAGACGCAGGCACGACGTTTCCTCACCAGCGGCAGGGGAAGGTGGGAACGAGCTCTTCAGCCGATCGGCGATCTCCAGGCGATCGTCGTCGGCCAGGCGGAGCCAATCGGGCGACGCTTCCAGGCTGGCTCGTCCCTTGATCAGGTCGGCTTCGTACACTGCCAGACGCTCCTGGAACGCCCGGGCCGCTCGCTCCCGCACCGTTCGAGCGACTCCCCGAAGGTCGGCGAGCCGGGTATAAAACGTGTCCGAGGCGAGGGCGTCACCCAGCGTGTCACGCTCGCTCATCTCGACCAGTCGTAAGCCGGGAGAGAGCTGCTCGAGATCCTGCGCCTCGCGCACCGCGGCGCGCGCGTCCTGGACGTCTTGCTCGGCTCCGTTGGCGAGCGCCGCGCTCACCTGCTTGGCCCAATCCAGATCGGTCGGAAAGTCGCAGTCCACCGCGCCAAGCAAGGAGATTGCCGCGGCGCCATCCTGCTGGAGGAGATCCCGACCGGTGTCGGCGAGCGCCTGGGCGCGATCGGCGCCGGCAAGTCCAAGCAGTCGGAGCTGAGTGGCAAGTGGCGCCAGCGGCTCCAGCCGGGGCGGGAGGTGTTCGCGGGCGGTACTGCTGATCTGATTCTCCAGCGGCAGTACTGGTAACCCCACGATCGATTCGAGGCGGCTCGCCGCCCGATCGAGCGTCTCTAGCGACGGACGGCTGTCTCGAAGGGCGACGCCGATCCGCCCGAATGCCTGGGTGCTCCGCATCGCCTCGACCGCCGCCGGGCCGGCCGTCTGAACAACGCCACCGGAGGTGTGGAGCATGATCTCACCCGCCAGCAGCAGCGCGGCGAAAGCGTAGCGCGTCGCGTCCTTCGACCAGCCGTAGGGCGCGGCGGCGAAGATATCCTGGACCGCGTTCCCCTGGAGACGGGTTGTCCCGCGCTGGTCAAGTTGCGCGTGAAACACCCGCAGCGCCTCGGCCAGCGCCGGATGGCGCGGGTCCACCCGCGGCCGACCGGCGCTTTGCGTCACGAAGCGGAGCGGGTCGAGTCCCGGCGGCATCCGGTCCAGTCGCTCGACGTCGAGGAACTTTGACGCTAAATCGGTCGGTGGGCGGATGTTGACCAGGTGGAAGGACGGGTAGATCTGGGCCGCTGCTTCCTGGAGCACCTTCCGCGCCGCCAGGTCGGTCGTCGCGCCGGCCACGGTGGCCGGCGTTGGTTTGCCGCGAAAGATCAGCGTGCCTTCCAGCAGCGCTTTGCGGTAGAGCTTCCGTGCTTCCTCCTCGTTGATCTGTGCCGCCCGACGCTCGGCGCGGATGAAGCTGGCGACGTCGCGGTCCGCCTCGGACTCCGGTGTTTCGTTGGCCGCCTTGCGCGACCGCACGACCTCGACCAGCACGTCGTCCACCGCGTCGTCGGGCCGGATTAGCCAGGCAATCGCGGTTTTCCACTCGGCGTGGCCGGTCGTCTCGGTGAGCAGGGTGGTCCGCCGCGCGTCCCAACCTCCGGCATCGGTGGCTTCGAGGCGGAACTGGACTTCTTCGTCTTCGCCGACGATTGGCGTCCGACCCAACCGGACGCCGGCGCGAACGGCCTTTGCATTCTCCAACGTCGCCGTCGGTGCCGCCTCAAAGAGGCCCTGCAAAATCTGGCTGCGCAGCAGGTTTAACTCGCCGGCGGTCGGAGCGTAGGCATTCCGCTTGTCGCGGAGGGGCTTCACGCCTTCGCTCAGAAACGTGAATCCGCCCGCCTGGGGATCCTCGACCAGCCCGGTGGCCTTCTCCTCGACGAGGCGGCGCAACGCCTCGCGGACCTCATCCACCTGGGGCGGGTCGCCAATCTGCGCGTAGAGCAGCGCGGCGACATTCTCCACGCTGCGCGGGAGGTTTTCGATCGGCTGAAGCGCGCCCACCGCCTTCGCCACACGTGGCGGCAGCCCATCCTCCGGGAACAACTGGGCGACCCGATCGACCCCGGCCACGACGTGCGGCAGCACCTTGCCGACGTCCGCACGAAGAGTATCGAAGAACTGGTCGGCGGTCGCGAGCCGACCAACCGGCTGATCCGCGAGGAGGCGGGCACCGGCCGGCAGCACTTTGCTCGTATCGACGAGAACGTCCTGGATGACCCGGATCGCCGAGCGCAGACCAATGCCGCCGGTCGAGCGCGCCAGCGTGCGCACCAGCTCCAGCAGCAGGTCGAAGTGCTGGGGAAGGAACGGGTAAAGACGAACGAAGGATTGCTCGTCGACGTCGCCTTTGAATAGAGTGGTCCCGACGAGCCGCGTGTTGGTCGCCAACGCTTGCCCGTGCTGGCGGAAGAGCGCGCCGAGCTGCGCCTCACCCTCGGCGGCCTTGCCCAGCAGGCGCTTCCCGGTGATCTCGCGGATATCGCGGGCATCCAGCTCGATCGACACCGGGAAACGGTCGCGCAGCTTATTCAGCTCGGCGGAGTTGTAGGCCGCCTTCTCGACGATCTCGGCGAGCGTTTGCTGACCGGTCGCCACCACCCAGACCCGTCCCTGGCCCAGCTCCTTGAAGTTGCGCGCCAGCCCGTCCAGATTCAGGATCAGCTCGCCGCGCGGCGCGACGTACTGGCCGGCCTCGTCGATCAGAAAGAGAACGTTCTGGCGCCCGGTCTTACGGCGAATGACGTCGAGCATCTCGGCGGCCCGATCCCGCAAGTTCTCGGCGAGCGAGAAGCGCAGCGCGCGAAAGGCGCCCGGCTCTGGGTACTCCCGCGGGTAGAACCCTGGCGCGAGTTGATCGGCGCGCGAGACGGCCACCAGCGGATCGTTGTGCACCTCGTCCCAGGATCGACCGAACTGCGCCCGGTAGGCCTGGCGAAACTCGTCGAGGCGTCCGTCCCGATCGAGTCGGAACTCGAGCTGGGCGACCTTCTCTTCCTTGGAGTAGCCGGCCCACTGGAGAATCTTCCAGTACAGCACCGTCGAGACCGACGTCAGCGACGACGCCGCGAGCTGTTCGGCGCCGAGGTCAAGCATGATCACCGCCATCGGCTCCCGCGTCGCCAGCGCCTTTAGCTCCTGCCTGAGCGTCAGCGGTCCGATCCGTTCGGCGAGGAGGTCGAGGAACGGACGTCCGTCGACGAGGCGGCTCGGGTCGAGCGCGAAGCCCAGGTACTTGGTGAACGAGCTCTTGCCCGAGCCATAGAAGCCGGAGACCCAGATGCCGGTCTCGGCGACCTGGCTGGTCCGCACGCCGGCCCCGACCACGTCGAGAAATCGGCGCAGGTTCTGCTCGACGTTCGCGGTGACCTCGTACTCCTCCACCTCGGCCAGGAGCCGCGTATCGTCGGTCGCGTAGTAGTCGATCACCTTCTCGATCGGGCGATCGATCGGCCGCCGCGTGGAAAAGAGTGATCGCATTGTCGCGATGCTCATGCCAGCCCTCCGATCAACGTCGCGCGGTAATTTCCATCCTCGGGGTAGAATCCCAGGAATCTCAGCCCGAACTGGCCGAAGCGTCGCCCGGGGTAGAGGACGACCGTTGGGATCTTGATCCGGTCGTGCAGCGCGTTCTCGAGCACCCGGACCCGAAAGTACGGGTGCAGCATCTCCGTCTCGGTGAGGAACACCACCGTTCCCGGGCGCTCCTGCCCGACGATCGCCGCGATCCGCGAGATCAGCGCGTTTCCCGATCGCAGGACGTCGCGGATCGCCTCGTTCACCTGCTCGGGCTCGGCGTCGGCTTCCGCGTCAAGCCAGGCGTCCCAGCGCCCGGAGGCGTCGACCAGCTCCCAGAGAAGGTCTGAGAACGACACTCGCTCGACGGTCAGCCCGAGGTCGCGGAGTTTGGCCGTCCAGACCGGAAGGCTTCGCTTGACCTCAAATGCCTGCTCGGGCGCGTAGACGAAGTAGTAGAACGGGTCGCTCCGTGACGCGGAGAGTGAGGCTGGCTCGACGAGCCGGCTGGCAAGCTGCTGAAAATCATCATCGAGCGAGGGCATTCACTGCCTCCGCCAAACGTTGATATTGCCAGGTGATGCGCACTACCTCGCCCGCGCGTTGGATCACGAACCAGCTATCACCGGCCAGGTTCTCCAGTCGATTCCAGACGTCACGTGGCTCGAGGCCGAAGAGCGCCCAGACCGGCTGGTCCGCGAGCGAGGCATCAGTCACGCCCGCCTCGTGGAGCAGGTGAGCGAGATAGACGATGGTGTCATCCGCGGGGCGATAGGGAAGAACCTCTCGCCAACGCGCCTTTCGCGCGCCAAGAAGTCCGAAATCGGCGAGCGCATTGAGGAGGCGGGCCGGCATGTCCTTCTTCACCGCCTCGGACCAGGGAGTCCGGATCCGTCCGTCTTGCTCCGCCTCCCAGATGAAGCGGCGTGCGTCATCAGTGGAGATCGTGAGCCGTCCTTCGCGCACGAGCGGCCAGTAACCGAGCACGGCGAAGTCACGCAGCAGGTGATCGGACTCCGACGTGTAGTAGAAGGCGAGATCACTGAAGACCCGGCGCGGAACGTTGCCGCGAACGAGCCGTTGTAAATAGCGTGCTGGCGTGCCGCTGGGAGCGACGAACCGACGAGAAAAGACTCGAACGTAGTCTGAAACGGTCCGCGCGGTCACGTGCCCCAGCGCAGCCTCCTCACGAACGCGGCGGATAAGATCTCGCGTCGGCTCCTCCGGCCGCCAACCCAGCAAAAGCGTGCGCATCTCTTCTAGCAAAGCACCACCGTGCGCCAGCGCCTCGGCATAGGTCACCCGCGAATCTACCTCGGTCGCGATCACACCGCCTCCTCACCCAGATACGGAAAAACCGGCGATGCGGCTCGCAGTCCCGCGGCGTATGTCGCGCACAGACGCGGGAGCGCGCGCCCCCGCTGCAAGGTTGCCAGCGTCCCACAATGGACCGGGCCGTGCGTACCCGGCGCGGCTTCGCCGCCGGCCAACTGTGTCAACGCAGCGAGCCGCGAATCGGTCCCATCCAGGCGCGCCACGTCCTCGAGGCAATGTCGCCCCTCGTCCGATCGCAGGAAGTCGCGGACCGCAGCCTCATCGGCAGCGGGCAGTCGAAACAGGTGGTACGCGCCGACCCGGCCAATGCGGGCGTCATGCTCGAGGCTCGCGGCCCGACTCGCGGTCTCTAACGCCGCCGCGACCGCCGTACGCGGAAATAGGCGCCCGAGCATCCGCAGTCCAACCGGACTCGTCGCCTGGCTCCGCCACCAGGGCGGCGATATGCCTTCGCCAAGGTTGGCGACGAGAAGACGCGCTTGAATGATCGATGTGGTCCAGTCCATGTCCCCGCCAGTCATGCTTCGGCCTGCCATGTCCCAGTTGGCCGCTAGATCCTCGTTCGTGTATTGAGTCAGCCGACGTTCTTCGCGGGACCGGTGCGCCGTGCATTTGGCCAATTAGAACGCAAGCCCGTCTCTGATCCGGTGGACGCGACCCACCATCTCTGCCGACAGACTCTCCCAATGGAAGCGACGTTGCGCCGTCATTGGATGCCTTAGGAGGCGGCAGGCAGCTTGGTCAACGGTCAGCGCTTTGGTCCAGCCCCATGCTCCGCGCTGCTCGCAGCCTGGTCGGTTGGCTTGAGTTTATCAGGCAGTACGGTAGAAAACAACACACTGGATAAGTTAACAAGAGATTCGAAGAGAGTTGACGCATATTCGGCCACGCCCATCCGACCGATGGGAGGGATGGGGGTAATACGATGCTTGAGCGAAACCAGTGCGATTCGATGCGCACTGGGGCGGCCTTAATCTGCAACGTCCCTGTCGGCCGGCCTGCGCGTCTGTGATATGATTGCCCTTCAGTCAAAGCTCAACCTGCGTCCAGTCTCGCAACTGGTACCGAGAAAGGACTCACGACGACACGCAGTGACTACTCGGCGGACCGATGAAAATTTCATACCCTGATCATCTTGCCGGGACGCCTGATCACGCCGAAATCGTGTTTCAGTCCGTCGGCCGGACTTCAAGTGCTGCTGCTCCGATTGTCCTCGATATGGCCGCTGTCCGGTGGATCGCCCCCTATGGAGCCGTCACCCTCCTTCTCACCTGCCGATACTTGACCCAACTCACCGGATGCCCGGTTGAGATAGACGAGCTTAGGCCTGACGTACGAGCGTATCTCGATCGGATCGATCTTTTCGATGTTGGTCGGGCCTGGGTTCGCATGAGGCAAGCGGTTGATCCGGAATTTCGGTTTGGGCTCTGGCCGAGATGGATAAGCACAGAATCCGTTCTCCTTCTTTGCCATGTCCCCGCCCCTATTCGATTGTGCCCGCGCTTTGATGCTTAGTTTCTCGCACCACGAGCATACGGTCAAGGGCAAAAGTGTTCGCAGATCGTAATACTGTGGGAAGGGAATCTCCACTGGGGGCGGCAAAGATTTCTATCCAGACCGGCAGGTAAATCGTCCGTAGCGAGGGACGGACAAAGAGCGGGCGACCATCCCCGTTCGCTGTCAGACGATCCGCTCCAAGCGCGGTTACTACACGTTGGTGCCTGGCTCGATCTCGCCAGCCCTCTGCAGCTCGGTGTAGCTGTCATCGCAGCAAGGACGTCGACCGCGACCGGTCTCGATCCAGTTCATCGTCTGTGCATTATTGAGCTCCGCATAGGATGTTAAACCGGGTAACCAGCATGTTGGATACTCGCTTTCAGGATCGGGTTCTTGTGACGCAGCCGAGCCGTCGCATGACGGACCTCACGCCGGAGCTCAGTGAGATCGTGACAACACCGGTTGCGCAGTTCGACGCGCTTGAGGTAGCGCCAGATTCCCTCGACCGGGTTGACGTCGGGGGCATAGCCCGGCAAGGCTTCGAGATTGAGGCGCTGGGCAGCCTCCGCGGCCAGGAAGCCCTTGACCACCTGGCAGCGATGAATCGGGGAGCCATCCCAGATCACCAGGAGCTTTCCCGTGAGGTGGCGCAGGAGGTGACGGAGAAAGCGGACCACGTCGGGTCCCTTGAAGGCGCGGGGCAGGACGTGCTGGAGCACCCGACCACCCGGCGTCAGGCCGCTGATCGCCGAGAGGTGGTCGTGGGTCAGCGGAACGCTCAGGAGCGGGGTGTGCCCTTTGGGGGCATAGGTCCGGACCCGGGCGGGGAGCAGGTAGAAACCCGCTTCGTCGACCCAGACGACGGTGCGTCCCTCGTCCTGCGTTTTTTTTCGAGCGCCGGCCAGCGCTCGGTGAGCCAGGCGTCGACTTTGGCCGGATCGCGCTGGGTGGCCCGGACCTCCGGCTGCTGGACGCTCAGACCGAGGGTGCGCACGAGGCGATTGACGTGCGATGGGTGATAGCGCACGCCAAACTCTCGCTGGATCACGGCGGTGATCCGCGGGGCGGTCCAGACGTCGCCTCGGAAGCCGTGCGCTTCGGCCCCCTTGGCCAGGAAGTCATGGATCTGGGCACGTTGCTCCGGGGTGAGGCGATGGGGCGGACCCGGGGCGATCCGGCGGCGCAAGGATTCTCGGCCTCCCTCTGGCGCCTTCTTCAGCCAGTGGCTGACCGCCCCCTCCGTCACGCCCAACGCCGTCGCGATGGCGCACTGCTTCCAGCCCCGTTGGGCCAACTCCCACGCTCGAAAGCGGCGCCATTCGCGCAGATCGCTGGTTGGTATGCTGGTCGATGTTGGCATACCCGATCCGCCTGCTCATCTCAGGCCACCTTTATCAGCCTATGCTGGAATCAATAAGCAATGGCCTCTGCGTGGGATTCTTCGCCGGGGCGGAGGTCTCAGGTGCAACGGGCCGATGATCGGTGACAGGAAAGGAGCAGCGCAGTGCGGACGACGATCTCGGCAGCCGATCTGGCGAAAAACCTCTCTGGCGTTCTCAACCGTATCAGG
>Ga0307373_10011141_pt1 | contig 13087 bp, 10 predicted proteins | sample OX2MG_FD_202534 | JGI IMG/M metagenome (GOLD analysis project Ga0307373, IMG submission 202534) | Soil microbial communities from Risofladan, Vaasa, Finland - OX-2 | ecosystem: Environmental > Terrestrial > Soil > Coastal area > Acid sulfate soil | place: Finland: Risofladan, Vaasa | collected... | reverse complement strand
CTCTTCGACAAGCCCGATCCGCTGGTCGGTCCATTCTTCGAGGAGACCATCTACACCATGCCCTCCCGCCACTCCGAATCAGGGCAACAGGCGATCACCGAGTGCTGTGCCGCCGCTTGCGCCGCCCTGGGCTTGCGCGAGGGACCGGTTCACGCGGAGTTTCGGGTGAATGAGCGCGGCCCATGGGTGCTGGAAGTGGCGGCCCGCTCGATCGGCGGTCTCTGTTCGCGTATCTTGCGCTTTGGCGCCGGAACGGTCTCGCTTGAGGAGTTGATTCTCAGCCACGCGGTGGGCCGGCCGCTTCCCTATGAGCGCGACCCACGGGCCGGCGGGGTGATGATGATTCCCATTCCGGGCGCTGGAGTGCTGCGCGCGGTCGAGGGACTGGAGGAGGCACGATCCGTGCCGGGGATCGAGGAGATCGAGATCACTCTCCCGCTGAAGCACAACCTGGTGCCGCTGCCCGAGGGCTCCAGCTATTTGGGTTTCATCTTTGCCCGCGCCAACAGTCCGGCGGAGGCGGAAGCGGCACTCCGGGCGGCCCATCGACATCTACGCTTCGTGGTGTCACCGCACTACCGCTTGCTGGCCCAATCGGAGGGATGAACGGTGAATGGCACGAAACCGCCCCTAGTTTTCGGCTGGCGCTCGCCCCTACTTTTTGGCCGGCGCGGGCGCGGGAGCACCCTTGCCGGGGGAGGAGGCCACGCCGCCCTGGTCGTCGGGCGACCAGCCCTCGGGCATTTGCTCTTGATCCTGAAAGAGGAATGCTTCCCGCTGCTCACGCAGGAACTTCTGGGCCTCGGGATCGGCCAGAACCAGGCCGTAGTGGTTGATCAGCACCACCGACTGGCGGCCCCACATCTCCCAGGCCATCGCGGATACATGCTCGAAAATCCGCTCGCCCTCCGGCCCCGGAAACGGCGGCCGTTCCAGGCCCGGCAGTTCGCGTCCGAATTTCGCGCACATCACCTGACGCGGCATGTCATACTCCCTGTAGCGCGGGGTCTGGGTGGCCGGAATCGCGGCCGAGGATACCCGCTCCGTCCACCAGTATAGGCGCATTGGCCTAGAGGGGCAATTTTCCATGCGACGCGTCGTGTTCCTCGGCATGGATGGGCGATTTTCCGCCCCGCCGCTATTGGCCCTTCTGGGCTCGGAGTTCTCGGTCGCGGGGGTGGTGGTGCCGAGGCCGGTTGGGGTTGCCGCCGCGCCTGTCGCGCGGTTCTTGCCGCCGCCGCCGCGCCCTCGCCGCGTCCTCGTGGTCAGTAGCGAGGCGCCGAGTGCCGGCGCGACGGCGCTTGCCTGGGCGGCGGGGGTGCCGGTCCTGGAGGTGGCCACGCTCTCCCACCCCGCCGCACGGACAGCGCTGGCCGGGATGCGCCCGGACATCCTCTGCGTGGCCTGCTTTCCCTCTCGCGTGCCCCAGACCATCCTGAACCAGGCTCCCCTGGGGGGCGTGAATCTCCATCCCTCCCTGCTGCCCGCGTATCGCGGTCCCGAGCCGTTGTTCTGGCTCTTTCACGATGGTCTGGAGCGCGCGGGCGTTACCGTGCACCGTATGAGCAGCCAGATTGACCGTGGCCCGATCGTGGCCCAGGAGGCGGTAAGCCTCCCGGACGGGCTCAGCTATCAGGCCGCCGAGGATCGGTGTGCCGAGGAGGGCGGGCGCCTCCTGCTGGCGGCCCTGCGATGGATCGCTACCGATCCAGAGGCCGGCCAACCCCAACAGGGAATCGGCTCCTCGGCCCCCCTCCCGCGAGAATCCGACTTTCACCTTACCCCGGACTGGCCGGCTCGGCGGGCCTTCAACTTTCTCCGGGGCATGGTCGATTGGGGCGAACCGCTCATTCTGGCGGCCCAGGGGCGGCACTACCGGATCGCGCGGGCGCGGGCCTTCGATGAGCTGGGAACCCAGTCCGAACTCATCCGCTGGGAGGGCCGCGAGGCCCGAGTACGATGCTCCCCTGGGATTCTCTATCTGGAGATGATAGGAGCATTGGGGTGAGAGTCAGGCTTCCTCGATCGGCGGTAATAGGGTAGTCTGTAGGGAGACTTGTACAGGCGGGCCAGGACCGGAGGACAACGTGAAGCCAATGCAGCAGCGGCCTCGGAGCCAAATACGGGAAGACGCGACCCCTATGGAACAGGTTGCCGTCGGCCCCAGGAACGTAATGCCCATGGGCATTACGGTGGCGATATTGGGCGTTATGGCCCTCGCCATCGCGATCGATACGTCATCGGTGCCGGGCCTCTCGTTTTTCACGATCCTTGCCCTTGGTGCCTTGATCGGGGCGATTGTCATCTGGGGATAGATCAGGAAAAAGGAAAAGGGCCCGCCGGAAGCCGGCGGGCCCTTTTCCTTTCTCTTGGCTTCCCCGTGTGGGAAGTGGCCGGCGGCCGGTCGCCTCGTCTGGACAATCCACGGCGGGAAAAAAGCTAAGCGAGCCAGCCGCGGGGCCTAGAGCGGCTGGCCGGGGTGACCCCACCGCGGTATGTACACCGCCGACAACACCGGCGCCAGGCGCCGACAAACCTGCCGGTTCAGCGCGTTCTCCAGCGGCGGGGGTGGCTTGACAGCGGGTGTATGCTGGCGGTATGCACCTGCAGGGATGTGGCATGACACAGTGAAAAGGAGGGCAGAGACGCGCGGAAAGCCAGGGCTTCCGCCACGCGGCGGGGCCGGCGAAATCACCAGGGAGAAAGGAAGATACAGATGGCTAACGATGGTACTCCCAAAGATCTAGACATCCGCATTACACAGCTTGAGGATGCAATCAAGAAGCTGAGTGGTGGGGTCAGTCCTGAGAATATTCCCACCATTTGTACGGTCTGTCATCCAATCTGCCATCCGATTTGTCACCCAGTCTGCCACCCGTGTTACCCGTGTTACCCGTGCCACCCGTGTTACCCTCCATGCCACCCGTGTTACCCGTGCCACCCGTGTATTTGCCTGCCGTGCCAGCCAGCCTGCGGTCCCTGCATTCAGACGCCTGTCGCTCCGCCTGAATCGCCGAAGGTAGCTGGGGAAGGGTAAATTATGCCGGTTCGCGGCGTGATGCAGCCAGCGCCTGCATCACGCTCCAGGCTGGCCCGCGGCCCTCGGATCAAGGGCCGCGGGCCCTTGGCCTGACCCCGTAGTATGCACAATCGTGGCCCGCACTCATGTATCCCCCTAGTCTAGAATGCAGGAAGCATGGATCGCATCCGGCTCAGTCCCTCCGCAAGCGTCACCCCGACCGAGGTAGGGATACTCTTGCGCTCCGATCTCGGCACGTTCCAAATCGATGGTTCCGATCTGCGGGTATTCATAGGCGATATGCTGCCGCTCCTCAATGGGACACGGGACGAGGCCGGGGTGGCGGATGTCCTGGAGGGCTACTCGCGGCAGAGCGTTCTCGGGTTCCTCAACCTGATGATGCAGTATGGCTTGCTGGTGAGCGATCCCCCGATCCCGGAGACAGCGTCGCGGGAACGCTGGCGTGCTCACGAAGAGTTCCTTCGTAAGTGGGTTGAGAGACCGGATCTGGCACTGCAGCGGGTGCGTGATGCTCGTATCCTGATCGTTGGCTTGGAACCATGGGGCGTAGTGGCCGCGCTTGAACTGGCAGCGGCTGGGGTTGGTACCCTGTACTGTGCCGACGATGGCGCGGTACAGCAGGACGATCTTCTCTCGGTACCCATGTGGAGTTCACAGCACCTTGGTCGTCCGCGCCGCGATTGCCTCAAAGACAGCCTCGCGCGATCAGCCCCTTGGTGCTCGGTTACCACAAGCCCTATTCCGCTCGCGCCTGATCACGCATTCATCTTGCCCGATCCGCGCTGGGATGTGATCATTGCCGCGGTCACGGCCGATGATTTGCTGGTTCTTGACAGTTTGGCACGCTATGCACATACGGCGAACGTCCTTTCGTTGTTCGGCCATCTTGATGGACTCGATGCCGTGGTTGGACCCGTGGTCGTACCTGGTCAGACCGCATGCTGGAACTGCTGTCGACTGCGGCACCTCGCTAACTCCTCCTATCCCGAGGCCGCGCATGCGCTGCAAGCATCGCTCATTTCCCAACGGCCCGCCTCCCGTAGTCATACCTATCTCGCTCCAATGGCGTCTCTGCTCGGGCATCTCATGGCCTTGGAGACGTTTAAGCTTGTCTCGCGGTACACCCCCTCGAAGCTGGTTGGCCGATTGCTCGTCCAGGATCTGGTGACCCTGGAGACCACGCTCCACACGGTGATCAGGATGCCCTGGTGCGTTATCTGTGGTGGGGCGAGCCAGGGTGGCACGGTCCCGCCAGGCGGATCGACTCCCCGCGGCGTGAGCGCCGGGGCTAGCGAGGGCGCCGGATCAGCCCAACTCCAGGACGCCGCGACACCTGAGGAGGTACGCATGCGGTTGGAGGGGTGGGTAGACGATCGCGTTGGCGTGATTCGGAATCTTAGCCTTGGCATACCGGATGGGACGGATCTCGACCTGCCGGTGACCTGTTCGGCAATTCGAGGAACCTATACGGAAGGGGTCTACCAGCCCGGCGCGCCGGATATGGGCGGCGGAGGGAAGGGCCTCACGACCATCGAAGCGATGATTGGGGCCGTAGGCGAGGCAATCGAGCGCTACTCCGCCGCTCGCTATCGGAAGAGTGACCTTTATCGAACATCGTATGTAAACTTACAGGCCGATGCCTTTGATCCACGGCGATTGTGCCTGTATGACGACGCACAGTATGCCGATCCCCAGTTCCCCTTCGCGCGCTTCGATCCGCAACGAGCAATCGACTGGACACGGGGGTATTGGCTGGACAGTGGGGAGCCAATCTGGCTCCCGGCACTGCCCATCTACATTGATTTCCAAGCGGATCCCGCGGAATATTTCTGTCAAGTGACCTCCAATGGGTTGGCGGCTGGGAGCAGTCTTGCCGATGCCTCGTTGCGTGCCGTCTTCGAGTTGGTCGAACGAGATGCCTTCATGCTTACCTGGCTCTGCCAAAGATCTGGCCGGCGGTTGACGTTGGATAGCAGCCTGGAAACCGCCGCGCATGAGGTTGTCCGGCAGCTTAAGGAGCAGGGCGCCGATACCGAGGTGTATCTTCTCGATGCCGGCGTATCCATTCCGACAGTAGTCTGCCTCGGTCTAGGAGATGGAAAGCGATGGCCTGGCGCCACAGTATCATTGGCGGCACACTTAAACCCGCGGATAGCCGCTCGGAAAGCAATTCTAGAACAAGGGCATGTTGGCCCTTATATCCGTCATCACATGCTGCATGGGGAGCACCCCATTCCCAACAACCCTGAGGACGTGCATACTCTCACGGATCACGCGCTCTACTACGTGCCTCCCGCAAGGCTGAACGCCTTCGACGCTTTGCGAGCCACACGTATGCTTCCCACTCCGCTTGCCGATTTGGCCGAGCCTGCTGACGTCTCGCTTCAAACGTGCATCGAGCGGCTGGCGGCGGGCGGGGTCCGGGTGGCCATCGCGGATGTAACTTCTCCTGACGTTGCCACCGGTGCGTTTCGCGTTGCCAGGGCGCTAGGAACAGATATGCAGCCAATCGACTTCGGTTACAAGCTTCGGCGGCTGGCCAATCCTCGGATTCAGACGTTGCTCACTACTGGGCTCAACCCGTATCCGCATCCGCTAGCCTGAGAGGTATGAGGAAGTGTCCCAGCACAACGATCCAGACGTTGCGCGACTCTACCACATGCATTCGTCGCATCTACGCTGTCGCGTCAGTGACACTCCGGCAGATACCGACCGGTATCCGCTGCATTTCCGTACCTATATGGGATCCACGCGGGTGGACCTCCCTGGCCAGGATTTTGCCCTTCAGGGCTCCTTGGGCGAATTGCTCGAACGGCGCGTATCGATCAGAGAGTTCCTCCTTAAGCCACTTGCCCTGGAGGTCGTGGGTCGGCTGCTTTACACCAGCTATGGGCTACGCGAAGCACAAGAAGGGGCAAGCCGGCGAAGCACTGATCGACCCGTACCGTCGGCTGGCGGCCTCTATCCACTGGAACTCTATGTAGCCACGCAAGCGGTGACAGGGCTGCCCGATGGGGTCTACCATTACGACGCCAGGGCCCACCAACTCGAATTGAGGCGCATGGGCCGCGTACACGAGGAGCTTGCCGGCATCGTCCTAGGACAGACCATGCTGCACGATGCCAATCTGCTGATCGTGATTACCGCGATCTTTCAGCGCACCATGTGGAAGTATGGGCAGCGTGGCTATCGCTACATCTGGCTCGATGCCGGGCATGTGGGCCAGAACCTCTATCTTGCCGCCGCCGCACTGGGCCTTGGTCCCGTGGCGATCGGCGGTTTCTTCGATGACGATCTTAATCGCCTTCTTGAGCTTCCCAGGGATGAGGAGGAGGCCGTGTACGCGATATGCGTCGGGCAGCCAAAAGAACACCCAGATAGCTCGACTGATGTTGGCTTCTAGGAATCTACGTGAGGTCGACAACCATCCCCAAGAACTCCAGACGCAGCTCCTCTCCAATAGCGCATGGAATCCTTCCCGCCGCGGGGTGAGCCGCTAAACGCCTCGACCCTAACGGAGAGGCCCCCATGGCGCAATCTCACGAATAATGAAGGCTAACGACGGGCGACGGCCGCGCTGGGCCGATTGAAGTTCGCGATCACCAGGGCGCCGGCCGCCAGAACGATGGCAAGGATCGCGTGCTTATGGTGCACCCCGGTCGGGTAGAACATATGCCCGCTCCAGTATAACGCGGCGATAATCACCAACAGCACGGCGGCGGCTATCGCCCCCAGAAAAATGGTCATTCTTTGGTCCATGCGCCCTTGATTCCTTCCTCTGTCTCCAGCTATTCCAGTGAAAGCCCTGCTGAGGATACCAGGTTGCGCGGCTTAACCGCGGATGCTGACGATGATCAGCGAGAGGACGCCCGCGACCCAGCAGTAGATCGCGAAGGGCCCAAGCTTGCCGGTGGTGAAGTAGCGCATCAGGAAGCGGACGCTGATATAGGCGGCGAGACCGGCCAGGATGCAGCCTGCCACGGCATCTCCCAAGAGGGCGCGGCCATCCGAGCCCAGCAAGGTGGGAATTTCGAGCACGGCCGCGCCCAGGATAACCGGGGTGGCCAGCAGGAAGGAGAAGCGAGCGGCGGCTTCGTGGCTAAAGCCGGCGGCGAGGCCCGCCACCATGGTGATACCGGATCGGGAAATGCCGGGGATAAATGCCAGCGCCTGGAGAGCGCCGATCACTATCGCTTCTGTCCACCCCAGCGCCTCTATCGGGCGCGGGCCACCGTTCAGCGAGGCCGCCGTGGCATCCCCGCGCGCGTTTGCCAGGGCGGCAACCGCCCGCAGCCGGAGCCGTTCGCCGAAAAAGAGTACGAAGCCGTTGACAATCAGGAAAGCGGCGGCCACCCGCGCGTCGCTCAGGGCGTGCTTTACCGGCTTCTCCAGCAAAACCCCAAGGATGGCGGCGGGAACCGTGCCGGCCGCCACCAGCCAGCCAATGCGCTCCTGCGGCGTATTGCCAAGCTTTCCCGTGCTCACGCTGCGAATCATGGGGGTGAGAATAGCAATCCAGTCGCGCCAGAAATAGACCACGAGGGCAATGGCGGTGCCAAGATGAAGCGCCACCACGAAGGGGAGGAAGGTCGCGGCCGATTGATCGATATTCCAACCAAGCAGTTTTGGCACGATGACCGTATGGCCGATACTGCTGATCGGAAAGAGCTCGGCCACTCCCTGAATGATCGCCAGTAACGCCGCCTGTGCATGAGTCAGCTTGTCGTAGTGATGAGGAGCTTGCGCGGCGGCCGCGAGCAGCGTATGCGGCATGGCATGGCTAAGGGCGGCCAGGGATCCGGTGGCTGGATATGACACGGAATCGGCTATCCTCTCGTACTCGTTGCTCGTGGCGGCCGCGACGCGCGGCCCAAACGATGGCTAGTCTACCGCGAATCGCGCTTTGTTGTTGAGGGAGCGGCCCATATCAGACTGATCGGTCGGATCCGACCGATCAGTCTGAATCAGGCGCATGCGGGCAATCGCTCTATTGGCCAGGAGTGGCGGTGGCGGCGCCGGGAGGGGCTGGGTTTCCGCCCGTGCTCCCGCTGGGAGTCGCCGTATCAGCCGCACCCGAGTTGGTGGCCCCACTCCCGGCGCCGCCCACCGTGAAACTTACGGTGCCCAGAACGTGCCCATTAATCGAGGTGGTGACCGCATAGGCACCAGGGCCGCGGGGGACGAGTTCGGCGTAGGCGGTCACGTTACCGGGGTACGGGGCCACCGCCGTATTCAGGTAGGGGAAAGCCGTGCCGTCCGGATAGTGCCAGGTAAACAGCACGTTGGCCCCCTTGGCCTTATGGTGGACCTGGGCCACCGCGTAGACGGTCTGGGTCTTGGCGGAGAAGCTCGTGGTGATCCCGACCGGGACAAAATGGGCGCCTACGTTCTTCGCGGTGACCAGATCGATGGTGGCGCCATTGGTGGGGCCGAGGGTCGCGGTAGCCCCCGCGGCGGTGAGTGTGGCGGCGGCGGTCGGGCTCAAGGCCGGGGTCGCCGTAGCCAAAGGCGTCACCGTGTTGGGAGCGACGGTGTTGGTTGAGGCGGGCGGGACGGTATCGGTTGGAGCTGCCGAGCCGGGGGTAGCGGTATTTGCCAGGGGATTGGTCGAGGTGGGAACCGCGGTGGCGGGGAGGCCGGTATCGCTCGGGAGAGCCGTCGCGGGTACGGCGGTCGCCGTGGCGCCGCTAGGCACTACCACGGGGAGGTGCTGGGTGGAGGCGGCGCTGGGCTGGGCGGAAGCGACGGGGATGGTATCGGTGGGCGTGGGACCGTTGGCCGAGTTCCCCCCGGTGAGGCTCCTTCCCACCAGAATAGCCCCGATCAGCAGAGCCGCCGTGGTAAGGAGGGCCACCAGGGCTCCCCCAGTGCCGCGGCGGGGCCGCTGGGGCGTATTGGCCATGAGCAGTGGGGTATTCATGGGCGCCGTCACGTCGAGCGGAGCCGCCGCCGCCCGAGCGGCGGCCCGCTGGGCGGTGGGCGCCACCAGGGCCGTAACCAATTCGTATCCGGAATGGTAGCGTTCGGTAGGGTTCTTGGCGATCGCCTTGAGGACCACGGCCGCCACGGCGGGAGAGAGATCCGGCCGGAAGCCCCGGGGGGATAACGGCTCGTCATTCACCTGGGCCATGGCCACGGCCACCGGGTTCGGGCCCGCGAAGGGCAGATGGCGGGTCAGCATCTCGTACAGCACCATGCCGGCGGCGTAGAGATCCGACTCGGCGATGGCCGGCTGCCCACTGGCCTGCTCGGGCGAGAAGTAGGAGACAGAGCCGAGAATGGTCCCGGTAGCGGTCATCCCCGCCCCCGCCAGGGCCCGCGCGATCCCAAAATCGCTGACCTTCACCTCGCGGCGGGTGGTAAGCAGAATATTCTCTGGTTTGATGTCGCGGTGAATCACCCCGTGGTCATGGGCATAGTCGAGCGCCGCCCCGAGTTGACGCATCACCGGAATCACCGCCTCGATGGGCATCGGCGCCTCGCGAGCGATCACATCCTTGAGCGTCTCGCCCTCGATGAACTCCATCACCATGTAATGGAGGCCGTCCTCCTCGCCCACGTCGTAGACCCCGACGATATTGGGGTGGGCCAGACCGGCGGCCATCCGCGCCTCCTGGCGGAAGCGGCTGACAAATTCTTCCTGGCTGGTAAACTGTTCACGCAAAACCTTGATCGCCACCAGGCGGTCGAGTCGCGTATCGGTGGCCCGATAGACACGGGCCATCCCGCCATCGGCGATCTGGGCCTCGATACGATAGCGGCCACCAAAAATGCGTTGGTTCGTAACTGTCTCCTTCGCGCGCCCCACATGTTCCCTCCCATGATAGGGCGCGTTGGCGATAAAGGGATAGAGGATAGGGACAAACCGGCGAGAATCCGTCGCGCACCAGGCAAAGATGTAAAAGCGTTGACAAGGGCTGCCCGATACGTTACATACTACACACCAGCGGCATCGCGGCGGGCCATTATCAGCACCTTCATCGCCACGAGTCGTTTGGGGTTCACTACTCAGCGAAACCGTGGTCGTGGAACGCGCCGAGGGAGAGTGAGGGCGTACACGCCGTTTGAAGGGGGGACTACGCCGGGCAACCAAAGAGAAGCTAATTGGTGTCATTCTTGCATCCCGCGTTTTTAAGCGGAATATCTGGAGGATAAGATAAAATGGCCAAACGCGCGTTTCAAGCCCTTGGCGGACTGGCGTTGGTATCCCTGGTCGCGGGAGGCGCCGCCCCTCGCCTTGCCCACGCGGCACATTCCCAGGCGGATGCCACGGTTTCCATTGGGGTCAGCATCCCGCTCCTGCAATATCCGAATCTCCCCGAGGGCATTCAATACGGGGTACAGATTGCCGTTGCCCAGGCGAACGCGGCCCATCTGGTGCCGGGCGTGACTTTCACTACCAATGTGCTGGATGACACGATCAATAATAAATACGATCCGGTGAAGGAAGCGTCCAACGCCCGGAAGTTCATTGCCAATCCGTCGGTAATCGGTGAGGTAGGCCCGCTCAACAGCGGGGCGGCCGAGGGGTCAATCGCCGTCTACAACAACGCGCAGATGGCGCAGATTAGTCCGGCGAACACTCTGCTCGATTTGACCCTGCCCAAGTTCCGGGCCAAGTTCGAGCCGCGCACTGCCGCCGGCCACGGCCCGATTACCTATTTCCGCACCATCGCGCCCGATACCATTCAGGGCGGCGGCGACGCGCTGCTTGCCTACAACGTACTGAAGGTACGGAGCGTCTACGTGGTCGATAACCAGGGCTCCTATGGGGTTGGCCTGGCCAATGACTTCGAGTATTCGGCCAAGGGTCTGGGGATGAAGGTGTGGGGCCACGCCGAACTCGATCCCACCCAGCCCAAGATGGGCGCCGACGCCGTGGCCGCCAATATCGCCAGCCAAACCGGCGGCAAGGTCGATATGGTCTTCTTCGGCGGTGAGTTTGGCACCACCGGCGGCGCCACCTTCCTGGCCGACGCCCTGAAGGCTCACGGTCTGCATGAAATCTTCATGGGCGGCGACGGCATCTACGATCCCAACTTCATTTCGCAGAGCAGCAACGGCGGCGTGCTCACCGCCTATGCCTCCAAGGGTGGTCCCGACGTGGCTACCTCGAAGGGCGCGGCTGCTTTCGTGGCGCTCGAGAAGAAGACGTACAAGTTCAACTACTCGACCTATGACGTCTTCTCCTATGATGCCGCGAACGCCCTGCTCAATGCCTACGCGGCGGCGGTGAAGGCGGGCCAGATCAAGGTGGGCCAGCCGATGACCCAGAATACCCGCGGCACGATCGCGCTGTGGGTAGCCAAGTCTAATTTCAAGGGCTTGACCGGCCAGATCTCCTTTGACAGCAACGGCGATATCAAGGCCCCGTTGTTCTCGGTCTACAAGGTAGTGGGCTCGGGCAGCAGCGCGCACTGGCAGTTCGTCCAGTACGACCCGATTCCCAAGATCCACCTCTAAAGCAAATCCAGTACTGGCGGGACGGGGCGGCCTGGCCGCCCCGTCCCCTCGCCTAACGACCGGCCGCTCTGTTTTGATCGAGGGGAACGGTGCATCAGTTTCTAACCGCTCTGCCAAATACCTTGCTCACCGGCCTGGCTCAAGGAATGATGTATGCTTTGATTGCCCTGGGCTATACCCTTGTGTATGGGATCCTCGAACTGATCAATTTCGCCCATGGCGATGTGTTCATGCTTGGCGGCCTGTTCTCCTGGGCCGTATTGGTGCATTTCTTCGCCGGCCCGCTGGGGGAGAACTATGGCCTCCTGACCGGTGGCACGCTTATTCTCGCCCTCATTCTGGCTTTCGTCGTGGCGATGACCTCGTGCGGAGCGGTGGGCTTCGTGATCGAGCGCCTCGCCTACCGTCCCCTCCGCAACGCCCCCCGTTTGGCCCCATTGGTGACCGCGATCGGGGTCTCGTTCATCCTGGAGAACGGCGTATTGGTCTGGCAGAATACCAGCGGGAACGTGGCGATCTCCTTTCCCAGCCTGATCGCCCCCACCTTTGACCTATTCGGACGCTCCTGGGATGCCAAACTCACCATGGTGTTTGTCAGCTCCACCATCCTGATGCTCGGTTTGCTCTACCTGGTACAGCGTACGAAGATCGGCCGGGCCATGCGGGCCACGGCTCAGGATCCCGAGGCGGCGCGGATGATGGGGATCGACGTAAACCAAATCATTTCCATTACTTTTGTCATCGGTTCGGCCCTGGCTGGGGCCGCGGGTGTGATCTATTGCATTAACTTTAATTATGTCAACTTTGATATGGGCTTTCTGGCCGGCCTGAAGGCGTTCACGGCGGCGGTGCTGGGAGGAATCGGCAATATACGCGGCGCCATGCTGGGAGGGCTGATTGTAGGAGAAGTCGAGACCCTGGTCAATTCCACCGGAAGCGCCGGTCTTCAGTGGGCGGAATCGGCGGTATTCCTGGTCTTGATGGCGGTCCTGATCCTGCGCCCCACCGGCTTGCTGGGCAGTACGGTAACGGAGAAGGCCTGATCATGGCAAAGCTACGCGGAGGACTTCTCGGCGGCCTGCGACCAGGGTATCGCCTGATTGCCGGTTGGTTGATCGTGCTGCTGGCGGCCATTCTGCTTCCCATCGTACTGGGGCCCACCGGGCATCAGCAAGACTTAACCGATGATTTTGTCCAGGCCGAGGTCTATGCCATGTTGGCGCTTGGCCTCAACGTGGTGGTGGGCTTCGCCGGTTTGCTGGATCTGGGGTATGCCGCCTTCTTCGCGATCGGCGCCTATACGTTCGGCCTCCTGAGTTCAGCCCAGTTCCAACCCTCCAGCCGTTTTAGCAGCCCAATCATCAACTGGGGACCGACCGGGATTCACGCCAACTTCTGGATCTTTCTCCCCGGCTGCGCCTTGATTGCCGCCCTCTTCGGTTTTATCCTTGGCGCCCCTACCCTGCGGTTGCGGGGCGACTATCTGGCCATCGTGACCCTGGGCTTCGGCGAAATCGTGCATAAGACGGTGCTGAACCTGGGCCCCAGCAACGCGCTCGGGTGGCCGGACATCACGGGCGGCGA
>Ga0307373_10011139_pt1 | contig 13088 bp, 13 predicted proteins | sample OX2MG_FD_202534 | JGI IMG/M metagenome (GOLD analysis project Ga0307373, IMG submission 202534) | Soil microbial communities from Risofladan, Vaasa, Finland - OX-2 | ecosystem: Environmental > Terrestrial > Soil > Coastal area > Acid sulfate soil | place: Finland: Risofladan, Vaasa | collected... | reverse complement strand
GCGCTCAACGTCACGCGCGCCGAGGTGCATGGCGTGCTGACCTTCTATCACTGGTTCCGCCGAGAACAGCCGGGCCGGCATGTGCTGCATCTGTGCCGCGCCGAGGCCTGCCAGGCGGTCGGCGCGAACGTGCTGGAAGAACACGCCAGGCATGTGCTCGGCACGGATTTCCATGGCACCAGCGTTGACGGCGCGATCACGCTGGAGCCGGTGTACTGCCTTGGCAACTGCGCCTGCGGACCGTCGCTGCTGCTCGACGGCGAGTTGCACGCGCGGGTCTCCCCGCAGCGCTTCGATGAGCTGATCGCCGAGGCGCGCAAGCCATGAACGAACCCGTCACCGTTTATGTCCCCCGCGACGCCACCGCCAAGGCGCTGGGCGCCGAGCGAGTCGCCGCGGCGATCAGCGCCGAGGCCACACGCCGCAATCTTGCCGTGCGGCTGGTGCGCAACGGCTCGCGCGGGCTGTTCTGGCTCGAGCCGCTGGTCGAGGTCGCGACCGCGGCCGGACGCATCGGCTACGGCCCGGTGCAGGCCAGCGACGTCGCCGCCTTGTTTGATGCCGGCCTGCTCGGCGGCGGCGCGCACGCGCTGCAGCTGGGGCCGGTCGAGGCCATCCCCGAACTCAAGCGCCAGGAGCGGTTGACCTTCGCCCGCTGCGGCGTGATCGATCCGCTGGACCTGGCCGACTACCGCGCTCATGGCGGCCTTAGGGGTCTCGCCAACGCGCTGACGATGGACTCCGACGCAATCGTGCGCGTCGTGACCGAGTCCGGCCTGCGCGGGCGCGGCGGTGCGGCGTTCCCGACCGGCATCAAGTGGAAGACCGCGCAGGCGGCGCAGGCCGACCAGAAGTACATCGTCTGCAACGCCGATGAGGGCGACTCCGGCACCTTCGCCGACCGCATGCTGCTGGAAGGCGATCCCTTTGCGTTGATTGAAGGCATGGCGATCGCCGGCCTCGCCGTCGGCGCGACCCTGGGCTACGTCTACATCCGCAGCGAATACCCCGACGCCTGGCGCACGTTCAACGCCGCGCTCGCCGCGGCCCGTGCCGGCGGCCTGCTCGGCGACGACGTGCTGGGCAGCGGCCGGCGCTTCCATCTCGAGGCGCGGCTCGGCGCCGGTGCCTATATCTGCGGCGAGGAGACTTCGCTGCTGGAAAGCCTCGAGGGCAAGCGCGGCATGGTGCGCTACAAGCCGCCGCTGCCGGCGATCAAGGGCCTGTTCGGCAAGCCTACGGTGATCAACAACCTGGTCACGCTGGCCAGCGTGCCGACGATCCTCGACCACGGTGCGGCCTGGTATGCGAACTACGGCATGGGCCGTTCGCGCGGCACGCTGCCGATCCAGCTGGCCGGCAACATCCGCCGCGGCGGGCTGATCGAGAAGGCCTTCGGCATCACCCTGCGCGAACTGATCGAGGACTTCGGTGGCGGCACGCAGAGCGGCCGGCCGGTGCGCACGGCGCAGGTCGGCGGCCCGCTCGGCGCCTACATCCCGCCCGCGCAGTTCGACACACCGCTCGACTACGAAGCCTATGCCGCGATCAAGGGCATGGTCGGCCACGGCGGCGTGGTGGTGTTCGACGACAGCGTCGACATGGCGCAGCAGGCGCGCTTCGCGATGGAGTTCTGCGCGGTCGAGTCCTGCGGCAAGTGCACGCCCTGCCGCATCGGTTCGACGCGCGGCGTCGAGGTGATCGAGCGCATGATCGCCGGCATCGAACGCGACAGGAACGAGGCCCTGCTGCGCGACTTGTGCGACACGATGGTCAATGGCTCGCTGTGCGCCCTGGGCGGCATGGCGCCGTTCCCGGTACTGAGTGCGCTGGACCATTACCCCGAGGATTTCCGCCGCCCGGCCACGGGCGAGGCGACGTAACGGAGGAGAATCCCTCCATTGCCCCGGTGGGGGAGGGGGTCAGGGGAGAAGGAGCCAGGCCCGCTCCCCGCGAAGTTGCGGAGGGAGCGGGAGTCAGAGGTCAAGGAGGTTGCAGCATGCTTTCCATCGTCGAGATCGATTACGGCACCCCGGCCCCGAGGGTCGTCGAGCAGGTGACGCTGACCATCGACGGCGCGTCGGTGCGCGTGCCGGTAGGCACTTCGGTGCTGCGCGCGGCGGCGCTCGCCGGCATCAACATCCCCAAACTCTGCGCCACCGACATGCTGGATGCCTTCGGCTCCTGCCGGCTGTGCCTGGTCGAGATCGCCGGCAAGAAGGGCTATCCGGCCTCGTGCACCACGTCGGTCGAGGACGGCATGCAGGTCAGCACGCAATCGAAGAAACTGGCGGACCTGCGCCGCGGCGTGATGGAGCTTTACATCTCCGACCATCCGCTGGACTGCCTGACCTGCCCGGCCAACGGTCATTGCGAACTGCAGGACATGGCCGGCGTGGTCGGCCTGCGCGAGGTGCGCTACGGCTACGACGGCGCGAATCACGTTTATCCCGAGATGAAAATTGGGGAGTCCGGCGAGGGATGGCCGGTTCGTGATTCTGGTGATCAGGAACGATCACAGAGATACAGGGCCAACCCGCTGTTCGTGGCCAAGGACGAGTCCAACCCCTACTTCACCTTCGATGCGTCCAAGTGCATCGTCTGCTCGCGCTGCGTGCGCGCCTGCGAGGAGGTGCAGGGCACCTTCGCGCTGACCATCCAGAGCCGCGGCTTCGAGTCCAAGGTCGCCGCCAGCCAGGACCAGAGCTTCCTCGATTCCGAATGCGTCTCCTGCGGCGCCTGCGTGCAGGCCTGCCCGACCGCGACGCTGAGCGAGAAGTCGCTGATCGCGCATGGCCAGGCCGAGCACAGCGTGGTAACCACCTGCGCGTACTGCGGCGTCGGCTGCTCGTTCCGCGCCGAGATGCAGGGCGAACAGATCGTGCGCATGGTCCCCAACAAGGACGGCCAAGCCAATCACGGCCATTCCTGCGTCAAGGGCCGCTTTGCGATCGGCTACGCCACCCATCCCGAACGCATCACCAAGCCGATGCTGCGCGCGAAAATCAGCGATCCCTGGCGCATCGTGTCGTGGGACGAGGCGATCGCCCACGTCGCCTCCGAGTTCAGGCGCCTGCAGGCCGCCTACGGCCGCGATTCGATCGGCGGCATCACTTCCTCGCGCTGCACCAACGAGGAAACCTATCTGGTGCAGAAGCTGGTGCGCGCGGCGTTCGGCAACAACAACACCGACACCTGCGCGCGCGTCTGCCATTCGCCGACCGGCTACGGCCTGAAGTCGACGCTGGGCGAATCGGCCGGCACCCAGGACTTCGACTCGATCGAGTCGACCGACGTGATGCTGGTGATCGGCGCCAACCCGACCGACGCGCATCCGGTGTTCGCCTCGGCGATGAAGCGCCGCCTGCGCGCGGGCGCAAAGCTCATTGTCGTCGATCCACGCCGCATCGACCTGGTGCGCAGCACGCACGTGCAGGCCGACTACCATCTCAAGCTCCGGCCCGGCACCAACGTCGCCGTGCTCAACACGCTGGCGCACGTGATCGTGAGCGAAGGCCTGGTCGACGAGGCCTTCGTCGCCGCGCGCTGCGAAAAGGACGCCTTCGAGCAGTGGCGCGCTTTCGTCGCCGATCCGCGCCACAGCCCGGAGGCGATGCAGGCCGAAACCGGCGTGCCGGCGGAGCTGGTGCGCGGCGCCGCGCGGTTGTACGCCAGCGGCGGCAATGGCGCGATCTACTACGGCCTCGGCGTCACCGAGCACAGCCAGGGCTCGACCGCGGTGATGGCGATCGCCAACCTCGCCATGGCCACCGGCAACATCGGCCGCGAGGGCGTCGGCGTCAATCCGCTGCGCGGCCAGAACAACGTGCAGGGCTCCTGCGACATGGGCTCGTTCCCGCACGAGTTTCCGGGTTACCGCCACGTCGGCGACGACGCCGTGCGCGCGCAGTTCGAGCGCGCCTGGGGCGTGCCACTGCTGGCCGAACCGGGCCTGCGCATCCCCAACATGTTCGAGGCCGCGCTGGATGGCGAGTTCAAGGGCCTGTACATCGAGGGCGAGGACATCGTGCAGTCCGATCCCAACACCCGGCACGTCACCGCCGCGCTGTCGGCGATGGAGTGCATCGTGGTGCAGGACCTGTTCCTCTGCGAAACCGCCAAGTACGCGCACGTGTTCCTGCCGGGCTCGTCGTTCCTCGAGAAGGACGGCACCTTCACCAACGCCGAGCGCCGCGTCTCGCCGGTGCGCAAGGTGATGCAGCCGCCGGGCGGCCATGCCGACTGGGAGATCACCCAGTTGATCGCCAATGCGATGGGCTACCCGATGCACTACCGGCATCCGTCCGAGATCATGGACGAGATCGCCGCGCTGACGCCCACCTTCGCCGGCGTCAGCTTCGCCAAGATCGATCGTCTCGGCAGCATCCAGTGGCCGTGCAACGAGCAGCATCCCGAGGGCACGCCGGTGATGCACGTCGACACCTTCGTGCGCGGCAAGGGCCGTTTCCTGCGCACCGAGTACGTGCCGACCTCCGAGCGCGTCAACGGCAAACACCCGCTGCTGCTGACCACCGGCCGCATCCTCAGCCAGTACAACGTCGGCGCGCAGACGCGACGCACCGCCAACTCGGCCTGGCACACCGAGGACGTGCTGGAGATCCATCCGCACGACGCCGAGGAGCGCGGCATCGTCGACGGCGACTGGGTCGGCGTGGAGAGCCGCGCCGGCGACACCGTGCTGCACGCGCGGGTCTCCGAACGCATGCAGCCCGGGGTGGTCTACACCACCTTCCACTTCCCGGAATCGGGCGCCAACGTGATCACCACCGAAAACTCCGACTGGGCCACCAACTGTCCGGAGTACAAGGTGACCGCGGTGCAGGTAACGCGGGTGACGCAGCCATCCGAATGGCAGCAGCGCCATGAGACGTTCAGCAAACGCCAGCGCGCGCTGGTCGACGACGATGCCTACATCCAGTCCGGCTGACGCGGCCACGCCGCTGCCGGCCGGCGCGGTCGCGCGCACGGTCGAGCGCGTGCACGGCGAGCGCCGCGAGCGCGTGCGCGACGCGCTGGCCGCGGAGGCACCGGTGGCACTGCTGTTCAACGGCATCGCGCACGTGGTGATGATGGCCACGCCCTGCGATCTCGAGGACCTCGCGCGCGGCTTTGCGCTGAGCGAGGGCATCGTCGCCGCGGTCGCCGAGATCCGCACCGTCACGGTGACCGAGCGACTGTCCGGCTTCGAGGTCGCGCTTGCCGTGCCCGCCGCGCGCGCGGCGGCGCTGCCCGCGGGCGGGCGGGCGCTGGAAGCGCGCAGCGGCTGCGGCCTGTGCGGCGTGCGCACGCTCGAGGACGCCATCCGCCAGCCGCCGGCGGTCGGCGCCGGACCGCGCATCGAGGAGGCCGCGCTGCATCGTGCGCTGGCGGCGATCGGCGCACAGCAGGCCCTCAACCGCGTAAGCGGCGCCACCCACGCCGCCGGCTGGGCGCGCGCGGACGGCGAGCTCGTCTGCGTGCGCGAGGACGTCGGCCGCCACAACGCGCTCGACAAGCTGATCGGTGCGCTGGCCGTGCGCGGTTTCGATCCCGCGGCCGGCTTTCTGCTGCTGACCAGTCGCGCCAGCTACGAGATGGTGGTCAAGGCGGCGATGGCCGGCATCACCGTGCTGGCGGCGATGTCGGCGCCGACCGCGCTGGCCGTATCGCTGGCGCAGAGCGCCGGACTCACCCTGATCGCCTTCGCCCGCCGCGATGGCCATGTGATCTACACGCGGCCGGAGCGCCTGGTCGCCGGAGGCGTACCCGCATGAATGCCCATGTCGATCATCTGGTCGCCATGACCAACGACATCGCGCACTTTTTCACCGTCGAATCCGATCGCGCCAAGGCGGCGGACAGTGTGGCGCAGCATCTCAAGCAGTTCTGGGATCCGCGCATGCGCCGGCGCATCCTCGCCCACCTGGCCGCCGGCGGCGCCGGCCTCGAACCGCTGGCTGCCGCGGGCGTGCGTCGGCTGGCCGAGCTGGACCACGTCACGACCGCTTGAGCCACAATCGCAAGCCGCGCGGTCGACCTTGCCCCGCGAATTTTCAGCGTGGCCCCTGCCATGCCCATCCCGGGTCCGGCCTTGCGCGGCGCCCGGGGTGACACCGGAGTTGCCTGATGACCGCCACTGCCGACTTCATCCCGCTCGCGCTCTGCGTGCTGACCGTCTCCGACACCCGCACCGCCGCCAACGACAGCTCCGGCGACTTTCTGGCCGCGGCGCTGACCGAAGCCGGGCATCGCCTGCACGCGCGCGCGCTGCTGCCGGACGACCGCTACCGCCTGCGCGCGATCGTCGCGACATGGATCGCCGACCCCGCCGTCGACGGCGTGCTGATCACCGGCGGCACCGGCTTCACCGGCCGCGACAGCACACCCGAGGCGATCGCCCCGCTGCTGGACAAGGAAATGCCCGGCTTCGGCGAGATGTTCCGCGCGCTCTCGTTCACCGAGATCGGCACCTCAACCCTGCAGTCGCGCGCCTTCGCCGGGCTGGCCAATGCGACCTTCGTGTTCTGCCTGCCCGGCTCGACCTCGGCCTGCCGCACGGCGTGGGAGCAGTTGATCCGCGCCCAGCTCGACGCGCGCACCAAACCCTGCAACCTCGCCAGCCTGCGGCCGCGACTGCGAGAATCCTGAGCGGAGCCTGCCCGGCAACCCTTCGGCTTGCCCGGCGCCACGCCTGCCTGCTGCCGCGGCCATGCGGCAATCATTGCAGCAACACGCCGACGCATGATCGCCGGGCGTTTGCTCGCGGACCCAACCGGCGGCTTGAGCCTGCGTCAGCGCGTGAGGCCATCCCACTCGGCGGGGGTGTTGCAGTTGCACATCGCTGCGGCGTCCTCCGCGCCGAGCGGCAGGCTCTCGACACCGACCGCGGCCTGCAGGGCGAGTACCGATCGGCGACGACCGGATTCGAGCGCGGCGGCGTGCAGGCGATCGCGGACAAAAGCATTCGCATCCAGCCGCATCGGCAACGCGTAGTCTTCGAACCTCACGCAGACGGCGTCGACAGCCTCGGTCAGCAAACGCCGGATCAGCCGCGGGTCGAGCAGCGGCATGTCGATGGGCACGAACAGCAGGCGCCGTCCGGGCAAGGCCTCGGCCACGGCCAGCATGCCGGCGATCGGCCCGCCGTCCGGGAAGGCGTCGGGGACGCAGGGATAGTCTGCATACTGGCCGCTGACGATGGAGGGATGGACCCCGCCCTGCGCGAGAAGATCGAGCATGTGGTCCAGCAGCGAACGACCGCGAAACGCAAGCCCCGCCTTGTCACGTCCCATGCGCAAGGATTTGCCGCCCGCCAGCACGACACCGGTGGCGTCGCCGGGCATGCTGCTGGTATCCATGAACCACCTCCGGTTTCATCATCACACCTGAATGCGGTGTCCGTGAAACCCGCAGCGGCCCGTCTTTCGGCCCGGTGCGTCCGGGTTGGGTCTGGCGATCGCCCGGTGGACTCCGCGTACTCAGGGACCCGGGGCGGCCTGGCGCTTCCGGGCCCGCGGCGGCCTGGTTTCGGACTCGGCAATGATGCGCCGCAGGTATTCAATGCCTTCCTCCTCCGGGAAGAAGGCGATGACGTCCGCAACCGACAGCCCGTAGCGCTCGCGCAGGGCGAGGAATTCCGACTTCGCCCGGGCCTTCACGGCATCCTTGGAGGTCGGGTCGGGTGAGCGCTGCTGAGCCGCGCGTTCGAGCGCCGCGAGCTCTTCCTGGAAACGTCGAAATGCGTCTTGGGGGACTGCCATGGGGAGATGGAGCGTGCTGAGGTGGCCGGGCCGCGATTGTCGCACGGAGAGGATTGCCGGCCGTAACGCCCCTCGATGCGCCCGCTACGAAGCAGTGGCGCGGATCTCTGGATGCTGACACTGCAATCGGGGAGCTGATCCGCGCCGTCGCACCGGGTTTCGGCCTGCACGCGATTCAGCACACGCCCGCCGATTGTTTCCGGCGGGTTCCACGGCCGATAAAGCGGGGTGAAACGGATGGCCGCTGCCCGGCCCGTGGCCGCGAGGCGCTCGTCGACGCGCAGCCCCGTCATCCGTCCTGGCCAGTACACTCGCTCCGGGTCTTCAACGGTGATGATCATGGATCAGGGAATGAAGGCGTGCCCCGCGTGCGGTGAAGCCATCCAGGCCGTCGCTCACCTTTGCCGCTACTGCGGCACGGACCTGGATGCCTACGCTGCTGCCCGGGAGGCAACGGCCGAGAAGACGCTCTTTTCGGGCCACCCCAGGGTGATCTACAGCTTCGGCCAATACGTCTTCGTCATCATCACGCTCGGCATCGCCCTGGTCGTCTACTGGCTGCGCAGCCTGTCGACCACCTTCACGATCACCACCCAGCGTGTGCGTATCGAGCGCGGGATCCTGTCCAAGGTCCAGGACAACCTCGAGCTGTTCCGGGTGGATCACTTCGACCTGCTGAAACCGCTCGGGATGCGCCTGCTGGGCCAGTGCCGGGTCCATCTGCGCTCGTCGGACCCGGGCATGGCAGTGGTCGACCTGTATGGCATCCCGGGTCTGGAGGCGCTGGCCGATACCCTGCGCGAATGCTCGTTGCGCGAACGCGCGCGCCGCCGCGTGATGCCCATCGAGCAGATGTAGCCCCATCCGCCGGTATCCAAACCCGGTGTCTGTGAGACCGGCAGCAGTCCACTTAGGAGGGCAACGAGTCAGGGCTCGGCGGCTCGATCCTGACTCACTGGATTTGGCGCGCCCGGAGGGATTCGAACCCCCGACCACTGCCTTCGGAGGGCAGTACTCTATCCAGCTGAGCTACGGGCGCGTGTCGCCAATTTTGGCATGGAATGACGCGCGGCGGCGACGCGTCCGACCCGCCGAGCCGCACGATCCGGAGTGGAGTGCCGTCTCCGCTGGCGCGCGCGGCGCACGGCTGTCCGCGTGCGCGCGGGTTTCGCATGCGGCCTGCCCGGCTCGCCCTCGGCCTGCCGCACCGTCCGGGACCACCTCATTCGCGCCCAGCTCGACGCCCGCGCGTCAGGCCCGGCAGCCGCGCCGCGCAGCGGCCGCGGCGCAACGCGCGCAGTGTCCGCGACCTGCAGTGCTGTTGGCGCCGGCGGGGGCCACGTTATACTTTTGCGTCCCACGCGCTGGGCCGGCAGCTCTCCGGTCATTCTCCGATCGCCAAGGTGTCCTCCGTGAGTGGTCCCATCAGCAAGTCCGACCAGACCTTTCTGCGCCAGTTTTCGACGGTGATCGCCGGACTGGTGGCGCTGACCCTCGTGCTGATCCTGCTGGCTTCCTATCTGTACGGATTGCAGCCGACCTACGCCGATCCGGCGCAGGTGCAGGCCGCCGATGCGCGCATTGCGCCGGTCGGCGCGGTGTACGCCGGCGCCACCGGCCAGGCGGCGATGGCCGCCGCCGCGGCCGCCGCGGCCAAGGCCGCCGCGTCGCAGGTCGCCTACGGCGGCACCCTCGACGGCAAGACCATCTTCGGCCAGCTCTGCACCAGCTGCCATACCGCCGGCGTCGCCGGGGCGCCGATTCTCGGCAACAAGGCCATGTGGGGTCCGCGCATCGCGCAGGGCCTCGCCACCCTGTTCAAGCATGCCGAGGATGGCTATCACGGTCCCGACGGCAACTTCATGCCACCGCGCGGCGGCAATCCGGCGCTGACCAATGCCCAGATCGAAGCCACGGTGAAGTGGATGGTGTCGCAGGTGAAGTAGGCACTGCCGACGCTGGCTGGTCCGCAAACGCCGCTGGCCAAGCGGCGTTCTGCTTTCAGGCCACGGTGAGACGCGCCCGTGCGATGGCGGCAAAGTCCATCGCCGCGGGGAAGAAATCCTGAAAGTGGCGCGTCAGTGCGGCATCGTCGGCGACCAGCACCGGCAGCGCTGTCGCCAGCGGGTTGGCGCGCTGCAGCCGCCGCGACAGCCCGATCAGCGTCACCACCATTTCGGCACGATCGGCATAGGCGGCCGGCAGATCGTGCGCCTGCACATAGCGGACGAAATCGCGCATTCGCGGTGGCGCATACGCCTCATGGGCGACCAGGATCGCCCGCACGCGGGCACTGAAGACGTCGAGCGGGGCCGCGCTCCAGCGCGCGAAATCACGCGCCAGGCAGTGATCGAACCAGACGTCGAGCAGGATGCCGGCATAGCGGCGCAGCGGTGGCGCAAAGCGCGCCCGTGCAGAGGCGACCACGGGATGGGCATCGGTGTACTGATCGATCCGGCGGTGCAGGCGGATCCCCGCGCGCACCGCCGGCGGCAGGGCGGGATCGGGTGCGCCGCGCACAAAATCGGCCAGCAGCCCGCCGAAGACCATGCCGGGGCCGTCACCCGCCAGCAGGGCGTGGGCGAGGTGGTTCATCGTCGCCGACCGCAGGCGGCGGCCGCTATCATGTCCGGCATGTCCGCAACCCCGCTCACTCCCGCGCCCACCGTCTTTCCGGACGCGGCCGCCAGCTTCACGCTCGCCGGTCCGGCCGGCAAGCTGGAAGTCGCCGTCGGCGTACCCGAATCGGCCGCCGCGCGCCGCGGTGTGGCGGTGATCAGCCATCCCGACCCGCGCCAGGGCGGCACCCTGCACAACAAGGTTGTGACCATGCTCGAGCGCGCGTTGCGCGAATCGGGCCTGGCCACGGTGCGCTACAACTTCCGCGGCGTCGGTGCCTCCGAAGGCGCGCACGACGAGGGCGACGGCGAGAGCGACGATCTGCTGGCGGTCGCGGCATGGGCACGCGCGGCCCGCCCGGGCGATGCGTTGTGGCTGGCGGGATTTTCCTTCGGCAGCTACGTCAGCCTGCGCTGCGCGCCGGCGCTTGCGCCCGCGGCGCTGATCACGGTGGCGCCACCGGTCGGCGTGCGCGACTTCGCCGACATCGCGACGCCGAGCTGTCCGTGGCTGCTGGTGCAGGGCGAGGCAGACGAGATCGTCGAGGCTGCGGCCGTGTTCGCCTGGGCCGATGCGCTGGACCCGGCGCCGGTGGTGGTGCGCATGGCCGACACCGGGCATTTCTTCCATCGTCGCCTGCTGGACCTGCGCGGCGCGGTGAAGCACGCGGTGCGCGGCTGGCTGCCGCCGCAGCGGACCTGAGCGTGTCGGCGAATCCCGCGGCCGCGCCCGGCGCGCGCTATGCCGCCGGCGTGGCGGCGCGACAGTGGCAGGACGACCCCGCGCAGCACCCCGCGCTGGCGGCGCTCGATCGCCTGCACGCACTGCTGCTGCGCGAGCCACCGTGCGCTTCGCTGCTGGGCCGCCTCGGTATCGGCGCGCGACCGCAGGCGCAACGCGGCCTGTACCTGTGGGGCCGGGTCGGCCGCGGCAAGACCTTCCTGATGGACCTGCTGGTTGCCGCGCTGCCGCCCGGCATCGCGCTGCGTCGGCATTTCCACCGCTTCATGGCCGGGGTGCACGACGCGCTGGCGGCGCACGACGGCGAGCGCGATCCGCTCGAGCGTGTCGCCGCCGATATCGCCGCGCACACACGCGTGCTGTGCCTGGACGAATTTTTCGTGCAGGACATCGGCGACGCCATGATCCTCGCCACGCTGCTGCAGGCGCTGTTCCACCGCGGCGTGCTGCTGGTGACCACCTCCAATGCGGCGCCGGCCGAGCTGTATCGCGACGGCCTGCAGCGTGCGCGCTTCGCGCCGGGGATCGCATTGCTGGAACAGCACTGCGAGGTGCTGGAGATGGTCTCCGACCACGACTGGCGGCTGCGTGCGCTGAAGCAGGCGCCGACCTGGCACACCCCGGTCGGACCCGAAGCCGAGCGCGCGCTGGCGGCGGTCTTCGCACGCCTGGCGCAGGCGCCGGGCGAAGCCGGAGGCACCCTGACCGTCAACGGCCGCGGCATCCCGTGCAAGCGCGCGGCGGGCGCCGTGGCCTGGTTCGCCTTCGATGCGCTGTGCGACGGTCCGCGCGCGGTCGGCGACTACATCGAGATCGCGCGCAGCCACGACGCCGTGCTGCTGTCCGGCGTGCCGTCGTTCGGGCCGGGCAACGAAGACCCGGCGCGCCGCTTCGTCAACCTGGTCGACGAGTTCTACGACCGCCGCGTCAAGCTGGTCTGCTCGGCCGCCACGCCGATCGTCGATCTGTACGACGGCGAGCACCTGCGCACCGAGTTCGCACGCACCGAGAGCCGGCTGATCGAGATGCAGAGCGAGGACTACCTTGCCGGCGAGCACCGCGGCTGAATGCCGCAGCGGCTCGGTGCGATACTGCTGCCGCAACGTGTAAGGGGACGCGTACCATGCCGGTCCTGCCTTTCGTGAATACCCGTCAGCGCCAGTTCGAGGCGCTCGTGCGCGCGCACAGCGGCGAGCTGTACCGTTACGCCTATTGGCTGTGCGGGCAGGCGGCGCTGGCCGAGGATCTGGTTCAGGAAACGCTGTTGCGTGCCTGGAAAGGACTGGAAGCCCTGCGCGAAGCCGAGGCCGCGCGCGGCTGGTTGTACACGATCCTGCGCCGCGAGCACGCGCGCCTGTACGAGCGCGTGCGTCCCGGCATCGACGAGCTCGACGACGAGCAGCACGCGGTCGAGGCGGCCTGGGCCGATCCCGAACGCCAGGGCAGCGACGCCGAGCTGCGCGAGGCCATGCTGGCGCTGCCGCCGAAGTACCGCGAGCCGCTGCTGATGCAGGTGCTGGGCGGCTACAGCTGCGAGGAGATCGCCGCCGAACTCGGTGTCAAGGCCAATGCGGTGATGGTGCAGCTGTTCCGCGCCCGCCAGAAACTGAAGGAGGCGCTGTCCGAACGCAGCGAAACGAACCATGGACTGTCTTGAGTTCCGACGTCAGCTGGGTGCCGAGCCGGGCCGTCGCGACGCGGCGTTTCTCGCTCACCGTGACGCCTGCCCGGCCTGCGCCGCGGCGTGCGCACGCGCGCAGCAGTTCGAGCGCCGCCTGGCCGGCGCGCTGGCGGTAGCGCCGCCGGCGCGCCTGGCCGAGCGCATGCTGCTGGCGCAGGCCACCGCGGAGCGCACGGCGCGGCGCACGTACCTGCAGCGGGGGTTGGCACTGGCGGCCTCGGCCGGCGGCGCGTTCGTGCTGGGGCGCTTTCTCGGCCCGCGCGACGATGACGACGCAAGCCTGCGGG
>Ga0307373_10011138_pt1 | contig 13088 bp, 13 predicted proteins | sample OX2MG_FD_202534 | JGI IMG/M metagenome (GOLD analysis project Ga0307373, IMG submission 202534) | Soil microbial communities from Risofladan, Vaasa, Finland - OX-2 | ecosystem: Environmental > Terrestrial > Soil > Coastal area > Acid sulfate soil | place: Finland: Risofladan, Vaasa | collected... | reverse complement strand
GTACGGCGACACCACCTGTATGCCCGTTTCACTACCATGGTCCTCCACGATCTGGGCCTCCTCCCTTTCGAGGAGCCTTTCGCCCGCCTTCGTCTGCATGGATTGCTGCTGGTCCTGGAGGAGGAACGGGTGACCGACCCAGCCACCGGAGAGGAAAAGGTGGTTCAGACCGTCCAGAAAATGAGCAAGAGCCGGGGCAATGTCGTCAACCCGGATGAGTACATCGAGCGCTATGGGGCTGATGTGCTGCGCCTGTATCTCCTGTTCGCCGGACCTTATCAAGAGGGTGGAGTGTTCAGCGACCGCGGCGTGGCCGGAGTCTCTCGCTTTGTCACTCGCCTTTGGGGGCGCCTGGAGGAGATCGGGGCGCACACGGCGCCTGGCGGCGCGGACCGTGAGTGGGAGCCCATCCTGCATCGAACGATCAAGCGAGTGGGCGACGATATCGCGGCCTTGAAGTTCCATACGGCGATCGCGGGCCTGATGGAACACCAGAATTACCTGAACGACCATTGGCGATCGGCGTCGCCTGCTCAGCGGCGGGAAGCCCTGCGCGTGACCGCCTTGCTCTTGGCTCCCCTGGCTCCGCACCTGGCCGAGGAACTCTGGGAGCAACTGGGAGGCGCTTTCAGCGTCCACAACCAGCCCTGGCCCCAATGGGACGCCGAGAAGGCGCGCGCCCGCGCCATCACGCTGGTAGTGCAGGTGAACGGGAAGCTCCGTGACAAGCTGGAACTGGCGCCGGACGTGGCAGAGGAGGAAGCGGTGGCGCGCGCGCTGGCCAGTGAAAAGGTGCAAGCCGCCATCCAGGGAAAGACCATCCGACAGCGCGTCTTCGTACCCGGCAAGTTGGTGAATCTGGTGGTGGGGTAGGGGGACACCTGGCCACATAGATCCAATGTGGCCGTCGGCACGTTACTATGGATAGAGGGGCTTCATTGGGCCGGCAATAGGGCCGTCGCCCCCTGAACAGGAGCATTGATGACCACCGAACCTCAGAAACTAATTATTATCGGCTCCGGACCCGCCGGCTATACGGCCGCGTTGTACGCGGCGCGGGCAAATCTGGCCCCTCTGGTCTTCGCGGGCAGCCAGAATGGCGGCCAGTTGATGCTGACGACCGAGGTAGAGAACTATCCAGGCTTTGTCGCCGGCATCATGGGTCCGGAATTGATGGAGACCTTCCGGGCCCAGGCCGAACGCTTCGGAGCGGACATCCGCGACGAGGATGTGACGGCGGTGGATCTCACGCAGCGCCCGTTCGCGGTGGACACCGAGGATGGACGGTTTTACGCCCATAGCGTCATCATCGCCACCGGCGCCTCCGCCCGCTGGCTGGGGTTGGAGTCGGAAACCCGCCTGCGAGGGCGTGGCGTCTCCACCTGCGCGACCTGCGATGGTGCCTTCTTCCGCAATAAGGAGATTGCCGTGATCGGCGGCGGCGATAGCGCCATGGAGGAGGCCACCTTCCTGACCCGCTTCGCGAGCAAGGTGACGGTCATCCATCGTCGCGATCACCTCCGGGCCAGCAAAACCATGCAGGACCGTGCTCTGGCCAATCCCAAAATCCACTTCGTCTGGAACCGCGAAGTGGTGGATGTGCTGGGCCAGCAATCAGTCAGTGGGGTGATCTTGAAGGACACGGTCACGGGCGCTTTGAGCGAGTTACCGTTGAGCGGCGTGTTCGTGGCGATCGGCCATCACCCAAATACCGAGTTGATCCAGGGCCAGATTACCACGGACGAAGCCGGCTATATCCCCGGTGGTGAATATAGCTTCACCAACATTCCAGGCGTGTTCGCCGCCGGCGACGTACGGGATACCCGCTACAAGCAGGCGATTACCGCCGCCGGCGATGGCTGCAAGGCGGCGCTCGACGCGGAGAAGTATCTGGAGGAGCACGGTCTAGGGGTCGAACCCGTCCATGTCGAGACGGAGATCGCCGCGGCCGCGGCCCGCTGACTGGTTGCTAGGATGGATGCTCGCTGGGAACGCGCGCTCGCCTGGCACGCGAGTCTCCCCATGGGACGGAGGAAGGTGGAGTACAACGCCACCATCCTCCGTATCCTGGCCACCTTACAAGATGTACCCACGCTGGAGGCGCTGCAATCCCGGTACGATGCCGGCCTTGAGTGGGCCACCGAGATCGCCAGGGAGGGCTTCCCCGAAACCCCATCACTCTGGGCCACCGAGCGGACCGCCGACGTGGCTTTCGGCTTCCGCGCGCGGCAACTTCTCGGCTTGCCCGGCGCGCCGCCGTGATTCAAACCGCGTGATCGACGTCAGATCGGCTCAGAATAGGGCGAAGCTGGACAGCGACGCCTCAAGGGCCTGTGAATCGCTCGTTGCCGAGGCTTGGCGAAGGTCTTGCACCACCAGCATGATCAGATAGACCCGCTGGTGACGCGAAATGGCAAGCACGGTCATGGCGCATTGGCGATGGGCCGGAGTTTCGAGGACGGTCTGCGCCTGCTGGGCCACTCCCCCCTGAAGGTTGTAGGTTCCTAGCTGAATTGGGTGAATTGGGCGCCCAAAAGGGATGAAGGCCGCGCGCAGAGCCTTTCGCAACACCGAGTCGGTGGCGACGCCGGGGCCCACGGTCACGGTAAGAACGCCATTGAGATCGGGGGCTAGCACCGCGTAGTCGGACCCCGCCACCCGAAGCTGAATCCAGTTGGATGGATAGGTAAAGGCATACGAATTCCGCAGGTTGTAGTAGGGTACGGTAGTGCCTGCGGCCCGTGCGGATGCCCCTGGTAAGCCCAGCAGGCAGCAGAGCGCCAATGTCAGTGAGGCCGCCGCGCGATGAATGGGTGGTCTTTGCATACTGCTGCCAAGTGTAGCACGGCAGGCGCATCCCAAATCACCAACAGGGCATGCAGAGCTTTATCAAATAGGGCTTCCTGTAACTTCCCCCGTACTACTCCGCGTCCCACGAATATTGGGCACGGAACCAGTCGCTCACGCATATGGAACAGGAGGTTACCATGGCTCAACGACGAACGCCCCTCTTACTGACCTTGCTAGTGCTAGTCCTGCTTGGTGGGGCGGCCATGCCGGTCCGGGCCGCTGATGGATCATACCTGGGGCGGTTCACGAGCGTCAGCGTGGTTGCTTCGACCGTCCCTGCCAATGGCGACGTCAACCCCTATGGCGTGGCAGTGATAAAGCACAGCATCGGCAACCTGGTCGAGGGCGATGTGCTGGTCAGCAACTTCAATGCCGGCAGCAACAATCAAGGCACCGGCACGACGATCGTGCAGGTTTCTCCGACCGGTCAGCAGAGTCTCTTTGCCCAGATCCCCGCGACCTTACCCGGCCCGTGCCCCGGCGGCGTTGGCCTGACCACGGCCCTGGTCGTGCTGCGCCGCGGCTGGGTTATCGTCGGCAGCTTGCCTACCACGAACGGCATGGCCGCCACCGCCCAAGCCGGCTGTCTCCTGGTCTTGAATAGTCAGGGTAGCGTGGTGGAAACTATCGCCGATGCGCGGATCAACGGTCCCTGGGACATGACGGCGCTCGACCTCGGGTCGCTCGCCGTGCTCTTCGTCACCAACGTGCTCAACGACACCGTGGTAAACAGCCCTAGCGTGGTCGATCAAGGTACTGTCGTGCGCCTTCTGCTGACCGAACCGCAGGGACAGCCGCCGCGGGTCCTACAGGAAACCGTGATCGGCTCCGGCTTCCCGGAGCGCACTGATCCGGCATCCCTGGTGATCGGCCCCACCGGGGTCGGCTTCTCACTCTTCGGCGGTGGCGATGAGGACGCCCTCATCCGAACCGCGAACTTACGAATGCTGGGAAGCAACGATGATCGCGGATTAGTCGATACCCTCTACGTGGCCGATAGCCTGGACAACCGGGTCGCCGCGATCCCGCATGCCCTCTTCCGGCAAACCAGCGCCGGTATTGGGCAAACCGTCTCCATGGGCGGCGCCCTGAACGATCCGCTTGGTCTCGCTATCGCCCCCAACGGCGATATCCTAACCGCTAATGGAAACGACGGCAACCTGGTCGAGACGACTCCCAGCGGCAATCAAATCACGACCAAGACTGTTAATCCGGCCGGGGGAGGCTCGCTCTTCGGTCTGGCCACGGCGCCGGGTGGCAATGGTGTCTACCTGGTGGATGACGCCCTCAACAAGCTGGACCTGCTCCACTAAAGCGGATTCAGGCCGCATAGGGATCTCCCTATGCGGCCTGATTGTCCAATCGGCCATGAGCGGTACACTGAACCCACCATGTGTTGTCTCGCCATCGAGCCGTGCTGATGTTGCCGCCGCCCCAATCCTCCTGCGCCGGATGGTGGTTCTCGCGCCTCTGGCGCGTCCTGCTGGCGGAGCGGCCAACCCGCCACGGCATCTGGCATATCGAGTACCCGAACCCCGGCGAGGCGCTGCTGCGCCCATTTGGCGGACCCCATCCTCTTGGTGAGGCGCTATCCTGCATCCTGCGCGATAATGGCCCGGGCCGCATGCTGCTCGCCTGGGACTGGCCGGGAGAGGATGGCATGCGCCATGTGTTACGGACGGCCTGGGAAGTAGGCGAGGTCGTGGTGCGCCCCCTGGATTGGGTGCGGGGTCGGCAGCCGCCCGGCGACCGTGCCGCCGATGGGCCCGCGATACCCTGGCCCTTGCGCGTGCGCATCGACGCCCATGGCTGGCATGGCCAGACCCTTGAACGGGCGGATGTTCAGGCCGGTGATGGCCCCACCGCGTTCCCGATTCATTGGGAGGGGCCTCACGGGGAGGCACGGGTTCCGGCCACCGACCTGCCATGCGCCCTCACCGCGCTCACCCGGCAGGCCGGCGAGAAGATTCCGGCGCTCATTCTGGCCGGTCTTACCCTCCCCTGGCGCATCGATATCGACCGTGATGCCTGGGCCGCCTGGCGGCGCGTTTCCGCCGGAGAACTGCTGAACCAACTCGGCGGTCCCGATGGCCTCTGCCCACGGCATGGGCTCCGGTGCCGGTGGCCGGCCACTGGCGAGGATCTCCTAGCGGAGTGAACCCAGCAGGCAGGATAGCTCCTCTTCCTCGAAACCCTCCGCGAGGAAAAACGGGCCACGCACGGCCTCGGCTGGAGATCCGCATTTTACCCAATTCCCCCACTTCTCCCCACCGTTCCACGACATCTCCAGAGGGCCACGCCTGGTTACATTCGCGAAATTGGCGGAAAAGAACGGTGGCAAGTCCCTGGTACAGGCAGGCCCGAGGGGGGTATACTGGCCCCGTTGTGGATAAACGTGGGGATAAGTGGGGCCGAATGGGGATAAACCCCAGCGGGCGAGGACGATGTTTCTAGGCGAATTCACGCATAGCGTCGACAGCAAGGGACGGCTGGCTATCCCAGCCAAGTTCCGTCTGCGTCTGGGCGAGGGCGCCGTGGTGACCCGTGGCCTGGATGGCTGTCTCGTCATTTATCCCGCCGAGGAATGGCGCGAATTCGCGGAGAAGCTCGACAAGCTTCCCTCGACGCAGCCCGACGTGCGGAACTACAAGCGTTTTATCTTCTCCGGGGCCACTGAGTGCGACTTCGACCGCCAGGGCCGGGTCCTGATCCCGGCGTTTCTGCGCGAGTACGCCAGCCTCGGCGAGACCGCCGCCGTGATCGGCCAATACAGCAAGGTTGAGATCTGGAGCCAAAGCCGCTGGGAAGAGCGGAGACCTCAGGAAGAGACGGATGGCGAGCAGATCGCCGAGCGGCTTTCGGGCCTCGGCCTGGATATCTAACGGTGAGCATGATCATGTTTGATCGATCGGTGCCCCGAAACAGGAGCACGCGGCCGGATAGCGCCCAGGGCAAGAGGGTTTTCCACCAACCTTCGGGGGGACTAGGCGAGCCTGCTCCTCGGTTGCTACACTATGCAAGGTTTAACGGAGGAGGAACGGTGAGCGGGGTAGAGCATGTGCCGGTGCTCTACCAGGAGACGCTGGAGGCGTTGGCAATCAGGCCGGGAGGCCGCTACATCGATTGCACCGCCGGCAGTGGCGGTCACGCGGCCGGGATTCTCGAACGATCCACCCCAGATGGAACGGTATTGGCTCTGGACACCGACCCTGAGGCGATCATCCGTACAGCGGCTCGGTTGGCGCCCTTCGGCGCGCGGGCACGAATAGTTCAAGCCAACTTCCGGGATCTGGAGGCGACAGCCGCTCGGGAGGGGTGGAGCGCGGTGGATGGCATCCTCTTCGACCTGGGCGTAAGCAGCGTACAATTGGGCACGGGGCGACGGGGATTTAGTTTTCAAGAAGATGGCCCGCTGGATATGCGGATGGATCCGGGGCAGGGCCGTTCGGCGGCGGATCTCGTCCGTGATCTGAGCGAACGGGGATTGGCGGACATTTTCCGCCGGTATGGCGAGGAGCCGGCGGCGACGAAGGTGGCGGCGGCGGTCGCGCGGGCCCGAGCCCAGACGCCAATCACCACCACCGGTCAGTTGGCCGATCTTGTGGCGCGAATCAAGGGCCGCCGTGATCGGATTCATCCGGCCACCATGGTCTTTCAAGCCTTGCGCATCGCCGTGAACGGGGAATTGGAGAGTATCGAGACAGTCTTGCCGCGGGCGGTCGGCTTGCTCCGGCCCGGAGGGAGGCTCGCCGTCATCGCCTTTCATTCCCTGGAAGATCGGATCGTCAAACGATTCCTGCACGAGGAGGCACGCACATGCCGATGTCCATCCACGCAGCCGGTCTGCACCTGCGATCGGGAGCCCCCACTTCAACTGATCGGGCGTCACGCGATTCCGGCCGGTCCAGCGGAGATACAGATCAACCCTCGGGCTCGGAGCGCGCGCTTGCGCGTGGCGGAGCGCCTCTGTTACTCTGTGCGGGGTGGATGAAACGAGGATGAACTGCCAATGAGCCTCTCCACGGGAATGCGCCGCACGAGCGGATCGGTTCGGACGCAAGCAGACCAGGCCCAGGCGCCTTCCGGGCAGGTAGTGCTCTTCATCGCGGCCGTGCTGGTCGCGGGGATGACCTGCGTGCTCTACCTTTGGCAGCAGAGCCGCATTGTCGCCGCCAACCAGGATATCACCAGCCTCAACGCCCAAATGATTACGCGGGAGCAGCAGCTTGCCGACCTACAGGCCCAGGTGAATCGCCTGCAGGCCGTCACCCATGTGGTCTCCATGGCCAACAAGCTGGGGATGGTCCAGGCAAATCCGCTGCAGTTCAAGCAAGTGACCATTAACATGAATGGCCCGTCGCTGGCCGTGGCCTCGCTCAGCCCCAACCAACAAGCCGCCGTCGTCCTTCCCGCGACCAACGCCGCGATCACCTATTGGTGGCAGGACGCCTGGGACGGAATGTTCAGTTTGCTGCAATGAGACAGCGCATCGCCCGCCAGGGCTGGCGGCAACTGCTTGTGTTGCTCGCTATGTTGCTGATCTTCGGCGATCTGGCCAAGAGCCTGGTCACCTTGCAGGTGTTGAGCGCCGGAAACCAGCAGTATCAGAGCTCCTATGCCGCCGACGTGGCGGCGCCCCAGACCGAGAAGCCTCCCCGCGGGATTATCGTGGACGCGAAGGGCGCGCCCCTGGTCGGGACGGTCACCGTCTACAAACTGGCCGCCTCGCCGCCCTACGTCACCAAGAAGGCCACCACCGCGCGCTTGCTCACCGATATCCTCTTTCCGCTCCGCCTTCCCTCGGGAAAGCACGCGCACGACGCCAAGCGGATCCAGAAGGCGCACGACGCCTATCAGGCGCATTATAAGGCGCTGCTGGCCCAACTCAACTCCGGCTACAGCTATGTGTGCCTGGCCGGCGACGACAGCTATACCTGCCCGGCCAAGTTCGATATTTCCCAGGACACCGCGAACGCGATCTCCAATCTGGTCTTTCCCGGCGCCACGACCTCGCTGTCGGGATTGTCGCTGGAGCCGCGGGACCAGCCGACCTATCCCAACGGCGGCCTGGCCTCCCAGGTGCTGGGGTATGTCGCCTACGACTACAGCAATTCTACCCCGGTGGACGCGGGCCAGTACGGTCTCGAGCAATACTACGATGGCCTGCTTCGGGGCATTCCCGGCCATGTCAGCGTACGACACGATACCAAAGGAAATCCCATTCCCGTAGGCACGGGGAGCAACGCGGCGCCGCAGCCTGGGGCCACCCTCCATACCACCATCGATAGCTACGTGCAATTGCTGGTGGAGCAGGAACTGACGCGGGCGGTCAAGCTCTACGGGGCCACCGGCGGCTCGATCATCGTCGAGCAACCGAAGACCGGGGCCATCCTCGCCATGGCATCCACCCCCAGCTATGATCCCAACCATTGGCAACAAATTGTCAACCAGCCCAAGGGCAAAGGTAAAAAGGCTCTGAGTAGCTTTAGCCTCTTCACCAATCCAGCGGTCAGCCGCCAGTACGAACCCGGCTCAACCTTCAAAGCCTTCACCGTGGCCGCCGGTCTCGACAGCCACAGCTTTAATCCCCAGACAAGTGTCTATGATTCCGGGACGCTTAAACTGGATGGGATTACGATCCGTAATTGGTGCCTGGACTCGTGCAGCTTCGGCGGTATGGAGAACGTGAGCAAGATGCTCCACTTTTCCTCCAATATTGGCGCCGCCCAATTCGGCCACCTGATACCCACTCCTACCTGGTACGATTACCTGGCCAGGTTTGGCTTCGGCCAGCCCACCGGCATCGATCTCGCGGGTGAGATCCCGGGCGATTACCGCAAACCGGTTGGTGACAAGTCCGGCATTATCTGGGTGCCCTCCTACCAAGACACCCAGGCATATGGGCAGGGGATCGCGGTCACCCCGTTGCAACTGATCAACGGCTATTCCGCCCTTGCCAATGGCGGCTGGCTGATGGCGCCGCACGTGGTGCAGTCCTATACGCTCGGGGGAAAGACCACGGTCATTCAGCCGCAGCGGATCCGCCAGGTGATCAGCAGCGATACCGACGCGCAGATGAATGATATCCTGGTTCACCAGGCTATTAGCGGCGAGGCATGCCTGGCGTTGGTGCCAGGTTACGATGTGGCGGCCAAGACCGGCACCGCCTCCATTCCCCAATTTGGCACCTATAGCAATAACCAGACCATCGCCAGTACCGCCGCCTATGCCCCATCCGAGGATCCACAGTTCGCGATCCTGGTGAAAATAGACCGGCCCACTATCCAGTGGGGCTCCGAGACCGCGTCGCCAGTCGTCAAGAACATCCTGCAAAAACTCTTCGACTACTACAAAATCGCACCCCCCGCCAATCCGATCCAGCCATCGACTGCCTGCCACGGGCCGGACTCACCCTGAGACGCCGCGAACGGTGAGTCTCCTGCCGGCACGCCTGACCCTTGATGCGCTGCGGCGTTATGTCGAGAAGAGCGGCGTGGGCGCGCTCGAAGTCCCGGCCGAATCGATTGACTGGGCGACGCCCCTTGGTCCAGCGGTCAACGATTCGCGAGCCGCCGGGCCGGGGGCGCTCTTCGTGGCCCTCCCCGGTGAACACGCGGACGGCCACCGGTTTATTCCCGACGCGGTTGCCCGAGGGGCGAGCGTGATCATCGCGGCCCGCCCGCCGGAGTCCAGCTTTACGCCGGCTGTTACCTGGGTGGCGCCCGATCCGTTGGCGGCCCTGCAGGGTCTTGTCGCTTGGTGGCGCGAGCAGTTCCCCGATCTGTTGGTGATTGGGATCACTGGCAGCGTGGGCAAAACCACGGCCAAGGACGTGATCGCCACCGCCCTTGGCTGCCGGCTTTCCACGCTGGCCAGCCCGCGCAGCTTCAACAACGAGATTGGCCTGCCCTTGACCCTGCTCTCGCTGACCGGCGAGCATCGGGCGGCGGTCCTGGAAATGGGTATCTACGACGTGGGCGACATCGCCTTTCTGGCCCGGATCGCCCAGCAGAACGTAGGCGTGGTGCTCAACGTGGAGGCGGTGCATCTGGCCCGCGCCGGGAGCATCGAGCGGATCGCCGCCGCCAAGGCGGAGATGATTAGCACCCTACCCGCGGGCGGGACGGCCATCCTGAACCATGACGACCAGCGAGTCCTGGCGATGCGCGCCCAGGCGCCGGGACCGGTCCGCACCTTCGGGTACGCCGAGGGCGCCGATTGGCGGGCGGTTGAGGTAGAGGCGCATCCGGACGGGCTGCGGCTCACCCTGGTCCACGAGGGGCGGCACTGGCCTATGCGAACCGCGCTGCCGGGAGCCCATCACGTCCACGCCCTCCTGGCGGCGGCGGCGGTATTGGAAACGGCCGGCATCCCCGTGACGGAGATCCCAGCGACCCTGGAAGCGGTCCCGAGGGAGGCAGCCCGGCAGAAGCTTCTGCCGGGCCTGGAAGGCAGGCGGATCATTGATGACAGCTACAATGCCTCGCCGCTGTCAATGCGGGCGGCCCTGGATCTCCTGGCCGCTCAACCAAGCTCGCGTCGGGTAGCCATTCTGGCCGATATGCTGGAGATGGGCGATATCGCGAGCGAGAGTCATCAGGCGATCGGCGCCTACGCCGGCGAACGGGCCGACCTGGTGATTGGAGTCGGCCCCTTGGCCCAGTTGATCGTGGCGTCCGCCGGCGGCGCTGCTCAGTGGTTCGCCGACAAGGCGGCGCTGCGGCCCGCGCTGGCCGGCCTGCTGCGCGAAGGAGATACGGTACTGGTGAAAGGTTCGCGGGGGATGGCCCTGGAGGAGGTGGTGGGTTGGCTCCTTCCACCTATCTAATTGGCGGCGCCGGGCTCTGTCTTGCCGCGACGGCGGTCGGCCTGATCACCATCCCCGCGCTGATCCGGGGACTGAGATGGCTGGGGGCGGGGAAGCAGATCCGGGCCGAGGGCCCAGCGAGCCATCAGAGCAAGGCCGGCACCCCCAGCATGGGCGGGCTGATTTTCGTGGCGATCATCGCCCTTTTGGGTCAAGGCTTCTTGGCCGAGCACGATGCGAGCGTCGGAATGTTGACGGCGCTCCTGCTAGCGGCCTCGGCCCTGGGCGCCTACGACGACCTGCTCAGCTCGGCCCGCTTCCGCAAGGGAGGGCTGCGAGCCCGCCCCAAGCTGGCCTGGCAGGCGGGGATCGCGGCGGGGGCGGTGATCCTGGAACTCATAGGACCGGGTCTCCCCGCGCAACACATTCCCGGCCTGGGCATGCTCACCGCCGCCTGGGCCATTGCGCCGCTCGCCGTGCTGGCGATCATCGCCGCCGGCCACGCGGTCAATCTAACCGACGGACTGGACGGCCTGGCGGCCGGGACGAACTGCATCGCCCTGGCCGCCTTCGCGGTGATCGCCTTCAGTCAGGGCCAGGGCGCGATTGGCGCCTACTGCCTGCTGGCGATCGGGGCCCTGGCTGGCTTCCTCTGGTACAACGTCCACCCGGCCCGCCTCTTCATGGGCGACACCGGCTCGCTGGCTCTGGGCTCGCTGCTGGGCGGTCTGGCGCTGGTTACCGGCCAGATCGTGGCCCTAATTCCCATTGGGGCGGTGTTCGTGGCCGAGGCGCTTTCGGTGATCATCCAGGTGACCTACTTCAAACGCACCGGGGGCAAGCGGATCTTCAAGATGGCCCCCCTACACCATCACTTTGAGCAACTCGGCTGGCCGGAAACCCAGATCGTCCAGCGCTTCTGGCTGGCGGCGGGGTTGGCGGCGGTGGTAGGGTTGGCGGTGGCTTTGTACGGTTAGATTGGCCCTCGAAGGTCGCCAACACGTCCTCCGGAAGGGGCACATCGAAATCATCCGCGATCCACATCTTGTCTTTAAGCAAGCCAGGGCACAAGTGCAGCCGGGTTGGTTCCAGAGCAACCAGCCGCGCCACCGGTTTCCCTGCCCGCGTGATGACGATCTCGTCCCCGCTGGCCGCTTCATCCACCAGTTGTGAGAGGTGAGCCGCAGCTTCACCAATATCTATCTGGCGCATGTTCCCCTCAGGGAAGTAGCCTCACTTCAGTGTGTCAAGGGCTCACGTGGTCACGGCGCCTCCTGGGAGCGCGAGCGTCTCGCTCGCCCCGTTGGCGGATTCGGCAGGCGATCCGGTCGGTGGACGTGGCTCTCCGAGTGAGCAGGTACGTCGCCCCTGTCGCCGGCGCGCCAGTGCGAGCGAGACGCGCGCGCTCCCAGGCGGAATCGCCTCTGGCAGGCAGCGGATCGCAGTGGCATGCCGAGGCACCGTTGGCGTGCTACCATCATGCCAGGCTACAAAGAGGAGGGACCCAATGCCTGTACCCAAGTACCATCAACTGTTCAACCCCGTGCTGGAGGCGCTGCGGCGGCTCGGTGGGTCAGCGTCGATCTCTGAACTGAATGAGGAGGTGATCAAGAATGTTCACCTGTCTGATACGGATCTTGCGGAGCGCCATAATCAGCGATTGACCAAACTTGAGTACCAACTGCACTGGACCCGGAGCTACTTAAAGAGCTACGGCCTTCTCGATAACACCACGCGAGGGGTTTGGATTCTCACTCCAAAAGGCAACGAGGCAACAAATGTCGACCCACAAGTCATAATCCGCTTTGTGCAGAAGCGAAGTAATGAGCGGCGACTTGCTCAACCAATCGATGCTCCCACGGGGGCAAGTATGCCTGGAGGTGCGGAAGCGGACGCTGAGGAGACCTGGCGGGAGAAGTTACTGGCCACGTTGCTTAGCTTGTCTCCCAGCGCCTTTGAACGGCTGAGCCAGCGGCTGCTGCGGGAGTCCGGCTTCGTGGAAGTACGGGTAACCGGAAGATCGGGGGACGGCGGTATAGACGGAGTGGGAATCATCCGCCTCGGCGGCTTACTGGGCTTTCCTATCTTGTTTCAGTGCAAGCGCTACAACGGCAGCGTCAGCGCGGGCGCGATCAGGGACTTTCGGGGCGCGATGATTGGGCGCGCGGACCGGGGCCTGGTCATCACCACCGGAACATTCACCCGGGACGCGAAGGCCGAGGCTACGCGGGACGGAGCCCCACCGATCGACTTGGTGGACGGAGAGACACTTTTGGACAAGCTAAAGGAGCTCCGGCTAGGCGTGGACGTGCGCATGATCGAGGATGTTACGGTGCTTCCGGAGTGGTTTGCGGGAATATAGCGTGCTGCGTGTTACTGGAAACGGTTTCCCTGATTCAAGAGAGAGTGGTCACCCCAGGCATGTCGCAAG
>Ga0307373_10011136_pt1 | contig 13089 bp, 13 predicted proteins | sample OX2MG_FD_202534 | JGI IMG/M metagenome (GOLD analysis project Ga0307373, IMG submission 202534) | Soil microbial communities from Risofladan, Vaasa, Finland - OX-2 | ecosystem: Environmental > Terrestrial > Soil > Coastal area > Acid sulfate soil | place: Finland: Risofladan, Vaasa | collected... | reverse complement strand
ACCAATCGGAACCTTGCCATCGGGATAGTCGCCAGGCTGGAGCACCGGCAGTTGGCCGGTCGTGGCCAGGAAGGCCACGTAGTTATAGTGGGCCGGCTCGTCCGGGGCCTGCCAAGCGGGCGTGGCCCGAGCATAAGCAAGGGCTAAGCTGAGGAAGACGGCGACCGTGAGAGCGAGCGACAAATAGACCGCTTTCGTCTCCCATGTCTCATCCCCCACTACCCGTAGCGCCCTTGCAGATCGTAGAGACGGACTTTGAGGACGTCGAGCAGGTTTTGGATGGAGTCCCGCATAGGGTCGACTTTGCTGCCGGCCGAGTAGTACCAGCGGACGGGGACTTCACGGATCCGCAGGCCACGTTTGCGGGCCAGGAATAGAAGCTCCACGTCGAAGCCGGTGACACGGCTGCGTTTGATGACCGGGCTGTTAGGGCCGTACAACTGGACGCGCGTGAAGACCTCCCGAATCGCGCTCTGACTGAAGGCCTTGAAGCCGCACTGCGTGTCCTGGAATGGCTGGCCTGTGATGAACTGAACAGATCGTGTGAATACCCGGCCCATAACGTGGCGTGTCGCCGGCTCATCAAAGCGCTTAGCGCCAGGCGCCTCGCGCGAGCCAATCACCACGTCGTAGCCATCCTCGAAATAGGGCAGGAAGCCCGAAACCTCTTCGATTGGCGTCGACAAGTCGGCATCCGAAAACAGAACGTAGCGGCCGCGGGCTGCCAGCATGCCGGTGCGGACGGTGTAGGCCTTGCCACGGTGATCGTTGCGGATGACGCGAATAGGCCGGCTCGCATTGGCGCGCAGCGCGTCCACAATGTCGGCCGTGCCGTCATCGCTGCCATCGTCAACCACCAACAAGTCGGCGGCGTAGGTCTGGGCGCTCATGAATTCCGTGATGCGCGCAACCGCGTCCGTGATGCGCTGCCGTTCGTTGTAGGCGGGAACGACGATCGTCAGCAGCGGCTCGTCAGGCAAGCAGGGACTCGATGTAGTCGTCGCTCACGCGCTTGATGCTCATGGTCCAGCGGCGCTGACGCAGCGCCTCGGGGATGCTGCGCACCCCGGCGAACTGGCCGGCCAGGCGCGCCCGCGCGGCAGGCTCCCGACCATGACGCAGCGCTTCGAACGCCAGGCCGAGCTCCCGACTCACGATGGCCTGCCAGTGCTTTCGCAGCACCGCGCGCGGCAGGTTTTTCAGGAGCACGCGAATGAAGTTGCGGCCACAGTAGTAGCTGGCCAGCGAGCCCCCGCCGGTGGCGCTGCCCCAGTGATAGGCCACCGCCTTGGGGACGTAGGTGCAGCGGTACCCGGCAAGCTGCATCCGCCAGGCCCAGTCCACGTCCTCGCAATAGCTGACCAGGCGCTCGTCGAACAGGCCGATCTCGTCGAACAGACGGCGGCGGAACAGCGATGCGCCGCCGCTGGCGCCAAAGACGTAGTCCGCGCGCTCGTACTGGCCATGGTCGATTTCGTGCACTCCACGGTTGCCGGGAATCCCATCGCGACCATAGAAGTCGCCGGTGGAGTTGATGGTGCGGCGATCGATGAACAGGATTTTGGCAGCCGCCGCACCGGCGTTCGGCTTATGGTCGAGCGCCTCGACCATGGCCGCCAAAAAGCCGGCATCCAGCTCCATGTCGTTGTTCAGCAGGCACAACAGCTCGCCTGTGCACTGGCGTACGCCCTCGTTGAAGGCCGCGGCCACGCCGCGATTCGCTGCCCATCGCACCAGGCGCACATCGGGATATTCCTCCGCCAAGATCGTGAGTGACTCGTCCGCCGAGCCGTTGTCCACGACGGCGATGTCAAAGTCACGAAACGTCTGGGCCCGAAGTGAGTCCAAGCATGGTCGCAGGAAGCGCGCGCCGTTCCAGTTGGGGATAGACACGGTGACTTTGGGGCTCACGCCGGCACCTTTAGGGTGGGCACGTACTCGGCGACCGCCTTTTGCCAGGGGCGGAGGGTGATGCCCGCCGCTGCGGCGCGATTGTTCGCCAATGCTGACTGTGCCGGAGGGCGGGATGGCCGCTGGAAATCAGCCAACCGCACCGGCGCTACCGGCTTGTCGATGCCCGCGGCGGCCAGGATGGCGCGCATGTAGTCCAACCGAGAGCACGCGCCGCGGTTGGCGAGGTGGTAAGTGCCGAAGCGGCCGGTCTCTGCCAGCCGGACCAGGGCCGGGCCGAGGTCCGGCGCGTACGTTGGGCAGGCGATTTCGTCTTCGACCCCCCGGAGCTTCTGCTGGCTCTGCGCGGCCGCCAGGATCTTCGTCACGAAGTTGCTTCCGCCGGGGCCGAATAGCCACGAGGAGCGGACGATGAAGTGGCGGTCCAACTCAGCGCGCACAGCTTCTTCGCCCGCCAGCTTGCTGGCCCCATAGACGCTGATCGGATTTGGCTGGGCGTTCTCGTCATAGGCTTCGACCTGGCGGCCGTCGAACACACAGTTGGTGCTGACTTGCAGCAGCCAGGCGCCGTGTTCCTTGCACCAGCGGGCTACTCGGCGCGGGCCGTCGGCGTTGACGGCAAAGGCGTAGTCGGGCTTGGACTCGCACCCGTCGACGTCGGTGTAGGCGGCGGTCAGGATGATGCCCTCAGGGCTTGCCCGATCCAGCGCGCCTAGGTCTGCCTTGGCGAGATCGACGTCCTGGTGGCCAAGCCTGATTTCCGCCGGAACCTGGCGGCCCAGCTGCCCGCGGGCGCCCAGCACGGCTATGCGCAAAGTTCCCTCACTCTCGCCCTCGCCCACTCGCCGTCCGCGCAGGACCGGCGGGCGAGGAGCTGGTTGGGAGGGCATTGGCGAGGCGGTTGCCGTACCAGCGCTCGTAGTACGCGGCGAAGTCGCCGGATTTAATGGCGCGCCACCAGGGCTCGTTGGCCTGGTACCAGGCTATGGTCTTAGCGAAGGTGTCGTCCAGGGAGTGGCGCGGCTGCCAACCCAACTTCCGGATCTTCGACCAGTCCACACTGTAACGGCGGTCGTGGCCGGGGCGGTCCTCGACGAGGCGTTTCAGGGAGGTCGGCTTGGCCAGCAGCCCGAGCACCCGGTCGGCCACCTCGATGGTGTTGAGCTCGCGGCTGGCGCCGACGTTGTAGACCTCACCGGACTGGCCGCGGCGCAGCACCAGGTCGATGGCCTCACAGTGGTCGCGAACGTAGACGTAGTCGCGGATGGCGATACCTTGCCCATAGATCGGCAGTGGCTGGCCATCCATGGCGTTGGTCACGAACAGTGGGACGACCTTTTCGGGGTACTGGCGGGGCCCGATCGTGTTGGCGCCGCGGGTGATGACGGCGTCGAGGCCGTAGCTTGCGAAGTAGGCGCGGACCAGCAGGTCGCCTCCGGCCTTGGCGGCTGAGTAAGGGCTGCGCGGGTCGAGCGCGTCCGTCTCCTTGGAGTGGCCGCTGAGGACCGCACCATACACCTCGTCGGTAGAGACTTGCAGGTAACGGCAGCCGGGGCGCTTTCGAGCCGCTTCGAGCAGCGTCTTCGTGCCCTGGACGTTGGTCCGGATGAAAGCGTCCGCGTCTTCTATGGAGCGATCGACGTGCGTCTCTGCCGCGAAGTTGATCACGGCATCCGCGGAGCCCACCAGATCGTTGGCGACCGCCTCGTCGGCGATATCCCCCTGCACGAACCGGATCCTGCCGTCCACGTCCTCCAGGTTGGCAGGATTGCCGGCGTACGTCAGCTTGTCAAGGACGGTAATCGAATCTTCCGGGTGCTCGTCCAGCACGAGGTGGACGTAGTTGCTGCCGATGAAGCCGGCGGCGCCGGTTACGAGAAGCTTCACGTCAGCTCCACCTGGGAGTGATCGCCCAGCATCAGCGTGTAGGCCTTGGGCCGCTTAGCCGAGCGCTGGATGCGGACTTCACGACCAATGAGGCTGGCATCTATGCGGCCGCCGGCATCGACGATATGGGTGTTCTCCAGCACGATGCTGTTCTCGATTTCGCTGTCCTCGATCAGCACGTGGTGGTAGATAGAGGTGAACGGCCCGATGTAGGAGCGGACGATGCGACTGTGCTGGCCGATGATGGCCGGCCCGCGAATAGTGGAGTCGATCACCTCGGCGCCCTCCTCGATCGCGACGTTGCCGGTGATCTCGCAGCTCCCGGACACGGCGCCATCGATGCGGCGCTCCAGGTCGGCCAGGATCACCCGGTTGACGTCCAGCAGATCGTCTTTCTTGCCGGTGTCGATCCAGCGGTCGGTGATGATCTGGGCGCGCACGTCGAACTGCCGGTCGATCAGGTACTGGATAGCGTCCGTGATCTCCAGCTCATTGCGCCACGACGGCTTGATGGCGCGAGCAGCCTCGAAGATGTGGTGATCGAACAGGTAGATGCCGACGATGCCAAGGTCGCTCGGGGGCTCCTTTGGCTTCTCCACCAGGCGCACTATGCGGTCGCCATCGAGTACGGCGACGCCCATTTCGGAGGGGTTCGCCACCTTGGTGAGGATGATGAGCGAGTTCTGGGGGCCATCGCGGAAGTCCTCCACAAAGGAGCGGATGCCGCCTTTGAGGAAGTTGTCGCCCAGGAACAGGACGAAACGGTCCTTGCCAATGAAATCCTCCGAGATGAGCACGGCATGCGCCAGGCCGAGCGGCTCGGCCTGCTCGACATAGGTGACGTTGGCGCCCCAGCGGCGGCCGTCTCCCACGGCCGCCTTGACCTCGTCTTTGGTCTGCCCGACGACGATGCCAAGCTCGGTGATGCCAGCCGCCACGACGCTCTCGATAGCGTGGAACAGCACCGGCTTGTTCCCCACCGGCACCAATTGCTTGGCGCTGGTGTAGGTGATCGGCCGCAGCCGTGTAGCCTTGCCGCCCGACAGGATGAGGGCTTTCATGACAAAGGCGGACTCACCGAAAAGCCTTCAGGAAGCTGAAGTGCCGTCTCTTGTATTCCATTGGTTCCGGCGGCTCGACGGCCTCACCGGCCACAATCCGCGCCGGCGTCCCCTCGAAGAGGGCGTTCGCGTCGGAGTCCCCCAGCAGGCGCGAGGCGGCCAAGCGCGCCTCGGGCAAGGCAAAGAGACGGCTGCCTGGTTGGGCATCGTGGGCATCGGAGGCGATGGCGTGGACCAGGTGGTGCTCGAGCATCAGCTCGGAGACATCGCGGACACGCGGCCCGAAGCCGCCGGCCAGGCTCATCGCCGTCAGCTGTCCCAGACAGCCGTGGCGCACCAGTTGGACCAGGATATTGGGGTCGTCGGCGATGGGCGCGATCCGCTCGGGATGCGCGATCACCGGCCGGATGCCGTGAACCTGCAGTTCGAACACCACCCGCTCGTAGAAGGGTGGCAGGATGTCGTAGGGAAACTCCAGCAGCAGGTAGGGGGTGCCGTTCAGCGTTGGGACAGCGTGGTGTTGGACGTCGGCGGCCAGCGTGGGCGTGATGTGCGCTTCAGCGCCGGCCAGCAGCTCCAGCGAGATTGCCTGTGCCGTCAGCTCAGCTCGCAGCTGTTCAACGCGAGCCACAATACTGGCTTCGTCCCCAGCGGTTGCCCATTCAGTTGTGTGAGGCGTGCAGCAGAGGGTGCGCACTCCTTGGTCCACCAACGCGCGCGCCATGTCGCACGCCTCTTCCACCGACCGGGCTCCGTCGTCCACGCCGGGGAGAATGTGGTTGTGGAGGTCGATCATTTCCGGGCGTAATAGCCCGATTGCGACTCCCGGTCCGCTTTGACGTTATTGACGACGACGCCCAGAAAGCGGGCGCTCAGCTCTTCCAGGGTCCGCTTAGCCTTCTTGGCGGCGTCGCGCCGGGCCTTGCCCGCGCTGAGCACCAGCATGCTGCCATCGACCTTGGTGGCCAGCACGGCGGCGTCTGTGACAGCCAGGACTGGCGGCGTGTCGAACAGGACGTAGTCGGCCATGTCTCGCAGCTCCCGCACCAGGCTCTCCATGCGCTTGGAGCCCAGCAGCTCGGCCGGGTTGGGCGGCAGCGGCCCGCTGGTCAGCACGTCCACACCGCCAGCCTCGCTGCGCTGCAGGTGCTCGCGTACGCCGGAGTCCGGCGCCAGCATGAGCGAGGTGAGGCCGCGCTCGTTGGGCAGGCCGAAGATGCGGTGCAGGCTCGGGTTGCGCAGATCGCAGTCGACAGCGATCACGGCCGCCCCGGTCTGGGCCAGACTGACCGCCAGGTTGGCCACGACGGTGGACTTGCCCTCTTCGGGCGCAGAGCTGGTTATGACGATGGTCCGGACGGGATTGTCGAGGCTTTTGAATTGGATGTTCGTCCGCAGCGTGCGGAATGCCTCAGCCACTGCTGAGCGCGGATCCTGAGCGACGATGAGCTGCGGCTCGGCGTCCACGAGGTCTTTCAACGCGCGCCTCCTACCGGCGCGGGCCGGTGCGCATACATGCTTCGCTTGCCCGCCTTGAGTTGCGGAATAGCGGCCAGGATGCGGGTATCGAGCAGAGACTCGGCCTCGCCCGGACCGCGGACTGTGTCGTCGAACCAATCAGCAACGAAAATCACGAGCACTCCCACAATGAGTCCGAGGATGCCGGCCGCGGCCACGTTGGTCCTGGTCTGAGGCTTGATGGGCGCTCGGGGCGTGACGGCCGGATCGAGGATGTTCACCAACACGGTGTCCTGCTGGCTGCCCAGCACGGCGGCGCCCTTGTTGGCTTCCTGCTGCTTCTGCGCGACGAACAACTCGGCCAGCTTGTTGGCGACAAGTCGAGCAGTGGTCGGGTCGTGATCCTCGACATCCACGCGGATGGTCAGGTCCTGGTTGGTGGGCACCGCCTTAATCTCGCTCTGCAGCTTCTCGGCCGGGATGTCCAGCTTGAGCTGGTCGCTCACCTGTTGGGCCAGTGTGCGCGTGGTCAACGCCCGAGCGTACTGGTTCAGCAAGCCTCCAGTGGTCAGGGCGATGTACTGGCTGGCGTTGCCGCTGGCGCCGACGCTGGCGCCGGCGGCAAGCGTGGTGGTGGCGCGGAATACCGGCTTCATGGCCTTGCTGACACCGTAGGCCGAGGCCATCGCCGCGAGCACGACCAGGGCTACGACCCACCAACTCCGCTTCAGGAGGGCGGCGTAGCGCTTAACTTCCAACGGCCGTAATCCTAACAGGGGCCTCGGCTACCGAGGCCGCGCTCACCTTCCCATGAGGGATGGAGCCGAGCACGCGGAAGCCCAGTGATTCGGCGTCGTCGGCGCTGTTGATTCGGTCGTCGAGGTAATTCAGCAGGAAGGCCAAGCCCACGCCCACGATAAGCCCGCTGACGATGCGGGCGGCGATGAACAGATAGTCGAGAATGCGGCCCGAGATGCCTTCGCTGTGAGCAGGGTCGGGGACGGCAACCGCCAGGTCCTGGCTGTTGAGCGCCTTGTAGTACGTCTGCCCGTTCTGGGTGATTTCGTCGGCAGCGGCCTTGGCCAGGGCGATGGCCCGGTCCTCGGTGGGCGCGGCAGCCTCGATGCTGAGCAGATGATGAGCTTGTTTCTTGACGGTCCACGCGCGTTCGACGGCGCGTGGGTCCATGGGGAAGCTCAAGTGTTTGGCAACACCTTGGGCAAAGCCGAAGGTCGGGACGATCTTGGTGAAGTCGTCCACCGCCTGCTCGGCGAACAGCCCGCGGTTCTGCTCGTCCAGGCCGGGCAGGCTGATGCTGGCCTGCGAAGGCGGGGCCGAAAACGCCAGCACCGTCTGGGCCTTGTAGCCCGGCGGCTGGATCACGGCCAGGACGCCGCTGGCAATGACGGCCGCGCCACTGACCGCCAGCACCACCCAGCGCCAGCGTACCAAGATGTTCCAGAAGGCCCTAAGCTCCATTGGCCACCCTTTCGACGAACTCCTTCATCTGCCGCTTGAAGACACGGCTGTCGAACTGCAGCGCATGCTCCCGAATTCGCTGGGGATCGTAACTCGACAGCTCGAACTTGCCCAGCACCTCGGCCAGCGAGTCCACCGTCTGAGCCGCGAACAACTCGCCGGTAACGCCTGGCAGGATCGTATCCAGCGCCCCGCCGGCGGCATAGGCGATTGCCGGCCGGCCCGAGGCCTGGGCTTCCAGCGGCGAGATGCCGAAGTCCTCTTCGCCTGGGAACAGGAAGGCCTTGCAGCGAGCGTAATGGCGCCGCACGACGTTGTCGTCCGGCTCGAAGCCTAGGAACTCGATGGTTGGGCCGGCCATGCGCTCCAGGCGTTCACGATCGCGGCCGGCGCCGACGATCTTGAGCTGCAGGCCGAGTCGCGTGCACGCTTGCACCGCCAAGTCGATGCGTTTGTAAGGCGCCAGGCGCGAGACGACAAGAAAGTAGTCATCGATCTTCCGCGAAACGCGGTGCTTGCGGACCTCGACCGGCGGGTAGATCACCGCGGCTTCCCGGCCGTAGGCGCGACGGATGCGCTCGGCCACGACTCGCGAGATGCCGATAAAGTGCTGCATGTGACTCGCCGTCCATCGATCCCAACTCCGAAGTGCCCGCATCGCAGGGCGCAAGCCTAACTGGACCGCGCGGCCCCCGGCTTCGCGGCCGACGTACTCGTCGGTGTTCCAGGCCCAGCGCATGGGGGTGAGGCAATAGCAAATCGTGCTTGCTGCGCCGGTCCGGACGCCGTTGGCGAACCCCTGGGTATTGGTGATGACAACGTCGTAGCCGCTCAGGTCGAACGACTGGAAAGCCAGCGGGTAAAGCGGGAAGAACCAGCGATGGTGATTGAAGATGCCGGGCAGTCGCTGCATGAACGAGGCATGGATTGGCATGGCGTTGATTGCCGCCGGCATGTTGGACGGTTGCCAGATGGAGGTGTACACGTCGGCCCGCGGGAACAGCTCGAACAGTGAGGTGAGCACTCGCTCGGCGCCGCCGCCCTTCTGGTTCAAGTAATCGTGAACCAGGGCCACCCGCAAGTTCAGAACGTTAGAAGCTGCCGGTGCCGGTGAGGATGGCGGGCAGAGTCCGCAGCAGGATCTTGACGTCCAGCCCCATCGACCAGTTTTCGATGTAGTACAGGTCCATCATGACCATCTCCTCGAAGTTGAGATGACTTCGGCCGCTGACCTGCCACAGGCCGGTCATGCCGCCGGCGATGGATAGGCGTTTGTGCTGCCAGACCTCGTACTGCAGCACCTCGGCTGGCAGCGGTGGCCGGGGGCCAACCAGACTCATCTCGCCGCGCAGCACGTTCAAAACTTGCGGCAGCTCGTCAATGCTCGTCCGTCGCAGGAACTTGCCGACGCGGGTCAAGCGTGGGTCCTTGCGGATCTTGAGGATCGGCCCTTCCGTCTCGTTGACGGCGCGCAGGTGCTGCCACTCATCCTCGGCGCCCTGTCGCATGGATCGGAACTTGAAGAACGTGAAGTGCTTGCCGTCGCGGCCCACACGCGTTTGGCGATAAAGCACCGGACCCGTCGAGTCCAGCTTGATGAGGAGCGGGATGATCAGCCACAGCGGCAGCGACACGATGAGCATCAGAGCGCCAACCCCCAAGTCGAGCGCTCGTTTGAGGACTAGGTTCGGGCCGGCAATAGTGCTTTCGCGGAAGCCAATCAGCGGGATGCCGGCGATCTCGTCGACGTCCACGCGCGAGAGGCTCATCTCGAACAGGTCCGGTACGACCTTGTAGCGGACATTGTGCTCCTGGCAGCGGTTGACGATGTCCCACACTTTCTGGTGCGCGTCGGACGGCATGGCGATGATGACCTCGCTGACGTCGTAGCTTTCGACCACGCTTGCCAGTTGGTCGATGCGGCCCAGGTGTGAGAAGCGGCCGAAGCGACCGTCCGGATGGGTGACGTCGTCGAGGAAGCCGAGCAGGCGGTAGCCGAGGCCCGGCGACGCAGCCACATGCTGCATCATCATTTTGGCCATGTCGCTCCCGCCGACGACAATCAGCGTTTCGACGCCGATTCCGCGGCGGTGCAGCCACGACTGTACGCTGGTGAGCGCGGCTTTGTTCAGCGCCAGCAGCAGGATGATGAGCCCCCAGGCGATGAGATACACGCCGCGCGACTCGGCGTACAGCCGCGATAGGTAGCTGAGCACGATCAGCAGGCCGACCGACACGGTGGTGCCGTTGAAGATGTGCTGGGCCTTCGCCATCCAGGCCACGCCGCGAGTACGCCGGTACAGTCCGGTGTACGGCATGATGACCGCTACGATCAGGGTGAGCGACAGCTCCACCGGGAAGAAGGCTCCGAGCGGCCGGTAGTCAAAAGGCGAGACTTGGCTGGGGAACCCCAGCGGGTAGCGAATCCAATAGGCGAGCACGAAGGCCACGTTCACGATAACCATGTCGAGGGCCCAACTGGCCAGCGACGCCGCCCAACCGCGGCTGAGCCGGAGCGCCGGGCTGACCTCAGGAGCAGCGCTTTGATCGAGGGCGAGAGCCGCTTGGGCCACCCTCAGCGACTCGCCTCGCGGTAGACCCGCGTGATCTGCTCGGCCGCTTTGTCCCATGTAAAAGAGGCCGCTCGCTGCAGCCCCGCGGCGGCCATCTGCTCTCTTCGGTGGGTCGATTGCAGGATCTCCGCTAGCGTCTCGGCCAGCTCGTCCGTGCGATGCGGGTCGACCTGGGCGCCTGCGTCGCCCACGACCTCGGGCAGCGACGATGAATTGGAAACGACCACCGGGGTTCCGCAGGCCATGGCTTCCAGAGCTGGCAGCCCGAAGCCCTCATACAGTGAAGGGTACACAAATACGGAGGCGGCGGCGTACCAATGCCCCAGTTCGTCCGCGGGCACATACCCCGGAAACAGCACCTGGCCCACTAGATCGTTTCGCTCCACCTCGGCAAAAATGTCATCGAACATCCAGCCTCGGCCGCCGGCAATTACTAGGGGCCAGCGCCGAAGGCCTTTTGCGTGCAGCAATCCGTATGCCCGGATGAGCGCCGGCACGTTCTTGCGCGGCTCCAGCGTACCCACGTAGAGGATGAACTCATCGGGTAAGCCCTTGCCGCGGCGGAAGTCAGCAATCTCATCCGGCCTTAGCGGATGGAAGGTCTCGTCCACGCCGGGATAGACGACGTCGATGCGCTCCGGCGGGATGCGCAAGAGCTCCACCACGTCCTGCTTGGTGTTGGCTGAATCGGTCATAATCCGGCGCGCCTTCTTGGCGCTCAGTTTGGTGAGCGCGGCTAGGTACTTTTGCCGCTCCGGCCGGAAGCGTTCGGGATAGCGCAAGAAAGTGAGATCGTGAATGGTCAGCACAGCCGGACAGGGAGTGAGCACGGGCAGCACGTTCACCGGACAGTGGAGGACGTCGAGCCCAGCCGCGTGGAGCGGCAAGAATGCCTGCTCCCACAGAATGCGCACGGCTGGCCTGGCGGCAGGCAGCCGTGTGTATCGGAAGCGCATGTTAGGTGAATGAGCGAACCTTCCCCGAGCGGTCTCGTTCAGGAAAACGGAATAGTGGGCGCTTATGTCACGCGACTGGAGGGCGCGCACCATCTGCTCGGTGAATCGCGACACGCCCGCTTGCCGGTAGCTGGCGCCGAAGTTCACGATCTGAGCGTTGATGCCGATAGAGGTCAAAGGGTCTAATGGACCAGCTGGATGGCTGCGCCGATCAGCAGCACCTGAACCAGCACTCCGACGCCCAAAAGGAGATAGCCGAGAGGCGGCTCACGGCGGCTCACGGCGTAGGCCAGGCCGCCGTTGGCAGCCAGAGTCAGCAGGCCAATGGCTGGCAGGATGAACAACTGCTCGCGCAGCCCGATGCGGTCCACTTGGCCGGCCGCGTTGTAATGGATGGGCAGCGCATCCGGCAGCACGCTCTGGCGCAAGGCCACGTACAGCCAAATCGCCAGATCCAGCACAGCGGCTGTGCCCACAAGGGCTGCGAACAGCCAATCGATTCTCTGGACCAGGAGGACCAGGCGCTGCACGTCTATGCCGAAGGCAGCGGGAACGGTGCGCGCGTGATCTTGGCGCTGGTGCGCTGCTCCTGAAGCCAGCGGTCTAGGCTGTCGGCGCCGGGTACCGGCACTGGGGTGGGGCTTGCCGTGGGCGTCGGCGGCTGCGGGCCGGCTTGGGGCACGGTGGTTGCGCTGGGCGAAGGCACCGGCGTAGCCGAGGCCGTGGGCGCCACGCCCGGATGATCGGCAAAGTAGCTCCGGAACTTGTCGCGCTGCACGATGTCGTACTGAATCTGGTTGAAGTCCCCTTGGGATAGGTGGGCCGTGCTGAGCAATTGCTTCAGCACGGTATCGCCACCGATCTGATTGGTCGTCTTCTTGGTCTGCGCGGATACCTCAGCGGAGCTCACGGAAACGCCCAACTTGGTGGCATTCTGGCGCATGAGATCGTTGTCGATCAGGTCGTTGATGGTCTGCTGTTGCGCGGCCTGGAGGTTGGTCTGATCGGCCGCGAACTGGCTGTTCAGAGCCGACACCGTGGCGGCTTCCTGTGGGTTAAGGGTCGGTGAGGGGGTCAGCGTCGGCGATGGCGAGCCGCTCGGTACTGGCGTTCCGCTCGGCGCTGGCGTCCCGCCCACGAGCGCGGTAGCTGCCGCGCTTGTGAAGGCCGCGCCGCTGGCTGCGGGCGCTGCGCTGGTGTTTGCCGCCTCAGTGGCCGCGGGGACTGCGCTTGCACTGGGCACTCCGCTGGTGGACGCAGCGCGGCTGCCGCCGGGGCGCGGGTTGGCTGTGGCGGTCGCGTTGGCGTTGGCCTGCTGGTTGGCCACGATGGCTTGGTACTGGCTCTGGATGTCCTGGACCTGGTGCTGCAGCACGAACTGGGTGTAGGCCAGATTCTTGTCGTACCACTGGCGCTGGATGGTGTCGCCGTTCACGCTGGCCACGGCGGCGCGTGGCTTCAGCACCAACTGCTGCAGTGCGCCAAGGCCAATGACCAGACCTATCACGACAAAAATGAAGATGCCGCCCGCCAGCACAAACCGCTCGCGATACTTCTGCTTCTGGGCACGGGTGAGATGGCTGCCCCAGCCGAAGATGAGCGGTTGGCCGTCCCGGCGGTCGCCCGGACCCACCGCCCTCGTGCGAGTGCTCGGGCGAGCGGCGGTCCCCTTGCCGCGCCTGTCGGTCTGGCTCGGCCTCTGCAACTAGCGGTACGGCCGGAAAGCCATAAGCGGCTGGCGAGCCCCTCCCGGCGATGTAGCCG
>Ga0307373_10011135_pt1 | contig 13090 bp, 11 predicted proteins | sample OX2MG_FD_202534 | JGI IMG/M metagenome (GOLD analysis project Ga0307373, IMG submission 202534) | Soil microbial communities from Risofladan, Vaasa, Finland - OX-2 | ecosystem: Environmental > Terrestrial > Soil > Coastal area > Acid sulfate soil | place: Finland: Risofladan, Vaasa | collected... | reverse complement strand
ACTTAGCGTTCGGGCTCAGCGCACCGAAGCGTGAACGATCTCTTCTCCAGCCACATCTCCAGTATGCCGCCTGCCCTATTTTCATTCCTCTCTCTGTCCGGCACGGACATGGCACTTAGCGTGGCGTCTTCTCGCTCCCACTGACGGAACAACGCCTCGGAGGGAGTTAGGGCGCCATCGTTGGGCGCAGGCGACGCGGTTGGGGTCCGGTCGTACTGCTGCCACTGGTGCAGCAATTCACGTACACGAGTGGCGGGATCGGGGGACGCTGTCGGGTCGGCGGCCTGCAGCAAACCAGCGACATAGTCGTTGGCGGTAGTGCCCGCAGCCTGGGCGAGTTCCAACACCTGGCGTTCGATTTCCGGGTTCAGCTCAAGAGCCATGGCTGCTCACCTCACCTTTCCCTCCACCCCTCCCAGAGGGTATCTGTCTTGCCGGCACTGATCGATATGAGGATGATCACAGGACATCTCACGTCTGGAGACTACGCAAGACGCAGAACTCGTTCCCCACCGGATCGGCCAGGACGACCCAACTCTGCTCGCCCTGCCCAATGTCCACATGTCGGGCGCCCAGGGCCAGGAGTCGCTCTCCCTCCTGGTCGCGGCTACAATCATGCGGACTCAGGGGCCGAGCGGCTGGCGCGACGTCTCACGCGAAAAGACCCCGCGTAGCCGCTCCGGGCGCCCAAGCAGGGACGAATCTGAACCTGCTTGGGCACCGCTTTTCGCAAGCGTGCGAACCGAAAGACATCCTCAACTTGAGTGGAATCCTCTCCGCGCGGCAATGGGCCTGAGTGGCCCGCGGTCCCAGTTCTGACGCTTCAGTATTGGCAGCCCCAAGGTGCCACCCCACGCCGCGCCGCCGCGCCGCCGCGTAGCCCCCGACCTTTGGGCGCGTCCGGTATACTGGATGGAAAAAGAGGGCGATTGGCCGCAACCAAGGAACCGATGAACGGAGGACAAGAGACCCATGGCCGCACTCCGTGCCATCCCGCCGCGTCCGATCGCGCCATGGGCCGAGGTTGTGCCCGACGCGCCGTACCCGATGACCGTCGACGACCTGCTTGACTGGCCGGACGATGACGGCTACCGCTATGAAGTCGCGGAAGGGGTGCTAGTTCGCATGGCAGGGACCAGGCCCACGGCCGGCCGCGTCACGCGCCGGCTTCAGCTCCTGCTCGCGCTCTATGTCCAGGCCCACGACCTGGGCACCGTGACACTGCCCGACGAGGTGTACGACTTCGAGCGCACGGGGCAGCCGAACACCGGGCTCCTCCCCGATCTCGGCTTCTACCCCCATGAGCGCGATGCGCTGATCGATCCGCGCCGGGCTATTCCGTTCGCTCCCGACCTGGCGGTGGAGGTCGCGGGCTTGTCGCAAAAGCAGGCGGACATGGACGCTAAGGCACGGCGGTACCTCGCGGCGGGGACGGCCCTGGTGTGGGTGCTTTGGCCTGAGAGGCAGCGGGTCGATGTGTGGCGCCGCGACGGCGAGGACCGCGCCCCCGCCGCTACCCTGGCGCCCTCCGATATGCTCGACGGCCTCAACGTCGTGCCAGGCTTCATCCATCCCGTCGCGGACATTTTCGGCTAGCCTGCATACACACACCACGCACCGCCTCAGCCGACCCACCCCTTCGACATCATACGGCCCGTAAGACATCGGTCGGCGACAGCCGCGCGGCGCCGAACCCACCACCCCGGCGTCGCGGTGCTTCCCGTGCCAGACGCCGCCACGGGTCCGAAGCATGGTGGAGTCGATGGCTACCGCGCCTCCACCGTGCGGCCATGCGTCGAAGACTTCGACATCGAGAACGTGGTCGCACGCTCTACATGGCCAATATGTTTCAGATCTACCCCCAGGATCGCGGGCAAAACTACAGCATCGCCATGGCCGAGTGCTTGGCTCGGCGTCTCGGGCGAGAAGGCCCCGCCTAGCGCCTGGGGCTCTGCTGTTCGTCAGCCGAGCGTGGCCAGCAACTGCTCAGTCCGATCGAGATCCTTGCGCGCGCCCAGCCGCCGGAAGATGGCAAGTGCCGCCTCCAGTCGTTTCCGAGCGGCCTCGGGCTCGCCGCGGCCCTGATGCAGCCAGCTGTATACCTGCAACAGCCGTCCTTCGCCGTAGGGATACGGCATCGCTCGCGCCAAGGTCAGCCCCTCTTCCAGGGCACGCCTCGCCGCATCCGCATCTCCCTGCCGGTCCGCCGCCTGACCTTCCACGCGCAGGGCATCGGCTAAGGCGCGCCGAAGGTTGTCGGCGCGGATTCGACCGACCGCCTGCGCCGCCAGTTGTACTGCCTCTTGTGGCTTGTCTAATTCCACCGTTGCCCACGCCAGGCACACGAGCAGATCGTTTACGCCCACCTCCTGGAGACCGGGACGGTCAAGCAGGGGGATGAGGCGCGCGCAGGCGGCCGCCGCGCGCCCCTCTTGGATATCGCGTTCAGCCAGCAGACAGGCCGCCTCTCGCAGTCCGCCGAGGCTGTGGCTGCGTCGCGCCAGTTCCTCCGCCTCGTCCAGATGCCCGCCTGCCGCGTCCCGGTCCCCCCGGGCTAGGCACAAGCGGCCCAACTCAATCAAGGTGCTGATGATCTGCCGCACCGCCCCCATCCGACGCGCTGCCGCCACTGCCTGGGAGAGGTCGGCGTCCGCTTGGCTCCAGTCACCGACGTGCAGGGCAAGGCTACCGTGGCGGACTCTGGCTATCTCTATCCGCAGCAGATTACCTTGTTGTTCCGCGACCTCACGCGAACGCACATGGGCGCGTCGGCTTTGCTCAAGTTCTCCCAGATCGTCATAGACAGCGGAAACGACATTGTACCAGCCCGCCAGGTTCGTCATGCCGCCCGCTGCCTCGCCCAGGCGGGTGGCCTCAAAGTACGCCTGCAACCCCTCCTCTACGCCCCCGACAATGCTGGCCAGTGCTAGACCGCGCTTGAGCGCGGCTTCCGCCAATACCTCGGCGTCGCCCGTCGTGCCGGCCAATTCCGTGGCCCGCGTGGCCGCGTGTAGGAGATCGTGGTAGTTGCCGCTGGTGGAAAATAGATTGGCCTGCGCCGAGTAGAGCACGCCTAGCCCCGTCGACGATCCGCCCCGCGCCTCGAGGAGGTTCACTACCGTCTGGAAGCGCCGGGCTCCCTCCTCCGCCGTGCCTCCTTCAGCGTGGAGCAGCCAGGTTTCCGCCAAGGCACGTGCCATGCTTTCCAGATCACCGACCGCGCGATGTATATCCACGGCCTGCTCCAGCGTCGCCAGCGCCGTATCATGACGCCCCAGCATACGCAGCGCCGCGCCCTGCTTCTCCAGAACCCGGGCCGCCTCCGTACGGCGACCCAGCCTGTCCAAGTGTATCGCCGCGTCGCGATAGTACCCTTCGGCGGCCGTGTTGGCATGCCGCTGCTGGGCGCGATCTCCCGCCCACTCCAGATACAGCGCTGCCTTGTCGGGCACATCGCCCTGGATGTAATAGTAGGCCAGCCGTTCGAACGCCGGCTCGCGCCGCGGATCTTGCTCCAGCGCCGCGGCCACTTGCCGATAGAGCGCCGGCCGCAGCACTGGCCCTAGGTCCGCTTCGATCACTTCCCGGATGATGTCGTGAGCAAACCGGAAAGCCTGTCTTTCCTCTTGGAGCAGGCGCGCGCGCCTGGCCGTCTCGATCGCCATCAGCACATCATGCTCGAAGTGCGCGGTGACGGCCATGAGTAACGCCGGCTCCACGACCCGCCCGACCACCGCCGCCACACGCAACACATCTCGGGCCGGAGCAGGTAGCGCCGCTACCCGCTGCTGGATGGTCTGCGTCACGGTCCACGGGATGGACTGCTCCCCATCGTTGGGCGGAGCTTCCGGATCCGCGGCACGCAGGGCTCGCGCGTAACTGATGAGGAAGAAAGGCACGCCCCCTGTCCGCCGCACCAAACTCTCTCGTTGTTGCGCGTCCTCCGGTTCTCCACGAGAGTCCGCTTGCTGGAGAGCAGTGAGCAGCTGTCCCGCTTCGTCCGGAGGCAGGGGGTTCAGCATGTGGCATGCCGCGAGCCCAGCGTGGGCCAAATCAGCGAGGGTCACGGAGAGGATATCCTGTGAGCCCACCTCCGTGTCCCGGTACGCGCCTATCACACGGAGGGAAATATCCACGGCGGATCGGGCCAGCGCGGTGAGCAGATCCAGGGCGTCAGCGCCGGCCCACTGCAGGTCGTCGAGCAGCAGCACGGCGCCCGCGCCGCTACTCTGCTCTGCCATGTTGGTCAGCACCCGCACCACCGCCTCGAACATCAGCCGTCGTTCTTGCTCGGGTGCGAGCGTCCAGGCGGGCAGCGGTTCGATCGGACCATCGGCCAACTCGGGCAGCAGGCGCACCAGCCAGGCGCATCCCCGCAACGTCCCTCGGCGCTGCCCCGACGCCTGGCGGCTAAGATATCCCTTGAGTGCAGCCAGCAGAGGGGCGTAGGGCTCCTGGCCACCGCGTCGCTGGCAACCTCCTTCCAGCACGGCCAGCCCGTGTCCGATGGCTTGCGGGGCAGCTACGTGCAACAGGCGGGTCTTGCCGATGCCCGGCTCTCCAGCCAAAAACAGCACCGGCGGTCCCTGTCCGGCCAGATGCTCGTCCAGTAGCGCCAGCTCGCGACGCCGGCCCACGAACGGTGAGAGGACGCGGTCACCTGCCTCTGGACCGAATGGCCGCACGGAGGAAATCGGCATTCGCAGCCGGCCCGCCGCATCCTCGAACGCAGCACGATCCCCGGCACGCAGCCCAAGCGCTTCGGCCAGGAGGGTTATGGTGTCCGGGCGCGGCGTGTGAGCGACCCCACGCTCGAGATCACTGACGGTACGCACGCTGACGCCTGCACGCTCGGCCATCTCCTCCTGGGTCAGGGCGGCCGCTCGGCGCGCGCGTCGCAGCAGAGTACCGAAGGCCAGGGTCTGCCCATTTTCCATGACCGCCCCTTGTACCTCCCATCTCGCCGCAGTGGTTACGCGCCTCGGCTCAATCTGCTGATGATTGTAGCCACACTGGCGGGTGTTTGTTTCACCAGCGTGCCACACGGCGCGTCGCCAGTCATTTTGCCGGTTACTCCGTGGGTTTTTCCTGTTCAGCCTTTCCGATGTGTGCCAGACTGGGGCAACAGCCAAGGCACGAAGGGGGAAGGTACTCAGATGGGATCGGAACTGCAAGGCTCGCTATGGAGCCGCGCGGCGCCGGACTGGGCGGAGCTGCAAGAGCCGGTGGCTGCACCGCTATGGGATGTGCTGCTGGATGCCGCCTCGGTGGGCATGGGTAGTAGGCTGCTGGACGCGGGCTGCGGCGCCGGTGGCGCGTGCGTGCGGGCAGCGAGGCGTGGTGCCCGCGTCAACGGGCTGGACGCCGCCGAGTCCCTGCTCGCCATCGCCCGCTTGCGCGTGCCGGACGGCGATTTCCGGCTCGGCGATTTGGAGGACCTGCCCTACGCCACCGGGACTTTCGACGTCGTGCTCGCCGTCGATGTGCTGCCCTACGTCGCCGTTCCTCTCGCCGCCCTGGGCGAGTTGCGCCGCGTTTGCGCGCCGGGCGGGCGGCTGGCCATCGCCGTCTGGGGGACCGCTGAGGAGTGCGAGCAACAGGCCATCCTCGCCTCCTTCGGGGACCTCTTACCCGCGCCGCTTGGGCTGGAGCCGTTCGCTCTCTCCGTTCCGGGCGTCCTCGAAGCGCTTCTGATCCAGATAGGCATGCGGTTGTGTGGCGGCGGCGCCGTGGACTGTCCGGCGGAGTATCCCGACCAGGAGACGGCCTGGCAGGCGCAGGCATCCGCAGGCCCATTTCAGGCAGCCCTGCGGGTGGTCGGTGAGCGGCGCCTCAAGGCGGCGGTACTGCGGGCCTTCGGACCCTTCACCATTGGCTCCGGAAGCGTATGCCTTCGGCAGCGCGCCCGTTACGTCTTGGCGGCGCCCAATGATGACGGACGCCGCGATGCGGAGAAAGGAGATGAGCGCCATGATCTAACCACCCGGCGCACGGCGCCGTTCCATTTCCACTAGATCCACGAGTGATGTTCCGGCAAACACCCAGTTACGTGAGTAAGGAGAAGCTCTCATGCGCGTCCGACTCATATCCCTGCTGCTGTGCGGCATCCTGATACTTTCCGTCGCGGCACGCAACCCGGTTACCCGGACATCCGCCGCACTCTCCACCAGCCCGGCAACGGTGGTCGCCTCCTACTTCACTCTTGCCAACAGCATCCTGCGGGGAGCCGCCCCCAGCGAGATGGCCGCTGTCTACGCCCCCAATTCGACGTTGGTTGTCTCCACCCCCACGGGCCAGACGAGTGTCTTCCACAAGCTCCCGGCGATCGAGGGCTGGTACAAAGCCTTCGCGGCCGGCCACGCCGGGATACAACTCAAGCAAGTAAGCCAGCGCACCCCGCTGCCGGGGATGGTAATCCACTATGAGATCGCCGTCGATGCTTCCAACACCGTGAAGGGTCGCTGCGCCCATATATTCGCCGTGGCCAACGGCATGATCGTCAGCGACGATTTCATCGTCTTCTACGGCGGCTAGCCTGCATAACTCATAACCGGCGCCTCACCGCTCTAAGTGTCCCTGCATACGGACTTCGTGCATCAGGCACGAAGCCCGTATGTATAATCCAGGCTAGGTGCGATCAGCACGGGCGAAATTCTCGTTAGGGGGTGATGTTCTGTCACTTGACCGCGTTCACGAATAGCGTGAGATGCCTGGTGTTCGCGGTCGCAACGACGTAATCGGCTGAGGCGACACCCAGACTCCCAAGATCGTCGCGCCAGTCGCTCACACGCCGCGAGCCACTGGCGGCAGGCTTGCGACGAGGTGGGTAGTGTGCCGGGCTTGCTGCTGACCTGGATCACACAGTTGCTCAGGGGCCGGTATCCAGAATGATGGTGGGGCGCATCAAAAAATCGGCGGCATGCCGGAGGCGAGACGTTGCGCATTGATGCCTTGTTGAAACTGCTGCCAGCGCACCTCCTCGGCTTGGCGCTCCTCGTCGGTTAGCGTGGCGTCTTCTCGCTCCCACTGACGAAACAACGCCTCGGAGGGAGTCTGGGTACCATCGTTGGGCGCGGGCGCCGCCGTCGGGGTGCAGTCATCCTGCTGCCACTGGTGCAGCAAGCCACGCATACGAGCGGCGGGATCGGGCGCCGCGATCGGGGCGCCGGCTTGTAGCAAACCGGCGACATAGTCGCTGGCGGTGGTCCCTGCGGCCTGAGCGCGTTCCAACACCTGGCGTTCGACTTCCGGATTTAGCTCAAGAGACATGGCTCCTCACCCTCCTTGCCGGCTATCAGCCTACAAGCTCGTGTAGATGGTTACACGGCGGCCGCCTAAAGGGCAAGCAGCCGAGGATCTTGGGCCGGCGCCAGCTATGCCTTCCATGCCAGCTATGCGCACATACTGTGCAAGGAAGATGATCAGGCGGACTCATTCGACCATGGGAGCATCGGCGCCAGCATCCCCTCGCCCTCCCGCTGCTACACCCTGACCAGTGCCAGGCGGAGCAGGACACAGGTGTTTGGCACTATGGGAGTCAGCTCATCCCAGGTCACCGACAGCGATACACCATCAGACGGTGCTGCGGCCTTGGTGCATTGCTGCTGGCACCAACTTCAGGACGGCATTCACTCCGCTGTGCCTACCAGAACGAAATGCCCAAACGGCGTGCAGCCCTTCGCATGCGCTCAGGTTCGCGTCGTTGCCCCGCTGTTCAGGACGCCGGATATGGCGAACGAGAGCGCCAGGAAAGCGACAACGAGCCACAGCGCGGCGAGCAGCCCGAACGACTGCGAGAGCAGCCCGACGATGGGCGGGGCGGCGAGGTTCGCCACGTACCCGATCGAGGCGACGACGCTGACTCGGGCAGCAGGGTCGGGCCCGCTCTCCGCTGCGGCGCTCATGCCGAGCGGGAATCCCATCGACACCCCTACCGCCCACAGGAGCGTACCGGCGAGCACGAGCCAGGCCGGTGTGGCGACGATGAACAAGAGCATGCCCATCACGCCCAGCGCCGTCGTGATCCGCACCGCAGTCCCCCGTCCGACGCGGTCGACCAGCGGGCCGCCGAAGACGCGGGTGATGGTCTCCGCGGCCGCGAACACCACGAAGAATAGCGCGGCGACGGCATCAGCCTGCCGGTGACCATCCCGCACGGCGAGCGTCAGCCAGTTGTTCGCGGATCCCTCGCCAAGCTCGACCCCGAGCATGACGACGCCGATGAGAAGGAGCCGCCAGTCAGCCCACCCACGAGCCCAGCCGCGCGCGCGTTCGCCGAGGCGGCGCTGCTCGTGCCCAAGCTGAGCCGGCGTCGCACGCGGCAGCGCCGCGGCAAGGATCGGGGCGCATACGGCGATCAGCACCGCTTCGCCGGCGAACTGCCACTGGAGAGCAATGCCCAACGCAGCGCTGGCCGCGCCGATTCCGGCGCCGATGATGGCCCCTGCCGACCAGGCGGCATGCATGAGCGGCAGCAGCGTGCGCCCGGCTGCCTGTTCGACCGCCGCGCCCTGGACATTGATCAGCACATCAAGAGCGCCGATGGCGAAGCCGATCACGATGAACCCGAATGCAGTGATGAGCAGCGCGTGGGCGACCCCCGCACCGACCCCGATGGTCGCCATGCCGAGCGCAATGAGCCAGAGTGCTCCGCGGATGCCGCCGCGGGCGCCGAGCCACGACAGGATCGCGGCCGAGCAGCCGAGGCCGGCGAACGCCCCGACTGTGACCCCGGCGAGCAGCGCGCCGATGGCGCCGTTGCCCACCCCCAGATCGGCGCGGAGGCTCGGCAGCCGCGGCCCCACGGTAGCGCTCGTGATGCCGCCGAGAGCGAACGCCACGATCACCGCGTTCCGCCACCGCGGCAGGCTGCCTCTGTCCGTCACCGGGGTCATGTGTGTCCTATCGTTGTGTGTCAGCTAACCCGGCACCATTGGCGCCGGCCCTGTACCGGTCTGCCGGCGTGTAGAGCCTCGTAGCCCACCGCGAATGGCAGGCATTGTTCAGTATAGTAAGCGGCAGCCGCTGACAGCCGCTCCAGCCGGCATATGACGAGTGATTTGCCACGAGAGACGGCTCGACCGCGTGTTCGCGCTGCTGGAGGCCAGGCATCCGGGCCGCTACCAGGAGGGCCAGGTGCGCACCCTGCAGCTTCTACTCACCGTGAGATATCGACCAATCTCACTCGTTTTGATAAAGATGCTAGACTGCAAACGTACGCTCACCACAAAGATCATGCGTGTCTTACGGGAGTATGGCCACGCGACTATCCCTCACCGCTCCCAATGGAGGATGCGTCTATCCGGCCCTGATCGATAGCGAACGATCACACTGCATCTCAGGTCTGGAGGCTACGTAAGACGCAGAACTCGTTCCCTTCCGGGTCGGCCAGGACGACCCAGCTTTGCTCGCCCTGCCCAATGTCCACATGCCGTGCCCCCAGGGCCAGGAGCCGCTCCACCTCCTGGTCGCGGCTACAATCAATCGGGCTCAGGTCGAGGTGCAGCCGATTCTTGACCGCTTTCGATTCGGGCACCCGCTGGAACAGTAGGGTGGGCGCGTTCACGCGGGCGAGCACGGCCTCCGCCGTCGGCTGCCATCCTGAGATCTCCACATCGTTATCGTTCTCCGCGATCACTTCATAGCCCAGCACGGCGCTCCAAAACGCCGCCAACTCTCGGGGATGGTGACAATCGATCACAAGCTCGGTGAACCTGCTGGCCATGCGCTCTCCTTCCGACCACGTACCTAGCATACCAGGGGCGCAACGGAGCAACCTAGTTGTCTGTCAACATCCATTGTTTCCATCTCCGACCGCAGTCGGCCCAGCGCTACCTCCCGACCGCAGTCGGGGGATCGCCCCCGACCACGGTAAACATTTCATCTTGACAGACGACTAGCGATGGCGCCCAAGCCTAGATCGGGCACGATGAGGGGTAGAAGGCTGTTGCCTCACGACAACGTATGTAGTCTTCGAGATACTGCTACTTGATCAGGTAGAAAGGCTTCGACATCGAATACCTGATAGTACGGTTCCCGCACCTGGCCCTTGGTCCGAAAAAAGGTCAGTATTCTTCCGGGCAGCGGGTCTTTTTCATACTCGTGTAGCGGGAGTGGTAAGTCCGGTCTATAGCCCCAGTGATGGGCGGGCGGCCATGCAATGTCCTCCACGTCTACCCAACCGTCGAATCTTCTTGCCATCTCAAGCGCGACATATCCGAGGATCCGGTTGACGACGAGCGGCGGCTGACTGACCATTGCCCCAACGATGAGGTCAACCTTTGGGTAGTATCCGAGGTGACTCAACCACTGATCCCGCTCGTCCTCGTGTGCCTGAATGAATTCGTCAATGGGGTTGCCTTCCGGGCCGATATAGTCCTCGGGCCGCTCGGTAGGTTGAAATGTAAGGATGAAGGGCAGCGCCTCATATGGCTCGGATTGGAAGCCAAGCGGTTCGGTCTCTGGGATCCAGAAATCCCAGTCTCCGATCTTCGCCTTCTCGCACGCTCGCTACCGATCCCAGCCAGACATCAATCTCCCGAAGCTGAGACCGGGTTAAAGGCTCTTTGAGAGGAATGCCTACTACCGGACCGGCCATTCAGGAACCTCGCATCAGGCTCGCGCCGATCATTTCAGACTGACTCCCGCCCCATCTTCGCCTCAAGCTCCGCCTTGATCGCCGGCCACTCACGATCCAGGATGCTGAACATGACCGATGAACGGCGATAATTGCCTTTGACGATCCGGTGCTCGCGTAACACCCCCTCGCGGATCGCCCCCAACCGAGCGATCGCGCTCTGTGAGCGCACATTCCGAAGATCGGTCTTGAGTTGGACCCGATTGGCGTCCAGCACCTCAAAAGCATGGCGGAGCAGGAGATACTTGGCTTCGGTGTTCACCACGCTGCGCCAGTGTTCACGCGCGATCCAGGTCCAGCCGATTTCCAGGCAATGGTCGTGAGGCACGATCTCCATGTAGCGCGTGCTGCCGATAATCTGGTTGTCCGCCTGATGTATGATGGTGAACGGAGCGTCCACTCCGCGCTCGGCGTTTTGCAGGGCCAGGGTGATGAAGTGGCGGATATCGTCAACCGTGGCGGGGGTATCAAAGGCCAGGTATTGCCACACTTCGTCATTCTGGGCCACCGCGAACAAGGCATCCGCGTGCTCCATCCTTAACGGCTCCAGGCGAATCGCCTTCCCTTCCAACACCACGTTCCGATCAATCTTCATCGTCATCGTTGCTTTCCATCCTTATGATGTCATCGCGCACCCGCACGACGACGAATTGGTCGCCCTTGTGCCATGAACCGGGTAGTCGTATTCCGGCGCCGCTGATCCGCACTACCGCGCGATCCTGGGTCCCTGCCTGGACCCGGATCCGCTTTGGCCCTCGGAGGGTGGGCACTTCCACGTTCCCGCCCTCCAGGGCCTCCTGAGATCCAAGGGGCAGATCCATGACGATGTCGATCCCATTTCGGCGCAAGACGGGATCGGGTATGACCGCGATCTGTAACAGCAGATCGCCGCGCGGCCCGTTCCGCGGCCCGGCGTCGCCATCGCCCTTTAGGCGGAGCACCTGCCCATGGTCAACCCCAGGCGGGATACTCACGATCATCGAGACCTGCCCTTGCCGGCGTCCCGAGCCGGAACACGGCGGACAGGGCGGGTCACCAACCACGCCACTCCCGTGACAGTCACGACATTCGTCTCCCAGCCTCCTAGTGCCGCCGGTCCCGTTGCAGCGAACGCACCGGAGGGTGGCTCCGCCTTTCACCACTCCCATCCCCACGCAGGCGACGCACACCTCCCGGCGAGCCACGTCTACTCGTGCTTCCACCCCGAATACCGCCTCGCGCAGGGAAATCTCCACGCTCAACTCAACGTCGGCGCCGCGGAGCACCCCGCGCGACATCGCGGTGGCGGCGGGGCGGGGCGACCGCATGGGCGCCCCTCCTCGGGATCGGCGCCCCTCGTCGTACAGACGGCGCCGGGCCGGATCGTTGAGCACCGTGTATGCCTGCGCCAACTGGGTAAAGCGAGCGGCTGCGTCCGGCGCCTGATTCAGATCTGGATGCAGGTGGCGCGCCAGGGAGCGATAGGCGCGACGAACCTCCTGGGCATCTGCGCTTGGGGCGATGCCCAGGAGGTCATAAAGGTTCCGGTTGGGCGAATTGGCGTCACTCATACTGTAGTCCTACAGTGTACCGCGGCGGCGGCTCTCCTTGCGCGATAATGGCCTAATGGTCTATTATATAAACCATTGGATGGGGCTACTTTCCCCCGACTGCGGTCGGGTGGTAGCGCACGCCGACTGCGGTCGGAGGGTTTAGCGAATGAACAGGGACAGGCAACGAGGATGGAGATGACCGGACCCACTGCCTGGGCAGCCTACCAGAACGTGGTGGAGCGCGTCCGCCGGGCCATCCACCTGGGCGTGTATGTGGCTGGCGACCGCCTGCCGCCCGAGCGCGAGCTGGCGCCCGCCCTCGGCGTCTCCCGCGCCACCCTCCGCGAGGCCCTGCGCGTGCTCGAAGGAGAAGGGCTGGTGGAAAGCCGGCGCGGCGCCACGGGAGGGACGGTCGTACTGCCTGCGGCAACCGCCGCCCCACCGGCTGGGATTGTTCAAGCCCAACTGGAAGCCTTCGAGAACCTCCTGGACTTCCGCCTTGCCACCGAGTGCGCCGCCGCCCGCCTGGCCGCCAGGCGCCGTTCAGAGGACGACCTGAGGACGATGGGCGAGTCACAGGAGGGGATTCGCCGCCACACCTCCATTGACCTCTTCCGCCGGGTCGATACCTCCTTTCATCTGGCTATCGCCGGCGCCGCGCGTAACGCCATGCTCCTCAAAGCAATCGAGGAAGGGCGCGCGGCCATGTACCTGCCGCTCGACTTACTCGATTTCGAGGTGATGCGCACAAACGCCCTGGAGGGCCACCGAGTAATCATGCATGCCATAGCCGCCGCCAATCCGGAGGCGGCCGAGCGGGCCATGGCAGCCCATATCGAGGACACCCGGCGTGAATTGCGCCTGGTCACCGCGCTTGCCGAGGACAAAGTCGTCTAAGGAGGACATGTTGATGGAACCAACC
>Ga0307373_10011131_pt1 | contig 13091 bp, 7 predicted proteins | sample OX2MG_FD_202534 | JGI IMG/M metagenome (GOLD analysis project Ga0307373, IMG submission 202534) | Soil microbial communities from Risofladan, Vaasa, Finland - OX-2 | ecosystem: Environmental > Terrestrial > Soil > Coastal area > Acid sulfate soil | place: Finland: Risofladan, Vaasa | collected... | reverse complement strand
TACGACCTCTTTTTGCCTAGGGTTTCGAGTAGTTCGGCGCCTCCTGCGAGATGGTCACGTCGTGGATGTGACTCTCCTTGAGGCCGGCGGCGGAAATCCTAACAAATTTCTTGTATTCGCGCAATTCGTCGATTGTCCGGCTTCCGCAGTAGCCCATCCCCTTGCGCAGGCCGGTGACGATCTGGTGGAGGTAGGGCTTGAGCTCCCCCTTGTAGGGCACCCGGCCCTCGATGCCTTCCGGAACCGGCTCCTCGTTCTCGCGAATCTGGTAGCGGTCGCCGGCTCCCTCTCGTATAGCCGCGATGGAGCCCATCCCGCGATACTCCTTGAACATCCGCCCGTCGTAGATGATCTCCTTTCCCGGCGCTTCCTTGAGCCCGGCGAAGAGATTGCCGACCATGACCGTATGGGCGCCGGCGCAGATTGCCTTGGTGATGTCTCCGGAGAACTTCACCCCGCCGTCGGCGATGATGGGGATGCCGTCGCGTTCCGCCTCCTCGGCACACCACAGGACCGCCGAGAACTGGGGCACTCCGATGCCGGCCACGACGCGGGTGGTGCAGATCGATCCGGGTCCGACTCCCACCTTGATTGCATCGGCGCCGGCATCGATGAGTCGGCGGGTTCCTTCCCGGGTGGCGACGTTGCCGCCCACGACGAGGACGTTGAAGCGTCGCTTTATGTCGCGAACCGCCTCTATCACGCTCTTCGTGTCGCCGTGGGCCGTATCGATAACGACGAAGTCGACTCTGCTTTCAAGGAGAAGCGGCAGACGGCTCTCGTAGTCGTTCGGCGAGACGGCCGCGCCGACCACCAAGCGCCCGTGCGCATCGAGGGCCGCGCTGGGATATTGCTGGTGCTTCTCCATATCCTTCACGGTTATCAGGCCGATGACCATCCCGTCGGCGTCGACAACCGGCAGCTTCTCGATCTTGAAGTGATCGAACTTCTCCTGCGCGCTTTCCGGAGTGGGCTTGCCCCGCTCGACGATGACCTCCTTCGTCATCACGTCGTCCACGAGACGATCGTCGTCCTTGCAGAAGCGAAGATCGCGGGCCGTGATGATCCCGCAGAGCTTCCCGCCCTCGTCGGTGACCGGGAGGCCGGAGACGTGAGAGGCTGCAATCGTCCGGCGGACGTCGGCGATCGTGTGGTTTTTCTCCACGGTGATCGGCGACTCGATTATCCAGTTCAGGTAGCGCTTCACCTTGGCGACCTGATCCGCCTGCCGCTTGGGTGAAAGATTGCGATGGATGACCCCGGCCCCTCCTTCGAGCGCCAGGGCGATTGCCATCCGGTCTTCAGTGACGGTATCCATCGCCGCGGACAAGATCGGAACATTCAGATAGAGCTCTCCTGCAAGGCGGCTTCGCACCACCGTGTCGCCGGGCATCACCTCCGAATATCCCGGCAGCAGCAGCACGTCGTCGTAGCTAAGGGTTTGTTCAATGCCGTTCACTGCAATTCCTCCCGTATCGATGCGATGACGCCGGCGTAACGGTCGGCTATCGCGACTGCCTTCTCGGCCGCCCTCCCCCGGTAGAGAGCGGGGTTCGAGAAGAACTCCTCGGGGTCGATTCCGAGGGTTTTTTCGAGCTGCGCCGAGATGAGGTGCCAGACGGGCGCATCCGCCTTTATCTCGGCGAGGAGTCGGGTCCCGCCTTCCTCGCAGCGCATCGTCATCTTGCGGACTACCTCGTGAGCGTCCGGCTCACCGGCAGTGGCAAGAAGGATGTATGCGGCCTCCGAAAGCACGAGGTCGCCGGTAAGCTCCAAGTTCTTGCGCATCCTCTCGTCGTTTACTTGCAGTGACGCGAGAATGGTCTCCATCCGGCAGAGGGCAGCGACAAAGCCTGCGACGTACTCGCCGACGAAGCGTGAAGAGGCCGAGTTGGTGAGATCCCGCTGATGCTCGGAGATCTGATCCATGAAGAAGGTGACGACCCGGGGGGCAAAGGCCTTCCACAGGCTCTTGACGTGCTCGCTGTTCCAGGGATTGCGCTTCTGGGGCATGGTCGAGGAGCCGACCTGGGTCGAACCGAACTCTTCGCGGACCTCCCCGACCTCCGAGCGCTGCAGATTGCGCAGGTCGTCGGCAAGGTTCGCCACGATCCCGAAGGCGACGTTCATCTCGAGGAGAAGCCGCAGGGAGTATTCGGGCTCGACAAGCTGCGTGGAGTGCTCGGATGGGGCGAGCCCGAGCCTTGTCAAGAAGCTCCGCTCGAGCTCTTCGGGATCGCGGGCGACGAGGCTCGTCGCGTTGTATGCTCCGACCGCGCCGGCGAGCTTTCCCTTGAGCTGCCTCGACCGCATCTCGATCTCTTGGATCGCCTTTCCGAGACGGGAGACGTACTCGGCCATCGCGAAGCCGAAGGTTATCGGAATTGCATGCTGCCCGTGGGTTCTGCCGACTTGGGCGGTTGCCGCAGTGCGCCTGACGAGCGCCACGAGGCGCTCTTCGACGGCGAGCAGGCGGGGAAGCACGACCTTTCGCACTGAGTCGCGGAGGCGCAGGGAGGCCGCCGTGTCGAGGATATCGACCGAGGTCGCCCCAAGATGAACAAAGGGACGCAGCTCTTCCGGCACCTTTCGCTTGATGACATTGACGAGGGCCCGGATGTTGTGGTGCGTCTTCTCCTCTTCCTGGTACACCTCGTCAGCGCTGACGGCCGCCGGAAGGCCGTCAACCGCGCGCAGAAGTCCGGGATCGCTTGCCAGGAAGCGTTCGACGTAGCACCCGAGGAGCGCCGCCTCGACGCGGAGACAGCTGTGGACAACCGCCTCCTCGCTGAGGAAGGACTGCAGCTCGTCGAAGGCTTCTCGATTGGAAAGATAGTATCGATGGTCGAGCGGGGAGATGTTTTGGTAAATACTTCTCTCTACCATGGCGAATTATGACAAATCGTCACTTTCTTGTCAAAAGGTCAGCCGCCGATCGAGCCGGCGGGAGCCGCAGGGGCAATCGGTGCGCTTGTCTACTTGTTCTGCTGGTCGAATTCGGCGTAAATTCAAGCGAGGAATGAGGAAGACGGACTACCACGCGCTCCTTCAAGAGGCAATCAAGGCTGGACGAGACCGCGACTACCGGCGCTCGGTCGATCTACTCTCCCGGATAACCAGCGAGACCGACTCGGAGCCCGAGGCCTTCCTCTATCTTGGGCGCAGCTACCACGCCCTGGGACGATACGATCTGGCCATCCCGCCGTTCAAGTCCTTCATCGAGCTCACGCCGAAATCGGGAGCAGGCTACTTTTTCCTTGGCCGCGCCTACCTCTCGCTGGGGGCGCCGGCGATCGCGGTCCAGTACCTCAGGCGCGCGCTCACGCATCATCCGGACTCGGCGACCACGCTCAGCCTCATCGGGATGGCCTATCTGAAGGCGCGCCGCCCCGAGATTGCGGCGGACTATCTCGGAAGGGCGGTTTCGCTCAACCCGGAGAACAAAAAGCTCTACACCGGATACCTGAATGCCCTGCTTGTTCAGGGTATCCGCACCTTCCACAGGGGCGACCTCCAGCTCGCGAGCCAGATGCTTGAGTTCATCAGCTCGCACGGAGGGGACGGCATCCTTCTTCATCTCTACCTGGCTTCGATCGACCGTGAGCTGGGGAATGCCCAAGCTGCCCTCGCCCACTACGACGCCGCGGTCAAGATGGCGCCCGACGATCCGGCGATCCGCTTTCAGCGGGCGGTCCTCCTCCAACGCATGGGCGAGTCGCGGATTGCAACCGAGGAGCTGCGGCAGCTTGGTCTCACCCCGAAACCGGAGCAGTTCTCATGGGATCCCTCCAGCACCAATCGGGTGGTAGCGATCCAGCACTTCCAGAGAGGCCAGCACTCGGTCGCCATTCATCACGCAGAGAAGGTCCTTCACGCCCTTCCCAAAGACATCGACATGCACCTCCTGGTGGGCGAGTCCTATCGCCTGCTCGGCGACTTCGAGAAGGCGGCGAATCATTTCATGCGCGTCCTCGACGTGGCTCGCGGCAAGCTCGAAGCACACTACGGACTCGCCATGATCCATTGGCAGAAGGAAGAATGGGAGGAGATGCGCAGGGAGCTCGGCGTGATCGAGAGGATCGATCCCCGCAACAGCGTCAGCTCCTACTATTCATCCTTGTGCGCCTGCAAGGTCGGGGAGCCCACTGAAAAAACAATCCCCGCGTTGCAGGCGGAGATCAAGCGCAACGGTCCCGATGCCTTCCTCTTCTCGGCGCTCGGACAAGAGTACGTCCGTGCGGGGCTGACCGATCTCGCCGAAAAGTGGTTCCGCAAGGCACTCGTGCTCGCCGCGGACCATCGACCCGCGTATCTCGGATTGATCACGGTGTTCAAGGCCCTCGAGCGTAAGGACGATGCCGTTCGCGCCTACAAGGACTATCTTTCGAAGTTCAGCGACGACGTGGAGGCGCGGCGGGAGTTCATCCACTTCCTGGTGGACGCGGCGAGCTACAAGGATGCGGCCGCGGCGATTCGGCAATACATGCCGTTTCAGCGGGACGATCGCCGGCTCGACAGGCTGCTTGCTCTCTGCCTCCGCAAGACCGGCCAATACCGCGACGCCGCCATCATCTACCGTCGGCTGCTTCGCGAGGACCCGGCGAACGAAGATCTCATCCGATCGCTGATCTATTGCATGGACAAGCTCGGAAACCGAGACAACGCCACCGCCCTTCTCGAACATGCTATCGCCTACAACAAGAAGGCTTCCCCGACGCTGCTCTTGATCCTGGGGGTCTTTTATTACAGGGGTGAGGATATGGAAAAAGCCCTCTCGGTCTTCCGGCGGGTCACGACGTTGGCCAAGGACGACTGGAGGGCATACCTGAATATCGGGATGATCTACCGAAAACAAGGGATAGCCTCGTTTGCCGACAAGTACCTCGCCAAGGCGGAGAAGCTCCGGAGTCTATCGCGCAGCGCATCTTCCTAACAGGTTGTAGAAATACGATTATTGAGCGCGAAAATCGGCACTTCTCGTATGATCGCACGGATTGAAGAAGCTCACCATCCGGTACGAGCCGTCCGCAGCCGCGCCATCTACCCCTACGGAAAGCGAGAGCCCCGACCTGAAGCCGGGGCTCTCCGTGCGCCCACCCGCCCGCGTGCGGGCCGTCGGATCTGCGAAATGCGACTGCCTTCTCGCACGCTTCGAGCCGGCTAGTTGAACTTACCCTTCTCGAAGTTTGCCTGGGCGACCGCCAGGGTCGCAAGCGGGACCGAGTAGGGGGAGCAGGAGACGTAGTCGAGCCCCGCGTCCATGCAGAAACGAATATTCTCCGGCATCGCCCCATGCTCTCCGCAGAGGCCCTTCACCAGGCCGGGGCGCGTGAGCGTTCCGCGCCGGACCGCAATCGCGATGAGCTCCTTCACATGCTTGTCGAGGATCTGGAAGGGATTACCGTCGATGATGTCGAACCGGGTGTAGTCGGGCATGAAGGAGTTGAAGTCGTCGCGCGAGAGACCTATCGTCGTCTGGGTGAGGTCGTTCGTTCCGAACGAGAAGAACTCGGCATACCGCGCTATCTCACCGGCCGCAAGAGCTGCAACCGGAAGCTCGATCATCGTGCCGATCTTGTAAGGAACTGCCCGCGCCTTCATGCTGGCACGAACCTCCTTCTCGACGTCAACAAGCCCCTTCACGGAGTAGCCTTCGATCTTCTTGCCGTACACGATCAGCTTGAGCTCGCTTTCATTCATGACGATGGGGATCATCACCTCGGGACGGACATCGACCCCCTCTTTCTTGAGCTGGTAGACGGCCTCGAACATCGCTTGGACCTGCATCTCGTAGATCTCCGGAAAGGAGACCGCGATCCGGACGCCTCGATGACCCAACATGGGATTGAACTCCCGGAGCCCTTCGCAGCCGGCCTGCACCTCGGCCTCGGAGATCCGTTCTTTTCCGTTCTGCTTTCGCAGGTACTTGAGGAAGGCCTTCATCTCGGCGTCGTTGTGCGGCAGGAATTCATGAAGCGGCGCATCGAGAAGGCGGATCGTCACCTCTTTTCCCTTCATGATCTTCAAGAGGTCGTAGAAGTCCTTGCGCTGCATGACCTTGAGCTGGCGCAGGGCCTTCCGGCGGTCTTCGACGGTATCGGAGATGATCATCTCGCGGAAGACATTGATGCGTTTCTCGTCGAAGAACATGTGCTCGGTGCGGCAGAGGCCGATTCCCTCGGCTCCGAACTTCAAGGCAAGGGCCGCGTCGCGCGGCTTGTCGGCGTTGACCCGCACGTGGAAGTCGGGAACGTAGTTCTTGACGATTGCAATGAAGTCGAGCAGTCCGGATTCCTTGGGATCCGGCTCGATCAGGTCGGCCTTATCGAGGTAGACCTGGGGTGCCCCGTAGAAGGGAACGTTCAGCGTGACATAGTCCCCCTCTTTGAGAACGACGTTGCCGATCGTTGCGTTCTTGCCCCTGAACTTCATGTCGGTCTTGACGAGGGATACCTTTCCGTACTGACGGGCGACGACCGAAGCGTGAGCCGAGTAGCCGCCTTCCGAGGAGAGCACGCCCGTCGCAACTTCGATAGCCTTCACGTCCTCGGCAAAAGTCGCGGCCATGCAGAGAATGAAGCGAGTGTCCTCGCCGGCCAGAGCGGCAGCCTTGTGCGCGTTGAGGAGGCCATCGGTGGTGAAGCAAAGGCGTCCGATCGCGGCGCCGGGAGCGCCGGAGATGCCGCCGTCGAGGCGCTTAAGCCCCTTCACGCTCGCCAGATTGACAATCGGGTGGAGGATCTCGTTCAGCTGGGAGGGCTTGATTGCCATGACCATCTCGCGATCCGAGACAATCTTTCGCTTGTTCAGGGCGAGAAGCGTCCGAATATCGGCCTGGGTGGATTTCGTCATCACCGGCCGCTGATCGATGAGCCAAACCTTGCCGTTCTCGATCGTGAACCGGATGGAGCGGATCTCCTTGTAGTGGTCTTCAACCTTTCTCGCGATTTTCTGAAGCTCGGCCAGAAAATGCTTGTCGATCAGGTTGATGTCCTTTCCCTCGGCGTCGATCTCGTTGAACTTCTCCTGAAAGAACTTCCCTTCGAGGAGATCATCTCCGGTCACGATGTCCCGGGTGAAGAAGGTCCCGCTCGCGGAGTTCTTGCCGTAGTTGCCATAGACCATCGGCTGAACGACGAGTGAGGTGTCGTTGTCGTTGAGCTCGTCAAGCGCAAGCATGTGGCTAATGCGCTTGAGCGCGATCTCGAGCTGGGCCATTGGATCGTCGAAGAACTCGGGCTGGAAGAAGGAGCGGTACTCGGCGACCGCCTTGTGATAGTCGGGATTCTTCACCTCTTTGGAGAGCAGGACCTTTAGCTCATCCAAGCGCTTCTTGATCTTGGTCTGATCATTGGTCCTGCCTTCGAGCTCGGCGATGCGCGCCTCGATCTCGAGGTTGCCGCTCACGAGGAAGAGGATCTCGTGATAGCCGAAGGCTTCGCCCACATAGTGATTGAACCCGGGAATTGTCGGCAGAGTGAGCCCGTAGTTGTGGAGCGTCGGGTAGTGGACTATGGCAAGATTGGGGCTAACCACGATTTTCACGAGGAGCGGATTGGTGGAGTCTCCGAAGGTCTTTCCGGTAATGCTCTCTACCTTCTTGAAGTAGGGTACCAGCTCGGAAGCGAGATCCACCTTCTCCAGGTGGGAACCGATCTCCGAGTCGATTATAAACCCGGGGAGTATCGGCAAGTTGAGGGCGGCAAACTCCATAGCCTGCTGCCCGCGAATGCCGATCTTCGCCATAATCTCGCTGTCCTTGGTAAATTCCTTCGTGCTAAAAAGGTGAATGTTCTTATTCATGACTCTCCCTCGTTACTTCCTTAAACCTAGAACAGCTTCAGGACGGTGTTGACAGGGAACCGCAGGAAGTCTTCGAATCGTGGGCTCGCACCTTGGCGCAGATAGCGCTGAAGTTTTGCCACGTCCTGGAAGTTCTCTCCAGCCACGGCGAAAAGGATGGTGCTTCCGTGCTTGACTTTGCCCCACTTGAACAGAGCATGTATGTCGTGAATCCGCTCACCATCGTAGAAGATGTATACCTCGAGGTCGGGATACTTGGTCTGATAGCTCTGGATTACCTTCTTCCATGCCTCGACGTTTCCGTTGTGGAAAAGCTCATTGGTGACGGGCACGGAGTAGAAGGGCGTCATGCGCTTCGGACCGGCCTCGGGGGCCGCCGGTGGTGCGGCCTGTGTCGCGGCAGGCGCGGCGGCAACCGCCTGGGGCACGGGCGCCTGAGCCGCGATCGGCGCACCGGCTGCTACTGCAGCGCGACCGCGGCGACCGGCTGGTCGACCTACACCTGCCCTGCCGGCCACCCTCCCCGCTCGACCTCCGGCCGCAACGCGCGGCGCCGCGGGCGGTGCCTTGGGCTTTGGCTCCTTGTAGGTGAGCTTCCCCGACTTGAGCGACGACGGGGCCGCGGTCTTCTTTCCGTGAAAGTACTCGAGAAGCTTGTCCATCGCAGTCTGGAAGACCTTCGGATCCTTCACGGACGCCGTCTTGCCGAAGGCGCCTGCAAAGACGGTCACAACCTCGTTCTTCTTCAGTGCGTTGACCAATGACCAGTTTCGCGAGTTCTTCGGATTGATAACCAACAGGCCGAGCTCGGGATGGAAGTATGTGCACACGAGATCGACGGCATTCCATTTCTTGGTTTCATCGGCAACGAAGGAGAGCTCCGAAATGGTGTCTTCGATGTTGTACGATCGGTAGGCGTAACCGTATTTGTCGACGAGGAGCGCGTAGACGATTGGGCCGAGCTGATTCTGATCCACGGTTTTCTCGGCCTGAAGATCGTTGAGAAGGTCGGCGAGGTTTGTTCCTCGCTCAAAATCCGACAGCAATGAAGAGACGACCTTGAAGTGCGCGAGAGAGCGATTGAACCCCTCCCGTGAAGAGAACCGTTCGAACTCATAACTTGGATCACTCATATCGGGACCTCTTTTACTGAACGTACACTCAGTTGGCGAGTGCCAGCACCTCTTGAACCGCCAGCATTATAGACGCAAGCGTACCATTGGGGAAGCTCTACATAAAAAGTACCCCCCTTGTTAAAGGGGGGTACGTGCTTGCTTCGTATTGCGTCACCTGATTAGAGCGACTTCAATCCGTCGTCCGACTTCTTGGGTCTCCCTCGGCGACCTCGAGCTGCTCCGCGTCCGGTTTGCGCTCGACGCCCGCGAGCCGTGCGTGACCGCGGCTGCTCCGATACGACCGTTTGCGATGGAACTGCTGTTGCGGCGGACTCACCCAACATGTCAAGGTAACCGGGTGAGCCTCCTGCGGGCTGCGCCGCCCCCGGTCCGCCCTCCATGGTCTCCTCGAGACCGGTTGCGAAGGATTGCGCGAGATCCTCACGGACCGTCGACCGCCTTCGTGAGAAGGAGGCGAATGCAGCATCCTGGAAGCCCTTTGAAACCCCGTGAAGGAATTCGTTGAGCACGTTCGCCATTCCGTCGAGGGTCGCCTTCTTCCGCTTGATGGAAGTAATGTCGACGTCCAGGAGCAGACCGGGCTGAACGTGATACGGGTTGATCATGTAGTCGAACCGATTGAATTCCGACTCGAGGAAGCTCAAGCGCTCCTCCATGACCCGCCGCTGGATCGGGTAGCGGTAGGAGTACATGTGCTGGAGCTTCTCGCGCATGAGGATGATGCGCCGCTTCACCTTGTCCTTCTCGTAGAGGTAGGTGCGGTTAAGCTGCTCGACCTCTGTCTCCGCCGGCTTCACGAAGGATACCTCGTCCCAGCTCTTGTCGATGTCCTCGTAGAGCGGGTCGCCGGTCCTGGTCTTTATTCTCCTGCGGATCTTGTTCCGGTAGCGGGAGGAGAGATCCCTGAAGTCCTTGACGCCCCGCATGAACTTGCTGTCCTCGTAGACCATCTCCAGAACGTCCCAGAGATGCTGAACCTCGACCTCGAAGGACTTCAGCTGAACGTCGTAGGACTTCTGCTCTTCGAGCATCTGGGCCTGGTCGTAATACTTGAGGCGAATCTTGTAGCGCTCGTCTGGGAGCCGCTTGTCGTCGGTATCCTCGTACTCGCGCAGGACGAGCTCGCGGGCGTTCTTCAGGTTCTCGATGTACTGGTAGCCCATCTTCGAGGTGTCGAGAATCGAGGTGATCGAGTTGATCGCGGTGTTGAAGCCGCGATTTCGAATGTTCTCAATATCGATAATCTTCTTCAGGTTCTCGCGGACGTTCAACTGGTCAAACGTCGCCGGGTCGATCTCCGCGCGCAGCCCCTCGATTTTCTCCATCAGGCTCTTCGCGAAGTAGCGATAACGGGTCGACTTGGGGTTCTCTTTGTCGTCGTCGGTGTGATTCTGGACACGCCGCATTCTCTCGAAAATGATCTCGCTGTCGGCGAGCTCTTCCTTGCCTTCGTCGACACGCTGGTCCTTCATCTGTTCGATCTCTTTGTCGATCACGTCGATGATGAGCTTGGACATCATGTCCTTGATCAGGTACTCGACGGTTGCTTGATACTGGAAGACCGGACTGATGAGCTCCGAGTCGAGGATGTTGACGGAAAGCTTCACGTCGCTCACCGTCTTAGGCTTGTAGAGGTTGTCTTTGAACGAGCACTTCACGACGGAGTAGGCGTTTTCACCGCGAATGAACGAGCCTACGTCGGTTTTCTGCCGGAGAAGGGAGTTAGTGAGATTCTCGAGGTCGTTCACGCCGCGCTGGATGTGACCTTGCAGGTGTCCGTACATATTGACGATCGATTTCTCGATTTCGCCCGTATTGAACCTGTCGCTTCCGCCGACCTCATCCAGAAGGGCGGCGATCTCCTTCGGGGTGTAGCGCGTGAGCACCTTCATCTCCTCGCGGTCGATGAAGTTGCGAACCTTCTTTACCATTTCATCTTCAGTGGTAACAATGTACCGGTTGAACATGTTCTGGTAGTTCTGGTTAAAGTAGTTGTAGACCTTCTCTTTCAGGCCTCCCATTACATCCAATCTCTCAAGAACTTCTTTCGGAAGCTTTGTGGTGACGTGATTCATGACCTTGTCGACTTCTTCTTCCAGAAGCCTATCGACTTCGGCCTGCTGGTCTCGGGGATCCTGAGCGAGAGAGTTACGAGAACCCACTGCGCTGCGCTTTTCCGGGTGGAAAACCATCGGGCTCTTCGGTAAATCTATACTGGCCATCGCACTCTCCTTACATATGCGTTCTACGATAGATTATCAAGAAGGCCGGGCGAGTGTAAAGCATCTTTTTTTTTTTTTGCCTTTTGGTGCTTTGTTCACCGTGGAGGGCATGGTATCATTATGAACCATGAGCAAACCCGTCAAATTGGCCAAACGAACGGCGATCGTGTGGCTGCTTTCCCTGGTATTGTCCGGGATAGCGTACGCCGACAACCGCACCGAGAACATCGATCTCTTCCTTGTAGTTGACAAGAGCCTGTCGATGGAAAGCAAGATCGGGGCGGTCAAGGCCTACATCGACCACTCCGTCATACAGAACATGCTGATTCCGGGTGACTATGTCTGTGTCATAGACTTCTATGGCCAGGCCCACGTTCTTCTGTCTACGGTCGTCGGAAAGGACAAGGCCCCCGTCGTGGACGCGGTAAATGCCATTCGGGCCGACGGTCACTGGACCGATATTGGCAACGCCCTCGACAAGCTGAGGGAGGTCATCGATTCTGGGAAGTATCCGGATCATCGCAAGTACTTCATGCTGATCACGGACGGCATTCAGGAAGCGCCCCCGACGAGCAAGTACTACTCGCCGAACGGGAGCTTCAATCATGCATTCCTCGAAAACACCAAGACCATCCAAGAGAAGGGATGGAAGATCGAGATTCTCGGTATTGGCACAAATACTGCCGCCAAGGATCTCGCGAAGAGCGTTTCCGGAGGGTTTGCCGAGGTCTCCAACAATCCGACGCCCCAGGAGATTGCCCAGAAAGCCGGGGAGCTGCTCGGCGTCGTTCAGGCCTCCGACGTCACGATAGCGCCGCTCGGAGCGGACGGGAGAAGCACGCTCTCCTTTCATCTTCAGAGCACCGGCTATACCGTTCCAAGGAACATCTCCATCGATACGGTGAGCCTGTCGGTCGCGGGAAATCCGCCTGCCGACATTGCGCGCAATCAAACGGTTACCGTGCCACCCGACTCGGGGACGGACATCAAAATTCCCGTGACCGTTCGAGGATTGCCGGCCGGAAGCCATCAGGGAACCCTATCCTTCACCTTCGTCGGCAACGACACCTTCAGCCCTGCAGTCTTCAACACCACCATCACTGCAGTCCCCGCTGGTTTTCGAGTGGGTCCTTTCGTCTCGCGCAACATTGCTTACGTCGGCGGCGGAGCCGTATTGGTTGTCTTGCTGGTACTGTTGGCAATTGTCCTTGTGCGGCGTAGCAGCCGGGGAAGCAAGGTCTCCTTCATCCTGACGATCGAAGGAGATCTAAAGCAATCCTCCCGGTTTACGCTGAAGGCAGGAAATGACATTCTGATACAGGATACGCCTATGGGCTTCCGTGCGATCGAAAAGCGGATACCGGACCCGGTAGCTCGGATAGTCTACAACGCCGAGGGCCTTCGATTTGAGGTGCTCAAGGCTGCCCGCCTCACTGTTCCGACGATGCCAACGAACATCATGGGCGAACGCCTTTTGGCGCGCACAAACTCGGGGAAAGCAATCGTCTTTCACATTGAGCCGGTATAGAGCCGAAATGAGAGTGCGGCGTCAAGCAGCGCAACCCGGGTCGCGGACGATGGGGTGGCCAAGAAAGGGAATTGGAGCCGGTGGCCACTGACATCTCGCTTGCCGCCCGCTTCGTTCGGACACACGCAAAGTACGTGATCACGGCCCACGAAACGCCCGACGGTGACGCCATCGGAAGCGAAATCGCGTGCTTTCGACTGCTTCGGAGTCTGGGAAAGGATGCGTGCATCATCAACTCCGATCCGACTCCGTCGAAGTTCGCCTACCTCGATCCCGAATCGGCAATCATGGTCCTCGGCGAAACGACGACGCTGCCCGGTGATATTGCGGAGCGGGTTCTCCTTGTTCTGGACACCAACGATCTCTACAATACCGGTACCGTCGCGGCTCGCATCCTCCCGC
>Ga0307373_10011130_pt1 | contig 13091 bp, 8 predicted proteins | sample OX2MG_FD_202534 | JGI IMG/M metagenome (GOLD analysis project Ga0307373, IMG submission 202534) | Soil microbial communities from Risofladan, Vaasa, Finland - OX-2 | ecosystem: Environmental > Terrestrial > Soil > Coastal area > Acid sulfate soil | place: Finland: Risofladan, Vaasa | collected... | reverse complement strand
CGGCCTCTACGCGGCGTTCGACGAGGAGGTCAGCGACCTGCACGCCCGCCGCATGCGGGCGTTCCTGGAGCAGCGTCCACAGGACGCCTTCGGCCGTCACGGCTACGACCCCGCCGACTTCGGCTGGACGTACGCCGGTCTGGCCGAGGAGTTCGCCGGCTATGCCGCGCGCTACGGCGTACGCACCGCCGACCGGTAGGGGTCGGGCCCCGGTCGGGCCGGTTCCCCACCGGTCGGGCGGCGGCGCCGTCTACTTCGCCGGCGGCGTGACGTAGGAGTAGTCGCAGCGGAAGCCGTGGGTGCTGCCGCTCACCGGCGGGTCGTCGAGGCGGGCGAAGTCCCCGGCGACCACCTGACCGATGATGTAGCAGTTCCCGACCGTCTTGGCCGCCGGGTTGTTCGGCCCGATGATGTGGTCGCCGTCGAACGACGTGATCTTGCCGAGCTGGGCGAGCAGCGACCCGCGGCTCGGGTTCGGTCCCGCCGCCCGCAGCGCCTGGGTGAACAGCTGGGCCGACAGCCACCCGTAGAGCGTGTAGAGGTCGGGGGCGAACCCGGGGGAGGCCACGTTGACCCAGTGCAGGAAGGTCGCCACCGACGGCACCTGGGCGGCGTCCTGGCCCTGGTAGAGGGTGGTGGCCATCTCGAAGTAGGAGCCGTCGACGGCCGAGGGCCCGCCCGAGTCGGGCACCAGCTTCGGGGTGTAGGTGGCTGCACCCAGGACGACGACCGGGTGGAAGTTCTGCTGGACCAGGTTCTTGAGCAGCGCCGCGGCGTACGTCTCCGCCATGGAGTCGACGAAGAGGATCTTGACCCCGGCGTTCTTCATGGCGATGACATTGGGGGTGAAGTCGGTCTGGGTCACCCCGTAGTTGGCGGTGTAGGCGATCTTGTAGCCCACCTTCTCCATCACGTACTTCTCGCCGTTCCAGTCGGTCTGCGCGGAGGGCAGGGAGGCGACCATGGCGCCGACGGCCTTCACGTCGGTCGGGAACTTCTTCTGGAAGTACTGGAGCGGACCTTCCTGCCATCCGCCGTTGAGGGGCACGGCGCTGTAGACGTTGGGCAGCGAGCCGGTGGTGGTGTCGAGGACGTTGGAGACGTCGGGCATCCCGGGGTTGGCGGCCAGGAGCGAGCCACCGTAGCTGTCCTCCAGGGAGAAGCTGCCGACGAGGGCGAAGTCGTTGTTGATGGCGTTCTGTGTGGCCTGCTTGTTGGTGGCCCCGCTGAACTGGTCGTCGGCCCCGTCCACCTTGATCTTGCGACCGTTGACGCCGCCGGTCGAGTTCACGTAGTCGGCGTATGCCTGGGTGCCGACGTCGGCGCCCTTGAACAGGCCGCCGAGCGACAACGTGGAGACGTTTCCGACCGTGACCGAGTCGGCGGTGATGCCGGTGCGGTCGCTGAAGGCACTGGCCGGGATCTTCGACGAGGTCGAAGCACCGCCGGCGGCGGTCGTCGTGGTCGACGCCGAGTTGGTCGAGCTGCAGGCCATCGCCGTGGTGGCCATCAGGAGCACCGCTCCCATCGCCGCCCACCGCGTCTTCCGGGACGTTCCGGTCATCGTTCCCCCAAGCTGTCGCGTCCCGGGCTGCTGTATCATTCCCCCAACATCCCGGGCCTTCTGTCCGAATGCATGACCCTACTGCGCGAGGGCACCCGATGCCGGTTCTCCGAGTCCCCAATCGCAGTCCGGGCATCGGACCCCTTCTACGCTGGGAGATCGTGGCACGGAGCGCGCGGGACGCGCGGCGGTCCGGGCAGGTGGCACCCGCAGTCGCGGACCGCTCTCCCGGAGTTGACCTCGGTGAGACTTTGTAGTTTCCGCGTCTCACCCGTGCAGGGGACGGCCCCGACTCCCGACCTCGGGCCAGGTCGGGCACGGACGGGGACGGCCCCGGTCCCGTCCGGCGCCTCTCCCCCGCTCCGTTACACTCGCCGGCGGAAGGGTGGCAGAGCGGACGAATGCGCACGCCTCGAAAGCGTGTGAGGTGCAAGCCTCCGGGGGTTCGAATCCCCCCCCTTCCGCCACTGTGGTGTCGCGAGACATCGCGGACACTGCGAACCCCCGTGAACCCCGTCCACCGGGGAACTCGCGCCCTTCTTGACCGCTCGTCGACGTGCGGTCGACAGCGTGTGGCCGACGGCCCCGTCGGCCGACGGGCGCGGACGCCCCCGCCCGTTCCAGCCGGACGGTCCGCCCGAGCGGTCCGGTCCCGGATCCGCGACCCCCGCCGGAGGTCTCAGGTGGCGGCCTCGGGCCGGAGCATGGGGAAGAGGATGACGTCGCGGATGGCCTCCACTTCGGCGAGCAGCATGATCAGCCGGTCGATGCCGATGCCGATTCCCGCGGTCGGGGGGAGGCCGTGCTCGAGGGCGCGCACGAAGGCCTGGTCGGCGGGGTGAGCCTCCGCGTCGCCGCCTGCCTTCGCCGCGGCGCTGAACTCGAAGCGGGCTGCCTGCTCCTCGGGCACGTTGAGCTCGCTGTACCCGTTGGCGAACTCCTTTGCCGCGATGCACAGCTCGAACCGGTCGGCCATCGTCAGGTCGTCGGCCGTGTGGCGGGCCAGCGGCGACACCTCCACCGGGAACCCGATCACGAACTGCGGGTGCACCATGTCGGGCAGGAGGACCTGGTCGTAGAGTTCGAAGACCAGCTTGCCGGGTCCCCACGCGGGCAGCGGCGTGACACCGTACTCCTCGCACACGGCCCGCAGCTCGTCGACCGGGTCCGTCGGGTGCACGCGCCGGCCCAGGCGCTCCTCGAGCAGGTCGAGCAGCTGGCGGCGCGGCCAGGGTCCGGCGAGGTCGATCCCGGCGTCGCCGACGGCGAACGTGGTCCGCCCGGTGGCCGCTTCCGCGGCGGCCAGCACCAGTGCCTCGGTCAGTGCCATGCCGTCGGTCAGGTCGCCGAAGGCCTGGTAGGCCTCGAGGGCGGTGAACTCGGGGCTGTGCCGGGTCGAGATGCCCTCGTTGCGGAAGTTGCGGGCGATCTCGTAGACGCGCTCGAACCCGCCCACGACCAGGCGCTTCAGGTAGAGCTCGGGGGCGATGCGGAGGCTGAGGTCGATGTCGAGCGCGTTGGCGTGGGTCATGAAGGGTCGGGCGAGGGCGCCACCCGCCTGCGGCTGCAGGATGGGTGTCTCGACCTCGACGAAGTGCTCGGCCTCCATGTGCCGGCGCATGGCGGCGATCGCCGCGAAGCGGATGGCGAAGACCCGCCGGCTGTCGGGATTGGCCAGGAGGTCGACCTCTCGTTGGCGGTACCGGGTGTCCGTCTCGGTCAGGCCGTGCCACTTGTCGGGCAGCGGGCGCAGCGCCTTCGACAGGAGCCACAGCTCGGTGGCGTCGACCGAGAGCTCGCCCCGCCGGCTGGTGATCACCTCACCTTCGGCGCCGATCCAGTCGCCGAGGTCGAGGGAGTCGAGGACGGCGGTCGCCTGGTCCGACAGCGCCGAGGCCTGGAGGAGGAGCTGGATCGATCCCGTGGTGTCGGACAGGGTCGCAAAGGAGAGCTTGCCGTGGCGGCGGACCGCCGTGACCCGGCCGGCGAGGCGCACGTGCTCGCCGGTGCGGGTGTCGGGTTCGAGTCCCTCGTGGCGCCGGTGCAGCCCACCGGCCAGCGCCGTCCGGTCGAACCTCGGCGGGTACGGGTCGATCCCCTGGTCGGCGAGGGCCTCGCGCTTGCGACGCCGTTCGGCGACGAGGGCGTCGATCGTCGGTGCCGGGGCGCCGTCGGACGGCGGGTCGGTCTCGTTGGTCACGGCTGGTTCCTCGCTCGGGGGTCCCGCCGACGGTGACGGAACCCGTCGCGGAGCCGCCATCTTAGGAGAGGTCCCGGCTCCGGCCCGGGCCCTCGTCGCTCCGGGCCACGTGGCCGGCGAGGGTCGGGTACGACGGTGACGGAGGCTTATGCTGCAGGAGCGCCCCTAGCTCAACGGTGGAGCACCGGATCCTTAATCCGGAGGTTGGGTGGTTCGAGTCCCCCGGGGCGCACGTTCGACGGCATCCGTCGGTGGCTGTCCGGATCACCCGGCCGGCCCGGGGCGTCCCGCGTCACGCGTGTCCGGGCGAGTACTCGACGGGGAGCGAGTCGACGGCGTGGACGAGTGCGTGGTCGCCATAGGTCGGCGTGCTGCCGGTCGGCACCACCATGTCCGGGAAGCGCCTGGTCAATTCCTCGAACAGGACCCGGATCTCCAGGCGGGCGAGGTTGATCCCCATGCACACGTGGGGTCCGATGCCGAAGGCGAGGTGCGGATTGGGGCTGCGGTCGACGCGGAGGGTGTCCGGGTCCTCGAAGACGGATTCGTCCCGATTGGCCGACTGGTACAGCATCAGGACCTTCTCTCCTTCCCGGATCTGCTGGCCGGCCAGCTCCGTGTCCTGCGTCGCCGTCCTGGCGAAGCTGATGACCGGGCTCACATAGCGACAGATCTCGTCTGCCATCGTGGCGAAGGACGCGGGGTCGGAACGGAGCCGATCCCACTGGTCCGGGAACCGACTGAGCGCCCACATGCCGCCCGAGATGGCATTGCGGGTCGTCTCGTTGCCGGCCACCAGGAGGATGACCAGGAACATCGTGAGCTCGTCGTGGGCCAGCTCGTCGTTGGACTCGAGCACGCCGTCCTCGTCGGCACCCACGAGGATGCTTACCGCGTCGTCGGGGAGCGCGCGCCCCCGCCGGTGGGCCTGGCGACGCTCATCGATCATCTCGGTCAGGTAGGCCACGTACTCGCCGAACGCGGCAATGGCGTCGGCCATGGTCGGGTCGTCCGCGTCGTCACGGCCCTCGCCGCCCATCATTCGGTCCGACCAGTGACCCAGTCGGACCCGATCCTCCACGGGAAGACCCATGAGCTCTGCGATGACGACCAGCGGTACCGGGACCGCGACGTCGGTCACGAAGTCGCACGACGAACGACCGGCGATCCCGTCGAGCACGCCGGTCACCACCTCGCGCACCCGAGGTTCCATTGCCCGGATCACGCTCGGAGCGAATCCCTTGTTGAGCAGCCGGCGTTGGCGGACGTGGCGCTCGCCGTCGAGCCCGATGAGCGAGAGGCTCGCCCCCTCCTCCTTGGGGCGGACGCCCCGACCCGAGCAGAACAGGTCGGCGTGCGTCGAGACATAGGTCACGTCCGCATGGCGCGACACCACCCACAGCTCGTTGGCCCCGTCCCAGTAGATCGGCGACTGGGCGCGGATCCGCGCGTAGGCCGGGTGGGGGTCCCGGTAGAAGGATCGGTCGAGGACGTCGAACTCGCAGCTCGGACGGGCGGTCTTCGAAGTCATGGGGCCTCCTGTCGCGAACCCGGTGTGACGTCACCTCGACGCACCGATCCCGGTCCGAAGACTAGAACGCGTTGCAGTACCGGACTAGGGCCGAAAGTCCCGAGCGCGGCGCGGCGTGGCCTTGTGACGTCGTGCCGGCCACGGAGCGGAGCATGTCCGTCAGGAGGCGTCCGGACCCGGACCCGTCGCCTCGGGGCGACCGGCCAGCCAACGGTGCAGGCCCGCCGCGTTGGAGTGGACCCCGTTCATGACCTCGAGCTTCTTGCGGTGCTCCTCGGGCACCCCGTCGAGGTCCGACGCGAACGTCGCCGACAGAGCGGCGGCGATGTCGCCGCCGTCCCGATAGGCGGCCTCGGCCACCGCCGCCCACCGGCGCAGCGTGCCGTCGGCTTCGTCGAGCACGTCGAGCGGATCGGTCAGCAGCCCGTAGTGGGCGAGCGCCAGCCCGGTGGGTCGCCGTGCCGCGAACTTGCCCAGCGACTGCAGGGCGAGGTCCAGGTCGAAGTCGGGCGGGGGTGTCGACGGGCGCAGCACGCCCCCGTCGGGGAGCTTCACCCCGACGGCGTCGCCGACGAACATCGTGCCGCTCCAGTTGTCGTGCAGGCCGAGGTGGTGCTTGGCGTGACCGGGCGAGTCGACGGCGGTGAGGAACCGGTTGGCGCCGACCCGGATCTCCTCGCCGTCCTCCAGGACGTGGATGCGCTCGGGCGGGGTCGGGTCGAGCCTGCCGTAGAGCGAGTCGAGGAGGGGCCCGTAGACGCGGGCGGCGGAGTCGACCAGCCGGGTCGGGTCGGCCAGGTGGCGTGCCCCCTTGGGGTGGACGTAGACGGTCGCCTTCGGGAACGCGCGGGCCACGTCACCGACGCCGCCGGCGTGGTCCAGATGGATGTGGGTCACCACCACACCGGCCAGGTCCCCGGGGCCCAGGCCCAGGCGGTCGAGGTGGGCGAGGAGGGAGGGTACGGAGCTCTGGCTGCCCGTCTCGATCAGCACCGGGGCGTCGCCCTCGATGAGGTAGCCGGCGGTGACCCGCTCCCACCCGCCGAGGAGGGTGTCGAGTTCGAGCACGCCCTCGGCGATCCGGCTCCCGGTCGGCGGCGGCACCGGGTCGTCGGCGTCGTGGGCGTGCGCTCCGGGGCCGTGGTGATGGCCGGCGCTCAACGGACCGACCCGCTCCGACGCTTGGTGGCGCGGGTCGTGCCAGCCTTCTTCGTCGCGGCCTTCTTCGTGGTCGACTTCGTGGCTGCCGCCTTCTTCGTCGCGGCCTTCTTCGTGGTCGACTTCGCCGCTGCGGCCTTCTTCGTGGTCGACTTCGCCGCTGCGGCCTTCTTCGTCGCTGCGGCCTTCTTCGTCGCTGCGGCCTTCTTGGCGGCAGCATTCTTGGCGGTCGCCTTCGTCGACGCCGACGCTTCGGCCACGCCCTCCTCCAACCGGGGTCCCTTCCTCGGGACCTCGTGCTTCACCGACCGCTTCCGCGTCGGCCGGGCCGTGGCGGAACGCTCCGGACCCCCAGCGCGGCCGCCGCCGAACCTGCCCACAAGTTCGCGCAATCCGGAGCCGGCCGCGCCGGCACCGAGGTGACGCTGGGCGACGCCGGTCGGCCGCGACCCGGTCATCGCCCGGCGCGCCAGGCCCCGGAACACGTGCTCGGTGCTCGGCTTGTGGTGCCCGGTGACCTTGGCGGCCGAGTTGACCAGAGACACGTGCGAGAACGCCTGGGGGAAGTTGCCCACGAGCCGCCCGGCGACCGGGTCGTACTCCTCGGAGAGGAGCCCGAGGTCGTTGCGCAGGGCCAGCAGCCGCTCGAGCAGCTGGTGGGCGTCGTGGTCCCGCCCCAGCAGCTCGAGGCAGTCGGCGAGCCAGAACGAGCAGGCGAGGAACGCCCCCTCGCTGCCGGCGAGCCCGTCGACCTCGCCGGAGTCGGCCGTGCGGTAGCGCAGGACGAAGTCCCCCTCCATCAGCTCCCGCTCGATGGCCTCGATCGTCCCACGCACCCGCGGATCGGTGGCGGGGAGGAACCCGACCAGCGGGATCATCAGGAGGCTGGCGTCGAGCTGGTCGGAGCCGAAGTACTGCGTGAACGAACCCTTCGAGGAGTTGAACCCGCGGTCGCACACCTGGTCGTGGATCTCCTGGCGGATGGCCCGCCAGCGGTCGACCGGCCCCTCCAGATGGAAGTCCTCGACCGTCCGGATGGCGCGGTCGAAGGCCACCCAGGCCATGACCTTGGAGTGCGTGAAGTGACGGCGCGGGCCCCGGACCTCCCAGATCCCGTCGTCCGGTTCCCGCCACCCGTCCTCCAGGAACGCCAGCAGCGCCAGCTGCAGGTCCCACGACGCCTCGCCGTCGGGGTCGCCGGGCCCCACCGACTCGTACAGGGCGGACAGGACCTCGCCGTAGACGTCGAGCTGGAACTGGCCGGCCGCGGCATTGCCGATCCGCACCGGGCCGGCCCCCTCGTAACCCGGCAGCCAGTCGACCTCCCACTCGTCGAGGCGACGCTCGCCGGCGGCCCCGTACATGATCTGCAGCTGCGACGGGTCCCCGGCGGCGGCCCGCAGCAACCAGCCACGCCACGCCATCGCCTCCTGGTAGAAGCCGCCGCGCATGAGGGACTCGAGGGTGAGCGTGGCGTCGCGCAGCCAGCAGTACCGGTAGTCCCAGTTGCGGCCGCCGGTGAGTGCCTCGGGCAACGAGGTGGTCGCGGCGGCGACGATCCCGCCGGTCGGCTCGTAGGTCAGTGCCTTGAGGGTGATCAACGACCGGACGACAGCCTCGCGGTACTCGCCGGTGTAGGTGCACTGGGACACCCACTCCTCCCACCACTGCTGGGTGTCCTCGATGGCGTAGGAGGCGTCCACCGGGCGGGGCGGGGACTCGTTGGCCGGGTACCACGACAGGGAGAAGGGGACGGTCTGGCCCTCCGACACGGTGAACTCGGCCACGGTCGACAGATCGCTGCCCTCGGTCTCCACCGTGGTCCACAGCGACAGGGCGTCGGGTCCGGCGACCGCCGTGAGGGTCCCGTCGGTCCGACGCACCCACGGGACCACCTGCCCGTAGCCGTACCGGATGGTCAGCCGCATCTCCATGGTCACCTTGCCGCGCACCCCTTCGACGAGGCGTACCACCTCGGGATGGCGCTCCCGGATGGGCATGCAGTCGACGATCCGGACGGTGCCCTCGTCGGAGACGAACTCCGACTCGAGCACGAGGGTGTCCCCCCGGTAGTGCCGATGGACCGCCCGTTCAACCCCCTTGGGTGCCAGCCGCCACGAACCGTGGTCCTCGGTCCCGAGCAGTTTGGCGAAACAGGCGCCGGAGTCGAAGCGCGGGAGGCAGAGCCAGTCGATCGAGCCGTCGCGGCCGACCAGCGCCACCGTGTGGAGATCGCCGATGATCCCGTAGTCCTCGATGGGGAGCGCCATGCCCCAGTTCTACTCCCCCGCGTCCCGCCGGGACCGCTACCGGCCCCGGCGGGGCCGGGTCAGGACGGCGTGCAGGCGCCGGTGCCGACCGCGACCGTCACCGGCTCGGCCTGCGCCACCCGGGGGATCACATCGGGCGAGGTGAGGGCGTACCCGATGTTGGCGTCGGTGGTCGAGCGCGAGAACACGACGCCCACGACCTGTCCGTCGGGCAGCACCAGCGGGCCCCCGGAGTTGCCCGGACGCACCAGCGCGTTGATCTCGTAGACGTTGCGGAGGGTGAGCGCCTGGCCGTAGATGTCCCGGCCCTGGGCCTCGAACAGGGCCATGATGCCGGCCCCGTCGGCGGTGAGCGGGCCACCGTCGGGATAGCCGAGCACGGCGGCCCGCGTGCCGCGGTCGACCGTCTGCGGATCGAGTCGGAGGACCGGCGCGTCGAGGCCGGACACGCGGAGGACGGCGAGGTCGAACGACGGGTCGAAGTAGACGACCTTGGTCGCCTTCACGCTGGTCCCGACCTGCACCAGCGGCTGGGCGATCCCGGCCACCACGTGGGCGTTGGTCACCACGAGCCCGGGTGCGGCCACGAAGCCGGAGCCCTCCTGGATCACGCCGCACCCGTAGCCCTCGACCTTCACCGTCGACGCCTGGGCGGCCAGGACCGCCTGGCGGAGCTCCGCGTCCGTGGGCAGCGGCACCGGGAGCGCCGACGCCGGGGCCAGCGCGGCGAACACCGGCGGGAACCCCTGGGCCGTCAGGAAGCCCTGGGCGCGCGAGAACACCGAGGGCGCGGGCGGCAGGACCGAGTTGAGGGCGCTGATGACCCGGGACTGGAGGATGGCGGTGTCGAGGACCACCGACGAGCTGTTGACCAGGGTGCTGGCCAGCAGCCAGAACGTGACCAGGGCGGCGGCCACGGCGACGACCGTGCCCAGGACGGCGTCGACCGACCGCGCCAACCCGCGGTGGATCCGGACCTCGAGCATCGCTCCGAGGAGCCGGCCCACCATGCCGAGGGCGAACGCCACACCCACCATGGTGACGAGTGCCACCGCCGTACGGGCCGTCGGCGTCTGCACCCACCGCACCGTCACCGAGGCCAGCAGCGCACCGAGGTAGAGACCGCCCAGGAACCCGAGGATGGCGCAGACCTGCACCAGGGCGCCCACCCGCGCCCCCTGGTAGGCAGCCAGGAGGACGACGACGACCAGGACGATGTCGACGACGTTCACCGGGCGACCCGGACGGCCGGCGGTGATCGGTACTTCGAGCGCGCGGCGGCCACGGACTCACGGTAATCGGGTCCGCCGCCGTGGATCTGCCATCACCACCGCCCGCGGTCACCGGTGGCCGCCACCCGTCGTGGCAAGATCTGCGGGACCCGGGCCGCGCCACCGGCGCACGCGTCCACGCGACGGGCCGGAGGGGGATGCGCAGTGCCTGTCGATCGAACCCAGAGCGGACCGGCAGCAACCCGCCGACGGCTCGTCGCCGGGATGCTCCTCGGCGTCCTGATGGGAACGGCCGCCTGCGGATCGGGCGCCACCTCGTCGTCGGGCGGTGCCACGGCGGCGACTGCGCAGCCTCTGGCCCCGTTCCAGGGCGCCCTGACCACGGTGACCCTTCCGGCCGGGATCCAGTCGCTGCGGGGCGTCGCCTGCCCGTCCGCCAACCGGTGCTGGGCCGTCGGCACCACCCTCGGAACCGCCCGGGCGCCGGCCTCCGCAGCCGTCCTCACCACCACCACCGGTGGGGCGTCCTGGACGGTCCAGTCCATCCCCCCGACCGTTGGCTACCTGGCGGGCATCGCGTGCCCGACCACGAGGGCCTGTACCGCCGTCGGGCAGGTCGGGACCGACGGGGCGGGTCCCGGGGCCATCCTCACCACGGCGAACGCAGGAACGACCTGGGTGCTGCAGTCGCTGCCCACCGGCAGCACCGACGTGACCGCGGTGGACTGCCTGCCCGCCGGCCCGTGCTCGGCACTGGCCGACGTCGCCGGCCGGGTGACCGCACTGGACCCGGGCGCGCCGGGTGCGCCGTGGGTCGCCCGGGGGGCGCTGCCCGCCACGGTGGCGTCGGCCACCGCCCTGGCCTGCACCGATGCCCGCCACTGCTGGACCACCGTCCTCAGCCCGGTCGACGTGGGTCACGTGGCCGGTTCCGTCGCCGGCACCGCCGACGGCGGGGCCTCCTGGGCCCTGCAGGCCGTCCCGTCCGGGACCGGCGCGCTCGAGGGGATCGACTGCACGCGGCCGGCCGTGCCGGACACCTCGACGACGTCGGCTGCGGCGGCACACGTCGACTGCACCGCGGTCGGGACCACGGCCACCGGCACCGGCGCCACCCGCAGCGGGCAGGGGCTGGTGCTGACCACCGTCGACGGCGGGGCCACGTGGACCCAGGCACCCGTGACCGCGACCAGCGCCGCCCTGTTCGCGGTGTCGTGCGGGGCCGGCCCGTGCGTCGCGGTCGGCACGACGGTGGCCAGCGCCCCGCAGGCCGGTGTCGTCGTCCTGGGCGGGTCGCCCGGGGCGTCGCCGTCGAGGTGGCGTCGCGCCGCGGAGGTCGGTGTCCCGCTGCCGCTGACCGGCGTGTCCTGCCGGTCGCTGTCGTCCTGTGTGATGGTCGGCGAGTCGGTGAGCGCCCACCTCGGCGCAGGCTGACCCGCGCCGGCCCCGGGCTCCCATCCCCGGGCACCGCCAGGCGCGCCGGTAGCCTCCGGTCGATGGGAGCACGCCCCGCCGCCGTCCCCCGGACGGGCCGTCCGGCCGACACCGGTCCCGACACCGCGTTCGGCCCGGCCGTGCGTCGACGTGCCACGACGACATCGGCCTTCGGCGTCGGTCGGCGCGAGGGCCACGACGCCTCCGGCTTCTACGCCCGGTTCACCCCACCCCGGATCTCCGACGACGCCGTCGTCCGACGGCCCGCCGTCCTCGACACCCTGTGGGTCGGGGATGCCCGGGACATGGACGCGCACGGCGACGTCGCCGACGACTCGGTCGCCCTGGTCGTCACGTCGCCGCCCTACTTCGCCGGCAAGGAGTACGAGCAGGCCATGGGCGTGGGCCACGTCCCGGTCGACTTCGCCGCCTACCTAGACATGCTCCACGACGTGTTCGAACAATGCTTCGCCAAGCTCGAACCGGGCGGTCGGATCGCCGTCAACGTGGCGAACCTCGGCCGGAAGCCGTACCGCTCGCTCGCCCGGGACGTCATCGGCATCCTCGAGGGACTCGGCTATCTCCTGCGGGGCGAGATCGTCTGGCAGAAGAGCCACGCCGCCGGTGGTTCGTGTGCGTGGGGTACCTACCAGCGCCCCGGCAACCCGGTGCTCCGCGACGTGTCCGAGCGGATCGTCGTGGCCTCGAAGGGCCGCTTCGACCGGGCGGTGCCCGCCGAGGACCGCGCCCGGGCCGGCATGCCCAACGAGGGCACCATCACCATGGACGAGTTCGTCGACGCCACCACGGACGTCTGGGACCTGCCGCCGGAGTCCGCCACCCGGGTGGGCCACCCGGCCCCGTTCCCGGTGGAGCTGCCCCGTCGGCTCATCGAGCTGTACACCTACCGGGGCGATCTGGTGCTGGACCCGTTCATGGGGTCGGGGTCGACGGCGCTCGCCGCGCTGCGCACCGAGCGGCACTACGTGGGCTTCGACACCGACCCCGCGTACGTGGCCCTCGCCGAGCGGCGCATCGCCGTCGAGCGGGCGGCACCCGACGTCGGGCGTCGGGTCACCGTGACCCCCGGTCGCTCCGCGCGCGTCCCCACCGGAGACGACCCGGTCGCCCTCGGCCTCAAGGCACGGGACGTCGCCGAGCGCGCACTGGCCGGTGCCGGGTTCACCGACATCGAGCACGGGGTCGGGCTGGGTGACCTCGGCGTGACCGTCGACTACCGGGCACGGGACGGCGGAGGTGGCACGTGGCTGTTCCTCCTGTCGGGGGCCTACTCGGCGACGCGGCCGGGGCTCCGGCGACCCGACGTCCTGTGGCGGGCCCTGGGCATCGCCGCCGTGCTGCACTCGGCCCGGACCGCCGACCCGGATCGCGACGACCTCGGGCCCCTCGTCCTCCTGTCGACCGACGTGCCGCCGGCCCGAAGCGGCCCGGGACGGGCCCTGGGTGCGGTCACCTCGGCCGCCGGCCCGGTGCGCGACGTGTGCGAGCTCCTCGACCCCGACGCACGGGCGCGGCTCGCTGCACATGCGTCGGGGGCCGGACCCTGACCGCGGTGGACGACACCGCACCGGACGGCCCGCCCGGAGCCACCGGGTGGGACGGCGAGGCCTACCAGCGCCGCTTCGACGAGCTCGCCGCGTCCGGGGTCGACGTCCACGGCGAGGCCGACTTCGTCGCGCGC
>Ga0307373_10011128_pt1 | contig 13093 bp, 9 predicted proteins | sample OX2MG_FD_202534 | JGI IMG/M metagenome (GOLD analysis project Ga0307373, IMG submission 202534) | Soil microbial communities from Risofladan, Vaasa, Finland - OX-2 | ecosystem: Environmental > Terrestrial > Soil > Coastal area > Acid sulfate soil | place: Finland: Risofladan, Vaasa | collected... | reverse complement strand
TTCTGCTGATAATCTTTTTTCTTTTTGACATGTTGCCATAGCCTGGGTAATAATAGTTCCAGGGCTATACCTGAGGGCTTGGTGAAAGTTGTCCATCGCACTGTCGAATTCCTCACGGAACAAATAGGACATGCCCATATTGTAAAAAGCATGGCCAAGGATTTTACTTTTTAATTTAGGGTTGTTTTTGTCGGCTTCAAGATTCTTTTCAGAGATATCAAAAGCCCCTGTCAAATCCTGGGCCTTGAGTGCATCAAAGGCTTGTTTAAGGTTTCCTGCTTTATCATTAAAATAGTAAAGCTTGGTGGCTTCAATCCAGGGAAGGAACATTCTGTCTAGCTGGGTCCGGACCAAGTTAAATGCTTGTTCCCGGACAATTCCTGCATCAGGGTAGCCGGGATAACCGGTTAGGGATTTGTTAACATTACCGGGAGAAAAATTAAAGGTCTGGGCAGCAAAAATTTGACCCGTGGTCAGGTCGACTACCCGGATGTTACCTGTTAAAAAAGCCTGGGTCCGGGAAAAATAGCCTATTTGCCGGGTATTCTTTTTAGTCCTTGCATCATATGTACTTTCCTTATCATTATATTGGTCCTCCGAAGTCCCGCAACGCTGCACATGGATGAAAACCAACGCCGAAGGGCCAATTACCTTTTCAATATTGGATATATTTTCTTGGTCGATACGGTCCCCCAGGAAAATTCCGTGATCGGACAACAAGGAATTAAAATCCGTTTGATCAAGGACTTGAATATGGCCATTAATCAAATCAGAAGTAATATCCCTGATTATCCTGCCGGAACATAGACCGGATGAAGGACCAAATGCCAGTTTGCTGATCAGTATGCCAAGTTCTGGTGGATGCGTCAGGGGAATATTTAACTGGGGGCTGGTCAATTCTTCAAAAAATTGTCCCCGGACTGCAGAAAAAGTGAAAACAAAAAAAATGCTTAATGTCAGGCCACGGATTTTCATCAATTGAATATTATTTAAACGCAATTTAAATATAACCGCTTTTGTCCTTTTAGCAGGTGGTCCCGGTCAATATTTCAGGAGTTATCATAGAAACTTTAACTAATCCTGGCTATAACCGACCTTAACCCATTTGTTAGGATATCTCCTTATTCCCAGCATTTGGCTGATCCGCCTAAATGATATAATCCTCCGAATGGCCTGATCGCCATTTACCACCCAGTCCAATAATATGATGGGATATTCTTGATTTTTTAAATTCCAGATCAGGTAATAACTAAAAGGCGTTTGAGATGAAGAAATGCGATCTCCGAATACCTTGAAAAAAGCTATTTTCCACAGGACCATCCGGGTTTGATAGCTCCATTTCCTAATCGGACACCCCATAATGGTCAAAGCAGGGGCAACTCGGGTGAAATATAAAACTACCCTGCATTACTCATGCAGGGTAGTTTTATAAAAATGAAATTATCATCAGATCGCCTTGGATAAGGAAAAATAACTTTACAGTTTAAATGCAAGACCGATATTCAGAATACTGATGCCATATCCTAACTCTGCCATGGCACCTACGTGATCCGAGAAGTAATACCGGGCCCCAACGAAGATATCAAAAGCTAAGGAACTTCCGGCGACGGTATAATTATATCCATTACCCGTATAATCCGAGGAGGTTGCGGACACAATATCATAACCCAGAATCAGCCCCCCATATATATCAAAATGTTCTTGGGTGTAGAAATGATATGCTGCCCTTAAGCCAATTATTTTATAGCTATAATGATAAGAAAAACTATAACCATAGTAGTTATAGTTATAGGCGGAAGAAGAGAAGGCGATAATGGCACCCAGGCCGAAATTATGGATGTTCATTCCATGCTCGTAAGACAGGGAAATTGGGGGGACGGAAGTGGAATAACCCCCTCCAGCGTATAGGTCTCCTCCAACAACACCAACCCCGAGATTGAAAATATTGTCTCCAGATTTAAAGGATTGGGCCTTTGTTGGCAGATAAGCAAAAAGAAGGAAAGCCCCGATTAGGAAAAAAGTAGCTGTTTTTTTCATAACTTTTTTTTAGGTGTTAAATGAAGAATGGATACATTTTTTTAATAAATAATAATAAATAATTTATTAATTAGTACATGGATATTTTGTAATTGAAATTAATATAATTTTTATAAATACACATTTTTCTATTCAAAATAAATATGACAATAAAAAGAATTTTCCAGTATTCATTATCAAGTTGTTGCTTCGGGTTTAAAGATAATAAAATAAATTATATTATATGATAATTTATTAATTTATCCGGTGCCTTTGCATTCGGTTGATTGCTTCCACTTTGGAATTCACCCGCAGTTTATGGTAGATATTGGTGATATGCGTGCGCACGGTACTGATATGAATATATAATTTGTCGGCGATCTTCTGATAACTCAATCCCTCCGCCAGCGCCTGTAATATCTCCCTTTCCCGCGCTGTAAGACCTGCCCCTTCAGCCGGAGCGGGATTAAGCCTGCTGCGGAAAACTTTGAGCGCCCGGTCAGCAATCACCGGGGTCATCGGTGCTCCTCCCAGGTATAGCTCCACCAGGGACCGGATGATCTCTGTGGGGGGAGTTTTTTTAAGCAGGTATCCGGAAGCTCCTGCGCAGATGGATTCAAATATCTTATCCTCATCCTCGAAAACCGTGAACATCATGATCCGGATTTCTGGAAAATAATTGGTGATGATCTTAACCCCGTCAATTCCTGATACATTTCCTCCAAGCCCGATATCCATTAAGACCAAATCGGGCTCAACCTCCTTGAAAATCGGCACAAGCTGGCTGTAATCCGGGAGCGACGCCACAACCCGGAGTTCGGCCGAATCATTAAGCAACTTTCCCATCTCGGTCCTGAGAAGGATGTTGTCTTCAACCAGCGCAACCTTTATTTTAGTTTTCATGGAAATCATTCCCCTTCAGGTATCCCTAAAAGTAACCTGTTCCGGCGGTTTTTTAATCGGATGAACATCTGAATTATGCATCATGAGCATCTAGCGGGATCATTAATCTGATATGGGTGCCTTTACCGGGGTTGCTCAAAATATCGAGATGTCCCAGGCTTTCGGCTGCCCTTGACTGCATATTATGCAATCCGTTACCCCGGCGGGGGCTATTAAGATCAAAACCTGAACCGTTATCAATAACCGTCATTTCCACCCAGTCATTGGTTTTTCGGATGGATACCTTCAATTCATTGCAATGTGAATATTTTACGGCATTATTGACAGCTTCTTTGAATATCAGGAAAAAATTTTTCTTTTTATCCATCATCATCAGACCTTCCTCTAAATTGCTTGCGGACTCAAACTCAAGACGGATATTACAGGAGGAGGTAATAGTAGTGGCAAAAAACTGCATCTTGCTGATGATTTTCCCCATATCATCATTGCGGGGATTGATTGTCCAGACAATATCATTCATCTCGTCAATCATTTGATTGGCGCTGATGCTGATCTTACGGAGAATTTCCCTGGCTTCGTCAGGGAGCAGGGATCTATCCTTCATGATTGCCATATTGCTGTAAAGGAGGATCGTACTCAGTGTAGAACCGATATCATCATGCAGGTCCTGCCCGATTTTGTCACGAATTCCATGCATCCTGGCCTGCAGCAACTCATGGGACCTGAGCTCTTTGATCAGCCTGCGTTGAGCCCTGACTTTTTCCTTTTCACTTAACATATTCTTATAGCTCAGGCCAGATGTAAAGCAAATAATTTCCAGGATTACCCCGGCCTGGGGCAAAAGGAGCGGATCTGAAAAATGAATTGGGGATTTCAATTCATACACCAGGTAAGAAATAACTAATCCTGCAATATTTCCCAGACCGACAAACAGGCTTCCGGTAACAATGTAATTAGTCAGTATACTATGCTGCCTGAACAGATAAACAATCATAACCGTTGAAGCTAAAAAAACCAAAGTGATCAATCCCAGGAAAAATGTATACTGTAGCCGGGTATCTAAAGTGAAAAGAATAAAGGTGAGATCAAATACCAAGTAGACAAGCAGAAAATATTCAATTCGTTTCATCCAGCGGTTTAATCCGGGAAATCCCTGGTCCAGTTCCAGGAAAGTCCTCACAAAGCGGAAGTATAGGAAATAAGCAAGTATTTGAAGGGTTTTGTTGAGGTAAACCACCAATTGGGGATACCGGGTGAAAATGAAATAAATACCTATACCGGATTCCTCCCTGCTCAGGAAATACAGGGAGATCATCATGAGGTAACAGAAGTAATAGAAATATTCTTTCCGCCTGACTATTAGCCATTGCAAAAACATATAGCATATCTGGCAAAGTACAAATCCCTGAAATAGAATCTGAATCAGGATATCTGTTCTGGATTGATTATAGTCCGCTCCAAAATCCGCATACAAGTGTTGTTTGTCTGTTATGGTTATACCTGGAAAAGCAAGCCTTTCTGTCCTTTGTTTGATCCTGAGATAAACCGTAGCCATAGTTTGGGAAGGGAGACTGAAAGGGATGATTCCGGAAATCTGCTCGATATAGGGCAATCGGTCATTCACGGACCTCATGTTACCTCCCCTATATGTCAAAGTCTGTTTTGCGGCTATGACCAGGTACAGGTTCACATAATTTTCATTGCCGCAGTACAGATAGGTTTGCAATTCATGTCCAGTAGTATTCTTCAAATTGAATTTTAGCCAAAAATTGAATTTTTGGGGATGGGTGTTCATCTGTTCTGCGAACTTCCGAAATGGAATATTGAACTCCCCTGAAGGGATACCGATACTCTGAATATCAGTAGGTTGCAAAAAATATTGGGGATGTTCACTGGACGTCAATTCATTACCATAGCCATTTATGCTGATCAGGTTTGCGCTGTCCCGTACGGGAATTGCCCAGGTTCCATGGCTAATGCATATTCCCAGGATGAACATCATATTCCTGATCCTGTGGAAATAACACATGGTTCGGGGTTTAGGGAACCCGCTTAAATCTACCGGTAATTAGTCAGATAAAGAAATGTCCCTGGAAAGGGTAGTGCCCCGGCCTGATTATTCCCTTTAATGCTATCAGGGACTTTTAATGTGTAGCTGTCGCAGCAATACGGCTTATTCGGAAAACGCTGCAAGGTTTTTTAGCGTGGATGTCATTGCTTTAAAGTGATCCCTCGGCTGAATTTCGAAAGGCAAGTTTGCGCAAAGGATGGTAATCTCGGTGCCACCCGAAACTGGAGCCAATGTCGATGTGACCGTCATTGCGCCTCCGAAAGCTGGATCATTGGACTCAAATGCTACTAATTCGACAATCCGCTTGTAAGGGACAAGTTCCAGAAATCGGCCTTAAATTACATCGGCATGCAATGATGTTTTGCCACGCACTGGGTGATTAGTATCAATATACCGAATGACATTTGAAAAGTTCCGTCCTGCCGGGGGCAAAAGCTTGGATTTGGCATTTCATGCCTTCCGGCGGTCGCCACAAGGCAAAAGCTGCCGGATCCAGGAATGCCTGATAGATGGTTTGAAGAGAAACCTGGATTACCCTCGACGCAGCGTCAGTTCTTTTTCTGCCGTTGGTCTTTGTCATTATTTTTCACAACTTAATTCAGTTTATATACATTTTCGCATCAATAAAAAGAATTCGGATCAATGCTTTTGAGAGGATTTTATCCTGGGACAATCCCTACAATCACAGGAAGAATAAATCCTGGATGAATTTTCCCCCGGTGCAAATACCCTCCATTTCCAGCACCTTCTTTTATCCGGAAATCTAATGTTCGGATAAAGAACATTCCAGATCCAAGCCATTTTATTGGGCTAAATAATGCATGTATCCCACGTATCATCAAGGGGAAACTCCGGGATCATGAATGTATAATAATGCGCTTAAATCCTAATCCATAATCAGGAAGCAGTGTAATTCTTGCGTTTTTTAGTCAGGACGTAGACCAGGGAGCTGGATAAATTATTATCGGCAGTAGCTGAAAGTCCAGATTTCAAGCCCGTCCAGAAGGCCCTGAGTATCCCTAATGAGCGGTTCAAATATTTCTCACTTAACAGACTCACATAAAAGGCATCATACACCATGGGATGCAATAAACGGATGCTGAAACCATGTAATTCGGCTAGATATTGCATGGAAGCAGGGGAAAAATGATATAAGTGCCTGGGTACATCATAAGCTGCCCAGTTCTCCCTATAAATTTTTGAATCTGCGGAAGTATAATTTGGAACTGCAATAAATAGAGTGCCTTTTTTATTCAGTAAGCGATTTATTTGATGAAAGGTTCCATGAAGATCGTACAGATGTTCCAGCACATGCCACAAAGTAATTACATCAAAATTCTGAGGTTGCAATTTTTCCAGGGCATCTTCAGGCAGGATATCCAGCCTGTATAACAACCTGGCTTTTTCCCTCGCCCCCGCATTGGTTTCTACCCCGGTAACCTGCCATCCCTGTTTTCTCATCATATTCAGGAAAGCCCCAGTCCCGCATCCAATATCGAGAATATTTCCCTGAATTTTCGCTGAATCCTGCTGGACCCAATGAAATTTGGTCCGCAGCGATACCCTCCGCACGATATGGTAAATCCGATTAATCAAACCCTGATGGGTATCGGTGTGTGAAATATATTGTTCCGAACAGTAATATCTGTCAATCTCCTGAATGGAAGGGATATCCTGAGTGAAACGAAGTGTACATTGGTGGCAGTCCCAGAGTTCAAAATGCTCCTGGGAAACCAGATGATCTATAGCTATCCCTAATTTGACGATTTGGTTTTCAGATCCGCAAAGCGGACAACTGGTCCGGTGTATGGCTGTTGACAATTTACCTGGATTTTTTCCAAATGCAAATATAACGGAGTAAATTCAGGGACAGATTTGTAAACCAGGTTAAGGGAGGATATAAGCTGAAGGTCCGTAGTTTTTCCGTACAGATTCCAGGTTTTTCAGGGTATCTCCGGCTTTTGACCAAAAAGGTACAGCCAGCCGGAAAGGGCCGTTACGGTCTCCCAAAATGACTACCGGATGCCCCCAATGCCTGATTCTGTGATAAATTTTTTGAGCCCTCGCCTGATTGGAATAGGAGGCAAATACGATATAATACCGAATGGAATCAGTTATTCCAGGTTGGCCTGGTTGATTTACCGGCTGCAGGGCTAACTTTTTAATTGCAGAATGGAGGACGGGTGTCCGAATGGATCCGGTTGGCGGGGATATTTTTTTGACCTTATTAAGTGCTTTGTTTTGGGTGCAATCCCGGAGAAACAATACCATACCGATTAACATCAGGAAAATCGCCATGGCCAGCATCCACAAATGATGGATGGAAAAACGGGAATTCCCCGGGTTTGAAGGGAGTATTCCTAAATGATCAACAACGGCTTCTACCATAGTCGGGGGGATATCAACCAGCTGTTTTTCAGGATCTTTTAATGGGATAGCTTGCAAAGGCTCCCTCAATTGAAACTGGCGATCCAGTGGAGTAAAGCTGGTCTTTCCCTGTAAATCCCTTTGTAGGGAACCGAGAAAAGGAACTGGTACTGCAATGCCTTCGGTAAGTTGAAATTTAATGTGTAACATGCATTTTGCAAATGTTTCATTGGCCTGGGGTTCAGGAATGTTTTCCCGTTGGGCAATATACCGGATCATGCGGAGCGGGACACCCTCTGTAAGTTCTTCGAAAATAATTTCTTCTGTAGGGGGGAAAATAAGGTGGTTTACGGAATCTATTACAGCTGCAGAGTATTGGAGCCTGAAACGGCCAACGCCTGGCCATTCACAGGATCCTTGCTGGTATAGCAGGTCAGCTGTATAACGGATTATGTCCACTTTCTGTTGGCTAAAATTTGATAAGAAGTCCACCGATCAGGTTTCTCCCGAGAGCAGGGTAATCATGCCATCTCTGGTATTTGGAGTTAAAGATATTATTTGCATTGAACCAAAGGCCAAAATTTTTACCTATCTGGTAGGATACTCCGGCATTCATATCCACAGCACCAGGGGTTTTTCCGCTTTTCCCATTCTGCATGAAATAACTGCCGCTCATGGCAAAGGCCTCCGCATTAATCCGAAAATGCTTAAATAGTTCATAATCCAAATATAGTTCCGCCTGGAAAGGAACGAGCCCCCAGGGTTCACGCTGTGTTTGCTGACTTAGATAATCATACCAGTCCATACTGAACCTTGCCTGAAAGGTTTCTTCGGACATATACCCGATTTCTCCATGAAGCTGGTATGCGGTCAACTGACTTTCATATCTGGGAACAAAAGTCTTCCCATCCAGGGAATCATTGACTAAAAGCGGGAGACCGCTATAGGTGATATAGGAGAATTTGGTATTGTAATTAAAATGTTTGGACACAGTACCCTTTATCCCGGTATATTTTTCTTCAATACGCGTATTTTCCGGATTACTGTAGCCGTCGATATATGGATTTTCATTCGCCAGGTTTTGGAAACTGTTTTTATGGATATAGGAAATCCAGCCGCTGCTCAGGATTATCCGGTTTTTGATGAGGTTAGTTTCGTTCACAATATCCGGTAGCAGGTAGAACTTATTGATCGACCATGTTGGGTTCAATCCTGCATGCAGGGTAAATCCCGGTTTCACAATATTAAGAGCCGGGTGAATGGCTGTCAAATTATTGGAAAAAGATTGGGTAGGATCGCTATAATTGGAATAATCAGCGATGAAAATGGCACTCAACGAAAAACCGTCCGCAATTTCCTTTTCTATGGGGGCCTTCAGGTAAAAAGTCGATTCATTATGCTGCCGCGTATCGAAAAAATGGGTCAGGGTCAGCTGGGGACTGAAATTTAAACCGGCGGCATTTGCAGAATCATTGTTAAGTCCCACAGTGACAGAGAAATTATTATATACCTGCTGGACATCGGCAGATGACAATTTCAGGGAATCGTGATTATACCCGTAATAATTGACAGCCTGGCGGTCATATTGAAGGCCGCCATCAAATTCAATGCCTTTGTTAAAATACTGGCCATGGAGGGTGAGATTATCCGAACTGAAATCCTGGTATTCGATTTTCCCCTGGGAGGACAAGTGACTGAAATAAACCCCATAATTATACTGGTTGGTACGGCCGCTGCCCAAGCCTAGCTGGAGCAAGGGCGTGGAAAAGGTACCGAACCCGGCTTTGATAAAATTGTCCTGCAGAGCTTTCAGCGTATCTCCGCCCATGGCCAGTGGTCGAAGGGGGAGGGGTTGGTAAGTGAAGTACAGATTAAGTGGTGGGATATGGTAGGTCAGGGGGAGATTGGATGTATCCAAAGCTGGTAGATTTGCAGTCAGGTTTAATTTCGCTGCTTGACGCAAACTGGGTTGGTAGGAACTATATATATCTATAGTCTGCTGCTTAAGGGAGTCCTGGCCGGATGCCTGCCTGACACTGGAATAAATGACCAGGGCCAGGCAGGATATTATCCACCGGTTTATATATGATCGGATATGGAACATCTGTTTTGGGTTCATGTTAATTATCTATCTATCTATTGACTGGTGGTATCCACAGTTGTACTATCGGATATTTTCGAACTGGCGGATTCAGCCATTTTTACCTGTGCCAGTTTTTGCCGGGCAATGTCTACTAATTCAGGAATCCGGCAATGATCAATGATGCTCTGAAGCGTCGCATTCGCATTGAAATAATCTTTTTCACTGGCATAGATATCTCCCAGGAGTAAATAGGACTTTGCAACCCAGTAATCATAGGAGGGAGTATTTTTAATTACCTCAAATGCAGCAGGCTCAGCACTCTTCAGGTTATTTTCCTGGTATTCACAGGCGGCTATGTCATACCGGGCTTCTGCACCCATTTCCGATTTGGTCAGTTCAGCAACGATCTGGTCATTCAGGATGGATGAATCACAGTTACCCAGGGCCCTGTAAGCCTTTGCCAGGTAGAAATAAGACATGATCTGATCATCCGTACTGGTATTGCCGGAAGCCAGGAGGGCTGGACCATCTGACTTTAAATCCACCCAATCCTGGAGTTGAAAATCACAAAGCACCAGGCCACGCAGTGCTGCCAGGGCATCCTCTTTTGTTGATGCTTCCCCTTTAAGTTGCTGATAATAGGTTTTAGCCTTCGGATAGTCCTTGGTCTGGTAAAAACAGATTGCTGCAGCTTGGGCAGCGGATCTTTCCGAAAAACGGCTCTCCCCCTGAGAAAGCACATATTCATAGGCAGGCAGCGCTCCTGCATAATCTTTACTGTTAAACAGGCATTCTGCTTTATAAAAATTCGCATCAAGTAGGAACTGCCCGGAAGGGAAACGGCTCAGGTAACTGTTGAATGCTATTAAGGCCCCGGTATAGTCCCCATTGCCGAATTTGGTCTCAGCTGATGCAAAATTCACAGAATCTGCTTCGGAGGGATTGACAGTGCGTCCAGTGGATTTCAGGAAATTCAGGTAAGCATCCGGCTCTCCGGCAGATATGTCCATGTTTTTAATACTTTGAAGTGCTTCTCCAGCTTCAGGGCTATTGGGATATTGCTGAACGACATGTTTGTAATCGTCAATAGCTGTAGTATTGTCATTGAGGTTGAAATAGGCGAGACCCAGTCTGAGCAGGGCCTTGGGCGCATCAGGACTGCCTGGTTGCCTGTTCAATGTATTTTTCAGAAATGGGATGGCCTGCTGGTACTGACCATTGTTCATATAAGTGGACCCGATTTCAAAGTCTGCATCCTTAGACAGGGATGAAGAAGGATACTCCCGGGAGAGTTGCTGAAGCAAGGACACTTTAGCTGAATAGTTTCCGTTTATTCCTGATATGATGCTTTTCTGGTAAAGGGCATAATCGGCTCCCTCGCGATTTCCGGAAATGATCTGGTTATAGAGCCCAAGGGCATCTCCGTAGTCTTTCAACATATAATAACAGTCTGCGGTCCGAAGAATGGCATCTGTGGCAATCTGCTTGCCATCTGGTCCCTGAGGCTTTACGGCTGTTTTGAAAGCATTAAGTGCCAGGGTGTAATCTCCATTTTTGAGTAAGCAATATCCCAGATTGTATTCAGCAGTCTGAGGATTGGCCTGCCCGCTGGTGGCACTTTGATTATTTCCGCCCAAAGACAGATATCTGTTGATATCGGAAATAGCCTTATCGGTGTTTCCAAGGCGGTAACTGATCTCCCCTTTCCAGAACCAGGCCAATTGTTCAATCTCGGGATCAACAGGATGAATCAGGGATTCATTTAACAATTCATCCGCTTCTGTCAGCCGCTGGTCATTGATCAGCTGCATTGCCCTTCCATAGGAGACCCTTTGAAAAGCTCTCACCATTTCAGGTGTTTTATCGGGGATGGATTGTAGGACAGCAAGTGCACTCTTATAGTCATTGGTATTCATAAAAAGTCGGGTCAACAACTCTTTGGCTTCCGTGCTATAAACCGAACCTGGATATTTAATGTTGAACAATTCCAATTCCCGGATGGCGACATCCTGATACCCCAGTTCATCAGACAGTTTACCGTAGTTGAATATGGATATTTGCTGTTGAACCGGGCTGTAATCATAGCGTGCACAGATAGCAAAGGCATTTCGGGCATTATTTTTCTGCCCTATTTTCATAAAACAGACTGCCAGCAAATACATCGAATTCTGCCCCAGGGAGTCTGTTTCCAAACTCAGTTGCCGAAAACCGGTGATAGCCTTTTCAAAATGGTCAGTCTGGTAATAGCAATACGAGAGTTCATAAACGTCTTCCTTACTCACTTTACTGGCTCCATTATAATACGCTTCCAGGTAGGGAAAAGCATTCAAATAATCCCTTTTTTCAAAATAAGCCTGACCTACCAGATGTTTCAGATCAAGGTCATAATATAGATTGCCTTCCCTGATATAGGGAATGGCATAACTGATCAGGAGATCTGGCTTATGCTCATAATAGTATATTTCAGCAATATAATAGGGAACGATGATGTTATATTGAGGTACTGATACAATCCTTTGAAAACTGGCCAGTGCTTTTTCATATTCATTATGGTAAAATGCAATAAACCCATAATAATAATTGGCAGGTATGTAATATTTTCCATGCAAATCCCGGATATCTGCAAATAAAGGTTCAGCCTGGTCGAATGCTTTCACGTTGAAATAGCAATAGGCAAGCTCAAACCGGGCATCTGCAATCTGGTCATTGGATAAATTATCAATTCCGGCTTTTTCATAATAAGGAATGGCCTCCCTGAATTCATTTTTCTGGTAATAATGTCGGGCCAGGTAATAGCTGGCCAGTTCTGTCCGGGGGGTATTCCTGACATGGGAAATATAATATTTGGTCTCCCTTTCCCCACCCGGTTCATTCAATTTCAAGGCGCATAGATCATAATAATAGGTTGCATCCTGAAGTACCAGCTGGCGGTTGGTTTGTTGAAAATATCCGATATTGTCCATGGTTTTCTTAAAAAGGATCATGGCCACGGCATATTTACCTTCCTCGAAATATTCCTGGCCATCCCTGAAATCCTTATCCTGGCTGGCATATATCATGGTCTGTTGGCCGGGGGAAATTAGGGAAATCAATTGGAGGGACAGACACAGTGAAAAGGGTAATAGTATGGGAAATAACCTCAGTGGTTTAAAGGGTAATAGCATGGGTTCGGTTGGTTTATCAACAGTTTATTGCCTAGAATTTAACGGAATCATGGGTAAAATATTTTCCAACCAGAGATCTGGTTTTAATGGTAGAAGATTCCCACGACCTTCCTGACAAAGTTATGGGATTAGTCATCCTCCGGTAATCTATAATTCAGTGTTGTGGATAACTCGTGATCAAAATCAGCGTGGAAGTAGTTATCCACAGGTGCAACAAAGGGACCAGGGGTTATTTACTTCAGGATCCAGGTCTGAAAAGTCTGTCAGGCATGGAACGAAGTATAATTTTTAGCCAGGTTAGAGACCTGTTAACAGAACGTTGTATTTTTGAATAAAAGTTAAATTGCCCTATATTTTAAGGCTACGGTTTTTAACTCAAGAGTGAAGTTCCGGCCAAATGGCCCTTTTTATTGCCCTTTTTGAATGGAAACCCGGTTCCAGGTTAAAAACCCGGCCGAATGCCTTAAAAGTGCCTAAAAAGGAAGTGGT
>Ga0307373_10011125_pt1 | contig 13097 bp, 11 predicted proteins | sample OX2MG_FD_202534 | JGI IMG/M metagenome (GOLD analysis project Ga0307373, IMG submission 202534) | Soil microbial communities from Risofladan, Vaasa, Finland - OX-2 | ecosystem: Environmental > Terrestrial > Soil > Coastal area > Acid sulfate soil | place: Finland: Risofladan, Vaasa | collected... | reverse complement strand
GGAAGCGCTAGGGAAGTGGATCTTGTCCAAGGAGCATAAGGAGCGTATTCACCTGTTTTCTGGCAGCCGACTTTGCCCAATAACCCCCGATGCCCCTTCTCGCGATATCCATCTCCCCTCCCCAAATAGGACACACCCAGGCGTCCAGCATGACCGTACTCCCCTCCCTCCTTATGCTCAGCTCAGGATGGGCATTCCAACTCCAGTAGCTCCCTCGCCGCAGCAGCAAGGAGTGCCCATCCAAGTCCCTCATCGTGTAGCGGTTGCTTGCCGCCCAGGATGCGACTTTCTGGAGGAAATCATCCTCCCCGTACGTGAAGGTACGCCGCGTTCTCATAGGCTGGTCACCTCTAGCGCGTCCGCTCCCGCTCGGCTAGGCTCTCCTCATGGTGATCGTGCGTCTCTCGGCTCGCCCAGTGCCTGATGAGATCGTACTGGTCGGTGCGCTCGTCCACGCGCACCATCCTCCGTACCCACTGCCCCATCGCCTGGGCCGTGCTCGGTTTGCCCTGCACGGTGGCGATACAGGGCAGCCGCCTGCTCCTGCTCGTCGCGCGATCGGCACGCGGGCGGCTTCTTGTGCTCAGTGCCATGCGACAACACCGATGATACTCCAACGAGCGGCGTGAGCCAAGGCCCACTCGGTACGGCGGCCGGTTCCCGGTGAGTGGTATGCGCCCATCGCGTGAATCATTGCTGGCCCGAGGGTCGATCACTGCACGACCACCCATGGGGCTCACTTTGCTGCACGGCTGTTCACTCAGCAGACAAGCCGTAGGGGAATCAATTGGCTTTGCCGATCTCCTGTGATCGTCCCGCGTGGCTGGTGGACGGCTCTGGCGCCTTTGGTAAGGCATTTTGAGCCGATGAAAGGGCAGTCCACGCGAAGTTGGATCAGTTCTGGAAGAACAAATTCGAGCATGGTACTTTGACAGTTGGAGCAATCGAACGCGCTACAGCCACCCTGCCTTACCGAGGCGAATGTCACGCAAACGTGACATAATCTTGCCTACAGGCCGCATGTGGCTATGCAAGAAGTGCGCCGTGAATGCCTGGAACTGGTCGAGCTGGCAGCGCCGGGTGGAGTTCGTGGCTGTGCTACGGGCCTGGAATCGGGTCAAGCTGCGTGGGCGGAAGAGGGCGATGCCAGGGCCTTAGAGCGGGGGATAGTAGCGATGTGTATTGTGGACGCGAGCGAGCAGGTCGTTCCCGTGTGGCTAGCCGAGGCGATAGTACGACCTGACTGACGGAAGCGCTGTGGTCTCGGCCCTGATCGGGTGTGAGCTGATTGCCGATGCCTTCAAGCACAGGGTTGATATGGCGACGGCTATGCACTCCGAAGAATTCGATCATGGTTGATCATTGGATCTGCCGAACGGGTAGGACCGTCTCACCGTTTATTGGTCTGATTCGCGCAGTTCCAATCGAGTTCTTCTTGGTACGTTGATGTAAATAGTTATGATCGCGCACGCACGTCACGGGACGTTCGCCGGGTTTTGGAGCATTCGCAGAAGCGGGCTATACTGATGGTCCACAGTCGTCCCTCAGTCTCACGAAAATCTCACCAACCCTTGAAAAACGACGTGATTTGTGACGGTACCTAGAGAGTCGGAGCGGCACAAACTGGCTGTGCTTTCTCTGGTAGCGACGACACGTGGGGACACGAGGTGATTGGTGCCGTTTCGTTGTAGTAGTACTTCCAAGCAGAATGTCGCCGGTTCGAACCCGGTCTCCCGCTCTCTTGAAACCCTGGTCATTTGACCAGGGTTTTCGCTTATGTGCTTGCCACTTCCTTGCCAGAGCAATCGGATGGCCCGTAATTGCCGCTCTCGCGGGATGTATTGATGGTGTCCTGATCCACACTGGTCAGGCTATTGGCATCGCGGCTGCACTGATTGCGGCTACCGCGCAGTATCAGGGAATGGGCGCACTATCAACGTTTACCGCCGCTTGGCTATGCTGTTCTGCTTGAGGACTGGCGCATTTGAGGCTATAGAGTGCGCGCTAGGTTGCGGCCGGCTCCTCGGCGCGCTCCGTGCCGCGTGGGAGTTCAGCCACGGGAATATGGCAGAGCACCGCGTGGCCTGGGCCTACTAGTTGTAGGGGCGGAAAGACCTGGTCGCATATCGGGCCGATTCTCCTGTGACATCGTCCCTTGAACGGGCAACCCTGGCCGTCCATAGCCTCGGTCATGGTTTCACTGCGCAGGGCAAGGTGAGCCGTTGGGGCATCGGGATCGGGCAGGGGCACGGACGAGAGGAGTAATTCGGTATACGGGTGATTGGGGCCGCTGTAGACCTGGTCGGTGGTTCCGGTTTCCACGATATGGCCCTTGTACAGCACCACTACCCGGTCGGCGAGATACTGCACGACCTGCAAGTCGTGGGAAATAAAGAGATACGCGGTTCCCCACCGAGATTGCAACTCTTGCAAAAGGTTCAGCACGGTGGCTTGGACCGACACGTCCAGACCAGATACCGGTTCATCGCAAATCACGAGCTTCGTCCGCGTCGCGAAGGCGCGGGCAATGGCGACCCGTTGCTTTTCACCCCCGCTCAGTTGGCTTGGGAAGCGCTCCATGTACCGCTCGTCCAGGTTAACGGCGCGCAAGAGGTCCCGCGCGGCCGCCTCCGCCTCCCGCTTCCCCAATCGGCCGAGTAGGCGAATGGGCCGCACGAGGATAGTGCGAATGGTGTGGCGGGGATTGAGCGACATATCAGGATTCTGGAAGACCATTTGTAGCTCTCGGAGGGTATCCTTCCCACGTTGGCCCAGCCTGAGCGGCAGATCGCGGCTGCCGAAGGTCATTCTGCCCTGATCGGCGGCGGTCAGCCCGAGGATGCAGCGGGCCAGGGTGGTCTTGCCGCTGCCGCTTTCTCCCACCAGTCCGATAGTCTCTCCCGGCGCCAGTTGCAGCGTGACGGCGCTCAACACGTGGGAGTTGCTCTGGCCCACTCGGCGGAAGAGGCCGCCGCCGGCTGAGGATTGCTGATAGGTCTTGGCGACGCCAAGCACTTCCAGAAGGGGTTGCGGCGCCTGCCCCGGAGCTTGATCGGATGATGGCTCACTCGCCCCGTCCGTGGCTTGGGATCTGGCCTCGTTCACCACCAAGGCGCGCCAGTGGAGGCAGCGAGTCCAGTGCCCACCATCCGCTTCCTCCAGTTCGGGCCGAATCACTGTACAGTCCGCTTCGGCATAACGACACCGGGGCTCGAAGACGCAGGCGGGCGGCAAGGAGGAAAGACTTGGTAGGCGGCCGGGAATGGGAATCAGCGGCCGGCGGAATTGGCCGCCCCCGCGTGCCGGTAGGCAGTCCAGGAGCCCACGGGTGTAGGGGTGTCTCGGACTATAGAATAGGTCGCGCAGACTGGAGTGCTCGACCATCTCCCCCGCGTAGAACACGGCGACGCGGTCGCAAATCTTGGTAATCACCGCCAGGTCGTGGGCAATGAAGATGAGCGTGGTATTGAACTCCTGCCTCAGTTCCTCAAGCAACTCCAGCACTGCCGCTTGCGTGGTGACGTCGAGCGCGGTGGTGGGTTCATCCAGGAGGATGAGATCTGGCTGCGTGGCGAGGGCCATGGCGATCACTACCCGCTGCTGCATGCCGCCGCTTGCCTGATGGGGATAGAGGCGAGCAACCCGAGAAGGGTCGTGAATGTGAACCCGATCCAGCATGCCCACGGCCCGCCGGTTCGCGTCATCCTCACCGACCCCGCGATGACTCGTAAACACTTCCGCGATCTGCTTTCCCAGGGGGATGGATGGATTGAGCGCTGCCTGAGGCTGCTGGTAGACCATGGCCAGGCGGTCACCACGAAGGGCGCGCATTTCCTTATCCGACGCCCGCAAGAGGTCGCGCCCGTGAAAGAGGATCGTGCCTTTGTCTACGTTGCCATTCGAGCCCAGGTAGCGCATGATTGCCCAGGCCAGCGTACTCTTGCCTGAGCCGCTCTCGCCGATGATCCCCAGCGCCTCCCCAGCTTGCAGAGTAAAGGAGATGTCCCTGAGCGCCGGGATGACGATCTTCCCCTGCCGGTAAGAGACACTGAGATTCCGTACGTCAAGCAGAGGCGCCTCGTTCATGAGGCGGCTACCTCTGGCGCGGAAGCCGGAATCGGTTGCTCTGGGGAGGGCGCGTCCCCGCCGCGTTGCTCCAGGGACAGCATGAGTTGCTTTACGCCGTCCGACACCAGGTTGACTCCGATGACCAGAGTGGAGATGGCAAGGGCTGGGAATATCACCATCCAGGGCGAGACGGATGCGTAATTCTGGGCTTCGCTCACCATCACGCCCCAATCGGGGGTGGGCGGCTGAACGCCGACCCCAAGAAAGCCCAGAGAAGCAATCAGGAAAATCGCGTACCCGAGGCGGATCGACCCCTCGACCGCCAGCACCCCTAACAGATTGGGGAGCAACTCACGGAGCATGATCGCGGGGCCCCGTTCGCCCCGCAATTTGGCGGCGGCGATGAACTCGCGATCGGCAAGGGGAAGCACGGCGCTCCGCACCACGCGGGCCACCAGCGGAGTGAAGACGATGACGGTCGAGGTGAAAAGCCCCAGATCTCCCGGCCCAAACATGGCCAGAATCAGGAGGGCAAGGAGGACGGCCGGGAGGGCCATGGCGGCGTCGGCGATCCGCATCAGGATCTCGTCTACCGCTCCGCCATAATAGCCGCTGACCAGGGCCACGATGGCGCCGCACATCAGGGAGGCCAGGGTTGAGATGCCGGCGAGCAGCAAGACAGATCGGCTCCCGAAAATAACTCGGCTCAATATGTCTCGGCCATGGTCGTCGGTGCCGAACGGGTGGGCCAGTGAGGGAGCAAGCTGGAGATCCTGCAGGCGGAAGCTGCCCTTGAGCGGATCGTACGGCGCGATGAGCGGGGCGAAAATGGCGATCAGCACCCAGGCAATGACTAAAAAGGCCCCGAGCGTCGCGAGCGGTTGCGCGCGAACCTGGTCCAGCCAGAACCGCGCGCGGCCATGCCGGGCGCGTTGACCGGCAGAGACCCTAACTGGTGGCCTGTCAGCGTTCACGTGCTTCATTCCAGGGTACCCCAGGGAAACCCCGCCAAAAGCGGCCTGAAGGCCACGCTAGCAGAGCAAATGAGGCTCCCCGGCCTGAAGGCCGGGGCTTCAAGGTGGCACAACCAGGCCAGAGTGGCGATCTGCCCCGTGTTATAGACCACAGCCGGGGAATTGGGCGTGATTTCAGGAAACATCTCAGGTAAACCGAACCCGTGGGTTGAGTACGACATAGAGGACATCCGCCAAAAGGTTCGAGAGAGAAAAGATCAGGGCGATCACCAGGGTAATGTCCTGCAACAGCGGCACGTCCCGCTGCTGGACGGCTTGTAGGAGAAGGCGGCCAAGGCCGGGATAGCCATAGAGACTTTCGGTCACCACGATGCCGCCGAGCAGCCAACCCACGTTGGAGGCAATGATCGTGATTGAGGGTAGGAGGGCGTTGCGCAGTGCGTGACGCATGACCACGACGCGGTAGCTCACCCCCTTCAGCACGGCGGTTCGCACGTAGTCGGTCTCCATCACATCAATGACGTTGGTGCGGGTCATCCGGCCAATGTAGGCAAGCAGCACCAGTGAGAGGGTAATCACCGGCATGATGAAAGATTGCACCAGGGGCCAGAAGCCAATGCTGGTGTCCAGCGTGTTGGTAGCGGGGAGCCAATGCAGCCAGGTCGCGAAGATCGCCACCAAGAAGGTGCCGGTGACGAACTCCGGCTGCGCCACCCCAGCGAGGGTGATCAGCGAGATTACCGTGTCGGGCCAGCGGTTCTTGTTGAGTCCGGCCAGGATACCAAGGGCGAGGGAAACTGGAACCGTGAAGAGGAACGCGGCGCCGGCCAGAATTGCCGAGTTTTCCAGCTTGTTGAGCACGAGCGGTCCCGCCGGCTCCTGAAAGACGAGCGAGTTGCCGAAATCGCCGCGCAACACGTTACCCAGCCAGGATAGGTAGCGAACGATCGCGGGCTGATCGAGGCCAAGCTGATGACGCAACGCCTTCAGGGCATCTGGAGTTGCCGACTGACCGAGAATGGCCTGCGCCGTATCAATCGGGAGAAGGCTGGTCACCAGGAAGACGATCACGGAGACCAGCAGGAGGACCAAGATAATCAGCAGGCTCCGCCTAAGAAGGAATCGGCCCATTCACCCCACTCACGCTCTTTGCCTGGTTCCAGCATCTTGAAGCCTTGGCCCTGACGGCCGAGGAGCCGGGTACCCCCTGGGTGTGTTGCCAGCCTGGCCGTGGCCTTCTTTCCTGAAACACAGATGGCACGGATACGAACGGATAACACAGATAGCCTTTCAAACCGTACCCGAGCTTCTTGACCTCTGGCCCTGCCATCACGAGCTTAGCTGGACTGCGCGTGGGGCGCTTTGCCTTAGCAAGCCGCCAAGGGCTCGTTCACTTAGGGAATGCATCTGTGTTATCTATTCACATCCGTGCCATCTGTGTTTCAGGCGTCATCCAGGCGGCAATCGGCCTGAAGGCCGGGGCTTCCTCGCTGCACAACCTCATCCGCCTACTACGACAGCCAGACGCTCTTATAATATTGGAACGTGTTGGACATGGGCTGATAGCCCTGGACTTTGTTGCTATAGGGGAAGATGAAGGTGGTAAATATTGGGATGATCGACGGCCCATCGTCGCTGATCAGTTGTTCGATTTGCTTGTACAGCGACTTCCGCTTCCCAGTATTGAGTTCGGAGGAGGACGCGGCGATCAGGGAGTCCAGTTGCTTATTGCTGTAGTGCGCCTCGTTGTACGGCTGGCCGGTGACGTAGAGTTGCTGCAGCAACTGGCTGACCACGGGGCGGGCGCCCCAGGACGTGATGCCAAGGGGGACGGTGAGCCAGTCGGTGCCAAAGTACGCGCCGCCTCCGTCGAGGACGATGTTGATCGTAATGTTCGCGTCGGCGGCCAATTGCTGGTACGCCACCGCGAAATCGGAGCCACCATAGGCCACCTGAGTCGTAAGAGTCATCGTGAGGCCCTTAGGATAGCCAGCCTGAGCCAGCAGCGACTTGGCCTTCGCGACATCGCGCTTCCGCGTGCCGATGTTCGTAAACCATTCACCGTAGGCGGGGGCGATCGGATGATCGTCGCCGATCGTACCGACCCCGCGGAGAACGGCCACATTGATCGCGTCCCGGTCGGTCACCAGCTTAAAGGCCATCCGCACCCGCGGATCATTAAACGGCTTCTTGTCGGAACGCATGCGGAGATTATTAAAGCCGGTGCCGCCAATTGCCGCTGCTGTAATCCCAGGCACGTTCATCACCGACTGAGCCTGGGTGGGCGTGATGTTGGTCATGGCATCCACCGTACCGGACTTAAGCGCCGCGATCTGGGTGGAAACATCGGGAAGGAAAACAAGTTTAATGGCGTCCAGGTAGGGAAAGCCGCCCTCGAAGTAGTTGGGATTGCGTACCAGCAGCGCGTGATCCGCCGGCACGTACTCCTTAAGCATGAAGGGACCGGTTCCCGATGGCTTGGTCGTGAAGCTGCCGGAGAAGTTATTCTCCAGGACGCACATATGATAGTCGGCGAAGTTGACTGGGAAGTCGGGATTGGGCGCCTTCAGCGTGAACTGCACCGTGTAATCATCGAGCTTCTGCATCTTACTGATCCCCTGGAAGAGGTTCGCCACCGGCGATCCCGTCTTGGGGTTCAACGTGCGCTGTACGGTGAAGAGAATATCGTCAGCGGTGAAGGGTTTGCCGCTGTGAAACTTGACGTTCTTCCGCAAGGGGAAGGTCCAGGTGAGCCCATCAGCCGAGGTGGTCCATTTGGTGGCCAGATCTGGATACGGGATGAGATTATGATCCAGGCGGACCAGGAAGTTGTATATATTATCGCCAACCAGAATGGTGGCCACGTCGCCGATCAGGGCCGGATCAAGCGGGGTCGTGGGGGGAACCACCGCGACTCGCAGGGTGCCGCCGCGGTGGGGTGAAAGCGCCGCGGCGCGCGCGGATGAGGCGCGGGCCGGGGTAGTAGAATGCAGAATGAGTCCAAGCGCGGAAACGGTCATTCCCGCCGTGATTCCCCTTTTCACGAAGTCCCGGCGATTCACATGCCCATGATGTAGATCGTCCAATAAGTCGTGGATCTCTTCGTCCATTTTTGACGCCTCCTGGCTGGTAAACCGTGCGCAACTCCCCGCTCCATCACTGGCAGGCGAGTTGCGCTGACCGTAGCACGCTTTTCCCCCAGGTGTCAACCGAGATGGCATCGAAGATCCGAGCGCGAATCATCCCGGTTATAATCGGGAAACGCCATCTATCTTAAAGATTTGACGCGAGCAAGCGGGTTGCGAGGGAGAAAGTCATGGGGCGGGGAATCCTGGAACGGTTGTCGGCCGGGGTGGTTCTGGGCGACGGCGGCTATCTTTTGGAGCTGGAGAAGCGCGGATACGTGCGGCCGGGACCATTTACGCCCGAGGTGGTGATTGAGCGCCCCGAGGCCCTCCTTGAATTGCACCGGGAGTTCTTGCACGCAGGGGCCGAGGTGCTGCAAGCGCTCACCTTTTATGCCAGTGAGGATAAGCTGGCCACGGTTGGCCTGTCGGGCAAGGTAGACGAGATCAACCGGCAAGCGGTACGGTTGGCGCGCCAGGTGGCCTCCGAGGGCGATGCGCTGGTAGCGGGCGATCTGAGTCTCACCTGGGCCTACGACGGCGCCGACGATGCCTCCAAGAGGCACACGCGCGATCTCCTGGCCCGTCAGGTCGCGGTCCAGATGGAGGTCGGGGTGGACATGTTCATTTGCGAAACCTACATCTGGCTTGGTGAAGCCCTGATTGCCCTGGAGTGCGCCAGGGAGGCCGGGGCGCCGGTGATGGTAACCATGGGCTTCGAGGACGATCCGGTTTCGCGCGAGGGCTACTCTCCGGTGGAGTGCGCCAAACGGCTGGAGGCGGCGGGGGCGGAGATCGTCGGGATCAACTGCCTGCGGAATCCGGCGCACACCTTGCCGCTGATGGCGGAGGTATGCAAGGCGGTCTCCTGCTACACGGGCTGCCAGCCGGTAGCCTACCACACGCCGGAGGAGCATCCAAACTTCACCAAACTCGCGGCTTTCCCGTTTGAATTATCTCCATTCCAACTGCCTCGCTCGGAGATGGCGAAATACGCGCTGGAGGCTCGCGACATGGGGATCGGGTTCATCGGCTCCTGCTGCGGCTCGGTGGCGGAGCATGTGCGGGCCATGGCTCTGGCGCTGGGGAAAATCGACCCGGATACGCGCCCCTGGCACGTCGATTACAGAAAAGCGCACTCGGCGTATGAGCTACACAAGCATGGCGCTGAGGCTCTGGCGTAATCATGGCTGTCAATCAAGAATTTGAGTACATCGTGATCGGCCTGGGCGGGCTGGGCGCGGGCGCGGCCTACTGGTTGTCGCGCCGGGCCGGTACGTCCGTACTGGGGCTCGAACAGTTCCCGCTTGGCCACGACAACGGAGCCTCCGAGGATCACTCGCGGATTATTCGCCTGTCATACGATAAACAGATTTATGCCGAGTTGGCCGCCCATAGCTACGCGGCTTGGCGCGAGGTAGGGGAGGAGCGAGGGGCGCCGTTGCTGATTAAGAGCGGCGGTCTTGACCTGTTTCCCGAGGGAGGAATCGTCTCACCCTCCGGCCATATGGCAGGGATGCGTGGCCTCGGCATCCCCTTCGAGGAGCTTTCCGCCGACGCGGTGATGCGCCGCTTCCCCCAGTTCACCCTCGACGAGGGAACGGTGGCCATCTATCAGGAGGAGAGCGGAATCGCCCCAGCCAGCGCCTGCACCAAGGCGCACCTCACCCTGGCTCGCTCACACGGGGCTACGTTACTCGACAACACGCCTGTTATATCGATTAGCGCCCGGCAGGATGGGCTCGAAGTCGTGACCGCCCAGACGACCTACCGCTGCCGCAAGTTGGTGGTGACCGCCGACGCATGGACGAACCAGGTGCTCGCGCCATTAGGCGTTCGGCTACCCCTGACCTGGACGCAGGAGCAGGTAACCTATTACGCAGCGCCTGATCTCCGCCAGTTTCAGCCGGATCGATTTCCGGTCTGGATCTGGTACGACAACCCCTGTTTCTATGGTCTGCCGATCCATGGCGAGGAGCGCGGGGTCAAGGTGGCGCAGGATCTCGGAGGCCAGGAGGTCACCCCGGAAACCCGCACCTTTGACCCCGACTCGAAGACACTGGCCCGGGTCGCGCGGTTTATGCGGCGTCACCTCCCGACCGCGGTTGGCCCGGAAGTAGCCACCAAGACCTGCATGTATACCTTGCCGCCCGATCGAGACTTCGTGATTGATACCCTCCCGGACCACCCTGCGGTATCCCTGGCCCTGGGCGCGGGTCACGGCTACAAATTCGCCTCGATTATCGGGAAGATTCTCAGCGAATTCGCGATCGACGGCGCCACCGGTTGCAACGTGGCGGAGTTCGCCGTGGATAGGCCGCTGCTGACCATGACCAATCCTCCTCGCGCCTTCGAGGACTATTTGGAGAAGAATAGGCAGCCTGTGTAGGCGGGCGCCAAAAGGCGGCCTGAAGGCCACGGCTAGGTGGGCAAATGAGGCTCCCCGGCATAAATGCCGGGGCTTCATCGTGGCACAATTTCATCTGCCTGCTCCTATGGGCTGAGGCCGGATGGAAGGAATGAGGTCGGCTGCCGCCGGGTGGGTGAACATGGATGTTGACCCGCGGCTAACCGATACCGCGGGTGCGCAAGTGTTCGGCCAGATCCTCGGCGGCAAAATACCAGTCTGGTCCGTACGGTGGGGCATAGGAGCGCGTGAGGGCGTACGCGGTTGCAGCCCCTTCCCCAAGCTGGGATACCGTACGGCGATCCACGGCCTCCGCCGCCGTGATCAACTCAATAGCCGCGATTCGCGCCAGTACCGCTTGCATGTCCAGCGTCCGCCGCACGGCTAGCGGGGCGAGCCCAGCGTGGTCCTCAACCCCTTCAGCGACGGGCGCGATACCGAGAGACGCGGGCATGGCCAGATTCCGCGCTTCGGCGGCGAGTGACGTGCAAGTATAGGCGGCGATCATGATCCCGCCATCGGCCCCCTCGGTGAGCCCAAGTCCACCCGGGAGACCACTGAAGGCCGGGGAGACCAGTTTTTCCACGCGCCGGTCGGCGGTGAGGCCCATGTGCAGCCAGGCCAGGCGCAAAGAGTCGAAGCCGATGGCGATGAGCGTGGCGTCGAATCCCGCGCTCGAGAACAGCCGGTCTTCCTCCCCAAGAATCAGCGGGTTGTCTCCCGAGGAGTTCAAATCCACTTCCAGGGTCCGCACCAGGCTCTCCAGCGTGGATTGCAGAGCCCCGTGTACGTGGGCCACACAACGGAAGCTCAGCGGATCCTGCAAGAAGCGGGCCGAAGCGAGATCCCACAGGCTGCTCCCCCTCAGCAAGACTCTGAAGCGGTGTAGCATCCGCGCGTGACCCAGTTGCGGCCGGGCCGCGGCGGCGGTGGGGTCAAGGATGCCGAGATTGGCGCCAAAGCCTTCCATGGACAGGACCGCCGCGTGGTCGAATGCGTCAGCGACCCGGCGCGCTTCTTGAAGCGCGAGCGCCCCTACCCCCAGACTGAAGGTGTTGGCGCTAATCAGGGCGAGCGCCTCTCCTGGCCCCGGCGAGAGGGGACGCAATCCGGCGGCAGCCAGGGCCTCGGAACCCGGAAGGCGCCGCCCCTGAAACTCAGCCTCGCCAAAGCCGAGAAGCACGGCGGCGATCGCCGCGTTCTGGCTGAGATCAGAGGCGCCAAGTGAGCCAAGAGAAGGGACAATAGGATGGACTCCACGGTTGAGGAATGACAGCAATCCCTCCACCAGGTCCGGCCCGGCGCTTGAGAATCCGGCCGCCATGCCATTCACCCGCGCCGCTATCATGGCGCGCACCGGCGCGGTTGCCAGTGGCGGTCCGATCGCCACCGAGTGGGTGCGAATCATCCGCTCCTGAAAGGCCGCGCGATCTTCTTGCGGGATCCCGTGCCGCTTAAAGGCGCCAACCCCGGTGGTGAGGCCGTACACCTGGCGATTATTCTCCGAGGCCCGTTCCACCACGGCGCGCGCGCGACGGATCCGCCCCCAACTTTCGGCGGGCACTATGGCTGGCGCGGCGTCCGTAGCGACTCGTTCGAGTCCCTGGATGGTCAAGGTCCGCCCGTCAAGTTGGACGGGTTCCATTAGCGGGACTGGTTGGCTGAGGTCTGTTTAGCCGCAACCGGAATAGGCTCGCCATGCAAGGGCTGGAAAAGCGGCGCGGGGCTGCCGGCCTGCTTACGCACGCTGTAGCGCTCAAGGCGGTAGGTCTGGTACATATCGCGCACCAGGGCCGCGGCCGCCAGGTGGTGCTGTAAGCCCGCGGCGGACCATGCTTGAGGCTGATCCTCCCAGAGGCAGAACGAGAGGCATTCTCGGCGCTCATTGAGTTCGCCCTTGAAGTAGTAGATCAAGCCGGAGGCGGCGCGGGCCTCCTCAAAGGCGCGATCGTCCAACTCCGTCAAGAGCAAGACATCCGCGGACTCCTTGCGCACGGAGCGGAATACCACCAGATACCATTCGCCTTCGGTGGCGGCGCCCAGGCACTCCGACCAGTTGAAGCCGTCCGCGATGGGCGCGGCGCAGTAGTCGGGGCGGATGGGAACAATGTGCTGCATGGCCTGAATGACCGGGGTCGCGGTTGCCGCTCGGTTGATCCCTTCTCCTAGGTTGATCATACGCATGCCCCTTTTACTGGGATAGCTGCTACATTGCTTTATCGTTATGGTAATGACGTTGCCAGGGAAATGACAAGGCGGCGCAAAATGAACCACTGTCCACGATTCATCTAGTACGGACCAGGGGTGTCCGTTATGATGCCCACATGTCAGTAGTATTTCCTCCCACCCCTTCTTCAGGGGTGATGATCCGCGCGTTCTGGCAGGCCGGCACCCTGGGGCCGGACCTTGAGGCGTTTCGCCAATGCCAGGAGTTTAGCGACGAGCAATTGGCCCGGTGGCTGGGTGTGGACCTCGATCATTTGGCGTTGCTGGCGGCGTCGTCGCGCCCAAACCCTACCGATG
>Ga0307373_10011124_pt1 | contig 13097 bp, 12 predicted proteins | sample OX2MG_FD_202534 | JGI IMG/M metagenome (GOLD analysis project Ga0307373, IMG submission 202534) | Soil microbial communities from Risofladan, Vaasa, Finland - OX-2 | ecosystem: Environmental > Terrestrial > Soil > Coastal area > Acid sulfate soil | place: Finland: Risofladan, Vaasa | collected... | reverse complement strand
CTCCGGGTTCTCCAAACGGCCTGAGCCTTGCGTTAGCTGGGAACCCTGCCTCGGGTTCAACGGTACAAGCGATCTTTACCTTGCCGGAAGCCGGTGTTGCCCAAGTCTCGTTGATGGACGAGCTGGGCCGAAGCATTCGGGTTCTTCAAAATGGCCGCGCAGCGGCAGGCCAGAATAGTATCTCGCTCGATACGCAATCGCTCACACCAGGCACGTATTTCATCCGCGTCGAAGCCAATGGCACGAGCGTCATGCAGAAGTTTGTGGTTACTCGATAAACATTAGATCGAATTCCGCGAATCCTCATTTTGAATTAACCAAATCTAAAATTATGAAACACCTTGCTAACGGATGGTCCTTCAACGCTCGCGCGAAACGGGTTGCCATGAGCATCGCCGTGTGCGCCCTCATTTTTGTCATGATCCAGCCAGAGGCCTTCGGGCAAGTGACAGGCCAGTGGAAGTTAGCATCGGGGTTTTCGAATGCCAACGCAAGTCTTCCGAATGAAGTCGATGCTGTCTCCTCGTTCGCCGTCTGGGGAGATTCTTTGGTCGCAACTGCCTATTGCGCGGATGATCTACTTAATTTCCCGGGTTCCCTACCCGATTCCATCTTCCTATCCACCGACCATGGTGCCACATGGATCGACTTATCTCCCAATGGTGGGACACCGTTCATTGCTGTCGGGGCCGATCTCATCGGCGGCGCCCAGCCATCTTCCAGCGATCTTAACCTTGCAGATCAAGTACTGTCGCTCTCGTCAAACGGCGGGCAATCGTGGGCTTTTGACACAGCCGGCTGGAGTAACGCCGGCGGAGGCGGGATGCCTTCTTCGCTCGCGTCGATTGGGAGCACGGTCTTTATGTCAACCCCATTCGCCGTTTCGCATCAAACGGCTGGTTCCCAGTGGCAGACCGATATGAACGGGCTGGACTTAGGGGGAAATCTCTCCTCCGTCGGTAACGTGACGGCAGCCGGGAGTAATCTGTATGTGAATACTCTGTTCAACGGCGTGTACGTATCAACCGATCAAGGTTCGTCGTGGTCATCCGCGAATAGTGGGTTACCCAGCTTTACCTCTGGTGGCATGTCTCATTTGTTTCAGATTGGGGAATTCGCTTCTTCGGGGTCATCCGTATTCGCAATGACCGCTCATGACACCGATATCTTCGGCGGCGGAGATAATTTTGACACCGTCGATTTTTATCTCACCACGAATAACGGCCAGAGCTGGAACAAAATGAATTCCAGCCTCCAAACGTGGGGACAGGTACATCGTTTTATCGTGTACAATCAAAGCCTGTTTGCTGCAACGGATAGTGGTTTCTATTACTCCACGAACAACGGATCGACCTGGGCACCGGCAGACCAGGGACTCCAGCTTGTGCCCGGAGACCATCCCACCACCATCGAGTTCTCCGGCGAAAATATTGTGATGGGTACCAGTGCCTCTGGCGCATGGTATCGTCTCCTTTCGGATTTCGGAGTCTCCTCGGTATCTCCATCCCCTGCTCCGAATGGTGGTCTGAATCTCGCGTTATCCGAAAATCCGGCTTCCGGATCGGACATGAAGATCATCTATACGCTGCCGGTTGCCGGCGTTGCGCAAGTGATGCTGATGGATGAATTAGGCCGCAGCGTTCGGATGCTTCATAATGGCCGCGCATCGTCAGGCCAGAATAGTATTTCGCTCGATACGCAATCGCTAATACCGGGCACGTATTTTATTCGTGTCGAAGCCAATGGCATGAGCGCTATGCAGAAGCTGGTGATTACGCCGTAAATCGATTTGGGACAACGAGCCATCATCCTCGCGAACGGGCATGATGGCTTATTTTCCATAGACCGCGTTCGCCTGTTTCAGGGCATCTTTAAGCGGCGGGACGTGCCACTTGGCGCGTTCCGCATCGGTGATGCTTGGGTCCACAGGTGAGAGTTCGAACTTGCCGGTTTTCTCATCCTGAAACGATTGCGTGCCATAAAGCTGCGGCTTTCCTTTCTTGACAAGATAGCGGTCGAGCGTGGCGGCAGCGAGCCACAGCGCATTGGTATCTCCAAGATGGACCGCCCGCATCGCAAGTTCGTGCGCGTTCCAATAGTCCGTCGTGTCATCTCCGTGCTGGAGGATGAGTGCGGCTTCCTGGATGTCTTCGGTGCTGCGCGACTTTTTAAGATTAGGCAGCATGGCATAAATCTCTTGTTTGCGAATACTGTCATTATGGACCATGCGCATTAGGAGGGTCGTGTCATGAAGAAATTTTTCCATTCCTTCCTGGATCATCACCGTCCGCTCGCCTTGATCTTCCTGATAGATTTCATAGAGCTTTGCATTCTGATAACCCTTCGGCAGATGTTTCGACTTGCGGACGGCGTCGGAATGTACAGCGGCAAACATGCTATCGTAATTCACATGGGCAGGTTGGGTATTGAGACCGAGCATGAGCGCCGTTTGCGTATTGGGATCGTACCCCTTCGCGAGCGCGGTGTCATAATAAAGCTTACCTTCGGCCTTCTTGCCAGCCAGCGTGAGGACAACCGCAGTCATGAAATACATCGAGCTATCACGCGCGCCCATGACGATAATTTGCTTGGCTAAGCTGGCGGCGCTATCGTAATTGCCTGTATTAGCGTAGGTCTGTGCCTCCAGTGCCATCGCCTTTAGCTTTACGCTATCGATCTTCGGTTGCTGCGCCTTCGCGGCAACGGACATCAAGAGGAATAAAAAGCAGTACGCAAATATTCGCATGAATTCTCCTTATCCTTCCTTGAATGGATTTCGAATGGTCAGCGTGCCCTCGATGACGAGGCCATCGTGCATGTCTTCGCTGTAGAGAATGGAACACTTTGTTCGAAGTGCGGCAGCAACAATTAAACTGTCCCAGTGAGAAAATTTGTATCGCCCGCGAAGCTCGCTTCCTTTCAAAAAGTCTTCCTCGTTCAGGGTTACCGGTTGATAATGCCGGTAAAAGCTTCGGATAATAATTTGAATTTCGGGTTCCGTGAGCGAAACTTTTCGCAAAAGCGCGTTGCAAACTTCGCCGATGATCTGCGTACTTATTCGAATCTCGGATTTTAGGATCAATTCGTTAGCCCGAATATGCTTTGCATCGTCTGGGTTCGATGCAAAGGCATAGACCCAGACATTAGAATCAAGAAAATCGAGATCAACGGCCATCGTGCATTTCGTCTCGCGAAGGGGCGCGAAAGCCAGGAATGATGATCGGGTTTTCGAGATAGTAATCAATGGCGTCCTCGCCTTCGCGTCGTGCGCGGCGAGGTTTTGTCACGGTAACGTGGACTGTGCCATTGGAAGCCAACTCGCGCCGATATTCTTCCGGAATGTGAATTACACCCTCTTTTTCAAGCTGTACGTCAAATTCAATGTAGTCCATAAACGTTACAAAACTTCCATTTTGTCAAATTAGTTAAATTTTACAGCGCGTCCCCTTTATCTCCGGGCCCGACGACGGTTTCGGTTTTTGGCTCTTCTTTCGTTTTCAGTGGCTCGGCCTCTCCATTTTGTGGAATGGGTTTCCCTTCGGCGCCCGCTTTTTTCAGAGTCTCCACGGCTTTCGTGAGATTGAACGCGCGGTTCTCCTTGCTGAAGGGAGGAAGCTCGCCGCCGTTCATCAGGATGTCGATCTCGCCGGAATCGAGCGTCTCGCGTTCGAGCAATGCTTCGGCCATCCGTTTTAGAGTATCGACTTTCGCGCGAAGGATCGTCTCCGCGCGCTCGGCGCCTACTTCGACGATGTGGCGAATCTCTTCGTCGATGATACGCGCCGTCGTATCCGAAAAAGTTTTCTGGTGGCCGTAATCGCGGCCCAGGAAAATCTCCTGCTCGGCCTGGCCGTATTTCAGCGGCCCTAATTTGTCGGACATGCCCCAATCGCAGACCATCTTTCGTGCGATGTCGGTGGCGCGTTCGATGTCATTGCCCGCACCTGTCGTGATTTGATTGAATTCGATGCGCTCCGCCGCGCGCCCGCCGAGCGCATAGGCAATCACCGCTTCGAGATATTCGCGCGAATAGGTGTGCTTCTCGTCCACCGGCAGATAGCTTGTCACGCCTAAGGCGCGGCCGCGTGGAATGATGGTAACTTTATGCACCGGATCGGCTTCCGGAATCGACTTCGCGACGATGACGTGCCCGCACTCATGATAGGAGGTCGTCTTCTTTTCCTCTTCGCTGATGAGCACGGACTTCCGCTCGACGCCCATCATCACTTTGTCCTTCGCGTTTTCAAAATCGTACATCGTGAGCTTATCGCCGCCACGCCGCGCGGCGAGCAGGGCCGCTTCGTTCACGAGATTTGCGAGATCGGCCCCGGAAAGGCCCGGTGTTCCACGCGCGAGCGCCTGAAGATCGACATCGGCACCCAATGGCGTATTGCGTGTGTGTACTTTTAAAATCCCTTCGCGACCGCGAACATCGGGGCGATCGACGACGACCTGCCGGTCGAACCTTCCGGGCCGGAGCAGCGCAGGATCGAGCACATCGGGCCGGTTCGTCGCCGCCATAATGATGACGCCGACGTTTTGGTCGAAGCCGTCCATCTCGACGAGCAATTGATTCAGCGTTTGCTCGCGCTCGTCGTGGCCGCCGCCTAAGCCGGCACCGCGATGGCGTCCGACGGCATCGATTTCATCAATAAATACAATACAGGGCGCGTGCTTTTTCGCCTGATCGAAAAGATCGCGCACGCGTGAAGCCCCAACGCCGACGAACATCTCGACGAAATCCGCGCCCGAAATCGAAAGGAACGGCACGCCCGCCTCGCCCGCAACCGCGCGCGCCAGCAGCGTTTTGCCAGTACCGGGAGGGCCAAGCAACAGTACGCCGCGCGGAATTTTGCCGCCTAATTTTTGGAATTTCGCCGGCTCGCGAAGGAACTCGATGATTTCTACAAGCTCCACCTTTGCTTCGTCCGCGCCGGCCACATCATTGAAGGTGACTTTCGGCGCGTTCTCGGTAATGAGTTTCGCTCGCGATCGCCCGAAACTGAAAATTCCTTTCGGGCCGCCCATGCCGCCACCTTGCGACTGCATTCGACGCATGATAAAGAGCCATACGAACCCGAGTGCTATCCACGGAAGAAAGGAGATCAGAATATCGGTCACGCCGTTCGCGCTATCTGTCTTTGTGATCGTAACGCCTTTCGTCTGCCAGAGCTTATACTGGTCGTTCAGCGTCTCGGGAACCATGTTCACCACGATGTCATGCGCATTCACCGTCTTATCATCGACCGTTTTGACCTGCATCTCGCTTCGCAATTTGCCGTGGAAGCGGTATTCGTTCTGCCCATACTGTTCGAGCCGCCCGGAGATGAAATCGCCGTCATTCAAGAGTGTTTGATACTCTGTCACCGATACTTCCACTTCGGCCGGAGTATTGGAACGATTGAAAATCACGACTAAAAACACGACGCCGAGCAGCAGGACCACCCAGAGAAGAACGGTCCGCATAATATGGCCGAAGTCCATTTCTTCGCGCGGGCCGCCGCCCGCGGTTCGGCGCGCCGGCGTCCCAGCCGGCGACTTCTTCGCTTGTGGCTTTCCCGGTTGCGTGCCATTGCTGCTCTGTCCCTTTGAGACAGAGACTGGACGTTTTTTCGCACCATTGGCGCGCTTTGGCGCTGGGGCAGCGCTCCCCGGTTGTTCCTGTGAAGGAGCGGCTGACTGGTTCTCGGAGGAGGAACGAACATCTCCCGACGGCTCCTGCGCCGGGTCTTTCGCTTCTCTATTCGTGTTGATTGTTTCTGACATTCTATCCTATTCGTGGGTAAACCTTACGCGATACGCGGCTCTATTGAGACCGTTCCAAGCTTTGGGAGAACACCCATACGCCCAACGCCCGCCCCCTGGTGAGAGTTCGGTTTTTGCCGCGTATTCTATAAACGGATTCGTTCACCGGAAAGACGGTTTACCGCTCGATTTATTGGACGAGTAAGCCAGAATCAGATCGGAGTTCACGGCAACCCAATGAAGAGGCGCCCAAACCAATTCATTCTAAATTCTTAATTTTCTCTATACCCTCGGCACCGCCATCGCCCCATGCGTGATAAGGGCTACCCGCGCGTTAGAGCCTTTGCGGGAGAGCGCGGCATCGAGCGCGGCCTGGGCATGATCGCTTTGCTCGAATCCAAATTTTGGGGGATCCGCCATGCCGGGGCCATGCGTAACGAAGGTGATGCGCGAAGCGCGTTCGACAACTTCACGTATCGCCGCCAGTTGCGCCCCCATCGCCGGATGCCGCGAAAGCTCGCCCTTGCGGCTGCTGCGTAATATGGCATCGCGCGAATCGGATAGGTGCTTCGCGAGTGTCGCGGAAAGTGGCGAGATCGATTCGAGCAAAGGCGAAACGACGATAATCTCTCCGTCCTGCTTTAAAATACCGAGCGCGGCATAGAGCGCGTGCGCCGCCTGGAATATATTCATATCGAGCGGATGCGAATCGATCATCACAATATCCGCCGGTTCCGGAATGGGAAAGTTAAACATCCGCGCCGCGACATCCGCGCTGACGCGATAGACGCTGGCTGGCGCTCCCGTGACACAGGCCGTGATGTTCAGTGTGCGGTCCACCACCAAATCCACGCAAAACTTGAAGGCGGGCACGAACGGAAGCAACTCCCAAATGAGCGATCGACCGGGATTTTCTCTCCGGCCTAACACTTCCGAACTTGGCGCGCTGGCGCCGGCGAGATAGACCTCCCCAATCAAGTCCTCGTTTGCCAGGCCGGGAAAAATGAGCGAGCCGCCGCCCGTAAAGCCCTTGAACCGGTTTGGATACGAGCCGCCAATGCCGATGATGAGCGAAGCATCGCGAAGCCACTTATCCGCCGTGACCGCGATCGGTCCGGCCGGAGTATGCGCAGTGCCAAAGGTATGAAACGAGTCCTCGCGCTCGTTGAGCGCCGATTGATAAACGGCGTATTTCCGGTGCATCTCCGCGCCAATCTTGCGATCGACTTCCACGCTCGAACTCGCGCGGTGCATCGCGTTCGCAAGGAGAACCTTTATGTGCGAATCCGGAACGCCGGCCGCGTGCAGTTCCTGCACGATGTAATAAAAGGGGAAGACGGTCGGCGTTGGTTCGAGCGCATCATCGAGCACGATGAGGACGCGATCTTCCGCCGTGGCAAGCTCCGAAATCTGCGGGCTGTTGACGGGCGAGGCAAATGCATCGCGCAAAATTTGCTCGCGATCCGTGTGCGGCGCTTCCAGCGGGCCATAGACGCCGATAAGATTCGCGTCCGGAATTTCTACTTCGCGGACGGTGGGGTAGTAGGTGTAGTAATAACGCATCAGTAGTTGCACTAACAATTTATTCTCATCATAGTACTCCCTCTCCTACGCAGCGAAATGGAAATTGGGAGACTGTGGATGGTAATTACGCCCAGGATGGAATATAGCGAGCGAATTTTCGTGAACCTCCAGCTTCGGGGTCTTCTTTGATCAGTGAAGCATCGACCGTATCTGCCAGAATTCTCGAAATCACGGATCGATCGCTTTCGCCAACGCCGAACCTTCCTCGAAGGCTTTCATTTGTCGTTTGTTCACCGGCAAGGTATTTCCAGCAACAGTGCTGATAACAAGCCCAAACGCATTCAAGCTGAGTCATTTCTTTGAACGGCTTCGGTGCATAAATTATTGCCATCGTTGCGAACTCACTGATCCGGTAGATAATAGGGGGAGAGAAAATGGCTTCAATGGCCGAAATCGTTCTCTTCATGCCACCACCCTGCCGTTCGCAGATATGCATTGCTCTTAATCCCATCGCAAGTTTGGGGTTGCGCGAATTCCTTTGATCCATGAATCGCTCAACGGGGAGCAAGGGCTTGCCGGGGTTCAGTATTTCAATTCGATCTGAAAATATTGAAATTTCTGGTCGAAGTCCCGTAACGGATAAATCTTGATGCGCGAGAGCGTTTCCAATCAGTTCTCTCAAAGCAATTTCAGGATATTGCACCGCCGATGTTCGTAATGACCCCTGAACTATTTTAACAAGAGGGACTCTGCCTTTCATATAATGGAAGAATCTTTCCCACGCGCTCGCATAGCCACGAACACCCACGGAATCATCTAAGAAGGTCATTTGAGTGCGATCCGCATAATGGATGAGGCGTAAAGACCGGTCTTCCAAGTGCGGGAAATTGCGAAGATCATTCGCGAGTAATAAAGCTCCAAGATTTGTGATCGTGTATGTAGTGTCATCTTGAGCAATAAATCGTTCTGTTGCCAGATCGGTAAGAATTTTTTGCTTCTCCTCTGGAGCCTTCAGGCCTTGATGCGTGTAAAAAACGGAATAATCGATTAAACGGAAAATATCATCCGAGGATAGCCCCTCGGCTGCCGATGCAATTTCGAATTCCTGCGGAGTTTTTTTCTGCCAAATTTTTCTTTCCTTATCTGGGTAATTCCTTAAAAGCGTTGTGCTATTTCCAACTCTGACGTATGCATTCTCCCTGAATCGGACTGGGGTTTCTACGGCAGAGGGAATCTTGAATACTAATACGCGTTTTTCCTCCGGTGAAACCCATTCGCAGACTTCGATATCTAAGGTCGGGGAAAGATTCGTATTGATCCAAATGAGTAGCGAATGATTCCCCTTGGTCTCTTTCCATGGGTCAAACAGAGTTCCCACAACCCGATGCGTATTATCCTCTATTCCATAGACGATGTAACCACATGAGAGATCGTGTAGGCATGCCGAATTCGCAACGGCTGAGATGTTCTCACCAAGTCTCTCGGGATCTGAATTGTTTTCTTTGAATTCAAACCATTCCCGCTCGGATGCGTAGCTGCGCAATTCACCGATGAGTGTTTCTACTTCCCAATTCTGCATTTTGCTTTAAGGCAACAAATAGTAAGTTGTTGATGTTGTTGAGGTTACAGCTATTTATAGAATTCTCTGCAAATAAAATTCACAAGATATGAACAGGTGGTTTTTCATATAAAATGTTTCTTATTTTCTAAGAGGACTTATAGCGCTTTCGCCAGCTTCTCCGCCCGGTCTGCGACGCGGAGTGCCTCGATCACTTCATCCAAATCGCCTTCCATCACTTGCGCGAGATTATAGAGCGTGAGATTGATGCGGTGATCGGTCAGCCGGTTTTGCGGGAAGTTGTAGGTGCGAATTTTTTCGGAGCGGTCTCCGGAGCCGATCATCGAGCGGCGCTCGGCGGAGTATTTTTCTTCCGCTTCGCGCTTCGCTTTTTCATACACTCGCGCGCGCATGACCTTCATCGCTTTATTCCGATTCTTCAATTGCGATCGCTCCTCCTGGCAACTTACCACGATGCCCGTCGGAATGTGTGTGAGCCGCACGGCGGTCTCGACTTTATTAACATTCTGCCCTCCCTTGCCGCCGGAACGAAAAATATCGGTGCGAATATCGTTCGGATTGATGTCGATTTCCACGTCCTCGACTTCCGGCAGCACCGCGACCGATGCGGCGCTCGTATGCACGCGGCCCTGCGTTTCCGTCTGCGGCACACGCTGCACGCGATGCACGCCGGATTCGAATTTCATCTTCGCGTACACATCCGTCCCCGAAAGCGAGAACGAGACCTCTTTGTATCCACCGATAGTACCTTCGTTCACTTCGATGACTTCAAGCTTCCATCGCTGCAATTCGGCAAAGCGGGAATACATGCGAAAGAGATCACCCGCAAAGATGGCGGCCTCATCGCCGCCGGTGCCGGCGCGGATTTCGATGATCGAGTCGCGCGAGTCGTTCGGGTCGGGTGGGATGAGAAGAAATTTAATTTCTTCTTCTACTCTCGTGTGTTCGGCTTCCAACGAACGCAGCTCGTCCTCGGCCATTTCACGCATTTCCGGATCGCGAGTGTCGCGGAGCACTTCGCGCGCGCCCTCGATATTCCGTGTTAGCCGATCATACTGATGGAATGCAGCCTCGACCGGTTCAAGCATCCGCTTCTCTTTCGAAAGCGTACGAAGCTTCGCCAAGTCCGTGGACGTGGCGGGATCCTCCAGCTCTCGCTCGATGCCCTCGAATTTCAGGTGTACCTGCCGCAGTTTTTCTAAAAGCTCCATCGCGGCGGGCTAAACGCGAGGAGGGGGGAGAATGTTTGCCATGTAGAGCGGAATTGTATTCCACTCGAAATCTGGAGGGGTACGGAATGCAATTCCGCACTATACGCCACTAATCTCATATTCAATCTCGAAGTCAACCCTACTCGAACCCGAAGCATATTTTGCAGTCCCGCTAATATCCTGAAGTTCGCCAGCTCCGGAGGCGGGAAGAATAGTTAGCGAGGCGTTCAGTGCCCCATTGTCGAATGTGCCGCGATCTTCCATTACGAAGGAGCCGGATTTGCCGTTCAGTGTACCTTCGAATCGCATCAGCCCGACAAACGAAGCGGAGGAATTGTGCTGGTCCTTTTCATCCGAATATTTATAAAACATGAGCCACTCGACCGTTGCCTTGCCGGTGATTTCACCATCCTTGCCGAAATCGAGGACGACAGATGCTTTTGTAATCTTTTTTACCGGCGAAATTTGGTTTACTGTATTCTCGTCCCATTTTGCGGGCGTGAAGGTGCCGTGTGCTTTCATTGGAATATTAGTAAAATGATTCCGTCAAAAGGCGAGGTACATCGGAAGAATTCCATGGCGCTCATCCAAACCGCTCAGAGAAAGTTTGAAGGATATACCAAGAAATAGTATTACCAATCGTATTTTTGTAGCGAATGAATAAGGAATTTAGCTTCGAATCGCGCGCGGAAAAGAAAAACTACGTCGAGCGGATGTTTAGCCAGATCGCGCGGCGCTACGATTTTTTCAATCATTTTCTATCGCTCGGATTCGATTATTCGTGGCGGCGGCGGGCGATAGAAGTGCTGCGAGAGCGGCTAAATTCCCTCTCTCCCGGGGAGAGGGTTAGGGTGAGGGGCATTCTCGATATTGCGTGCGGCACGGGCGATCTTTCCTTCGAGGCGCTAAGCCAGATGACCAATGCGGACGTTACTGGCGTCGATCTCGCCGAGCCGATGCTCGAGCTTTTTCGAAAAAAGGCGGAAGCAAAACATCTTTCTATCCGAATCGAGCGCGGCGATGTCGAGGCGCTGCAATTTCCAGAGAATACGTTCGATGGAGTAACCATTGGCTTCGGGACTCGGAACTTTACGGACTTGCTAACCGCATTCCGGGAAATTCATCGTGTTTTGAAACCCGGCGGTGTGTTCGTCAATCTGGAACTTGCTCGACCACGCCAGCTTCCAATGAAGCAACTATACCATTTTTATTTCGACCTCCTATTGCCGGCATTCGCCACCGCGTTTTCCGGACACCGCTCGGCGTATCGTTACCTGCCTGATTCTTTGCGCCGCTTTCCAGATTTGGAAGCGCTGGCGAAGATCATGGAGGAGGCAGGGTTTGGGAATGTTAAATGGGAAACCAGGACCGGTGGTATCGTGGCAGTGCATTCCGGAAGAAAATGAGTGTGAATGACCGCTCAATACCCCGGAAATTCTTCGAATCGAATGCTATCCTCATCCACTTTGGATTCGACGAGCATCTTGCGCATCGCTGAGACGAAGCCAGCAGGCCCTGCCATATAGTAAACCGGCGTTGAGAGATCGTTCACATGCCGCGCTATCATGCTCTTATCGACGAACCCGCGCTCGCCAGCCCAGGCACCAGCCTGCTTGGGAGAATCTTTGAGATCCGTCATTGTCGGAATGTAGTGGAAGTTCGGGTTTTGTTTTGTGAACTCCGTCAGGTCGGCGAGGAAGGGCGAATCTTCGGGCGTGTGATTCGAGTGGAAGAGGTAAATCTGGTGTGGCAATTTTTTATGGCCGGCGTGCTTTACCATGCTCATAAACGGCGTAATTCCTATTCCACCGGCGAGAAATACCGCGGGTTTTGATGCATTCCGGTGCATAATGAAAGAGCCATACGGCCCATCCCACGCGAGTTCCATTCCCGGCGGCGCGTTTTTGAGGGCGCGCTTGAAGGCGGAATCCCTCATGCGAGTCGCGAACATTAGCTCCGGCTCGTGCGGCGCGCTCACGAGCGAGAAGGTGCGGACCGGCCCCTCGGCGTCCATATCCTTCGGATCAATAAGCGTGAGATCGATCGTCTGGCCCGATTCGTATTCAAAACCTTCGGGTTTCGAGAGATGGAATACATTCGTTCCGCTCGCGATTTCTTTGCTGCTTAAGATTTTCAATGTTTTGTCGGTCATAGAACCTGGATTACGCGGATTAGATGGATTTTCGGGATTACTTTCGCTCCGATGTTAGCATCCAAAGGATGCGCGCGTGCGGATCGAACAGATTCTTCAACGATTTAATTTTTGACTTGTCCCCTTATCTCAGTGTTATGTCTTTTTGAAACGACAAATTTTCGAGAACTGTTAGAGTCACCGAAAGAAATCCAGAAAATCCATCCAATCCGCGTAATCCAGGTTCAAAATTACGAACAATGGAAGCAACCCTCTTAAAAGAGACTCTAATCGCCGAGCACCTCATCCGTGACATTCCCGATTTCCCGCGCCTGGGAATTATCTTTAAGGACATCACGCCCGTCCTTTCCAGCCCGGAGGCTATGCGGGAAATTATCGACCGCTTCACCCGATTCGCCATTCCAAAACGGCCAGACGCCATCGTTGGCATCGAATCGCGCGGGTTTGTTTTCGGAATGCCGCTCGCGCTCGAAATGGGACTGCCGTTTGTGCCCGTCCGCAAACTTGGAAAGCTGCCCTACCGATGCATCCATGAGGAGTACGCGCTCGAATATGGGACGAATACGGTCGAAATGCACGAGGATGCTATTGCAGAAGGCGACCGCATTATTATCGTCGATGACTTGCTCGCCACCGGCGGAACGGCTTCAGCCTCGAAACGGCTTGTGAATAGGTTGGGCGGAACGGTCGAAGGTTTTGCTTTTCTGATGGAGCTATCCTTCCTCCATGGCCGACTTGCGCTTGCCAATGACGATATCATAGCGCTCATCACCGCCGAATAACCTTTCGGACTGATTTTTGTTGTGCTCTTCCCACAATAAAACCAATCATACTATGAACCTCTATCGAAATACTCTCGCCACAGCTCTTTTTGTGCTCATTCTTG
>Ga0307373_10011121_pt1 | contig 13100 bp, 12 predicted proteins | sample OX2MG_FD_202534 | JGI IMG/M metagenome (GOLD analysis project Ga0307373, IMG submission 202534) | Soil microbial communities from Risofladan, Vaasa, Finland - OX-2 | ecosystem: Environmental > Terrestrial > Soil > Coastal area > Acid sulfate soil | place: Finland: Risofladan, Vaasa | collected... | reverse complement strand
CTGGGGAGCGGGCGAGGGCTTCGTCGTCGCCAACCTCAACTACCGCCTCGCCCCCGACGACGCCTACCCCGCGGGCGGCGAGGACGTCGCCCTCGCGCTGCACTTCGTCCAGCAGCACGTGGCCGAGCACGGCGCGGACCCGGCCCGCGTCGTCATGATGGGCCACTCGGCGGGGAGCTCCCACGTCGCGACGATGGTCGCGAACCCCGAGCTGTGGCCGGCCGGCACCGCGGCGCCGGCCGGGGCCGTGCTCTCCTCGGGGACCTACGACCCCCTCCTCGGCGGCGACGAGCGCCTCGCCCTGTACTTCGGCGACCGCGAGGCGATGGCGGCGCGCTCGGCCATCCCGGGTCTGTGCGCGACCGACGTCCCCCTCCTCGTGAGCACGACGGAGTTCGACCCGCCGGATCTGCAGGTGCAGGCGCTCTCCCTCTTCACGGCCTTCTTCGAAGCGCACGGGCGACTCCCCCAGCACGTCTTCGCCGACGGGCACAACCACTTCTCGGTGGTCCAGCAGATCGGCACCGCGGACACCTGGTTCAGCGAGCGTCTCGCCCGCTTCATCGTCTCCCCTGCCTCCCCCGGCACCGCGTAGGCGCCCCGCGGCGGGCCGGCGCTCGGCGAGCGCCGCCGGGGCCCTCCGGCATCGTCGGGCTCCGCGAGCGGGAGGAGGCCGATCGGTACTGTCAGGTGATGAGCCAACCGGCACCCTCGACGGACGCAGCGAGCCCATGGGAGCCGCTCGACGCCGCCTACCGCGCCGCGCAGCTCGGCCCGGCCAGCAGCAGGTGGGCCTCGCTCTTGGAGCAGACGATCCTCACCGCTCCCGAACGGCGGCGCCTCCTCGGCGCCGTCGGGGCGCGTGCCGGGTGGCGGGTGCTCGACGTCGGCACCGGCTACGGGCCGATCCCCGTCGAACTCGCCCACCTCGCGGCGCTCGAGGCGATCGGGGTGGACACCGACGAAGAGCTGCTCACGGCCGCGGCCAGCGTCGCCGACGCCCTCGCGGAGAGCGACTTCTTCGCGACGGGCGCCACGGTCTCATTCGCCCCCGGTGACGCCTACGCGCTGCCCTTCGACGCCGGCGAGTTCGACCTCGTCACCGCCCGGCTCGTCTTCCAGCATCTCGCCGACCCCCGCCTCGCCGCGGCCGAGGTCGCGCGCTGCCTCCGCCCCGGTGGCCTCGCCCTCGTCTACGACGTCGACGACGGCCTCTCCGCGAGCTGGCCACCGGCCTCGCCCGAGGTCGCGCTCCTCGATCGCGCCTACGACGCCTACCAGTTGGCGAGCGGTGGTGACCGCGAGGTCGGCCGCAAGCTCTCGAGCTACCTCGCCGACGCCGGCCTCACCGTCCGCCAGGTCCTCGTGCTCCCGCAGGCGGCCCACGAGGATGCCGGCTCCGCCGATGCGGCGCGGTCGGTCAACGAGGCCCGCCACCTCGCGGCGCGCGACGCGATGATCGCCGCCGGGCTCATCGACCGGCCGACCTTCGACCGCTGCCTCGCGGCGAGCGTGCAGGCGGCCGCGGTCGCCCGCTGCCGGATCGAGAGCCAGGTCGTGGTGCTCGCCGGCAAGCCCTGAGCAGGTAGCTCAGCCGGCGCTCGCCAGCCCGCCACCGGTGTCCGCGGTGCCCGTGGAGAGCTCGGCCGTCACCGAGTACAGGCGCGCGCAGTTGTCCCAGAGGACCTTCTGCTTGTCCTCGTCGGCGAGGGGCAGCTCGAGGAAGGTTTCGACGGCCTCGGGGTAGCGCGAGTCGCCGTGCGGGTAGTCGGTCGAGAAGACGAGCTGGTCGGAGCCGAAGTCCTCGATCATGTGCCGCACCGGGAACTCATCGGGCTCCACCGAGACGAAGCACTGACGCCGGAAGTAGTCGCTCGGTCGCATCGTGAGCTCGGTCATCGAGACGTCGCCCTCGAGCTCGTAGCCCTCGTCCATCCGCCACAAAAGCCACGGTGCCCAGGAGCAGTTGGCCTCGAGGAAGGCGACCTTGAGGCGCGGGTGGCGCTCGAGGACCCCCCCGCAGAGGAAGCTCGCGAGGGCGAGCATCTGCTCGAAGGGCTGTCCGTAGATGCGCCGCATGCCGGTGTTCGGGGCGTAGCTCGCGCCGGCGCGCCGGACGCCGCCGCTCACCGCCTCGTGGAAGCCGAGCGGGATGCCGAGCTCGTCGAGCGCCTCCCACAGCGGCTCGTAATAGGGGTCGTGCCAGCTGCGGCCGTTCACCAGGTTGGAGCGCAGGAAGACGGCGCGGAAACCGAGCTCGCGCACGGCCCTCTCGGACTCCGCGACTGCGTCGGCGATGTCGAAGACCGAGATCATCCCGGCACCGAGCAGGCGGCTCGTGTCGGGCTGGCAGAGGTCGAACATCCAGTCGTTGTAGGCGCGCGCGATCGCCGCCGCGAACCGCGGCTCGCGGTTCGGGTCGTCGAGGGCGTGCAGGCCGCGGCTCGGGAAGAGCACCGCCACGTCGATGCCCTCGATGTCCATCGCCTCGAGCTGGCACTCGCTCGTCCAGCCGCGCCTCGCATGGTCGGCGTAGAGCTTCTGGTTGCGCTCGAAGTTGTGGCCACGCAGGTGCCGCTCCTCGGCGGAACGGTCGCCGGTGAAGGCAAGACGGAGGTCGCGCACGTTCTCCGAGGTGAGGCCGCGCGGCGCGAACTGCCGAAACTTCGGGTCGATGTAGCGCTCCCAAAGGTCGGGGGGCTCCATCACGTGCATGTCGCTGTCCATTACCAAGAAGCCGCCCTTGGCCATCTCTGTCCTTCCCCTTCCGTCTGACAACGAGCTCCGCTTCCCCGCCGGAATGCCGGCACGGTTACGGCACCGGTACCGCCACGGAGACCTCGAAGGGGACCTGGGTGGGTCCGACGCCCTCGGTGCGGGTGTTGGTCGCCATGTGGTAGCGGCCCTGCAGCTTGCGTCCGACGAGGCGCTCGCTGCGGATGATCACCGCCACCGAGCGCGAGGGGCCGGGGATCTCCGAGTGCGGGTCGAAGGGTGGCACGAGGTCGACCTGTCCCACCCCGCCGACGTCGGCGGAGCGCAGGCGGATCTCGGCGTGCCCCTCGACGCTCTCGTCGTCGAGGCGGTCGAAGCGCTGGAGGGTCTCGGTCCCCTCGACGAGGCCGTAGAGGACCCATGCGGTCGCGTGGTCGTGGGCGTCGTGGCTGGAGGTGCCGGCACGGGGGCCGGGACGGACGACCGCGTTGACGACGAAGCCGAAGACGGGGTCCTCGTAGAGGAGGAGGTTCTTGTGGCCCTCGGTGGACGGCCAGTCGCGGGCGTGCTGCTGCAGCGTCGGCTCGACGACGAGGGCCTCGAGGACCGGCTTGGCGGCGAGCATCTTGCGCTCGTCGTCGCCCCCCTCCGCCCAGATCGCCCGCAGCTCGCTAAGAAACCCGCTGAAGGCGGGAAGCAACGATTCCACGGGACCTGCCCCCTCTCGCAGTCGACCCGGCAGGATCCGGGGCGCACACCGCTCGTCCGCCGCGACGGACCGCAGGATCGGGCCGCACGTCGGGAGCGTCGCTCATTATCGGCGCCTCTCCGGGTGAACGCCAGGGGGCGCCGTAGCGACGGGCCGGCCCCGGCGCGCGTCGGGGATGGCCAGCGACACCCTCTCCTTCCAACTTTGGCGCATGTCGACCCATGGCCCGTTCTCCGACCACGGCGGACGTCTTCAATGCAATCGCGGAAGCGTACCGCCGCGACATCCTCGACACGCTGATCGCCGGTGAGAAGGCGGTCGGGGCGATCGTGGCCGACCTCTCGCTGTCCCAGCCCCAGGTGTCGAAGCACCTTCGGGTACTGAGTGAGGTGGGGTTCGTCCGGTGCCGTGCGGAGGGGCGCCGCCGCCTGTACCGCCTGGAACCGCAGCACCTTCGGCCGTTGCGCGACTGGCTGGTCAAGTACGAGCAGGCCTGGAACGACCAGATGGATCGGTTGGACGGCTACCTACAGGAGCTACAACAAAGAGGACCTCAGTGACACCCAAGCGCCACGGACGGGTCGTCATCAAATTCCCGGGCGAGCTCGACATTCTCCTCACGCGCGAGTTCGAAGCCCCGATCGCACTCGTCTTCGACGTGATGACGAAGCCGGAGCATGTGCGCCCACTGGTTCGCTCCGTTTGAGGACGGCGATCTCGGTCTGCTCGGGCTGCGACGTGCGGCGAGAGCGCCTCGTCGACGAGGAACCTCACCCGGTGGGGCGAAGCGGGAGCTCCCGTTCCTCGACGGCGGCCGCTGCGTAGCGAAGCGCTTCCGCAATGTCCTCGGAAGAGAGCTGCGGGAAGTCGGCGAGCAGCTGCTCGCTCGTGATTCCCTCAGCAAGCGCGCTGATCAGCGTGGCGACCGGGATTCGCGTGCCGTGGATGCACGGAACGCCCCCCATGACCCGATGATCAACGCTGATCCGCTGGAAGGACATGGGTCGATGGTACAGGCAGAGACGAACCAAACGCCGCCTACAGGTCGACTCGCCGCCACTCGCCCGCGTCAGATTCGCGTCAGAACTCCGAGGGGCGAGCGGCTGGTGCGACCGACGGTCCCCCTCCACCCACTCAAGGGCGGCGCACCCTTCCGACACGCTTGACACGCTTCCAGCTCTGCGCGAGATGCAGTGGGATGCACGATGGATCACACGTGTATTAAGCGGTTTGGGACGGTGCTCGACGGGCGTCGAATACCTCCGCAGTCCAGGCCTAGTTCGTGATCGGTCGCGTGCCGAGATCACTGAACGGGCGCCAGAGATAGCCGTCAGGATCAGCGAGCACGAACTGACGGTTGCCGGCCTCGATTGGTCCCTTTACCTGCCGCCGCCCGCCGGTCTCGGCGACATCAACCCGGTACCAGCGTTCCTCGATCGGCACGACGACGTTCACGTCCGCCGCGACTGCTCGGGCATAAACGTCATCGACGTCCGCGACCAGGAGCTGGACGTTCACGCCGCGACCAAACGGAAGATCGAGCGGCGCGGTGTGAAAGCGCCGCCCGGGACCGGCCGCCTCCTGAATCATCAGCTCCGCGCCATCGCGCTCGAGATACGCGAAACGCTCCTCGGGACGGTCGAGCAGCATTCGGAACTCGAGCACTTCCAGGTAGAAACGCAAGGATGTGACGAGCGAGGTGACATCAAGCTCCGGGACGAGCATCGATCGCGCACCTTTAGTGAGGAGATGCGCAGGGTCCCAGCGTTCACGGACGCGCCGGGTAATGGAGCCAATCCAAGAGCTGGCTGTGCAATACGGCGTTCGAGTACAGACCACCGCCCTGATCACTTGCGGATCCACCGCTTCGATCGGTGAAGCGGCCTCCGGCCTCCTCGACGAGGAGCACCCACGGCGCGTGATCCCAGATGTAAAAGCCCTCGGCCAGGAAGGCATCGATCTCGCCACGCACCAGCTCAACGAGTGGAAGTGGGCTTACCGCCGCGCGAACAGCACTCGGTGGGAGGCGAGCTCTGGACGCGTCGTCCGGGGCGTCAACGCGGCATCAGCGAAGTTCGACGTCGTGCTGACCTCGAGGCGCCGCATCTCGCTCTCCTCACGAGGCCAGGACGACTCGAATGCGCCTCCATCTCGGCTGGCCCACCAGCAGCGCCCGAGCGCCGGAGAGGTCACAGGCGCGACCTCCGTAGAGCCTCGGACCAGCAGCGCAATGTGGATTCGCCAGTTTGGATCACCCCGACTGAAGAACCGAGTGCCATCGATCGGGTCGAGGATCCAGACCCGTTCAGACGAACCCAGCTGACCGAGTTCCTCACCGAGCAATGCGTCGTCGGGCCGCGCCTCAGACAACTTCTCCCGAAGCAAGCGCTCGACGGCCCGGTCGGCCTCGGTCACCGGGGTGCCGTCGGCCTTCAGCGTTGTTGACACGCCAGCCTCGAAATGCGAGAGCGCGAGTTTCGCTGCCTCGTCCGATGCTTCGAACGCGAGTTGTAGGTCGTCAACGCCGTTCATTGCCGCGGACGGTAGCAACTTGGCCCCGCACCACAGGCCTGAGCCGCCAGCCGGCGATCGGGGACGCGGCGGCGGTGCCGCTGGGACATTCCGTCCACGGCATCGTGCTGACGAAGCGGACGTGGCTTCCTACAGAGGGCGGTAGCGAAGCTGAACGACGCCGCTGCTGAATCGGCGCTCGTCGAGCAACTCGAGCTGAGAGCGCGTGCCGGTCGGCAGTGCCGGCTTGCGCCCACCGAGGACGACCGGCCTGATGAACAGGTGGCACTCGTCGACCAGCCCAGCCTTGAAAGCCTGTGAAGCGAGGTTCGGACCTCCCACGATGAGATCGCGGGCGGCCGCGGCCTTCAGGTCGCGTACCGCGCCGGGATCGAAGTGGCGCTCGAGACGGGTGTTGGCGGTTGGCACGGCGGCCAGGGTTGTGGAGTAGACGACCTTGTCCGCCGATTTCCAGACGTTCGCGAAGTCGCTCGAGAGCTCCGACTGTGCAGCCAGGGCAGCGTCGGTTTCCCATACGGCCATCGTGTCGTACAAGCGCCGCCCGTAGAGGTGCGTGCCCACGGACCGCAGGAGGTCAGTGATGAACACGAATACGTCGTCGTCCGGCGCAGCCCAGTCGATGGCGCCGCGTTCGTCCTCGGTGTAGCCGTCGAGGGACACGTTCGACACGTAGATCAGCTTGGCCATTGCCGCTCCTGCACACCGTCGACACCATCTCGACGACCCTGCTGTCCGAACTTAGTGGCGGGGCATTGCGAGGTTTGAGGTGAGGTGGGGCGCGTCGTCGAGGTCCTGGCCCGTCGAACACAGTGGCCTCGGGGCTAAAGCTCTCGCCTGCCCCTAGCCGAGGGCTAGAAGCGATCTTTGACCGTCCCATGGGCGCCGCTCGGTGCGCCACGTCACTGATCAGGGGCACCCGGTGAGTCACGAGGTGGGACTGTTCCGGCCTCTCAGCGACGCACCTTCAGCTGCACAAAGGGTGATGGCCGCGACAAATGCGATGGCGGCCCCCACAACACCGAGATAGGCGCCAGCTCCTCGATGTGTGAACTGCGTGGGCGAAAGAGAGACGTAGACAATCAGCGCGAGCGCAAGATCGACAGCCGTCATCAAGAGGCTGGGAACAGCGACAGCGGAATCAGGCCGATGGGTCTCGAAGTGCCCAATCGCGATCAGGACGATGAGAGCGAGTGCAACGAGGAGCGCCATCAGCGTGGCGACTTTGACGAGGACATCCCCCCGCTGGAACGCCGAAACACCGCCACCAAATTCGATGCTCTGGTCTATCCAGGGCAGGAACAGCGAGATTGCCAGGAGAGACGTCATTGCGAGCGTCGTTGCCTCAAGCGTCGTTCGAATGAGGGACCGCACGGATCAGACGCTACTGAGCGGAGCCCGAGGCGCAGCGGCGCCACCAGCCGGTGGTCTGAGACACCCTCAACATCTGCGCGCTATGGGAGACGATGAACAAAATGGTGAGATGTTCGCGAGATACCTACACCTCGCGAACACCTCACCCATTCCGCACCGCCTCCAATTCGGAAGCGCCCGCGCGGACTACGAGTGATTAACGCAGGTTCCACCGTCACTATTGGAATTTGTTGCATTCGCGCATGTCGTGTTGGACCAGGTGATCTTCTGTAGGTTGGCGCCCTGTGAATTGGCACCCTGCAAGGTTGCGTCCGTGAGGTTTGCGCCTTGCAAATTGGAGCCTTGAAGATTCGCGTAGGACAGATCAGCACCCGTGAGGTTGGCGTTCTGGAGATTTGAACCTGCGAGGTTGTCACCAGTAAAGGAGGCGTTCTCGAAGTTTCCCTTCTGAAGGTTGTCGCCCTTCAAGGTGGCCCCGGCAAAGTTGGTGCCATTCGCACTCACACCTTGCATGTTGACGCCTTGCAGGTTCGCACCGCTGAAGTTGCTGCCGGTCAAGTCGGCCTTTTGGAGATTCGCTCCCTGCAGGTCACAACCAGAGTAGTCACCGGCACGCGTGGCGCCCTGGAGATTGGCCCCGGCAAAGCTCTTTCCACCAGCACAGACAGAGACAGCAGGGAGCATCAAGGTGTCGTAAATCGGCTGATTGTTGAAGTCCTGGCCGACGGCAGTGCACACGGTGCCCTTGCAGCTAACGCCGTAGAAGTAGCCGCCTCCGCCAGTTGAGCCGGAGACCTCGGTCACTGCGCCCCAGACACCACCGGTCTCGGTGGCGTAGATCGGCTGATTGTCGAAGTCCGCGCCGACGGCGGTGCAGTCGCTGGCGTCGGTGCAGCTCACGCCGTAGAAGGCGCCACCTGTGCCGAGGGAACTGGAGACCTCAGTCGGGGCGCCCCAGACACCGTTGGTCTCTGTGGCGTAAAACGGCAGATTGTTGGCGTCGACGCCGACGGCGGTGCAGTTAGTGGTCCCGGTGCAGCTCACGCCTTCGAAGACACTTGGGGCGAGGGTCCCAGGGAGATCGGTCGGAGCGCCCCAGACACCGCTGGTCTCGGTAGCGTAGAACGGCATTCCGTTGGCATCCTTGCCAGCGGCGGTGCAGTCGGTGGCGGCGCTGCAGCTCACGCCCCAGAATTCGCTCTGCATGGGGGCGGAGAACTCGGTCGGGGCGCCCCAGACACCGTTGGTCTCTGTGGCGTAGAACGGCATTTGGAGGGCGTCGTAGCCGACGGCGGTGCAGTCGGTGGCGGCGCTGCAGCTGACGGCGTCATACCGACCGGTGCCGATCACGATGGTGCCGCTTGACCAGGTCCCCGCCGACTCAGTGGCGTAGAACGCGCCATTGCTGGGGCCATTAGCGCCAACGGCGGCGCAGTCGGTGGCGTCGGCGCAGCTCACGCTGTTAAACGAACCGCTGCGGGTGCTGCCCGACACGTCGGTCGGTATGCCCCAGGCTCCCGACGACTCAGTGGCGTAGAACGGCTGGCCGTTGCCGTCCTGCCCGACGGCGGTGCAGTTCGTGGCCCCGGTACAGCTCACGCCCTGGAAGCCGCCTCCGCCGCTTGGGATGCTGACTTCGGTCGGTGTTCCGAAGGCAAGGTTGGCCGAAGCCGCGCCGGCGGCAGGGCCGGTCGGAGCGGTGCCAGCCGACGCCACACCGGCATCGACGAGTGACGCACCGATTGGCGCGAGCACGAGGGTACACATGGACAACAAGACAAAGAGTCGACGCCGCATTATAAGAATCCGTCCAATCATCAAAGCGAGCTTCACGATGAAGCTCTAACTGATCGGACGCATCACGTCTGGCGCCAAAACCGCTGATGAGAGTCTGCTACATCGCTGACCCTTGCGCGGCGAATAGCACGAGAGACTTCAGTTTTACACCACGCTGTGTGAGGGCGTGACCACACAGCGTCGAGAATTTGCGCGATCTCCCTATAAGTGCACGATGTGTGTAGGAACTCGCCAAAACAATCCGTCGCATGAGCACGAGACTCAATCGTTCGCATCTTCTGTCATTTTCGGTGCGGGATGCTGAGAAAGGACCGGATTCGTTCCTGATGAAGCGTCAATAGTGTGCCGGAATTGGGTAACAGCGAGCGTGTGGCATAAGTGCCGGTCGGGGATGGCTGGGTGCATCCCCGATGCGCCGTTCCGGGAGCGGTCAGCGCCTATCCCGCAATTAAGGGCTCCTTGGCAGCGTCGGTCCCTCGATGTCCATTGTCGGCAGGGGCTCCGGCGCCGGCACTGCCCCCGCCGCTCCCAGGCCTGCCTGCGTCGGCCCGTTCGCGAGAACTCCGCTTAGAGCCGACTGGCCGCTCGTGCTCCGCGTTCGGAGACCTCGGGCTCGGTCGCTTTCGGCACACGTGGCAGCGGGACTCCCGGCGCGAGGTCCTCTCCTGTGTCGGCGCTCCTATCCCGGCGCGCTCGCGAATGCCCGCCGAGGCGAGAGTGTCAGGTGAGTTCGCGGCTCCAGCAGACCTCCTCGGGGTGAGCTTCGAGCCAGGCATCGCGTCGTGACTGCGCATCGGAGAGGCGCTGCAACTCCCGAGCCGCCTGTTCGGCATCAGAGAGTCGGTGGCGCGCGGCCTCAGCCCTCTCAAATACCAGCGCACTCCCTGCCCTTTTCTTGGTTGGCGCCCCCGGCAGGATTCGAACCTGCGACCCGCTGCTTAGAAGATCGTGCAGGCGGTTATACACAAGCAGGGCTAATCCACATAAGTCCATTTCAAGGCCGCTTTTTGTTAACCGCTAGTGACCGCTGGTGACCCTCAAAACGCGTACAAATGTGGTCTGTTTGTGGTCTGTTTCCAACAACTCGCAGGTTCCGTGCACATAAGTGGTGCGATCACTACTCGGCAGGCCTCACCGGCAGTGAGCGCACGCGCACCCGAGTCGGCGTCACGGTCACGACGGCGCCTGTCTCCCGGCGGTAGGTGATGGTCCGGGGGCGCGTTTCGGTGACGTGCGTTAGGTGGCACGCCCCCGCGGCCCTACGGCACGTACCAAGGGGTTTCCCGCGAGAGTCAGCGGGTCGTTCACCAACCAGATACCCAGGTAACCTTTGCCACAGGACACTCGTTTGAGAGGCAAGGCCATGGGGGTTCGCGTGCCGGTGCAACTGGCTCAACGGTCCAGCCGATTGGTCCTGGCCGCACTTGCGATAGCGCTGCCGATGCTGTTGGTGCCGGTTTCGTCGGCGGACGCCTCAACTTCCGCGAGTGCGACTTCATACGTTGTTGGCTCGAACGAGAGCTACACCTGCGCATTTCGGTGATTCCGTACACCCAGTTCGGAGTTTTCGAACGCGCGGTGTCGGAGGCCGCGTAGCGGCCGACGGATGTGGCTAACCCCTGAGCTCACCTCCTTCGCGGTGGATGGTCGTTCGGCAGTGGTGATCGCGCGAAACGTTCGAGTGGCCGTGGTCCAGAAGGTGGTTCAGCATGACATCTGCCCGGACGCTCGGACGGGGTGACGTGTTTGCGGGGCTCCTGGGCGATCCTGGAGGACGGTTTTTCGGGCCGCATGGGCCCGTGGGGTTCGCCACGTCACTTGGCCTTCGTTGTGCTGCCGGCCTCGGCGCTTCGGCGCATTGAGTCGCCGACGAGCTCGATGCGGTTCGCACGCTCGAGGAGGCGGTCCAGGACGGCGTCCGCGATCGTCGGATCGCCGAGGGCCTCGTGCCAGTTGGCGATGGGCAACTGGCTCGTGAGGATCGTCGAGCGCTGCTGGGCGCGGTCCTCGACGATCTCGAGCAGGTCCGCGGCCTGATCGGCGCTGAGCGGTCGGATGAGGAAGTCGTCGATCAACAGGACGTCGACGCGCGCCCAGCTCGCCATCAGCCGGGCGAGACGGCCGTCGGCGCGTGCGATCGCGAGCTCGTCGAACATGCGCGGGGCGCGGAGATAGAGCGCCGAGTGGCCGTGGCGGATCGCTGCCTGGGCGAGTGCGCAGGCAAGGAAGGTCTTCCCGACCCCGGTCGGCCCCGCGATGAGCACGACCTGGCGCTCATGGACCCAGTGCGACTCGGCGAGCTGCAGGATCACGTGCCGGTCGAGACCGCGCGGCCGGGAGTAGTCGAGCTCTTCGATCGCGGCCGGGAGCTTCAGCTTGGCGCTCTTCAACAGGCGTTGGAGGCGTCGGTTGTCCCGGGCGAGCAGCTCGCGGTCGACGAGCAGACCGAGGCGCTCCTCGAAGGAGAGCTCCGCGTAGTCGAGCTGCTCCCGCTGCTCGGCGACGCCCTGGGCCATCGCGTGCATGCGGAGCGTCCGCAGTCCCTCGATCGTGCTGTTGGTCAACATGGTGGTCCTCTCTCAGGCGTAGTAGTTCGCCCCGCGCACGTTGCGGTGGCGGGGATGGGCTGGCAGTGCGAGGCGCTCGGGCAGCGGCTGCTCGTCGAGGTGGTGCTCGAGGATCGAAGCGACGCTGCGATAGGAGTAGGAGCGAAGGTGCAGTGCTCTGGCACAGGCCGCCTCGACGCGCGCGGTGCCGTGGCGCTCACCGAGGCGGATGATCCCGAGCGCGGATCTGAAGCCCTGCTCGGGATGGGGCCGCGAGGCGAGGATCTCCTCGACGAGCGAGGCCGTTGCCGGCCCGGTCGTCTTCGCCCAGGCGACGATGCGGCCCGGTGTCCATGCCGCGTAGCGGCGGTGCGACTCGGGCATGTGCGCGGGATCGGTCGAGTAGCCGCCACGAACCGAGCTCCGTGGCCAGGAGGCGACACGCTTCGCGCTGAACAGCACCTCGAGCGTCGACGCGGTGCAGCGCAGCTCGACGACTTTGCCGACCAGTTGATAGGGCACGGAGTAGTAGTGCCGGTCGAGCTCGACGTGGTAGTCGATGTTGACCTTGGCGTGCTTCCAGGTCGCGAACTCGTAGCGGATCGCCGGCAGGGGCCGAAGGGCGGGGCGGTCGAGCTGCTCGAACAGCTCTTTCCTCGAGCCGTCCATCTTCTTGAAGGGCCGCGCGTTGATCTCGGTCACGCACTGTCGGATCGCGGCGTTCGCCTCCGCGAGAGAGAAGAACCGCCGGTGGCGCAGCCGGGCGATGATCCAGCGCTCTGCGAGCAGCACCCCGGCCTCGACCTTGGCCTTGTCCCTCGGCTTGTAGGTGCGGGTCGGGATGACGGCGACCCCGTAGTGGGCGGCCATCTCCTGATAGGTGGCGTTCACGTCGGGCTCGTAGCGGTGCGGCCGGGTGACGCCGGAGCGGAGGTTGTCGCAGACCACGATCTCGTGGCAGCCCCCCATCGCCTCGAAGGCGTGCACGTGCGCCTCGATCCAGTAGAGGAGCTCTTGGGAGCGGACCGCCTCGGCGTAGAGGTAGCTCGACGCGCCGGCGACCGCGACGAACAGCTCGGCGCGAAAGACGACTGCACCCGAGCGGCGGTCGTGGATCGGGATCCCCATGCCGGGGAAGTCGACGAAGAGCTTCTCGCCGGCGCGGTGGCTCTGGCGCATGACGACGTCGACGTGGCCCTTGAAGGCCCGGTAGTGGTGGACGAACTGGGTGTAGCCGTAGCCGTCGGGGTGGGCCTCGCGGTATTCGAGCCACAACAGCTCGAGGGTCACCCCCTTTCGCCTGAGCTCCCGGTGCACGTCGGCGTAGTCCGGCATCGGCCGGGCGACGTTGGAGGGCTGAGGCGGCGGGAACAGCAGCTGCTCGAGGTCGTGGTCCGAGAGCCCCTCGGGCAAGGGCCAGGAGAGCCCGG
>Ga0307373_10011120_pt1 | contig 13101 bp, 10 predicted proteins | sample OX2MG_FD_202534 | JGI IMG/M metagenome (GOLD analysis project Ga0307373, IMG submission 202534) | Soil microbial communities from Risofladan, Vaasa, Finland - OX-2 | ecosystem: Environmental > Terrestrial > Soil > Coastal area > Acid sulfate soil | place: Finland: Risofladan, Vaasa | collected... | reverse complement strand
TAGCACGACTGACGGTCCGAAGCGATCGAAGATACGACCGGAGATCGGCATGATCAGCGCGACGGTGATTGCCTGGGGGATCAGGAGCATTCCTGTCTCCATGGCGCCGAGACCACGGAGGTTCTGGAGGAAGACGGGCAGCAAGAAGGTTGCGCCGAACAGGCCGATCTGGACGATCAGCGTCACGAAGATGGCAGTGCTGAAGTTGACCGTTTTGAAGAGCCGGAGTTCCAGCAGCGGCTGCTTCGTGGCCAGCTCGACGACGACGAATGTGACCAGGCAGACGACGCCGACGATAACCTGGAGCACCACCCAGGTGCTGCCCCAGCCGTCGGTTGGGCCGTTGTCGATGCCGAGGAGCAACGCGGCGCTACCGACGCTGGCCAGGGCGATGCCCCAGACGTCTAGCTTCTGGTTGCGTCGCAGTGGCGCCTCGTGGAGGATGCGCGAGGCGGCGATCACGGCGAATATGCCGATCGGCACGTTAATGTAGAAGATGAACCGCCAGTCGACGAACTGAACGAGGTATCCTCCGACGGTCGGCCCAATCGCCGGCGCGAGCATGATCGGGATGCCGTAGAAACCCAGGGCGGTGCCGCGCTCGTCCGGCCGGAACTCGCGCAAGAGCAGACTCATCCCGAGCGGCTGGATCAAGCCGCCACCCAGGCCCTGGAGCACGCGAAAGAAGATCAGAACGTTCAGGCTCCAGGCGAATCCACAGAGAAACGACGCGGTGGTGAAGAGTGCCAGGGTGATCATGTAGACACGCTTGCCACCGAAGGTCTCGTCGACGTAGCCGGTGAGCGGGATCACGATGGCCAGTGCCAGCAAGTAGCTGGTAAGCACCCACTGCGCACCGTGGACGTCGGTGGAGAAGACGGACATGAGCTTCGGGAGAGCGATGTTGACGACAGTGGAGTCGAGGATGCTCATGAACGAGCCGATCACAATGACGCCGAGCACCCACCACTTGTGACTGTCCGTACCGTAACCGGCCGCGTCCCGGACACGCGGCGTGGCCGTGGCGCTCATGACCGGCCACCCTTCCGTCCGGTTCCAGCATACCCATTTCCCCGCGTCCCCGTGTCTCCGTGTCCCCACGTCCTCACGTCGCGACGCCTCCGCGGCTCGCGACTCCGCGTCCCCGCATCTCCGTATCCTTCCGTCCCACTTCTGACTCCTGCCTCCCGACTGCTGTCCGCTCCCCGTTATTGGACGTGGATGTTCACCTCGACGGAGGACCCCACGATCAGCGGCAGACTTCCGTAGTCGACGGCGATCTTCACCGGCACGACCTGGATGACCTTGGTGTAGTTGCCGGAGGTGTTTTGCGCTGGAATCAGCGAGAACGACGAAGCGCTAGCGGGCGTGACCGCTTCGACGCGGCCCGGCAGGGCGACTCCGAGGCTGTCGACCGTGACGTCGACCGGTTGTCCGACCTGGAGGCGATCGACGTCGGTCTCGTTCACGTTCGCGGTGACGTAGAGCTGGGTGGGATCGACCACGGCGACAATCGCCTGGCCTGGCGCGACGGTGCTGCCGGGATCGGCCAGTCGCGCGACCACCACGCCGCTCAGTGGCGACTTCACGTCGACCTGCTGATTCTGCGCGCTGCTGAAGCCAAGCTTCGGGGTGCCGCCGGTCGAGGCCAGGGCCATCGGTACCGAGACCTGCGCGATCACCTGGCCACTCGTCACGTGCTGGCCGACGTCGGTGAACACCGCGCTGACTTCGCCGGCGTTGAGCGCGCCGATCTGGATGATCGCGCCGGAGACCTGAGCGTTGTCGGTGTAGACGAAGTGCGTAGAGTTGTAGTAGTAGCGGTAGGCGAAGGCGGCGATGGCGATCACGACGACGACGACAATCGGAAAGACCACGGCACGCGAAACGCCGCGGCGCTTCGATTCTGGTAGCGAGACCGGGATCGCTGCGCGGCCATCGACCTGGATACCAGGCCCGCCCGTGCCACTTCCCGGAGGATTGTTTCCTGGGCGAACTTCCACGGTTGATCATGCCTCCTGGTCCGGCGCGGCCGGACGTTCCTCGCTTGATCGCCGCCGGAGCGCTGCGCCCGGTCGGCAGTTTGGATGCTCCCTCGCCATCACCCTCCCTCCGAGGGACCGGGTGGAAGGGCAAGGGCCGGCGCTACTGTTGCACGGTGACCGGCTGAGCCGTCGACAGATGGTCCTGGCCACTGACGACGACCACGTCGCCGGCTTTCAGGCCGCTGGTGATCTCGGTCTTACTACCATCGGTCAGGCCGGTCTGCACCGCCCGCGGCGTCGCGACGCCGTTCACGACGACGTAGACCGTGAGCTGGCCGCTCCGTTGAACGACGGCCGAGCTGGGCGCCGTCAGGACGCCCTCGTGTGTCGCGGTGACCAACGTCACCTGAACGAGCATGCCATCCTTGAGCCCGGAATTCGAGTCGGCCGGGGTAATCTTCATCAGCAATGTCCGCGATTGGGGATCGATCGCCGGGGCGATGGTCGTCACCTTGCCCGCGATGACCTTGCCGGGTAGATCGTCGGCGGTGACGGTCGCCGTCTGATCGAGGCGCATGTCGTCGGCGTACCTGGCATCGACGTTGACGACGACGTCGACGGCCGGGTCGATCAAGGTGACGATGGGCGTGCTTGGCGCGGCCATCGACCCGACCGACAGCAACTTTTGCGCGACGACGCCGTCAACGGGCGATTTGACGATCGTCTCGTCACGCGCGACGTTCGCGGCATCGAGCGCCGCCTGGGCTTGTTGAACGGCAGCCTTGGCCGCGTCCAGATCTTCGGCCGTGAAGGGAGTCTGGACGAGCTTGAGCTGCTGGTCGGCGACGACGACCGCGGCCTGGGCCCTGGCGATGTCGGCCGACGAGTACGGCGACCTGGCCAGGTCGAGCTGCGCCAAGGCCGCCTGGACCGCGCCCTCGGCGGCGGCGACGTCGCTGGGGGAGCCGGGGTGCTGGGCGAGGTCGAGCTGCGCTTTCGCGGCGTCGACGGCGGCCTGCGCCTGGTTGATCTGGTCAGCCGTGGGAGCGCTGGTCAGGACGTTCAACTGCGCTTGCGCCTGGCTGATGCCGGTGTGGGCGGCATCGGCGGCGGCTTGCCCCGCCTTGCACAGCGCCTGGGGAGCCGCGGGATTGCAGGCCGCATCCTTCTGGACGTCGGCGGCGAAGGCCGCGTCTTTGGCCTGCTCGACCGCGAGCTGCGCTGCCTGCACTTGCTGGGGGGTCGGACCGTCCTTCAGTTGCTGCAGCCGCGCCTGCGCGCCGACCAGATTTGCTTGCGCCTGGGCGATGGATTCAGAGCGGCCTTGCTTCAGACTGTTCAGGCGGGCCGTGGCCGAATCGAGGTTGCCCTGGGCGGCGCTGACGTTCTCGGCTCGGCCACCGCTTTCCATGAACGAGAGGGTCTCCTGCGCAGCTTTGAGGTTGGCCTGCGCCTCGGCGATGTTTTCGGGTCGTGATCCGGCCTGGATCGTCGCGAGCTTCGCCTGGGCGACAGCCACGGCGGCGCCGGCCTGCGCGACCTGGGCGTCGAGCGTCGCGTGGTCGAGCTCGGCGATCACGTCGCCCTGCTTGACCGTGCTGCCGACGTCCACTTTCAAGGCAGTGATCTGCCCGCCGACCTTCGGCAGCACGCTGACGCGCGCGCGCGATTCGACGTTGGCCGAATAGACGACCGTGCCGGCGATGGTCGACGGTGCAATAGTGACGGTTTTGACGGTGATGGGCAGGTCCGGCGGCTGGCCACCGGGACCAGCCGCGCACGCCGTGGCGAGCGCGGCGGTGACCAGGATGAGGCTCATGGGGCGAATGCGGTAGGCCATTCTTCCTTGGTTCCTCCAACTTCGTGCGGTTGTCCGGCGATCAACCTTAACGGACGGTGGATGCTGTCGCGACGCCGGATGGAAACGCTCGGTTCGCCGCGTCGCGCAGCAGGCTAGACGCCCGGGCGACGAGACGAAGTTCCTCGAGAGAGAGTTGATTGAGAGTCGCGACGTGTCGGTCCTTCGCAGCCAGGTAGAGACGTTCGACGAGCGCCTGGCCTCGAGGCGTCAGACGCCCGACGACGACCCGCCGGTCGTACGGCGCTTCTTCTCGCGAGACCAGTCCGTGATCGACCAGCCGATCGACGATACCGGTCACCGTCGACACACCGGTCCCCAGCGCGTCGGCCAGCTCACCCATCGACGCCTTACCCAGGCCGAAGAGTACGACCATGGCCTTAAACTGCGGCATGGTGATCTCGGCATCCAGCCACTCGCGGGGCAGGCAGCCGTGAATCAGGCGCGCCGTGTCACGCTGGAGATCGTGGATCTCGGCGATGATGCGTTCCCGTTCGTCCATCTGTGCCTTCCCAGTATCTGCAGGCGAGATAAGATTTCGTTCCACACGAAATAAGTGCCTCGTGCGAACTATACGGGACGGCCGTGGCCGTGTCAAGCATTTTCTAAAATTATTGTGCAGTTGCGCCCGGCTTGATACGATTCGTGTAGTCGGAAATATTCTTAAGACCGCAAACGTTGGAGTGAGTGTAACGAACAATGGCGTACAAGTGGCGGGTGATGATCTCGATCCTGTTCGGCATCGTCATGTTCTTGATCGACGCCACGGTGATCAACGTCGCGCTGGCAAAGCTCCAGTCGGTGTACAACGTCGACGTCTCGACGGTGCAGTGGGTCATCACCGGTTTCGCGCTGGCGAGTGGCGTGGCCACGCCACTCGCCAGCTACTTCGCGGGACGGTGGGGCATCAAGCGCGTCTGGCTCACCGCGCTGACCGCGTTCACGCTGTCGTCGGTCCTGTGCGGGCTCTCGCCGACCTTCGCAGTCCTGGTCGTCGGGCGAGTGCTGCAGGGCTTTGCCGGCGGCATGCTCCTGCCGATTGGCATCAGCGAGCTGTTCGCGGCTTTTCCCCCGGGCGAGCGTGGCATGGCCCTGGGGTTCTTCGCCATCCCCATCGTCGCCGGTCCCACGCTGGGTCCGACGCTCGGCGGGTACATCGTGACCTATTCGGACTGGCGCCTCGTCTTCTTCATCAACACCCCGATCGGCGCCCTGGCGATCCTGCTCGGCGCGCTCCTCCTGATCAACGAGGTACCCACGTCGGCGCCCCGGTTCGACCTGCTCGGGGCGATCTTCTCGATCGTCGGCTTCGGAACGATCCTCTACGGGCTCTCGCGGGCGGCCGACGATGGCTGGGGTTCGCTGAAAGTGGACGCCTTGGTCGGCGTCGGCGTCGTCTGCTTGCTGGTGTTCGCGGCCAACGAGCTCTCGCATCAGGACCCCCTGCTCGACATGCGGCTGTTCGCGATACCCGAGTTCCTGATCGCAAACGTCGTCGGCTGGGTGAGCACGGTCGCGCTGTTCGGCGCGGAGTTCATGCTGCCGCTCTATCTGCAGAACCTGCGTGGCATGTCGGCCGTGGATACCGGAATTCTGCTGATGCCGCAGGGACTCGCCGCCGGGCTGATCGGACCGATCGCCGGGCGGCTGACCGACAAAATCGGGGCGCGCTACATCGTCGCGGTCGGCTTCGTCCTGCTGGCCATCAACACCTGGGACCTGTCGCAATTGACGCTCACGACCAGCTACGCCACCTTGACCTGGCTGCTGGTCATTCGCGGCTGCGCGCTTGGTTGCGCGCTCCAGCCGACTCAGCTCGTCGCGCTCGCGGTCGTTCCCAAGCGCTTGCTGACGAGCGCGAGCGCGCTGAACAACGCGATGCGCAACGTCTTCCAGTCGTTTGGGATCGCTCTGCTGGGCACCATCGTGCAGACCCAGACGATCACCCACACCACGCTGCTCAGCCAGCAGGTGACCGCGACGTCGGCGCCCGGCCAGTTCGTCAACCAGCTCAGCACGGTCTTGCAGGTCCACGCGAACATGACGGCGTCCAGCGCCTACGTGACGGCACTGATGCTGCTGATCGGCCAGATCGACCGGGTCGGGGCCGTGCTGGCCTTCGGCGATGCCTACCGCTTCACCTTCTTCGCCGCGCTGCTGGCAATCGCGCTCAGCTTCCTGCTGCCAGGGCGGCTGGACGTGGACCCAAGCTTGATGGGTGGGGGGTGAGTGACACGAACTGGGTGTCGGCGACGATCAGCAGCTTGCGTACGCCGCCGACCACCAGTCGGCTCTCCGTTCGCACGATCAGTATCACTTTCAGACGTGACACATCCAGATCAGGGAGCGCGGTCGGCTGCTGCCAGGACGACATTCTGCAGCATGGGTGGTCAGCAGTCAGAATTAGTCCACGGTGAGAACTCCATTGATCTGCTTGATTTGCTGTGCAAATCAAGCAGATCAATGGAGTTCTCACCGTGGCTCGACTTTAGTACTCGATCCCCTTCTGCTCCTTGACCCCGTCCTTGAAGGGGTGTTTGATCTCGCGCATCTCGGTGACCAGATCGGCGAACGCGATCAGGTCGGCCGGGGCATCGCGGCCGGTGATGACGACGTGCTGTCCAGTGGGTCTCCGGCGGAGCACGTCCAGGACCTCTTCGAGATCCAGCCAGCCGTACTTGAAGCAGTAGGTGAGCTCGTCCAGGATCACGATGTCGTAGCCGCCGCTCTCGATCGCTTCGCGGCAGCGCTGCCAGCCCTCCCGTGCTAGCGCCTTGTCGCGTTCGAGGTCCTGGCTCATCCAGGTGAAGCCGCTGCCGAGAGCGATCATCTCGATGCCCATCTTGTGGGCAGCACGCGTCTCGCCCCAGTTGGCGGTCTGGTGCTTGATGAACTGAAGCACGATCACGCGCATGTCGCGACCCCAGGCGCGCATCAGGATGCCGAGCGCAGCGGTCGTCTTTCCCTTGCCGTTGCCGGTGTTGACGATGACGAGTCCTTTCGCGTGGCGATCGGGCCGCCGGCGCATCGCGGCGAGTCCCTCCCGAATGCTGGCGCGTCCTTCGTCGGTGAGTTCTTCGACCGAGGGGTTGGGTGTGGTCTTGCCTGCCGCGGCCGTGAGAGCGGGTTCACGGCTGGCGTCTATTCCGGCCTCCACGGTGCGTTTACGCCTCCTTGCGCTCCTGAGCGAGTTTTCGGCCTTTCCAAAGCGGATTGATCCCCGTGGGATGGATGATGACCATCACGGAGAGCCAGTGGAATGTCTGCGTGGCGATCTCAGCAAGATTTGCCTGAGTGACCCGTTCGTCGGGGAGCGCCAGGCTTTCGCCAACCAGGGCCTCCGTCACCGGATCGACGCCCTGCCCGAGCAAGTAGGCGGCGGTGTCGTTGGGGTGGTGGCCCGGGCCAGTCAGGACGACGAGATGCCGGCCACGACGGAAGGCATCTCGCATGAATGCCTGCTCCTCGTCCCAGCGCCGCTCCTCGTGGAAGGAGATGATTGCTGCCTCGTCGAGATTGATCTGCGCCGCGGCGGCGGCGAGCTGGACGGAGCTGATCCCTGGGACGATCTCGATCGCGACGTCGTGAAAGAGCGCCAGCAGGCCGTTGAGACCAGACGACACGAGCGCGTCGCCGATCCGGACGATGGCGATCGTTCCATCGCTCTGGCGGATCGCGTTTGCCGCGTTCGCCGCCACCGGGCCGTAATCGCCCGGCTTCTGGATGAAGAGCTGCTTGCCGTCGAGCAAGCCGGCGAGTGGCGTCAGGTTCAGCTCCCAGCCGAGAATGGCGTCGCTCTGGGCGACCGCCGCGCGCGCTCGATCGGTGAGCCAGGTCGGATCGCCCGGCCCGACCCCAATGATGAAGGCTTTGGCCATCGCTAGCTGCTCCTTTCCACGGCCACCAGCGGCGCGGCCGCCGCGACGATGCGGGCGATCGCCTCCAGTCCATCCACCAGCCGGGGGCCAGGCCGGTGCAGCAGGAAGTCGTCGACCGCGAACACGCGCCCGTGTCGTACCGCCGAGACGTCCTGCCACTCCGGCCGACGCAGCGCGAGCTTGCGCGGCACGTCGTTGTGGACGCCGGGCCAGGAGACGATGATGACCTCGGGGTCGGCGAGTCGCACCGCTTCGGGCGTGACGATGCGGTCCTTGCTGTGTCGGCGGGTGTCGACCTCTGGCAGGGCCGGGGTGGCACCAGTCAGCTCGACGAAGTCGGCGAGCCACCAACCGGCCGGAATCAGCGGTTTGCCCCATTCCTCGAGGTAGAGCCGTGGCTGGCACGGGAGCGCGTCGCCAGCGGCGATGACGGCGGCGACGCGCTCGTGGAGGCGAGTGACCAGCGTTCGTGCCGGCTCGAGAGCGCCGGTGATCCGTCCAAGCAGGAGGATGTCGCGGAAGGCGCCGTCGAGGTCGGTCGGGTTGAACGCCAGCACGGTAACGTCGCGTTCGACCAGACGATCGACGATTCCTTTCTGAAGATGCGATGACGTCAGGACCAGATCGGGATGGAGCGCGACGATCGCCGCGTCGTCGGCGTCGATGAAGCGCGACACCCTCGGCAGCGCTTGAGCCTCGGCCGGGAAGTCACAGAACTGGCTGATCCCGACGACGCGGCGGCCGGCGCCGATGGCGAAGAGAATCTCGGTATTGCTGGGGGTCAGCGAGACGATCCGCTCGGGCGGATCGTAGGTCAGTGGATCGATGGCAGGAAGTTTCCTGGTCAAACCATGCTCCTCTTCAAGATCGGCTCGGCGCGAGCGACGGCGTGTCGAGCGCGCCGAGAAACTCGGCAGCGGGCAAAGCGTACACCGTGCCTCCCGCGAGATTGCCTTCGTGGTGGCGCGTGAGCACCAGGCCGCCGCCGGCGGTCCGATCTCGCAGCCCGGGCGCGGGCACGGCTCTCGGCCATCACATCGCCAGCGTCGGGCCAACCTCCTTCAATCGGGCCCTGCGGATGCGGTAATCGGGCACGAGCCGCGCCACCTCCGCCCAGAACGCCACGGAGTGGGTTCGTACGCGAAGGTGGGCGAGCTCGTGGACGATAACGTAGTCGATGAGCGACGGCGGCGCCATGACGATGCGCCAGTTGAAGCGTACAGTACCATCCGGGCTGCAGCTTGCCCAGCGCTGGCGCTGGTCGCGGATGAGAACGGCTGTCGGGGCGTATCCCGCGCGCTGCGCCCAGTATCGAGCACGCTCCGGAAGGCGCTCGGCCGCGCGCGCCCTGTACCATCGCACCAGCGCTTTTTCGGTAGCTGCGCGGCGCTCCTCGTCGGTCAACGTGGCTGGCGCGACCACGTGAAAGCTCCAGTGATCGAAGGTCACGCCGACGCGCGCGACCGGCGCGTGCTCGACGAAAAGACGCGCCTGCCGCCCAAGATAGGGCAGCGACTCGCCGCTGACGAACTGCCGGGGGCGTGGCTGGAGGACCTGGCTCGACGCCTGGCGGACGATCCAGCCGGCGCGCCTGTTGACGACGTCCCGAATGCGCTCAGCCGTGGTCTCCAGCGGCGCGGCGACGATCACTCCATCCTTCGGATCGAGCGTGATCTCGACCGTCTTCCGCCGTCGACGGCCGCGGACGACACTGTACGCGATAACCGTATCGCCAAACTGAATCTGGTCGCGCTCGGTCACCGAATGGTCTTCCGGCGGGCGATCTCGACCATGCTCGCCGCGAGGTCGTTGAGCTGCTCCTCGGTCAGCTCGCCCAGCCGTCGCAGCTCGCGCTTGATGTCACGGCGCATCAGGCGCTGCACGTCTTCTTTGTTCTGCCAGTCGACGATCGCCTGGCCAGCCGCCATGACCTTCTCGACGTTGACGGCGATCTCCCGCATGCGCGGATCCAGCCGCGGTCGGTAGGCTGGACGCTCCTCGCGCACGCGCCCGCCGGAGCCGTCCCGCGTCGTTGGCTCGCTTCTGCCGGCTTCCGCGGACCCGGTCGCCTGGTCCAGGAGCTCGTAGACGGCGAAGGAGACTTCGGAGAGGCCTTGCTGCGCGGCCAGGTCGGCGATGCTAAGGGCAGATTCCTGGAGCTTGCGCAGCTCGCGGATGGCCGCGGCGGCGTCGATCACGTGCTGGCGCATCTGGGCGATGACCTTCTCGAGCTGCTGCGACAGCTTCTCGTAGAACGCGGGATTCTCCGTCAGCCGCTCCTTGATCTGCGCGCGGATCGCGTGCTCCATGACCGAGGCCCGCGCCTCGTCGTGCGGCAGCGTCGCGATCTTCGCCTCGAACTCCTCGTCGAGAATCGAGAGCGGCTGCATCATCTCGACCACCGCGGCGTCGATCCGGTCGTCGATCAGCTTCTTCACCTTGGCCGAGATGCCGTTCCAATCGATCGCCGCGTTCTCGCGCTGGAACGTCGCGCGCGCGTACGCCCGGATCTTCGTCAAGCGAGTGAGACGGTCGACGTACGCGAGCGCCTCCGGATTGGGGAGAAACCGGTCGACGAGCGCGGCGAACTCGCGGTAATCGGCGTTGAACTTCTCGTAGAGGTCGGCTTTGTAGTCCCCGGCGGTCTTCGCATCCGCGGCGAAGACCATCACGGCGGCCCAGGCGTCGTCCAGGTCCAGGCCCTTGAAGTATCGCTCGGCCCGGGTCGCGGCGGCGTCGACGATCGGCGCGGGATCCGCGGGAAGCTCCTGCCAGGCATCTTGCCGGTCCGACTCGTCGAACTCCGAGAGCGCCTCGTCGAGGTCCCGCGAGACGCCCCAGTAGTCCACGATCAGACCGTGGGCCTTCTCGACCGCGACGCCGTTGCGTTCGACCGCGCAGCGACGGTTGACCCGAGCGATCGCCTGGAGCAGGCTGTGCTCGCGCAGACCGCGATCGAGGTAGAGGACCTGCTCGATCGGCGCGTCGAAGCCGGTCAGCAGCATGTCGACGACGACCAGAATCTCCGGCTCGCCGGCGGGATCCTTGAACTGGGCGATGATCTGGTCCTGGTCCAGCTCTCGCGCGGGCTTGAAGAACGCGGTATCGTCGCCGCTGGTCGTGATGATCGGATAGGCGCGGACGTCGAAGGCGTTGAGCCGCTCGGCGTACTTGACCGCGGCCTGGCGGCTCGGCGCGACGACCTGCCCCTTGAAGCCGTTCGGGCGCACGCGCGCGGTGAAGTGCTCGGCGACGTCGAGCGCGATCTGCTCGATCCGCTTCTCCGCCTCGGCCAGCGTTTCCTTGTTCGCGTAGCGGCGCTTGATCCGCGCCTTGACGTCGTCCGGCTGGTCGCCGAACATCGCGTCGAAGAGCCGGTCCAGTGTGTTCGGCCCCTGGATGCTCAGCTCGGGCAGCCGCGCCTCGTAGTAGATCGGGACAGTCGCACCATCCGCGACCGACTGCGGGATCGTGTACTTGTCGAGCAGCGGGCCGAAACGGCGGAACGTGCCGCGGGCGAAGCCCCGGTCGATCGGCGTGCCGGTGAACCCGACGAACGTCGCCCGCGGCAGCGCCTTCCACATCAGCGCGCCGAGGAGCCCGTACTGGGTGCGGTGGGCCTCGTCGACCATCACGACGACGTTGTCGGCGTCGTCGAGCACGTCGAGATCGCCCGTGGGCGCCCTGAGCGCGTCTTCGAACTTCTGGATCGTCGTCATGATCGTTCGGCCGGCGCCGCTCGTCAGCTTCGCGCGCAGCTCGCGGGCGCTCTCGGCGTGCTCCGGAACCGGAAAGCCGCAGCGCTGGAACGTCGCCGAGATCTGGTCGTCGAGCTGGGTGCGATCGGTCACGACGACGATCGTCGGATTGCGCAGACGCGGCTCGCGGCGCAGCTTCGTCGCCAGCCAGAGCATCGTCAGCGACTTGCCCGATCCCTGGGTGTGCCAGATGACGCCGCCGCGCTCCTCGGGCTTCGTCTTGGTCAGGATGCGCTGCATCGCCGCGGTGACGGCGCGGTACTGCTGGTAGCGCGGGAGCTTCTTGACCAGCCGCCCCTTCTCCGGCTCGAAGACGACGAAGTCACGCAGGACGTCGAGCAGCGTCGCCGGCGCCAGCAACCCGACGATGAGCTGGGCCTGTCCCTGGGGTGCCACGCCGAAGCGCTCGTGGACCTCTTCCTCGGTGAACGGCGCGATCGACTTCCAGGCCACGTACTGGTTCTCGGACGCGCCGATGGCCCCGTACGCCGCCGCGCCTCCGCTGAGCGCGACGCAGAGCAGGTTGTAATCGAATAGCACGGGTGCGCCGCGTCCGTGCCACTCCGGCCCTGCCTCCTGGTAGCGGAGCAACTGGCGCACCGCGCGGGCCCGCCAGACGTCCCCGACCAGCGTGTGCGACTTCGCCTCGATCACCACGAGGGGAATGCCGTTCACGAAGAGCACCAGGTCCGGGATCACCAGCTTCTCGTCGTCCTCGATCTTGCCAGCATCCTTCTCGTTCCCTCGGCGGACCCGCATCTGCGTCGTCACGACGTACTCGTTGCGCCCGGCGCGCGGCTCGGGGCGATCGAAGTCGAAGAAGACGACAGTGCGCGTGCGCCGGCCACTGGCTTCGTCGACGTCGAGCGGCACGCCATAGGTCAGGTACTCGTGGACGATCTGGTTGCGCGCCATGCCGACGGCGTCGACGTGCTCGAGCTTGAAGATGGTGCGCTCGGCGTGGTCGTCGGTCATCCAGGGATTGAGCCGGAGCAGCGCCTGGCGCAGCCGGCCCTTGAGCAGCACCGCGCGCTCGCCGTCGCGCTCGGCCGCGAGGATGTCGCGCGGCACGTAGGTATAGCCGAGCTTGCGTAAGAGCTCCTTCGCGGGCTCCTCGGCTTCGTTCAGCTCGTTGATCTTGTGGAACGCGATCGCGGTCATAGGTTGGCGCTCTTTCTAGATCTCGCGCTAGATCTCGCGGCGGTCCTCGCTGATAGCTTGAGCCGCCGAAACTCCCTCGGGCCACTCCCGGCTGATTTCCTCGGCCAGCCGGTCCAGTTCGGACCAGAGTGACTCGAAGTCGGGGCAGCCGGCCGGATCCGGTGGTTCCGGGATGATGCGGGCGATGGGACGACCGCTTAGGGTCACGACAAGTATCTGCCCGCCTTCATGCACCTCATGCAGAGGATCCTGAAGGTTAGCCTTCAGATAACGGATACTGACATTACGCACGCCCTACCCTCCCTCAGCCAGCGCTCTGGAGAGCTTCCCTCTCATGCCGTCGCCAAGCTGGCCTTGGAGCGTCTCTTCCGAACCGGCTTGGCCCGCTCAACGACTCGCATCAGATGGTTCGCCAGCACCAACATTTCGAGCGCGGGAGCCGGCTCATCCCGCAGAAGGTG
>Ga0307373_10011119_pt1 | contig 13101 bp, 10 predicted proteins | sample OX2MG_FD_202534 | JGI IMG/M metagenome (GOLD analysis project Ga0307373, IMG submission 202534) | Soil microbial communities from Risofladan, Vaasa, Finland - OX-2 | ecosystem: Environmental > Terrestrial > Soil > Coastal area > Acid sulfate soil | place: Finland: Risofladan, Vaasa | collected... | reverse complement strand
CGCTCGAGATCGATGTCGCGATGCAGATCGAGGCAGTCGAGGCTTCGCTGCGCGCGCCGGTGTGAGGCGCCGGATCAGGCCGTGTCGCGGCGCCTGCGCCAGACGCGCACTGGCACCAGGACGAGGCCATAGCCGACGAGCGGCGCCACGACGAACAAGACGCATCTCGCCCGCTCGCGCCGCAGCAGCCATCGCGTCCGTTCGCCGCTCCGGGCGAGGCATCGTGCGGCGTCCAGCCCGACCCGCCGGCCGCATGTCCCAGCGCGATAGTCACGGACCGTGACGACCCTGCCATCGACGCGGATGCTGTCCCGGAACAGCGGATAAACGCGCCACGTCATGGCGGCCATCCACAGCAGGACCAGGGCGGCGGCAAGGCGCTGCGGCATCGGCCTCAGGCGACGGCGGCGGCGTGCTGCACGCTCCAGATCATCGAGCTGCGCAAAAGATAGTCGCGGGCGCGCGCCTTGTCGGCGGCGGTGCGGCGCAGCTCGTCGAAACGCGCCGCGCGCACGGCGGGATCGCGCTCCTCCAGCAGATGCTTGTTGCGGATCGACTGCGCCTGGACGAATTCGACGTTGGCGGCGCGGCGCTGGCGCACATAGAGGTCGAGCCGCGTCTCCGGCGCCTCGCCGCGCCACACGGCGGCGAGTTTGTCGGCGAGATTGAAGGCGCCGTGCAGCGCGCCGTTGAGGCCGAACGCGCCGAGCGGATTGTTGACATGGGCGGCATCGCCGACGATCAGCATGCGGCCGGTGCGGAATTCGGCGGCCACGCGCTGATGCACGCGGTAGGTGCTTTTGGCGGCGACCATGTAGCGCACGGGCCGGGGAATGAAATTCTGCAGTAGCCGCTCGACGAAATCGGCGTCGAGGATCTCGGCCTCGGGCAATTCGGCATCGGTCGGAAACAGGACCCGCCACAGCCCGGCCGGCGTGTCGCCCGGCATCTTGAAGATCGCCGACCAGTCCACCGGATCGGCGATATAGGCATTGGGCGTGTAGCCGTGTTGGGCGAGATCGTACTCGGTGCCGGCGACGAGAAAACGCTCGGGCCAGGTGAAGCCCTCGAAGGCGACGCCCATGGTCTGGCGCACGGCGCTGCGGCCGCCATCGGCGCCGACGATATAGCTGCCGCGCAAGGTCTCGATCCCGCCCGGCGTCTCTACCCGCGCGGTGACGCCGTCGGCGTCCTGGGTGGCATCGAGGAAGGTGTGGGCGAAGCGCACTGCGCCGCCCAGCGCGGCCAGGCGCCGTTCCAGCAGCGGCGTCAGCTTGAACTGCTCGCAATGGAAGCGGAACGGATAAGGTGTGGCGTCGGCGATGAGGGAAAGGTCCCACTCGACGATCACGCCCTCATGGCGGCCCCTGATCTGCCACCGCGGCACACGGATGCCGATCGCGAGGAAAGCCTCGGCGACCCCGAGCGTTGCCAGCATCTCGAGCGTCGGCGGGTGGAACGTCCCAGCGCGCAGGTCAAGCGGCAGCTTGGGCTCGGCCTCGAGCACGACCACCGCCACGTCGCGCCTCAGCAGATTGGCCGCCAACGCCAGACCGGCCGGCCCCGCGCCAACGACAATCACCGGGTCACGACTCATGGCCGCACCCTAGCAAGATGCCTCATGCTGTCAATGACGGCTCGATCCCTGGGCGCCGACGCGCGAGCCCCGCCAATGGTACGTGGCGGGGCTCATTCCGGGTGGCTCGTGAAGCTCACCGCTCGGTCACGCGACCGAGCCTCGGTTCGGGCGCTGATCAACACTGGTCCGGTGGAGTCATGCTTGTTAGGCACCCTCCGGTCTGGTTGCGCCATCAAAACACGTAGGCGCTCGATCGCGCCGTTCAACGCATTCGATGGAAAATTATCTTGCGAATTTCATCGTCGGGCACCCGGTCACATCGGCGGCTTCACGCCGTTCTTCTCGGCGGTGACGCTGGCCGTGGTCAAGCTGCCGTCGGGCTTCTTCAAGGCGATGATGAACACGGCGGCGCCCGGCTTCAGCAGGCTGTCGCCGCCCGGGACATAGCTCACGATGGGGATGTTGGGCGGCACGATCACTTCGGTCTCGTGGCCCTTGAACGTGACTTTGAGCGTGTTTCCCTTGGGTGCGGCGGCGATCCCGGTGACGATGGCGTTGGTCATGATGCTGCCGGGGACCAGATCCCAGGGCGTCTGGAGCTCCGGGACCACGCCCTTGAGCGTCGGCGGGAAGATGTGAATCTCGATCGCGTGCAGCTTGCCGTCGGCACCCTTGACCGAGGTGGAAGCGACGAAATCACCCTGGTGGATGTCGGCGAGCGTTTTCTTGACGACGCCGCGGATCGCGATTTTTTTTGCCAGCGTGACGGTGTCGGTTTTGCCGTCGCGATCCTTGACCATGAGCGTGTGCCCGTCGAGCTTCTCGACCGTGCCGCGGATGTTCACCCGCTGTCCCGCCGGCGCGAGGGCCAAGGCCGGCACGGCGGCGAGGGTCATCGCAAAGGCGATGGCGAAACACGTTGAACGCATGGCTGCCCTCCCTCGTTCTGAAAACGCCCGGTAAGTCCTACCACGATGTCGGGCCTCCGGGGACTGGCGCTCCGGTCCCGCGCCCGTCACTTTTGCGTGACGGATCCGCTCCGGCGGCGGTTGAATTGCGCCGCCTGCCCAACTAGATAAAGCGCGCATGAACGCGCTCGCCGCCGAGATCGCCAGACGGCGCACCTTCGCCATCATCTCCCACCCCGATGCCGGCAAGACCACCCTCACGGAGAAGCTGCTGCTGTTCGGCGGCGCCATCCAGCTCGCGGGCGAGGTCAAGGCGCGGGGCGAGCGCCGCCGCGTGCGCTCTGACTGGATGGAGGTCGAGCGCGAGCGCGGCATCTCAGTCAGCTCGGCGGTGATGACCTTCGAGCATGAGGGGCTCACCTTCAACCTGCTCGATACGCCGGGCCACCAGGATTTCAGCGAGGACACCTACCGCACCCTCACCGCCGTCGACAGCGCCGTCATGGTAATCGACGCCGCCAAGGGCATCGAGCCACAGACGCTGAAGCTGTTCGAGGTGTGCCGGCTGCGCGACGTGCCGATCATCACCTTCGTCAACAAGCTCGACCGCGAGGGCCGCGATCCGTTCGACCTCATGGACGAGATCGAGCGCCGGCTCGCGCTCGACGTGACGCCGGCGAGCTGGCCGATCGGTATGGGCCGCGACTTTCGCGGCACCTGGGACCTGTTCGAGGATGCGCTCTTGCTGTTCGAGCGCGGCGCGGGCGAGCGCGTGACCGCGCCGGTGCGGCTCGAAGGGCTCGACGATCCGCGCCTTGCCACGCTGCTGCCCGAAGCGGCGCTGGCGCAGCTGCGCGAGGAAGTCGCGATGGCGCGGGCGCTCTGTCCGCGCTTCGACCGCGAGAGCTACCGCGAGGGCCACATGACGCCGGTCTTCTTCGGCAGCGCGCTCAATAATTTCGGCGTGCGCGAGCTGCTGCGCGGCATCGCCACGCTGGCGCCGGCGCCGCGGCCGCAGCCGGCGCTGCCGCACGCGATCGAGCCGAGCAACGACAAGGTCACCGGCTTCGTGTTCAAGGTCCAGGCCAATATCGATCCTCAGCACCGCGACCGCGTCGCCTTCCTGCGCCTGTGCTCGGGCCGCTTCCGCCGCGGCATGAAGCTCAGGCACGGCCGCAGCGGCCGCCTCATGAGCGTGCAGAACCCGGTGTTCTTCCTGGCGCGCGAGCGCAACCTCGCCGAGGAGGCGTGGCCCGGCGACATCCTCGGCATTCCCAATCACGGCACGCTCCGCATCGGCGACACGCTCACCGAGGGCGACGAGATCCGCGTCACCGGCATCCCCAATTTCGCGCCCGAAATTCTTCGCCGCGTCCGGCTCGACGATCCGATGAAGTCGAAGCATTTGAAGCGCGCGCTCGAGCAGCTTGCCGAGGAAGGCGTCACCCGCCTGTTCAGGCCGGTGACGGGCGGCGACTTCATCGTCGGCGTCGTCGGCGCGCTGCAGCTCGACGTGCTCGCCGCGCGGCTCAAGAGCGAATACGGGCTGGGGGTGCGGCTCGAACCCGCGCCCTACGAGACCGCGCGCTGGATCGAAGGCCAGTCGCCCGAGCTGCGGCGCTTCGCCGACACCGTGCCCTCGGCACTCGCCGAGGACCGCGACGGCGCCCCGGTGTTCCTCGCGCGCAACCGCTGGGACCTCGACCGCACCGAGAAGGATTGGCCGAACCTCCACTTCAAGGCGACGCGGGAAGAGGCGTGACCCTGCTCTCCGTCCTCGACCAATCGCCGATCCGCGCGGGCGGCACGCCAGCGCAGGCGCTGGCCGAGACCGTGCAACTCGCGGCGGCGTGCGAGGCGTCGGGCTATCACCGCTATTGGCTGGCCGAACATCATTCCTCGGAAGGGCTCGCCGGCACCGCGCCCGAGGTGCTGGTCGCGCGCGTCGCCGCGGCGACGCAGACCATGCGCGTCGGCTCGGGCGGCGTGATGCTGAGCCATTACAGTCCGCTCAAAGTGGCCGAGAACTTCCGCGTGCTCGAGGCGCTCTTTCCCGGCCGGATCGATCTCGGCATCGGCCGCGCGCCGGGCAGCGACTTTCGCACCGCGATGGCGCTCCAGCACGGCCCAGGCGCGCTCGGGATCGATCAATTCCCGCGCCAGGTCCAGGACCTGCTGGCGTTTCTCGCTGACACCCTGCCGGCCGATCATCCCTTCGCCGGCGTGCATGCGCAGCCGCGCGGCGCGACCGTGCCCGAGCCGTGGCTGCTCGGTTCGAGCGACGGCAGCGCCGCGATCGCCGCCTATTTCGGCTGCCCGTTCTCGTTCGCGCATTTTATCACCGATGTCGGCGGGCCCGAGATCATGCAGGCCTATCGCGACAATTTCCGCCCGTCGCGCTGGACGGGTGCGGCGCGGGGCAGCATCGGCGTGTTCGTGCTGTGCGCCGACACCGCGGCGGCGGCAGAGCGCTTGGCGCGGTCGCGCGATCTGTCGCGGCTGCGGCTCGAGAAGGGGATGCTCGGGCCGGTGCCCAGCATCGAGGAGGCCGAAGCCTATCCCTATACGCCGGACGATCTCCGCCGCGTCGCCCATAACCGCCGCCGCCAGATCGTGGGCGACCCGCAGCAGGTGCGGGACGGGCTCCTGGCGCTGGGCGCGGCCTATGGCGTCGACGAGTTCGTCGTCGTCTCGATCTGCTATGATTTCGCGGCGCGGCTGCGCTCCTACGAGCTTCTCGCCGCGGCGTTCGGGCTTCAGCGCCGCAGCGGCGGCGCCTCGGCCTCGGCGGCGGTCTGAGGCGGCGCCAACTCGCGCTCGAGGTGGCGCTGTTCCTCGGCGTTGCGGCGCAGCCCGTAATAGGAGCGGACGCTGATCGGGATCGACACGATGTAGAGCAGCCCGATCGCGAGCAGCGTACCCCAGGGATCGGTGGTGAGGAAGGCGGCGAGCCCGCCGACGATCAGCAGGCTCGGCAGGATCCATTCCCGCGGCACGCGGATGCGCTTGAACGAATAGGTCGGAACCCGGCTCACCATCAGCGCCGCCACCGCCGCCAGAACCAACCCGTTGAAATAAGGCGAGCGGAAGAACGATCCGCCGAACTCGAACCACAGCATGATCGGTACCATGACGAGCCCGGCCGCCGCCGGCGCCGGCACGCCGGTGAAGAAGTTGTAGGCATAAGGCGGCAGCGTGGCGCCGATCTGGGTGTTGAAGCGCGCCAGCCGCAGGCCGCAGCACACCGCGTAGAGCAGCACCAGCGCCCAGCCGATGCTCTGCATCGCGCTCATCGTCCAGACATAGAGGAGTACCGCGGGCGCGACGCCGAAGCTGACGAAATCCGACAGCGAATCGAGCTCGGCGCCGAAGCTCGACATGCCTTTCAAGAGCCGTGCGATGCGCCCGTCGATGCCGTCGAGAATGCCGGCGATGATCACGGCCGAGACCGCGGCCTCGAATTTTCCGGCGATGGCGAGCCGGATCGCGGTCATGCCCGCGCACAGCGCCAGCAGCGTCAGGACGTTAGGGATCATGCGGTTGAGCGACCACCCGGTGGTCGCCTTGTCCCGCATGCGGCGGCGGCGGCGGCGCAGCATCTCAGTGCTCGATGCCGCGGCGCGGGGGCTCGTTCGCGCCGGCATCGGCGATCACCGTCTCGCCGCCGACCGCGCGCTGGCCGACAATGGCGAGCGCCGCCCAACTCGGCGGCAGATAAAGATCGGTGCGGCTGCCGAAGCGGATGAGGCCGAAGCGCTGGCCGGCGATCACTTCCTCGCCGGCATCGACGGTGCAGACGATGCGGCGTGCGACGAGGCCGGCGATCTGCACCACCGCGATGTCGGCGCTCTCTCGGGTTGCGACGCGCACGGCCATGCGCTCGTTCTCGGCGCTTGCCTTGTCGAGGCTGGCGTTGAGGAACTTGCCTTTGTGGTAGACGCGCTTGGTGATGCGGCCCGTCATCGGCATGCGGTTGATGTGCACGTCGAAGATATTGAGAAAAATGCCGATGCGCAGCATCGGCGTGTCGCCCATCTCGAGCTCGGGCGGCGGCGGCGCGCGATCGACCGCGACGATGCGCCCGTCGGCCGGGGCGACCACAAGCCCCGCCCGGTCCGGCGTGACGCGCCACGGATCGCGGAAAAAATATACGCACCACGCCGTGGCCGCGACACCGATCCAGCCCAAGGGCGGGGCCAGCCAAAACAGCAGCAGGCTCGCCACGGCGAACACCGCAACGAACCGCCACCCATCGGGATGGATCGGCGCAAGCGCCTGTCTCAGCACGAAATTTCTCCCCTCGGCCGACGGCAGGTTAGCGCAAAGGCCGGGCCGCGCCCATGCCGGTTTTCCGCCTACCGGCCTCCCTCGCGCCGCCAGGCGAGCAGCAGCGCGCCCAGGGCAAGCAGCAGCGCCAGCAGGCCGGGAAGCAGCGGCGTCTCGTTCATGCCGGTGACGATGTAGTCGCCATTGGCGCGCAGCCCGATCCAGCCGCGCCCCTCGGCGGGCCGGTCGGGAGCGACGCTGCGGACCTCCGGCACTGGGCCGGGACCGACCCAATGGATGCTGCCGCCCAGCGCGGCGACATCGGCCTTGACCTTGGCGTCGGTGGTGCGCACGTCGCCCAGTTCGATCGGATTGAGCGCACCGGCCGCGGCGAGCGCGGTGCGGCTCCCGTCCTTGACGCGGTAGAGCCCGCTTTGGTGGATCGGCATCGCGCCGGTGCTGCGGCCGCCGCCGGCCGGCTTGAGCGCGAGGGTCTGCGGCTTGCCGTCGGGGCCGGTCACTTGCACCGGATTATTGTCCGGCTCGAGCGATTGGCGGGTGACGACCAGCCGGTTGCCCTCGACCGTGGCGCGCAGGGCGTTCTCTTCGAGATCGGGCTCTTTCATCAGCCAGTAGACGACGCGGCGCAGCAGTTCCGCTTGTGGCCCGCCGCCCTCGTAGCCGCGCGTCCACAGCCACATCTCGTCGGAGAGAAGCTGCGCGACCCGGCCCTTGCCGACGCGGTCGAGCACCAGGAGCGGCCGGTTGTCGAGGCCGCTCATGACCACCTCGCCCTTGTGCGGGACCGCCTCGACCTGGCGGAACCAGCGGCCCCAGGGCGGCGGCTTGTCGGGGTCCGCCGGCAGACCCGGAAGATCGTCGGTCACGGGGTCGCGCCGGCCGAGCGCGGTGACGCGCGGCACGAAGCCCTGCTCGTACACGTTGCCGGTCGGCTCGGCCGGCAGCACGCTGCCGAGCGGCGTGCGGTAGAGGCTGAGCGGGCCGCCGAAATTGGGCCCCGCCGCCTCGAGCAGCGCGCCGCCATTGCGCACGTAACGGGCGATGTTGGCGAGATAGGCCTCGGGCAGCACGCTGCGCTGCCGGTAGCGGTCGAAGATGATGAGGTCGAACTCGTTGATCTTGAGGTCGAACAGCTCGCGGATCGGGAACGCGATCAGCGACAGCTCGCGGATCGGCGTGCCGTCCTGCTTCTCCGGCGGCCGCAGGATGGTGAAGTGGATGAGATCGACCGACGGATCGGATTTGAGGATGTTGCGCCAGGTGCGCTCGCCCTGATGCGGTTCGCCGCTCACCAGCAGCACTTTGAGCCGGTCCCGCACGCCGTTGATGACGAAGGCGGCGCGGTTGTTGTCGAGGGTCAGCTCGTGCGGGCCCGGATCGACCGAAAGCTCGACCACGTTGGGGCCGCCGTGATCGATCGGGATGCTGACCGGCACGTCCCGGCCGACCGGGATGAGGCGCGTCGAGCTGGCACCGCCATCCTTGCGCAGCGTCAGCCGCGCCTCGCCGCTGCCGCCGCCGGGCAGATCCTCGACGCGCACCTTGAGCTGCACGTCCTTGCCGACGAGGCCGAATTTCGGCGCGTCCTTGACCACGAGCCGGCGATCGGCCTCGCCCGGCGCGCCTGCCAGCAGCACGTGCAGCGGTGCGCCAAGCGTGAGCCGGTCGGGCGGGGGCATGTCGTGCACCTCGCCGTCGGTGATCATCACCGCGCCGGCGACGCGCTGGCGCGGCACGTCGGAGAGCGCGCGGGTCAGCGCCGAATAAAGCTCGGTGCCGGTATCGGTGAACGCGGCATTGGGGTCGGGCGCGCCGGCATGGATCACCCGCACGTCGAGATTCGGCAGCCGTTGCAGCCGCGGCAGCAGCGTCTTGAGCGCTTCCGCGGCATAGTTGCGGCGCGCGCCGATGTCCATGCTCGGCGAATCATCGACCACGACCGCCGCGACATCGGGTTGCGGCTGGCGCTGTTCCTGAATCAGCGAGGGATCGACCAGAATGGCGAGCAGGATGGCCACCGCCGCCAGCCGCCAGGCGATGCCGCGCGCGCGGCGCAGCGCGCCATACGACAGCACGACCGCCGCGACCGCGGCAAAGGCGATGATCGCCCACCACGGCAACAGCGGCGAGACGGCGATCGACAGGCCGTTCATTGTCCCAGCCTCTCGAGGATCGCCGGGACGTGGACCTGATCGTTCTTGTAGTTGCCGGTGAGCGCGTACATCACGAGATTGACGCCGAAGCGGAACGCCATTTCGCGCTGCGCCTCGCCGCCCGGCACGCACGGATAGATCGGCTGGCCGGAATCGTCGAGCGCCCAGGCGCCGGTCCAGTCGTTGCCGCCGACGATGACGCTCGAGACGCCGTCATTGACCAGATCCTGCGACGGCTCGACCCAGAGCTTGCCGCCGGCCCAGCGCCCGGGGAATTCCTGCATGAGATAGAACGATTTGGTGAGGACGTGGTCGGGCGGCAGCGGCACCAGCGTCGGGATGTTGAGCCCGGCGGCGAGGCGGCGCAGGGTGGCCTGCGCCTGGGCCGCGGAGAACACCGTGCGGTCGCCCTGGTCGCGCGTGTCGAACAGGATGGTGCCGCCGGTGGCGAGATAACGGTTGATCCGTTCGACCGCCGCCGGCGACGGCTGCGGCTCGCCCGGGACGACCGGCCAGTAGATGAGCGGGAAGAACACGAGTTCGTCGCGCTCGACGTCGACTGCCATCGGCGCCGCGGGTTCGACCGCGGTCCGGCGGGTGAGGATTTCGCTCAAGCCCGCGAGGCCGGCCCGCACCTCCTCGTCGACATCGGCGATGCCGGTGCGAACATAGGCGAGGTGGAACTTGCTGGTCGCCTTGATGGCAAAGGCGTCGTTATCGGCGGCATGCGCCGGCGCCACGGCCAGCACCGCCAGCACCACCGCGCCCGCGGCGGCGCCGCGCGACAATCGCGGCAACAGACCGCGCAGCGCGAAGGCGATGAGGAGATCGATGAGCACGAGCGCGAGCGCGGCGCCGAGCAGCCCGGGGCGGAAATCCACCTCCGCCGGCCGCGCATAGGCTTCGACCGCGACCCCCGGCGGCATCGCGCCGAGCGGCGCGAAGGTCTTGACCGAAGGCGCGAGATTGAGGGCGCGGCGCGAATCGGTGGTGCCGTAGAAGCCCGGCGGATGGCGCGAGGAAGCCAGCGTCTTGGCGAAGGCGCCGGCGGCGATGGTCTCGGCCGTCGCCGGTGCGCGTTTCAGCCGGCCGAAACCGTCCAGCGTCTCGACCGGCGGCAGCGGCTTGTCGGAGACGCCGGACACGCCCTGGCTGACCGCGACTACGCGGCGCAGCATGTTGACGAAGAGCCCGGACATGGCGAGGTTCGACCATTCGGGATCGGCTGTGGTGTGCACCAGGACAAGCCAGCCCTTGCCGCGCTTGGCCGCGGTGACGAGCGGCGTGCCGTCGGTGAGTCGCGCCCAGGTCTTGCCGTCGAGGTCGAGCGTCGGCTCGGCCAGCACCTGGCGCGACACGGTCACGTCGGCCGGAATGTCGAGCCCGGCGAAGGGGCTGTTGGCCGGAAACGGCGCCAGATGTGCAGGCTTCTCCCACGACAGGGCGCCGCCGAGCGTGCGCCCGCCGCGGCGCAGGGTGACGGGCAGAAGATCGTCCTCGGGATCGTCGGCGAGATGCGGGCCGGCGAAGCGCAGCACCGTGCCGCCCTTGTCCATCCACGCGATGATCGCCTGCTTTTCCGCGATCCCCGCCGGCGCCACGTCGGGCAGCGCCAGCACCGCGATGTCGCCCTTGAGCAGCGTCGTGATGTCGCCGCGGCGCACCTCGCTGAACGGGCTCAGTGCCTTGTCGAGATAATAGGCGCCGGACAGCAAGGGCTGCGAGCTTTGCGCCGCGTGCGGCACGACGATGCCGACCGGGCGGCGGCGCCAGCGCTCGTCGAGCAGCAGCACCGCGCCTGCCGATGCCTCGCCCTCGATCTCGATGGCGGTGGCGCGGTTGCGCAGCTCGCTCGGCATGGGGAGCCGCGCCACGGCGCTGGTGGCGTCGGCGGCGAGCGTCACGCGCGTGCGTCCCAGGAGCCTGCCGTCATCGCCGACCGCGCGCACATAGAGCTCGCTCGGCAGGCCGGCGGCCGCGCGCCGCACCGTCACCGTCAGGTCCTTGTCGTCGGGATTGCCCGAAGCGAGCAGGCGCGGCAGTTCGTTCCGGTCGTCGCTCATCACGCTGAGATGGCCCTTGCGCGCAAGGCCCGCGGCGAAGGACGCGGCGCTGCCGTCGTCGATGCCGTCGCTGAGCCAGACGATGTCGGGCGCACCGCCGAGATCGAGCTTGTCGAGCCGCTTCAGCGCGGCGGGGCGGTCCTCCGGCCAGGGCCGCGGCGCCAGCGCATCGGCGGCGGCACGCGCATCGACGGGACGGCGCAGCGAGAGTGCCGGCGCCACGGTGCTCCCTTCCGGCGGCGCGGTGTCGAGCAGCACGACGCGGCGGCCTTCGCGCTCGGCCTGATCGATCAGCCGGACGAGCGCATCGTGGCGCTCGTCCCAGTGCCGCGCGGCGCTCCAGCCGTCGTCGACGACGAGTACCAGCGGCCCGGTGCCGGCAAGCCGCGCGCTCGGATTGAGCAGCGGATGCGCCAGCGCCAGGATGATGAGCGCCCCGAGCGCCATGCGCAGCAGGATGAGCCACAGCGGCGTCTTCGCCGGCGTCTCCTCGCGCGGCACGAGGCCGAGCAGGAGACGCAGCGCCGGAAAGCGGATGCGCCGCGGCAATGGCGGCGTCACCCGCAGCAGCCACCACAGCACCGGCAGGACCGCGAAGCCCAGCAGCAGCCAGGGCGCGGCGAAGGCGATGGAGCCGAGCGTCAGCATCGTTGTGACACCACCCGTCCCAGGTGCGGGGCGCGGCCGCCGTTCATCCCCTCGTCGGCCGCCCCCGCCATGCGCCGCTCCCGGCCTAACGCCAAGCTTGTTGGGGCGCGAGCGCGGCGTAAAGCGCGAGCAGCGCCGTCTGCGGCGGCCGGTCGGTGCGGTGGATGCCGAAGCTCCACTGCGCGCTGCGCGCGATCGCCGCGAGCCCGTCGCGATGATGGGCGAGGCGCTCGGCATAGCTCTCGCGCAGCGTCTCCACCCGGCTGACGAGCAGCGGTTCCTCGCGCTCGAACCCCTCGAACCGCACGCGCCCGGCAAAGGGCAGCGTCTCCTCCGCCGGATCGAGCACCTGCAGCAGATGGCCCTTGAGCCCGTTCGCGGCGAACCGCGCGACCAGCGCCTGGATCTCCGCCAGCGGCGACAACAGATCGCCGATCAGCACGACATGGGCGTGGCGGGGCAGGGGCTCGAATTCGGGCAGGCTCGCGCCCGTGCCGGCGCGGGCGATCAGCAGCGCCAGCCGCTCCAGCACGACCCGCCCATGCGACGGCGGCAGGCCGGTGCCGAGCAGACTCACACGCTCGCCGCCGCGCACCAGCAGCACGGCCAGGGCCACCGCGAGCAGATCGGCGCGGCCCCGCTTGGTCGGCAGATCGCGCACGGAGGCATAATCCATCGAGGCCGAGCCGTCGCGCCAGAGATAGACGCTCTGCGCCGCCTCCCACTCCGTCTCGCGCACGTAAAGACGCTGCGATTTCGCGCTCTCGCGCCAATCGATGCGCGTGGTCGGATCGCCCGGCTGGTACTGGCGGAACTGCCAGAAGGTTTCGCCCTGGCCGACGCGGCGCCGCCCGTGCACGCCCTGCGCCACCGTGGCGGCGACGCGTTCGGCGGCGACCAGCAGCGGCGGCAGCGCGGCTGCCGCCTCTTCCGCGTGCTGGCGCAGATGCGTGGCTTCGGCCATCAGCGCAGCGGTGCAATCAGCCGCTCGATGAGCTGTTCCATGTCGATCCCATCGGCGCGGGCGGCGAAGGTGAGCGCCATGCGGTGGCGCAGCACCGGCGGCGCCAGCGCCACCACGTCGTCGACCGAGGGCGATAACCGTCCCTCGATCAAGGCGCGGGCGCGGGCGGCGAGCATCAGCGCCTGGCTCGCCCGCGGGCCCGGACCCCAGGCGATGTGCCTGGCCTCGGCCAGGCCCGATTCGCCGGGCCGGCCCGAGCGGACCAGCTCGAGAATGGCCTCGACCACCCGCTCGCCGACGGGGATGCGGCGGACCAGGCGCTGCGCTTGGCCAAGCTCGGCGCTGCTCAGCACCGGCGTCACTTTCTCCTCAGTGACGCCGGTTGTGGCGATCAGCATCTGCCGCTCGGATTCGAGATCGGGATAGCCGACGTCGATCTGCAGCAGGAAGCGGTCGAGCTGCGCTTCGGGCAGAGGATAGGTTCCCTCCTGCTCGAGCG
>Ga0307373_10011117_pt1 | contig 13102 bp, 9 predicted proteins | sample OX2MG_FD_202534 | JGI IMG/M metagenome (GOLD analysis project Ga0307373, IMG submission 202534) | Soil microbial communities from Risofladan, Vaasa, Finland - OX-2 | ecosystem: Environmental > Terrestrial > Soil > Coastal area > Acid sulfate soil | place: Finland: Risofladan, Vaasa | collected... | reverse complement strand
GTTGCCTGGCGGATCCGTAGGGACCGGGCCTCCCCAGGTCCAAGGGGCGACGCGAGCGGGAAGGAGCCCCCCGAAACCGCCCGAATCCTGGTCCGGTTTGAACGGAGGTGAAGGTGACTGATCGTCGTCGGGTCGTCGTGACAGGTCTAGGGGCCATGACACCGCTCGGCAATACGGCTCCGGAGTTCTGGCGTCGCCTGATTGCCGGTGAGTGCGGCATTGGGCCGATCACGCACTTCGATCCGGAGTACGTCAGCACCAAGATCGCCGGCGAGGTCAAGGGCTTCGACCCCGACGCCGTGATCGGCCGCCGCGATGCGCGCCGTCTCGACCGCTTCGCCCAGCTCGGGCTGGCGGCGGCCAAGGAGGCGGTGGCCGACAGCGGCTTCGAGGTCACCGACGAGAACCGCGACGACGTCGGCGTGATCATCGCCACAGGCATCGGCGGCATCCTGACGCTGGCCGAGTGGGGGACCCGCATCGGCGTCGAGGGGCCTCAGCTGGCCGGGCGTGTGACCCCGTTCTTCGTCCCCATGCTGATGGCCAACGCCGCCGCCGGCACCGTCTCCATCGCGTTCGGCGCGCGCGGCCCGGCCATGTCGACGGCCAGCGCCTGCGCCAGCTCCAACAACGCGCTGGGCGAGGCCCTGCGCAAGATCCAGTACGGCGAGGCCGACGTGATGTTCGCGGGCGGAGCCGAGGCGACCATCACGCCGCTGTGCGTCGGCGGCTTCTGCTCGATGAAGGCGATGTCCACGCTCAACGACCAGCCGTTAAAGGCCAGCCGCCCCTTCGACCGCGACCGCGAGGGCTTCGTGCTCTCCGAGGGCGCGGCCGTGATGGTGCTCGAGGAGTTGGAGCATGCCAAGCGGCGCGGCGCTCGCATCTACGCTGAGCTGATCGGCTATGGCTGCTCGTCGGACGCGTTCAACATCGTCCAGCCCGAGCCGGAAGGCGCGGGCGTCAAGCTGGCTCTGCGCCGCACGTTCAAGGATGCCGGCATCACGCCGGCCGACGTGCAGTACGTCAACGCGCACGCCACCTCCACGCCGCAAGGCGACCTGGCGGAGTCCAAGGCGATCCGCGAGGTCTGGGGGGAGTACGCCGACACGCTGGCGGTGAGCTCGACCAAGGGCGCGCACGGCCACGCGTTGGGAGCGGCCGGCGCCATCGAGGGCGTGGCCACGGTGATGGCGGCGTACACCGACATCGTGCCGCCGACGATCAACCTCGAGCATCCCGACCCGGAGTGCGATCTCGACTACGTTCCCAACGTGGCGCGCAAGATGACGGTGCAGGTGGCGCTCTCGAACTCCTTCGGCTTCGGGGGCCACAACGCCGTCTTGGCGTTCCGCAAGTACTCCGAGTAAGGGCACGAGGGTGGCTGGGGAGCGGTATCGCCGCCGCATCCGCGCGCTGATGCGCAGGCTGCGCCTCCCCGGCGAGGCTCAGCCGCTGGTGGAGCAAGCGTTCGTGCATAGCTCCGCCGTCCCCGACGGCGGCGCCCGCGCCTGCTCCAACGAGCGGCTCGAGTTCCTGGGCGACAGCGTGCTGGGGCTGGCGGCGGCGGACCATCTGGAGCGCTCGCTCCCGGACGCCGACGAGGGCGAGCTCTCGCGCCGCAAGGCGCGCCTGGTCTCCGGCGCGCTGCTGGCGGAGTCGGCGCGTCGCTTGGGTCTGGGCGACTTGCTGGTGCTGGCGCCCGGGGCCGCGGCGGCCGGCGCGGCCGACCGTCCTTCGCTGCTGGCCGATGCCTTCGAGGCGCTGATCGCCGCGATCTTCCGCGCGCAGGGTCTGGCGGCGGCGCAGGCTTTCGTCGAGCGAGAACATTTCGCTCACGTCGACGAGGGCCGGGTGAGCGGGAAAGACGCCAAGACCACGTTGCAGGAGTGGGCCGCGCAGCACGTCAAGTGCTTGCCGGTCTACGAGGACAGCGTCGCCGGTCTTCCGCACGAGCGCGCGTTCACGTCGCGCGTGAGCGTGGCCGGACGCGCGATGGGATCCGGCACGGGGCCGAGCAAGCGTTCGGCACAGCAGGCGGCGGCTGCTCAGGCTCTCGATCTTCTGCAGCGGGAAGCTGCGCGCGAACAGGACGTACGGTAGATGCGGCTCAAGTCCGTCAAGCTCTTCGGGTTCAAGACCTTCGCCGAGAGCACCACGCTCGATTTCGAGCCGGGGATCACCGCGGTGGTGGGCCCCAACGGCTCGGGCAAGTCGAACTTCGTCGAGGCGATCCGCTGGGTGCTCGGCGAGACGTCGAGCCGCTCCCTGCGCGGCTCCAAGATGGAGGACGTCATCTTCGCCGGCAACGATCAGCGCAAGCCGCTGGGCCTGGCCGAGGTGGTGCTCACGTTCGACAACGAGGACGGGCGGTTGCCGCTGGAGTTCCGCGAGGTCTCCGTCACGCGCCGCGCCTACCGCGCGGGCGAGAGCGAGTTCTACATCAACCGCAACCAGGTGCGCTTGCGCGACGTGCTCGACCTGCTGATGGGCACGGGCCTGGGCCCCGGCTCCTACGCGATCGTCTCGCAGGGGCAGATCGACGCGATCCTCTCCGCCAAGCCGCAAGACCGGCGCGAGCTCTTCGAGGAGACCTCGGGCGTCAGCCGCTTCCTCAACAAGAAGAAGGAGGCGATGCGGCGCCTCGACCAGACCGAGCAGAACGTCATCCGCGTGAGCGACCTGCTCAGCGAGCTGGAGAAGCAGGTGCCGGAGCTGGAGACGCAAGTGCGGCGCGCCAAGCGCTACCGCCGCGTCAGCGAGCGCCTGCGCGACATGGAGATCCTCTCGTATCTGCGCAGCTCCGCCTCGCGGCGCGAGGAGCGCGAGCGTCTGAAGGGTCTGCTCGACCAAGGCGAGGCCGAGCGCGGCGCCGCCGAGGCGCAGGCCGCGGCTCAGGGCGGCGAGCTCTCGACGGCGCGCTACCGCGCCTATCAGCAGGAGCTCCAGCTGGAGGAGCAGCGCTCCGCCGCCCAGCAGGCGCGCGCCGAGCAGGCGCGTCTGGAGGCCGAGCTCTCGGCGGCCAGCGGGCGTCTGGAGGCGCTGGAGGCGCAGTCGGCGCGGGCCATCGAAGGCGGCATGCGCGCCGAGGAGGAGCGCGCCGCGCTGCTGGAGCGCGTGCAGTCGCTGGACGGCGAGCACGGGCCGCTGACCGGCGACGTGGAGCGCGCGCGCCGCGACGAGGCGCAGGCGCAAGAGAGCGAGACCGCCGCGCGGCGCCGTTTGGAGGCGCTCTTCGGGGCGCTGCGCGACTTGGAGGCCAACGTGGCCGAGCAGGCCGCGCGCGAAGCGGAGCGCCGCGCGCAGGCGGAGTCGGCGCGCAAGGAGATGGAGCGCCTGCTGACCGAGTCGGCCGAGGCGCGCCGCGCCGCCGAGGCGCTGGAGTCGGACCTGGCGCGCAAGGAAGAGCACCTGCGCGCCGAGCGCGCGCGCATCGCCGAGCTGGAGGCGCGCGCGGAGCGCGCTCGCGTCAGCCAGCACGTCGCCGAGGAGCGCATCGTGCAGGCGCGAGAGCGCTACGCGCAGGTGCAGAGCACGCTCAAGGCGCTCGCCAGCGAGGAGGCCGCGGCCACGTCGCGCCTGCATACGATCGAGGAGCTGGAGGCGTCGTACGAAGGCCACGTGCCCGGCACGCGCGCCATCGTCCAAGCCGCGGAGCGCGGCGACGCCCCCGGTCTCATCGGCGTGGTCTCCAATGTGATCGAGGTGGACCAGCAGTACGCGCGCGCGCTGGACGTGGCCTTCGGCGCGCGCCTCTCGAACATCGTGGCGCAGACCTCCGCCGACGCCGAGCACGCCGTGGCATGGCTCAAGCGCCACGAGGCGGGACGCGCCACGTTCCTGCCGCTGGAGCTCTTGGGCAAGCGCACGGGGCGCACGCTGCCGGAGCATCTGCGTGGGCGCAGCGGGGTGATCGCCTATGCCCACGAGCTGATCACGTGCGATCCCGCGTACGCGGGCATCGTCGCCTTTCTGGTGGGCAGCGTGCTGGTGGTCGACGAGCTGCGCACCGGCATCGCCCTCGTGCGCAGCGGCGAGGTGCACGACTCCGTGGTCACGCTCGACGGCGATCAGATCATGGGCGGCGGCGCGATCACCGGCGGACGCTTCAAGCGCGAGCGCGCCATCCTGGAGCGCCGGGCGCAGGCGCATGCGCTGCGCACGCGGCTGCAAGCGCTGCGCGGCGAGCTGGAGAGCGCCGAGAACAGCGAGCGCGCGATCGCGCAAGAGGGGCAGGCCGCCGCCGAGGAGCTGGAGCGCGCCCGCCGCGCCCACAACGAGGAGGAAGTGGCCCTGGGTCAGGTGCGCACGGGCCTGACCGCGAGCGAGAGCGAGGTGGCGCGCGCCCGCCGCGAGATCGAGGTGCTGCTGGAGAAGGGCAACGCCCTGCTGACCGCGTCGAAGGACGCGGAGAGCCGCACCGCGGCGCTGGAGGCCGCGTTCTACGCCAGTGACGACACCGACGTGGAGCGCGTTCGCCTGGAGCGCGAGCTGGAAGAGGCACGCGCCGCGGTGAGCGAGGCGGAGCGGCTGCGCGGCGAGCGCGCGGGTGCCTCCGCCGCCCTGCGCGAGCGCCTGGCCGCGCTCTCCGCGGCTCGGGAGGCCGCCGCCACGCGCCTGGCGGGGCTGGACACCGACGCCGAGCGGGCGCGAGCGGCGCGCGAGACGGCCCAGGGGGAGCTGGAGGCGCTGCGCGAGCGGCGCGCGGCACTCGACCAGTCGGCGCGCGCGGCCCGCGAGCGCGCGGAGGCGCTGGAGCGCGAGACGGCGCAGGCGCGCGCCGAGCGCGAGCGGCTGGTCGCGCAGGTGGCCCAGCTGGAGACCGCGGTGCGCCAAGCCGAGCAGCGCGAGCGCGAGCTCGCGCAGTCGCTGGAGTCGGCGCGCATCCGCTTCGCCGAGGTGGAGGCGGAGCTCAACCTCTTGGCGCAGACCTTCGCCCAGCACCCCGCCACCGACGAGGAGCAGGCCGACGTCGCGGCGCGCTACGACGCGTACGCTGACGATCCCGCCGGCGAGGTGCCCAAGCTGCGCGAGGATCTGGCGCGTCTCTCCAACGTCAACCTCAACGCCGACGCCGACCTGGAGGCCTTGGCCGAGCGCGAGCGCTTCCTCAAGGAGCAGATGGACGACCTCCACGCCGCACGCGAGAAGCTGTTGGCCGTGATCGAGGAGATCGAGTCCAGCGCTCAGGAGACGTTCAACAAGACCTTCGAGGCGGTGCAGAAGTCGTTCACCGAGACGTTCGCGCGCCTCTTCCCCGGCGGCGTCGCGCGCATGTGGCAGACGGACCCCGACCATATCTCGGAGACGGGCATCGAGATCGCCATCGCCCCGCCGGGCAAGAAGATGATGAGCCTGCAGGCGCTCTCGGGCGGCGAGCGCGCGATGGTCTCCGTTGCGCTGATCTTCGCGATCCTGAAGGTCAAGCCCAGCCCGTTCTACCTCTTCGACGAGATCGACGCCGCGCTCGACGAGGCGAACATCGGCCGCTTCAGCGACTTGGTGCGCGAGTTCGCCAAGGAGTCGCAGCTGCTGCTCGTCACCCACAACAAGCGCACGATGGAGCTGGCCGACCGCATCTACGGAGTCACGATGCGCGAGCCCGGCATCTCCACCATCGTGAGCGCCCGCCTGGAGACCGCCGACGTTGCCTAACGCGTTACTCTCCGTCTCGGACCGCACGGGACTGCTCGACCTTGGGCGCGCGCTGCGGGCCGCCGGCTACACGCTCTACGCCACCGGCGGCACGCAGGCGTTCCTCGCGGAGCGGGGCATCGCCGCCATCGAGATCGGCGATCTCACGGGCTTTCCGCCGTTGGCCGACGGGCGCGTGAAGACGCTTCATCCCAAGGTCTTCGCGGGCATCCTGGCCGATCGCGAGAAGCCGCGCCACATGCGCGAGCTGGAGGAGCATCAGATCCCGCGCATCGACGTGGTGGCGTGCAACCTCTACCCGTTCGAGGAGACGGTGCGCAGGCCGGGCGTCACGATCGGCGACGCGGTCGAGCAGATCGACATCGGCGGCGTGAGCCTGTTGCGCGCGGCCGCGAAGAACTTCGCCGGCGGGCTGTGCGCGCTGGTGGAGCCCGCGCAGTATCCCGCCTTCATCGAGCTGCTCCAACGCGGCGAGTATCCCACGCTGGAGCAGCGCAAGGCGCTGGCGGTGCGCGCCTTCGAGCGCGTGGCCGAGTACGACGCGGCGATCGCGCGGTACATGGAGGCCGGGCAGAGCGGCGCGGCGCTGCCGGGCTCGCTGGCGCTGACGATGCCGCTGGAGTCGCCGCTGCGCTACGGCGAGAACCCGCAGGCGCGCGCGGCCTTCTACCTTCCGAACGGCCAGCCGTTCCCCGAGCAGCTCCAAGGCAAGGCGCTCTCCTACAACAACTTGCTCGATCTGGATGCCGCGCTGCGCCTGCTGGTGCGCCCAACCGTCCCCGCCGGCCATCCGGGCCTGGTGGACGGCGGCGCCGCGGCGCGCGTGGCGATCGTGAAGCACACCGTGCCGTGCGGCGTGGCCGAGCGCGCGAGCGTGGGCGAGGCGGTGCGCGCCGCGCTCGACGCCGACCGCATCTCCGCCTTCGGCGGCATCGTGGCCTCCGACGCGCCGATCGACGGCGAGGCGGCGCGGGCGCTGGGCGAGTTCTTCCTGGAGATCGTGGCGGCGCCGGCGTACGCGCCCGACGCGCTGGCGGTCTTCGCCAAGAAGAAGAACCTGCGGGTGCTGCGCATCGAGCCCTCGCTGCCGCACCGCCTGATCGGCGAGCTGCGCGTGCGCAGCGCCCTGGGCGGCGTGCTCGCCGACGAGCCCGACCCCGGTTTCGCCCCCGAGGCCTGGGAGGTGGTCTCCCAGCGCGTTCCCGGTCCGCGGGAGTGGAGCGATCTGCTCTTCGCCTGGGGGATCGTGCGTTGGGTGAAATCCAACGGCGCGGTGATCGCCAAGGATGCGGTGAGCTGGGGCGTCTGCGGCGGCCAGACCAACCGCGTCTGGGCCGTGGCCATCGCCGGAGAGCGAGCCGGCGCGCACGCGCGCGGCTCCGTCTGCGCGACGGACGGCTTCTTCCCGTTCGCCGACGGCCTCGAGGCGGCCGCCGGCGCTGGCTGCACCGCGGTGGTGGCGCCGCGCGGCTCGATCCGCGACGCGGAGGTCATCGCCGCCGCCGACCGCGCCGGCATTGCGCTCGTCTTCTCGACCCACAGGTACTTCTTGCATTGAGCAATCGCGTCTGGCGCGATTGCGCCCCCGGAGGGATTTCAAGAGAACAGGGCTCCCGCGAGCGAAGTGTAACGGAGCGAGTGGGATGAGCACGCTTCCGACCATCGACACCGCGCGCGCGGCGCGCGAGCGCATCGCGCCGTACGTCCGCCGCACGCCCACCTACGCGCACGAGGGCGTGGCCTACAAGCTCGAGCTGCTGCAGGTCACGGGCTCCTTCAAGGTGCGCGGCGCCTTCAACGCCGCGCTCCAGCTCGACCCGCTCACGCGCGCGCGCGGCGTGGTGGCGGTGAGCGGAGGCAACCACGGCCTGGCCGTGGCGCACGTGGGGCGCGTGCTGGGCATCCCCGCCACGGTGATCATGCCGGAGACCACGCCCGCGCGGACGGTGGAGCGCGCGCGCGCCGACGGCGCCGACGTGATCCTGGTGCCGACCATCGCGGAGGCCTTCGCTATGGCCGATGAGCGCCAGGCCGCGGGGCAGAGCACCATTCACCCGTACGACGACACGTTCGTGCTGGCCGGGCAGGGCACGATCGGCTTCGAGCTGCTCGAGGACGTGCCGGATCTCGCGACGCTGATCGTCTCGATCGGCGGGGGCGGGCTGATCTCGGGGATCGCGGCGGTGGTCAAGGAGCTGCGGCCGAGCGTGCGCATCTACGGCGTCGAGACGGAGGGCGCCGACGCCATGCGCCGCGCGCTCGACGCCGGCGCGCCCGTGACCATGCCGGCGATCACCTCGATCGCCAAGACGCTGGGGGCGCCCTACGTCGCGCAGACCACCTTCGCGGCGGCGCAGCGGCTCCTCGAGGACGTGGTGGTGGTGAGCGACGCGCGGGCGGTGGAGGCCATGGTCGCGATGCAGGACGCCTTGCACGTGCTCCCGGAGCCGGCGGCTTCGTGCTGCTACGCCGCGCTGAGCGCGGGCCTGATCCCGCTGGACCGGCCGGGCGACGGCACGACCGCGATCCTGGTGTGCGGCGGCAACGTGAGCCTGAGCGATCTGGCGGCTTGGCGCGTTGAGATGGCCGTATGATCGGCGCCTTCCTCCTCGCCCTGATCCTCTGCGCGCTGGTCTTCGGCGGTCTCCTCCACGTCGCGGAAGGCTGCCTGGCCAGGCTCGACGGCGAGGGCTTGGGGGCGCTCGACGCCCTTTTGCGCGGCCTGGCGCTGGCGGCGACCGTGCTCGTGCCCTTGCTCTGGGTGCGCCCTTGGCTCCAGCGCCTGGCGGCCTTTTGCTTCGGCGCGGCGGCCGGAGCCCTGGCCACCGGACCGCTTTTTGCGGGACTTGCCGCCTCGGGGCGCATCCCTCACCTCTGATCCTGTGTTTTAGAGTATGGAATTCCCGGGCAAAATGCTTGCCAGCAGACTTGGTTTCTGCTACTTTAGTCGGGAGTCTAAGGGTTTGAGTCTCTCGGTCTTGTGGTTGCGATCCTAGCTGACGTAGACGAATCCCAAACTCATCACTACTCAGTTAAAGGACCAACCGTCATGTACCAAGACGAGACTCTCAACTGCGTCGACTGCGCCAGACCGTTCACGTTCAGCGCCGGCGAGCAGGAATTCTTCGCCCAGAAGGGCTTCACCAATAAGCCGTCACGTTGCCCCGAATGCCGCAGCGCCCGCAAGGCGCAGCGCGGCAGCGGCGGGGGCGGCGGTGGCGGAAGCTACGGTGGTGGCGGCGGCGGTGGACGCTCGCAGCGCGAGATGTACACCGTGACCTGCAGCCGCTGTGGCAACGAGGCGCAAGTGCCGTTCCAGCCGCGCGGTGACCGTCCGGTCTACTGCCGCGACTGCTTCCAGCCCGCGTCGCGCTACTAAGAGCGAGCGACGCGGCGGCGCGCGACTGCGCGCCGCATAGGGAACGATCGAGGGGTGGCTACGGCCGCCCCTCGTTGTTTTCTCAGCGGCCGCCGAGCGCGGTCACGCCCTGGACGAGTGACGCCAACTCTTCCTCGGTGTTGTAGTAATGCACCGACGCGCGCACCAGGTCGGGGAGGCCGCGCGTCTCCATGTCCAGCCGCGTCTCGGCGCGCAGGGCCGTGGAGACGTTGATGCGCCGGTCGCCCAGGCTCCGCCGCACCTCGCCGGCGGCGACGCCCTCGACCGTGAAGGTGACGATGCCGCAGCGCACCGCGCCCGCGTCGCGCACGGCGACGCCGGGGAGCTCGGAGAGCGCTGAGCGCAGCCGCTCGCCCAACATGCGCACGCGCTCCCAGATGCCCTCGAGGCCCACGCCGCGCGCGTAGTCGATGGCGGCGCCCAAGCCCAGCACGCCCGCCACGTTGCGCTCCCAGTGCTCGAAGCGCCGCGCGTCGTCGCGCCACGCATAGCCGTGCAGGCCGGTCAGCCGGGCCGCATGGTTGTCGATCAGCGGCGGCTCCAGCGTCTCGACCAGCGTGCGCCGCACGTACAGGAACGCCAGACCCCGCGGGCCGCGCAGATACTTGCGGCTGGCCGCGGTCAGCACGTCGCAGCCCAGCGCCTCGACGTCCAGCGGCATCTGCCCCGCGCTCTGACAGGCGTCGAGCAGGTAGACCGCGCCGGTGCCGCGCGCGATCCGTCCCACCTCGGCCGCCGGGTTCACCAAGCCGCCGCTGGTGGGAACGTGCGTCAGCGCCACCACCTTCACGCGCTCGTCGAGGGCGTGCTCCAGCGCCTCCAGCGAGATCTGCCCGTGCTCGTCGTCGGGGATCACCACGATCTCGGCACCGGTGCGCCGCGAGACCTGCAGCATCGCCAAGTAATTGCTGGCGTACTCGGCCACGCCCGTGAGCACGCGGTCCCCCGGCTTCAGCGGAATGGCGTAGAACGCCATCTCCCACGCGCGCGTCGCGCTCTCCGCGATGGCGATCTCCTCGGGAGCGGCGTGGATCAGCGCGGCCGCGGAGGCGTAGACGCCCTCGATGCGCTCGCGCTCGCGCGCCTGGGCTTCGTAACCGCCGATCTCGCTCTCCAGGCGCAGGTGATCGATCACCGCGTCGAGCACGGGCTGCGGCATCAGCGCGGCGCCGGCGTTGTTGAAGTGCGTCACGTGGGCGCAGCCGGGCGTTTGGCGGCGGAGGGCGGCGACGTCCAAGGTCATGGCCGCTCCGCCGTTGACTGCGCGCGCGCGAAGTCGACGAACCAGGCGATCGATTGGGGATTGGCCACCGCGTCGATGGAGAGCGAGCGCTCCGGCGGCATGCCCAGCAGAATGCGCTTCACCGGCACCTCCAGGCGCTTGCCGGTGAGGTTCTTCGGCACGTCGGGTACCTGGTGGATCTCGTCGGGGATGAAGCGCGGCGAGACGCGCTCGCGAATCGCGGCGCGGATGCGCTCCTTGAGCGCCTCGTCCAGCGCGGCACCGGGGCGCAGGCAGACGAAGAGGGGCATGAACGAGTCGCGTCCCAGGAACTCGAGGTCGACCACCAGGCTCTCCAGCACCTCGTCGATGGCCTCGACGGCGCGGTAGATCTCGATGGTGCCCAAGCGCACGCCGCGGCGGTTGATGGTGGCGTCGGAGCGGCCGTAGATCACCACGCCGCCGCTGGGCGAGATGGAGACCCAGTCGCCGTGGCGCCAGATGCCGGGGTAGACGTTGAAGTAGCTCTCGCGGTAGCGCGCGCCGTCCGCGTCGTTCCAGAAGTAGAGCGGCATCGAGGGCATCGGCTCCAGAATCGCCAGCTCTCCCACCTCGCCGGCCAGCGGCCGGCCGTGCTCGTCCAGCGCCTCGGCGCGCACGCCCAGCAGGCGGCATTGGATCTCCCCGGCGCGCACGGGCAGCAGCGTGCAGCCGCCGACGAACGGGGTGGCGACCTCGGTGCCGCCGGCCACGGAGGCGAGAAAGAGATCGCCCTTGACGTGCCGGTAGATCCACGCGAACTGCTCCGCCGTGAGCGGGGAGCCCGTGGTGCTCACGCTGCGCAGCGCGCGCAGGTCGTGGTCGCGCCCCGGCTCCACGCCCGCCTTCATGCAGGCGCCCACGAACGCGGGGCTGGCGCCGAAGACCGTGATGCCGGCGTCCTCCGCCAAGCGCCAGAGCACGCCGTGATCGGGGTAGGCGGGGTTGCCGTCGTAGAGCACGCTGGCGGCGCCGGTGAGCAGACCGCCGACGAGGATGTTCCACATGATCCAGCCGGTGGTGGTGAACCAGAAGAAGCGGTCGCCCGGCGAGAGGTCGGCGTGGAGCGCCAGGAACTTCAGGTGCTCCGCCACGATGCCGCCGTGGCCGTGCACGATGGCCTTGGGCAATCCGGTGGTGCCCGAGGAGTAGACCACCCAAAGCGGATGGTCGGCGTCGAGCTGCTCGAAGGCGAGCGCGGCGCCGCGCCCGCGCGCGAGCAGATCGTTCCAGGTGATCGCGCCCGCCAGTCGCGCGGGGTCGCCCTGCTCGTCGAGGTACGGCACGAGCACCGTGTGGCGCAGGCTGGGCAGCGCCGCTTGCAGCGCGCGCACCTCGTCGACGCGGTCGTAGCGCCGTCCGTTGTACTGATAGCCGTCCACGGCGATGAGGACGGCGGGCTCCAGTTGGCGGAAGCGGTCGATCACGCTGGGCGTGCCGAAGTCGGGGGAGCAGCTCGACCAGATCGCGCCGATGGCGGCGCAGGCGAGAAAGGCGACGACGGCCTGCGGCACGTTGGGCAGGTAGGCGACGACGCGATCGCCGGGCGTCACGCCCAGCGCCCGCAGCGCGCCGGAGGCCGCGGTGACGTCGTCGCGCAGCGCGCTCCACGAGATCTCCATGAGCGGATGGAGCTCGGACTGAAAGAGCAAGGCGGGGTGCTCGCCGCTCGCGTTGCGGAAGACGTGCTCGGCGAAGTTGAGGCGCGCTCCCTCGAACCAGCGCGCGCCGGGCATCGCGTGCGAGGAGAGCACCCGCCGGTACGGGGCGCTGGCGCGGATCTCGAAGTACTCCCAGATCGACGCCCAGAACTCCTCGACGCGCTCCGTGGACCACTCCCAGAGCTCGTCGTAGGTGGCCAGGTGGAGGCCGCGGTTCCTCTCCAGCCAGCGCAGGTAGCGCGTGAGGTTCGCGCGCTCGCGGACTTCGGGAGCGGGATCCCAGAGGACGTCGTGCATCGCGCTCTGCTACCGCGAAGCGCCGAGGCTCCCCTCTGTCAGATCGCGATCGACGCGAAGCTCGGGTCGCCGCGGATCGCCGCCAGCTGCAACGCGATGTCTTGGACGTACGAGGTGACGCCCGGGCTCGACCCGATCACGTGGCCCACCACGTGCGTGGTCCCCGCCGCCAGCATCGGCGCGCCGGAGTCGCCCGGCTGCGTGACCTCAGCCAACGTGAGGTACGCGTCGGCGTAGGTGGCGTTGTACCCGGGCACGTAGAGCCACGCCGCCTTGCCGATGACGGTGGTGTACTGGCGCCCGTGCTGCTGCAGCACCTCTACGGACGGTGCGTCCGAGATCGACGCGGCGGCCGTGATGGAGCCGGAGATCGGAGCGATGCCGGCCGCCAGCTCCACGACGGCGACGTCGGCATCGGGCTGGTGTCCCAGCCCGGTGGGATCGCGCGAGAAGACCACGTCGCCGATGCGGACGCCCGCCATGTACGCGGCGGAGCCCACCGGGCCGGCGACGTGTCCCGCGGTCAGCACGCCGCGGCTGGCGCCCCAGGTGACGGGCGCGCCGACGGTGCCCAGACTCGCGGCGGAGAGCATGGTGCCCGGACCCACGTGCAGGCTCGGCGGCGTGACGCTGTACGCGAAGGCGTCGTTCAGCCACAACAGATCGGAGCCGAAGAGGCTCACCAGCGCTGCCAAGACGGTGGGCACTTCGAGCAACGGCACGCGCGTGGCCGGGACGCCGATCAAGTCGCTGTCGACCAAGAGGCCCGCCACCAACCGGCTCGAGGTCTCGTTGGTGAAGATCGCGGCGCCGAAGACGCCGAAGCGG
>Ga0307373_10011115_pt1 | contig 13102 bp, 15 predicted proteins | sample OX2MG_FD_202534 | JGI IMG/M metagenome (GOLD analysis project Ga0307373, IMG submission 202534) | Soil microbial communities from Risofladan, Vaasa, Finland - OX-2 | ecosystem: Environmental > Terrestrial > Soil > Coastal area > Acid sulfate soil | place: Finland: Risofladan, Vaasa | collected... | reverse complement strand
CAAACGTGGGTCAAATCGTGCGAGGGGAGGCATGGCGGGAACTCCTCGGAGACCCCGGGCTCATGGACCTGACGCGGCAACATGAGGCACGTGGCGGTCTTCAACTCGAGGCTTAAAGGCGCGGTGTGCTGTCGAGAACGGCGGACGCTCGAGACGTCCATGGTCGAACATCGGTAGCGCAGCAGCGTGCCTGTCAGCAGTCGAAGACGAACCAGCACAAGTCGTTGCGCAGCCGCTCGTCGTCGAGCACGAGTTCCCGGATCTGACCGGGGAGTTGCGCGCGCTGCCACCGGCACTCCAGACGGCCCGCCTCCATGCCGTCGCTCTCGGGTGCGGCGGCCCGCGCGGCTTTGATGGCGTAGGCAGCGGCCCCGAGTTCGTGGGCTGCCACATGGCCCACCGCAGCAGCCTGGCCGGCCGCGTAAGCGGCGTGGCGTGCAGCTCCGCGCAGGTCTCTCGCCGCGCCGTTCGCATGGCCGGCCGCGGTCCGAGCCTCCCACCACGTGATCTCACCGCGCGCCCAGGCACGCCCGAGGTCGATCGCTCGACGCGGGCGGTCGTCTTCGGGTCGTGCCTGCTCGAAGAGGTGCAGCACGTGTTCCGCGCAATCGGCTGCCCACATCGCAAGCAGACGATGATCGTCGTCTCGGAGGGTTCCGCCGCGGCGTACGGTGATGAAGCGCGGATCCCGGGTCTTGGGAAGGATCATCAGCGTGCCCACCTCACTCTTCTTCGGCACAGGGTAGCTCGACCTGACCGCGACGAAACGGCATGTGCGCCCTACGTGCGTCGAGCGCGCTGACCACATGAATCTAGGGAGTTTGGTCACACCGAATCGGGTCTTATAGCCCTGGTATCGGGGCCAGTTTCGGAGCCACCCTGAAGCTGAAGAAACGTCAACAGGTATGGCCATAAGGAGGTTCTGAAATGGCGAAGGTATTCGAGACGAAGGAATTCGATGCAGCGGTCTGGGAGGTGACTCCTGGAGCGCGCGAAACGGAGGCGGTCAGGCACAACGCCGCCAAGGTTGGAGTTGACGTGCTCAGCTTCATCGCCGTGGGGACCATGCTGATGGGTCTTGGCGTGATCAACACCGGATGGATCGCGAGCAGCACGTCTGCCGTGATCTTCCCGGTCATCGTTGCGGCCGCGATCGGTCTGGCGGGGCTCGCCATCCACGCTGTCGTCGGCAGGCGGCTGGCGCTGGCCGGCGGGCTTGGCTTCATGGCCGCCCTTGGCCTGACCTACGTGTTGCTCGGTGCTCCGACTCTTCTGGCCGCCGCGGCCAATGCCGACATCGCGCATGCACTTGCGATGACGTTCATGATCTGGGCAATCGTCGGCGCGATCGTCACGGTCTCGCTGCTCGCACGCCACTTCTTCATGGCAGCGGTGTTCGTCATGGCCGACATAGCACTGTGGGTCGTCATGGTCTCGTACCTCTCGCCGAGCACGTTGTCGGCGAACCTGGCCGGGTACCTCAGTGTCATCGCGGCGGGGCTCGCGTTTCTGGTCGGCTTGGTCGCGATCGTCTGGCCGGCCGGTCTCCGCTGGCCCGGTGGGGCTGTGAGACTCAGCTGATCACCCTCGACACCGAACACGGGAGAGGCGCCACAAGCGCCTCTTCTGTGTTGCAGCATTAGGACGACGCTCTCCCACAGTGGACCTCGATCACATGCCTTTGAAGCCACTTGACACCCCCGTCCCCGGACACGTCGGTGGTTCCGCGCGTATCGTCCTCGCGGTTCGAGGCGACGGGGCGAACGGACAGCTCGAGGTCACCGAGGTCCGCGATAACAGCGTGGCGCTCGGTGACATTCCGTCGAACGCGGTCTGTCAGGTGGTCGCTGCCGGTGAGTTTCGTCCGTGGCCGCAACGCACGGTCTTTGTCGGCGGTCAACCCTTCGTGTTCCAGTGGGCAGAACGGCATGCGACCTGCGCGCAGTGCGGGGTCACGCTCGAGCACTTCGGCTACACGGGCATGCCCGGCGGCGATGTGCGTGAACACGGGCAGGGCGCCGGCCGCGCGATCTGGTATTGCGACAGTTGCGTCCGAGGCCCGTTCGACATCGGGTCGACGTAGCGGGCCCCTTGTCCAAGCCGGACCATGCATCCATCATCCTTCGAGGGGTACCGACGGGTCGCCGACAGGCCCTTGAATCCGATGTCAAACGGCCCTGGTGCCGATGTCGCTGACGCGTGATCCTTGCGCTGGAGGTGCAGCAATGAACGCGTCCACCATTGAGCAGTACAGGCCGCAACGGTTATCGATGGTCGACAACGCATGGCTCCATATGGAGATGCCCACCAACCTGATGATGGTAGGGAGCCTGGTGTTCTTCGACGAGGCGTTCGATCGTGAGCACTTGCTCGAGTCGCTGCGCACGCGCCTGCTGAACCACCCTCGCTTCATCCAGCGCGTCGAGGCGTCACCGATCGGTCCGCCCCGCTGGGTGCCGGACAGGATGTTCGACCTGAACGCGCACGTGCACAGCGTGGCGCTGCCGGCGCCGGGCGGGGATGCCGAGTTGCGCACGCTCGTCGGTGACCTCATGAGCTCGCCGCTCGACATGTCGCGTCCGCTCTGGGACGCTCATCTCATCGAGAACCACCGCGGCGGCAGCGCGATGCTCACGCGCATCCACCACTGCATCGCCGACGGCACCGCGCTCATCCGCGTACTCCTGGAGCTGACGGCGCCGAGCGCTGCCGCGTCACTGCGCGCACCGCGTCACCGCGCCCGGTCACGTGATGGCGACGCCGGGTTCCGTCTCCCGTCGCTCGACCCTCGGCATGCGGTGGCCGGGCTGATGGAACTCGGTGCCCACGCGGTGGAGCTCGGCCGGCTCACCGCGATCTGGCCGGACGCGTCGACACCACTCCGTGGCGAGCTGGCCCGCGCAAAGCATGTGGCGTGGACCGAGCCGTTCCCGTTGGAGAGTCTGCGACCGCTCCGCGAGGCATCCGGCTGCACGGTCAACGACATCCTCGTCACCGCGGTGACCGGGGCGCTCCGGACGTACATCCGCGAACACGACTCCGCAGTCCCCGAGCACATCCGCGCCCTCGTTCCCGTCGACATACGTCCCGGAACGAGCGATGCCGCGGCGGGCAATCAGTTCGGCCTCCTGTTCATCGACCTGCCCGTGGGGCTGGCGCGGCGCAAGCAACGCCTCGACGCGGTGCACGCGCGGATGAACGCGGCGCGGCACTCGCCGCAACCGTCGGTGACGTTCGAGGTGCTCGGAGCACTCGGCCTGGTCCCGCAGGCGATGCGACAGCTCGTCGTGCGTTTCTTCGGTACCAAGGCCACTGCGGTCGTGACCAACGTCCGCGGACCCGAGCAGGAGCTCTACCTCGCGGGCAGAAAGCTTCGCCACATGACCTTCTTCGTGCCCCAGTCCGCGATGCTGGGCATCGGGATCAGCATCATGACGTACGCCGGGCAGATCCAGATGGGGGTCATCGCCGACGCGGGGCTCGTGCCGGATCCGCGTGAGATCACGCGCGGCATCGGCGAGGAGCTCCGCGACCTGATCAAGGCCTGACGGCGAGGCGACCTCAGGCGGGCTGACGACCTCGGTGCACGTTGCCGCCGCTGAGGCTGCGCCAACGACCGTCGGCACGTACCCAGACGAGACTCCCGCGGACGCCGCCGGCATACTCGTCATCGTCTCCGCGCGCCGTGACGGTGTGCTCGCGCATTTCGATGCGGCTGACCGACGGGTCCTCCTGCAATGACCGCACGTGCACCAGCGCCGCACGCCGGGCATCCGGAGTGTCCACGGAGAACGCCAGCTCGCGCATGCCATCTCTCCAGGCCCACACCCGCACCGTGTGCATCTCCTTCGACATGCCGGAACTCCTTGCGTTGCAGATTGCTGTGGCACCTTGTGCCAGATACCAGCGTGGTCCGTTGCACCGGTTCCCGCCAGAGGCGAAGTCCCCGTCGACGAGCCCAGGTGGCGGGTCGGCCGGCATGGAGAGTCAGGACCATTGACCCTGGCGACGCGAGCGCATCCTTGGCAATCTGGGGGCAGCGTCATCCGTCGCACGAGCGGAAAAGGGGTGTCATGGCCGGCAGCATCGTCACGAGCCGAATCAGCCGCGAGGTCGGCGCGCTCGAGCATCGGCACGACGCGTCGATCGTCACCACCTGCTACCTGAACGTCGACGGCGGACAGCGACCCCGGCGTGTCGATGTCCTGCAAGCGTTCAAGATCCTTGCGCAGAGCGTGAGAGCTGATGCGGACGCAGCAAACCCGGAGGTGCGGGGCGCTCTCGACGGCAATGTGGCGATGATCGAACGCTGGCTCGAGGATCAGTTCCAACGGTCGAGCACCCGTGGGCTTGTGCTGGTCGCCTGCTCGCGCGACTCATGGCTCAGGACGATCGCACTCCCGAATCCCATGAACGACCAGATCGTCAGCGGACCCAGCCCATTTCTCAGCCCATTGCAGGACCAGCTCGCTCGAGCGCCCCGCTTCGCCCTGGCGCTGATCGATCACGAGAAGATGCGAGTCTTCGACTTCCATCTGGGCGAGCTGCTCGAGTATCCCGCAGTGTTCGACGGCGTGGCGCCGCATCGCGACCGCCAGCACGGATGGAACGTCAGTAGCTCACCTTCGGGCACCGGCGACGCCGCAGCGCAATGGGCGTCCGCCGGCACGCATGTCGACCGCCGCAACGTGGCGCTCTCAGAGCGTCATCTCGCCCGATGCGTCGCAGCGTTCGCCCGCCATCTCGATGCGCATCCGGTCGATCACCTTGTGATCGGCGGCCCGATCCCGGAACGCGAGCGATTCGAGCGCCGCCTTCCGAGTCGGTTCGGCTCCCGTGTCGTGGGCTATGTGGGCGTGCCTGTCAACGCTCCGATTGATGAGATCCGGAGAGCACTGTTGGCACTCGCGCTCACGGAGTCGACCAGGCCGCTGCCGTCCGTGCCGTCGCCGCCCTCCGCGCCGTCGCAGGCGCCGCCGCCTCCTCGGCGGCGGGTGTCTCGTCATCTTCTCAGCGGCGATCCTGCAAAGGCCGTCCGCTGAGAGGTGGGACCGCAGCCCTGCGCCGGTCCGGCTCATCCGCTCCGCATCAGCACCAGCCCCCTCGTGACGTTCGGCAGCCTCGATTGGCTACCAACGACCCTTCACCCTCGCGGGTGGAAGTTGCAACGATCGTGGTGACCGCTCGAACAAGGAGGAACCGAGATGACTGACACGAGTGGCGGAACCGCCACGAGTCAGATGACCGAACCGTCGGACGCTCGCGCGGAGGCGATCAAGCGTTTGTCGGCACGACGTGATTTCGTTGCGCACCTTGTCGCCTTTGCTGTCATCAACCTCGGTGTCGTCGCGGTCTGGTTCGCGACGGGCCACGGGTACTTCTGGCCGGCATGGCTCATCGGGGTGTGGGGTGCCGGGCTCATCCTGCATGCGTGGGACGTCTACGGCCGAGCACCGATCTCCGCCGAGGAGATCCAGCGGGAGATCGAGCGCGAGGCGCGCCGCCGAGGGTGAAAGGGTCGAAGGCCACGACGTCACCGGCGCAATGACGTTCGTCCCCGAAAGTCGTGTCGTTGAGCACTGGAGGATGGTGGCGCCGGCGGCGATAGTGATGGTGAATCACCGGGTGCTGCAGCAAGGAGGGCATCATGTCAGTGCAAAGCCAACGCCGATTTGAGCGACCGCAGGACCGCGTCATCGCCGGCGTCTGCCATGGCCTTGGCGACTACTTCGACATCGACCCGGTCCTCGTCCGGATCGTGTTCGTCATCCTCACCGCGGCGGCCGGCTCGGGCCTTGTCGCCTATGTGATTCTCTGGATCGTCATGCCGCCCGAGGGCTCGCAGGTTGCGGCCAACGCCGCGGGGATCGGCGTGGGCATCCGCACGATGGCGACGGAGATGAAGGATGTCGGCCGGGATATCGGCGCGTCGATGTCCGGCTCCGTTCCACCTCCACCGCCACCTCCACCGCCGTATCCGCCGGCCGGTGGCGCGGCAATGGCGCCCGACCGGTACCGGCACGGTCACGTCCATACGCGCACCGGCGCGCCGATTCTCGGGCTGGCGCTGGTCGCGGCCGGCATCTGGCTGCTGCTCGGCAACTTCGGCCTGGTCGACTGGGACACCGGACGCTGGTTCGGACCGCTGGTGCTCGTGGCGCTCGGGCTCGCCATCGTGATCCGGCGACTGCAGTGAACGCTTCCGTCGCACGCCGCTACCGGATCTTCTGGCCCCTCGTCATGGTCTGCGTCGGCGCCGGCTTGCTGCTGGCGGCGACCGGATGGCTCTCCACGGAAGCGCTCGGGCGGCTGGCCGCAACGTGGCCGGTCTTCCTGATCCTGGGAGGTGTCAGCCTCGTGCTCCGGCGGTACCTCTCGCCCGCCCACGCGGCTGTGGCGCTAGCCGCCGCCTTCGTCACCCTCTGCAGCGGCGCCACGGCATATGCCCTGGCCGGCCCAACGGTCGGGGGTGCCACGAAGACGGTTGTGGCATCGGCGCCGCGGGGCGTCGCGGATGCCGCATCACTCACCGTCAACGCGTCTGCCGCAACGCTCGACGTCATGGTGGCCGACACGGGTGGGAACCTGTTCGTCGCGCGCGTGACCGGCAACGCCGCGGCGAATCCGATCGTGCATGTCGATGCGGCGACGAATACCGTGACCATCGACACCGATACGCACGACTGGTGGGCGTTCCGTCCGACGCGGACGGCGCATGTGTCCGTGACACTGAGCCAGGACGTCGGATGGTCGATCACGGTCAATGCTGCGTCGGTCGACGGCTCCATGAAGCTGCACGGAGCGGCACGGAGTGTCACGGTGAATGCCGCCGCTGACACTACCCGCCTCATGCTCGGCTCGCCCGTCGGGTCGGTGCCCATCCAGCTGAACGGTGCGGCGCTGTCGGCCAGTATCAGCATCGCCACCGGCGTCCCGGCCCAGGTGACCGCGAGCGGGGTTGCCGCGTCCATCACGGTGGACGGGAGGAGCTGGTCCGGGATCGGGCAGCGGGCCTGGAGTGATCCTGCATTCGCCGGCGCGACCGACCGCTACGACATCAGCGCCAACGGAGCGTCCGCGCAGATCCGAGTCACGCATGACGCCGCGGATACAGCTTGAAGCGCGCAGGCGCTGCACGATCGCCACGCCCGACCCTCACGGAGATGGCGTTTCACGGACGGCACGGAGCAACCGGTCGACGTGGTCGCTCATCATCCCGTCAACGCCGAGTCGGATGAGCCTGCGCATCGTCGACGACCGCGCTATGCCCCACGCGAACAGCTGCAACCCGCTGCCGTGGCAGGCGTCGAGCACGGGCTGCGCGCAGTCCCGGTGGTGCAGGTTCAGCACCTCGATGCCCGACCCGCACAGTCGCAGCACATGAGTCGCCGCGTCGCTGCGGTGCTGCCTCCTCCACGCCTTGTCCGAGTGCACGAGATGCAGGGCGTCGTCGAGACGGCGCCACGCCTGCAAGTGCTCGATGTCCGGGCTGCACAACCAGAGCCGGGAGCTCGCTGACCCTCCAGCCTCGCTCGCGACCGCGACGATCACGGCCGCCGCGGCAGGATCCAGGACGTCGATGGCGAGTTCGAGGCCGGTGCCACACCGCTCATACAGATCGGCGAGCGATGGCACGTGCTCCGGCAGCTCGGCTTTGCGCACTTGAGCGATCAGGCGGCGGCCACCGGGCATGCGTATCCGCTCATCGTGGTACAGCACCGGAACACCGTCGGCCGTGAGCCGTATGTCCGTCTCGACACCGCCGATGCCGAGCGACCGCGCATATGAGAATGCCTCGAGCGTGTTCTCACGACGATGGGCCATCCCCCCTCGATGCGCGAAGAGATGCATCTACGCGGCGCGGCCGAGGCTGAGCCCGGGTGCACCGTCCGCCGCCGGACGTGCCGGCCGGGCGCGGCGCCGGACGAGGGTGGCGACCGCATAGCTGAGGAATCCGAGCGTCATCCCGGCGAGGGCGTCGAGGAGATAGTGCTCGCCGAGGTACAGCGTCGCGAACGCCATGGTCAGCGGGTACAGCACCCACAGCCATGCGCGGCCGGGACGCCGGCCGCGAATCCCGATGGCCGTTGCGGCAATGAGCGATGGAACCGCCACGTGCAACGCGGGCATCGCTCCGTAAGGAGCCGGATCCGCACCCGAGTAGAGGCGACCGACGCCACCCAGGTGGTTGAGCAGCGTGACGGTGATCCTGTCGACGTACGGTAGAACGCCGTCTCGCGCGGCCAGCCAGGGTGGGGTCTCGGGGTAGATGACGTGAACGAGGAACCCGACCGCCATCATCCCGACGTACGCGGCGACGAACAGAGCGAAATGATCGCGATGGCGGAGCCAGACCCAGAGCCCGAACACGATCGGCGCGGCGAAGAACGAGATGTAGACCAAGGCCAGGGGCACGTCGATCACCGCGGCCACTGCTCGAAGGTGGTCCTGCAGCCACACCGCCGCAACGTTGCCACCGAGCAGGCTGCGCTCGATGGTGATCGGCGCGAGCGTGTGCGCCGCCTCGGTGTGACGCTCGACCATCGTGCCCACGTCGGAGAACATGACGCCGACGCTCAGGAACGGAAGGAAGTCCCAGACGATCGCGCGAGCCGGCGCGACGATCGCCGCGATCACGAGGATGAGCAACAGGGCGTGGTCCGAGGTGACGCCGACGGCATGCACGAGCATGAGCGTCGTGGAGACGGCTGCGTACGCGAGGAGGATCCCGTAGACGACCGGATGCCGGGCGATCCCACGGACGCGGGTCGTCGACAACGGCGAAGCCGCTCCACTGCCACGTGATTCGTCGGCGGCCATACATCGAAGCTACCGAAGTACGGCGCGCCCTCGGAAGAGGCGGTCGGCCTCAAACGACGAGGCCGAACGTCCCTGACTCAGATCGCGGAGCTGGTAGCGAGCTCCATGCCGGAAGCAAGCTCCATGCCGGAAGCAGGCTCCATGCTCGGAGCGACCTCCATGCGGTGGCGACGCCGCGTCCGGATGAAGAGGCCTGCTCCGATGATCGCGAACGGGACGAGTTGCAGGTCGATGAGCAGCGCAAGTGCGCCGGATCGTGCGGGATCCTCTCCGAGATGGAGGAGCAGCCCCACGAGGACACCCTCGCGCAGCCCGATCCCGTTGATCGCCACGGGTGCCAGCGTCGCGATCAGCGAGATCGGCACCACCACGGCGAAGATGGCCGGTGGCTGGTGCACGCCGACCGCGGCGGCGAACGTCTGCAACGCGAAGATGTTCAGCATCCAGCCGGCGATCGCCATCCCGACGCAGGCAAGCAACGCCCTCGGGGTGGATCGGAAGCTGGCCAGCGCCTCGGTCACGGGGGTCACCGACCGGATGATCCCGGCAACCACACGCCGCTCGCTCTTCTGCAGCATGCGCACCCCACGGTGCGCGCCGAGCGCGATCCACCAGAAGCAGGCCATCACGCCGAGATAGATGGCCGCGGCCACGATGATCGGGACGCCGAAGCTGACGTTGGCGATGAGCGCACCGATGAATCCGCAGAGTGCCATGCTCAGCCCGCTCGCCATACGCGTCGCCGCCAGCGAGGCGATGCCTCTGCCGTGGCCGATCTCGCGAATGAGTCTCGTCGCACGAGTGGCGTCGCCGCCCGCGCCGCTCGGTGTGACATGACCGACGAAGACGCCCTGGAGATACCACGAGGCAATGCGGGGGAGGGCGACCGATGCCCCGGTGGCGCGCACCACGATGCTCCATGCGATGACGGCGCAGGACAGGCCGAGCGCGGTCAACCCCAGCGCGAGAGCGACGAGGCGAGTGTCGGCGTGTCCCACGACGTTCAGGGCCTGTCCGACGTTGATGCCGTGCACAAGGAGGAGGAGGCCGACGGCGGTGCCAACCAGGCGAAGGATGGGGGAGCGCAGCACCGCGCGTACGTGTCTCATGGTGTCTTGATTATTCACGGATACCGTCTCCGATCCACTTCCAAACTCCGGCTCTCGGGTTTGGATGCTGGCGTTGTCGACCCCGACAGGTGCCACGTGCCGGACTTCTGCCGCCGTCTGACGTACAGGAGGCAGGGCACGGCGAGCATCGCCATGAGCACGTCGTTGTACCCACGGAACAGCAGTCCCGCGCCTGCACCGGTCGCGGCCGGCACGCCGTACGTGAGCAGGATCAGGGTCAGGACACCCTCAAACGCTCCGAGCCCGAGGGGAAGGAAGCTGATCGCCGACACGGTGAAGCTGACCCCCAACGCGAAGACCGCTGCCGTGTAGCCGACCTTGGCACCGATTGCATCCAACGCGAGGGAGAACAGCAGGAACGAGAGTGCCGCGGCGAGCGCCTGACACCCGACGATGCCGCACAGCGGCCGGGGCCGGCAGACCCGGATGAAGGCCGGCCGGATGTCGCGCAGTTGCGAGTCGAACCGGCGGAAGAACTGGAACACCTCGAGAAGCCGGATGGCACGAACGTAGGCGGCTTCCCAGAGCAGGACCACGAAGACACCGAGGAAACCGAGGATCACCGCGAGGACGAGAAGCGCGATGTTGGGCCGCTGGACCAGCTGGGGGAGTGCACCGAGGCTCATCAGGATCATGAAGATCAGCTCCTGGAGGGCGACCGTGGCGGTGATCGCTCCAACGCCCTCCTCGTGATCCGCGGCCCGGACCATCACCACCCGCGTGAGGTCCCCGAGCGGCAGGAAGACCATCGCCTGACCCGCGAATTCGATCAGCAGCGTCTCCCGGAGGCCGATGTGCTCACCGATCGCGCGGAGCGCGATCCACCACGCGGTTCCATGGCTGGCGTAGACACCCACGACGACCGGGACCATCAGCACTGCGGGAAGCCACTGAATCTGGCTGAAGACACCGCCCAGACGCGAGGGATTGACCCCGATGATGAGGGCGGCGAGCCCGGCACACGCGAGCAGCTCGGCCCAGAATCGGCGAAGCAGGTGCAGGGTGACTCTCAGGATGGGCACGCCGGCCCCATGCTAGCCGCCTCCTCCTTCAGCGCCTCTCGTCGCATCTGACGGGCGCCCGTCCGACGCGACCGGTCCTCGTGACCCTACCCTGCGTCGCGTGAGCGTCTCCGGTGCCTCTCAGGCACGTCCCGCACGCCCTCTTCGAGTCGCGTGGTTCGGTCATCTCCAGAGCCCGCACGGCAACGGCCTCGCTGCGTACAGCCGTGAGACGGTCGCCGCGCTCCGCGGTCGCGGCGTGGACGTCCTCTTCTTCGCGCATCGTGAAGGGCACGCACGACCCGGGCCGGCTCGGGATGTGGAGCTGCGTGCGCTCCGTCTCAAGACGGTGACCATATCCCTCCCCGGGTCGCTGGAGCGGATCTCGGCGGCGTTGACGGAGTTCCAACCGGACCTCGTCCATCTCTCGGTGAGCTTCTCGCTGCTCGACGGAGCGGTGGCGTCGCTCGCGCACCATCGCAACGTTCCTGCGGTCGCGACCGTGCACCTTCCGTATGGAACGCTGGCTTCAGCGCGCGCCCGGATCCTGCACGAGCTCTACAGATTCCACTCACGGAGTCTCACTCGGTTCGACTCCCTCATCGCGCTGAGTGAGGGACAGCGAGCGCTCCTCGTCGACTCGGGATTGGACCCCGATCGGATCCTCGTGAGCCCCAATGGCGTCGACACGGAGCATTTCACGCCCGGACCCTCGCAGCTCCGCGAGGCAGTGCAGGGCCGCTTCGTCGTTGTCTATATGGGACGGCTCGACCCCGAGAAGCGCGTCCCCGAGCTCGCCCGCAGCTTCATCGCGCAGAGATGGCCGGAAGATCACCTGCTGCTGATCGGCGGAGCGGGCACGCAGCGACGCCAGCTCGTACGTCTTGCCGCCACCCACCCGCCGGTGAGACTGCTCGGTGTCGTCGAAGGCGCAGAGGCGCGGCGAGATCTCCTCCGCGCCGCGGACCTGTTCGTCCTCCCGTCGACCGCGGAGGGGCTGTCGCTGGCACTCCTCGAGGCGATGAGCGTCGGCTGCGCCGTCATCGCGACCGATGCCGGGGAGGACGGGGCCGCCCTCGGAGACGCCGGCGCAGTGATCCCCGTGTACCCGTTGGAGCCGGGGCTGGGGAGCGCGCTCGGCCGCCTCTACGACGACCCGGCGCTCCGGCGCACGCTGTCGAAGCGAGCACGCGACCGGGCGGTCGCCAGGTACAGCCTGCGAGGCAACATCGACCGGCTGGAGTCCTTGTATGGGTCGTTGCTGAACGGCCGGTTGCCACATACGGCGCCCTGAACAGGCGTCGCCGGCTCGCGCTCGGTCGAAGAAGGGGACCAATGCCTCTAGACACGCGTGCGATGCCGCGATTAGATGGACGCTGAGCGCACGTCGACGCGAAAGCCAGAAGCGAGAGGCTGATGACGATGCAGAAGATCGTGGTGGGAGTGAACGGATCGGCGGCATCAGACGCCGCACTTGACTGGGCACTCCAGGAAGCGGCATCTCGTGGTGCCGAGATCATCGCGGTGCACGTGATCAAGCCCGTCAGCGTGCCGGGGGCAGCGACCGTGACGGACGTGCGTCTTCGGGAGCTCGACTACCTCGGTGACGAGTTGCGCTCGCACGTCAAGAAGCAGCTGTTCGGCCCCCTCGCGGACACGGATGTCCGGCATCGGATCGTCGTGGTCGAAGGGCACCCGGCCACTGGGATCCTGCACGTCGCGGAGAGCGAGGAAGCAGACCTCATCGTCGTGGGGAATGGGCTCCACAGCACGATGGAGGAGCTGTTCCTCGGCAGTGTCGCCCATGAGTTGAGCCACAAGGCACGGCGCCCGTTCGTGGTCATTCCGTTTGCGCCGCATGAGAGCAGCGTCGACGCCACGGGCCGCGATCAGCGAGCGGTGCACGCACCGAGACAGACCTGGGCGCACCGGACGGGCGAGCAGACCCATGAGGTCGCGGCACTGGTGCACCAGCCGATCCTGTAGGACCACGGCCCTCGGATCACCGGCCCGTAGAGTCGTGGGCATGACGCAGCCCGCCGGCGCGACCGGCTCGACGCTGACGCACCTCGAGGGCGGGTTGAGTGGCACGTCCTACCCGGCCGACGAGCTCGTGACGACCGACCCACTGGACGGCCGTCCGCTGCTCGC
>Ga0307373_10011114_pt1 | contig 13103 bp, 9 predicted proteins | sample OX2MG_FD_202534 | JGI IMG/M metagenome (GOLD analysis project Ga0307373, IMG submission 202534) | Soil microbial communities from Risofladan, Vaasa, Finland - OX-2 | ecosystem: Environmental > Terrestrial > Soil > Coastal area > Acid sulfate soil | place: Finland: Risofladan, Vaasa | collected... | reverse complement strand
CGATGTAGCGGCGAATCCAGTGCACGTACGCCTCCTCGGTCCGGCGGCTGTATCGCCGCTCCCGGAGCTTCCGGCGCACGATCTCCATGAACCGGAACCGGCGCTCTGGCTCCGGCGGGCCGTTCAAATGCGACGCAGGGATGGGCGGGAAGGGCATGAAACGACAATGCCGGCCCCTCTCGGAACCGGCATCATCGAATCACTGCGCACTGGAGTGGTTCGTCGCCCGGCGGGGGCAAAGCCCCCAGCCGCGGCGACCGCCGGGCCTACGACAGCCCCACGATCTCCCCATTCTCCTTGATCGACATCCCCTCCGCCGCCGGCACCTTGGGCAGCCCGGGCATCGTCATGATGTCCCCCGCCTTCGCCACCACGAAGCCCGCCCCCGCCGATCCGTACACCTCGTTGATCATGATCCGGAACCCGGTCGGCTTGCACAACCTGGTCGCGTCATCGGTGAGCGAATACTGCGTCTTCGCGATGCACACGGGCGTCTCCCCCATCCCGATCGACGCCAGATAGTCGATCGCCCGGTCCGCCGCCGGCGCGTAATCCACCCCGTCGCCGCCATATACGCGTTTCACAATAGTCTCGATCTTCTCGCGGATGGGCTTCCGGGCGTCGTACAGCGGCGCGTACTTCCCGCTCTTCTCGGCCAGCATCGCCAGCACCTCCCTGGCCAGATCCTCCCCGCCCGCCCCGCCCCGCGCCCACACGTCGGCCAGCACCACCCGCGCACCCAACCCGGCCGCGTAATCGTGCACCATCTTCAACTCGGCCGGCGTGTCGCTCAGGATCCGGTTGATCGCGATCACCACCGGAACGCCGAACTGCCGCACGTTCTCCAGATGGTGCTTCAGATGCGGCAACCCGCGCTCCAACGCGCCCAGGTCCTCCTTCGTCAGCGACTTCTTGTCCATCCCGCCCTGCATCTTCAGCGAGCGGATGGTGGCCACCAGCACCGCCGCCTCGGGATTCAACCCCCCGAACCGGCACTTGATGTCGAAGAATTTCTCGGCCCCCAGATCCGACCCGAACCCGGCCTCGGTCACCACCACGTCACCCAGCGCCAGCGCCGACCGCGTGGCCAGAATGCTGTTGCACCCGTGCGCGATGTTGCCGAACGGACCGGCGTGCACGAACGCCGGCCCACCCTCCAACGTCTGCACGAGATTGGGACGGATGGCATCCTTGAGCAGCATCGCCATCGCCCCGCTCGCGTTCAACTGACCGGCCCGCACCGGCTGCCGGTCCTTGCCCGCCGTGGCCCCCACGATGATCCGCGACAGCCGCTCCTCCAGATCCTTGCGACTGCTGGACAGCGCCACGATCGCCATGATCTCGCTGGCCGGAATGATCACCCAATGCTCCTCGCGCACCACGCCGTCGCTCATCCCGCCCAACCCGATCACGGCATTGCGCAGCGCGCGATCGTTCATGTCGATCGTCCGCGGCCAGGTGATCCGCCGCGCGTCGATGTTCAACGCGTTGCCCTGCTGCAGATGGTTGTCGAGCATGGCCGACAACAGCGCGTGCGCGCTCGAGATGGCATGGAAGTCGCCGGTGAAGTGGAGGTTGATGTCCTCCATCGGAATCACCTGCGCGTACCCGCCACCCGCCGCCCCACCCTTGACCCCGAACACGGGCCCCAGACTGGGCTCGCGCATGCAGAGAATGGCGTTCGTGCCGATGCGCCGCAGCGCCTGCGACAGCCCCACGCTCACGGTGCTCTTGCCCTCGCCGGCCGGCGTGGGACTGATCGCCGTCACCAGCACCAGCCGCCCACGCACGGGACGCGTGGAGATCTCGAGCGGGATCTTGGCCTTGTACTTGCCGTACAGGTCTATGTCGTCAGCGCCGAGGCCGAGGTCCGCGGCCACGTCCACGATCGGACGCGGCCGCGCAGCCTGCGCGATTTCGATATCGGATGGAACGGTGGAACCGGTCAACTCGTCTCCCGCGTGATCGGAGCGCCCACGCGCTCCGGGTGAGCATACACATTCGCGGTCCGCCCGCGCAGCAGGCCCACGAGGCAGACATTCGCCGCCTCGGCCAGGCGCACGGCAAGACCGGTGGGACGCGACACTGCAGCCAGCAACGGCACGCCGAACGCGGCCGCCTTCTGCACCAATTCAAAGCTCGCCCGGCTCGTGACCACCAGGAACCCGGCCCCAGGGTCCACCCCCTCGCGCGCCAGCGCGCCGAGCACCTTGTCCAGCGCGTTGTGACGACCCACGTCCTCGCGCACCACGTGCAGCGTGCCGTCGGCACGCGCCCACGCCGCTCCGTGCACGGCGTGCGTGTCGCGATTGAACGGCTGCCGCGCGTCCAGCGCCGAGCCCGCCCGCCACAACGCCTCGGCGGCGACCACGAGCGACGACGCCACCACCCGCGGCGCGCGCACGGCATCGTCGATCGCCTCCACCCCGCACAGCCCACAGCCGGTGCGGCCGGCGAGCACCCGCGTCCGATCGGCCAGCCGCGCCGACGCGGCGCTGGGAATCTCGATGGTCAGCTCCACTCCGCGGCTGTGCGGCGCGATCTCCACGCGCCCGATGTCGGCGGCGCGCTCCACGATCCCCTCGCTGAGCGAGAACCCCACCGCCAGATCCTCGAGATCGGAGGGCGTGCACATCATCACCACGTGCGACCGCCCCCCGTACACGAACGCCACCGGCACCTCGCCGGCCACCGGCGCCCGGTCGGCATGCGCGGCATCCCCGTCGAGGTGGACGAAGCTGCGCGACTCCACCGGCAGCCCGTAGCCCACGCCGGGAACGGCCCCCAGTGCCGGCGGCGTCTCAGCCACGCGCACCCTGCACGAACCGCCAGCCGAACCGGCCCTTGATGCAGAGATTGCCCCGGGTGACCTCGTTGCCCAGCGGACTCGTGGCCTTCACGATCTCCCCATCCTGCACGTGCAGCGTGAGCGTGCACCCCACGCCGCAGTACGGACAGATGGTGTCGGTGGCGGTCTGCGCGGCCTCGTCCCACGATCCGTCGGCCCGCATGTCGAACTCGGTCCTGGCCATCAGCGCGCCCGTGGGACACACGGCAATGCAGTTGCCGCAATAGACGCACGCCGACTGGGGCAGCGCCACCGCCATCTCGGTGGAGATGCGGGCATCGAACCCGCGCCCAGCCACCGCGATCGCGAAGGTGTTCTGATGCTCGGGGCCGCACGCCTCCACGCACTTGTAGCAGAGGATGCACTTGGCGTAGTCGCGCACGTACAGATCGTTGTCCACCTTGGTGGGCTGCGCCACGGTGGCGGCGTACGCGGGATCCGGCGGCGCGTGATGCCCGGGCACGAGCGCGTCGCGCGCACCGGCGGCCGCGGCGGGCGCGGGCGGACCGAACCGCGCGGGATCGGCGCCATACTCGGCCACCCACGCCGCCACCTGGGGTGTGGTGGACAGATCCACCGACGACGCGAGCATCTCGAGAATCAGCTTGCGGCTGTGCCGCACCCGCGGCGAGTTGGTCTGCACGTCCATGCCGGCCTCGACGGCCCGCGAGCAGCTGGGCACCAGCACGCGCGACCCCTTCACCTCCACCACGCAGATGCGGCACACGTTCACGGGACGCAGCGTCTCGAGAAAACAGAGGGTGGGGATCTCGATCCCCATCTGCGTGCAGGCGGCGAGAATGGTGGTGCCCTCGGGCACCACCACCGCTCGGCCGTCGATGGTGAGCGATACCTGCGCCACATCGGCGTTGCGGCGCCGGCGGATCTGAGCGAGAGGTACTGGAGCGATACCGGTCATCGGTGGGGCAAGGCCTTTTTGCAGGGAGTTGGCGATTGAGAAACTGCAACTACAACTGCAACTGCAACTACAACTGCAACTGCAACTGCAACTACAACTACAACTGCTTTGGAACTACGACAAAAGCGAATTGAACGGATGCGCGGATAACTGCAAACAGCAAGACTGCTTTGGGGAACTACAACTGCAAACAGCCAACGGCGTTCTCCCCTACCCCCCTACCCCCCTACCGTCCTACCCTCAAAAGGCGCTACCGACTTCCATACAACCCCAGCCTCCTAATGGCGGATTCAACCGCCGAATACGCCGTCTGCCCGAGCCCGCAGATGGATGCGTCCTTCATCGACGCGCCCACCTCGTCGAGCAACGCCAGCTCCTTCGACACGCCGCCGAAGGTCTTGCCGGCGTTGATGCGGCACAACGCCTCCTCCTGCCGCACCGTCCCCACCCGGCACGGCACGCACTGCCCGCACGACTCGTCGCGGAAGAACGCGGCGATGCGGCGCACCACGTCCTTCATGTCCGCCCGGTCGTCGAACGCCACCACCACGCCGGAGCCCAGCGTCGCCCCCGCGGCGCGCGCCCCTTCGAGCGTGAGCGGAATGTCCAGCTCGTCCCCGCGCACGAACACGCCGGCCGCGCCGCCCAGCAGCACGGCCTGCAGCGACCGGCCCTCGGGCAGCCCGCCGCAGAGGTCCATCACCTGGCGCAGCGTGGTGCCGAACGGCACCTCCACCACGCCCGGATGCCGCACGTTGCCGCTCACGCAGAACAGCTTGGTGCCCGTGCTCTGGCCGCCGCCCACCTTCGCGAACGCCGCCCCGCCCTGCAGCACGATGAGCGGCACGTTGGCCAGCGTCTCCACGTTGTTCACCAGCGTCGGACACCCGAACAGCCCCGCCTGCACCGGGAACGGCGGCTTGTTGCGCGGCTCGCCGCGGAACCCTTCGATCGAGTTGAAGATCGCCGTCTCCTCGCCGCAGATGTACGCGCCGCCGCCCCGCCGGATCTCGATGTCGAACGTGACGCCGAGTTTCAGGATGTCGTCGCCCAACTTGCCGTTGGCCCGGCAGGCGTCGATGGCGTGCTGCAGCCGCGCCGTGGCCAGCGGATACTCGCCGCGGATGTAGATGAAGCCCCGCTCGCACCCGGTGGCATATCCGGCGATGGTCATCGCCTCGACGATCGCGAACGGATCGCCCTCCATGAGCACACGATCCTTGAACGTGCCGGGCTCCGACTCGTCGGCGTTGCAGATCAGATAGTGCGTGGCCACGGGCTGCTTGGCCACGGCCTCCCACTTTCGGCCCGTGGGGAACGCCGCGCCCCCGCGCCCGGTGAGCCCCGACGCCGTCACCTCGGCGATCACCCGCTCGGGCCCCAGCGCGATCGCCCGGGCCAGCGCCACGAACCCGCCGCTCTCCTGGTACGCCTGGATGCTGGTGGGATCCACGAGTCCCACGCGCTTGAGCAAACGCAGATCGCCCAGAAACCGGGGCACGGCCTCCGGCGCAGGCTCGGTGGGCAGCGCGCGGCTGCCGTCGAGCAGCGCCACCGCCGTCTCCACCGTCAGTTCGGCGATCTCGTGCTCCACGGGCGACTCGCCCGCCACCTGCAGCAGTGCCGCCGGCCCATGCTCGCACATGCCCAGGCAGGGAGAGCGCACCCAGGTGGACGCCCCGTCGGCGATCGCCACCTGATCGCCGTGCGGCCCGTGCCCGTGCGCCGGCCCCACCCGCCGCTCCAACTCGCCGATCAGCGCGTCGGCGCCCCGACACTTGCAGGCGATGTCGTCGCACACGTGCAGCACCCGCTTGGCGCGCGGCGTGGTGGAGAGCAGCGCGTAGAACGTGGCCACCCCCCACGCATCGGCCGGCGGCACGTCCAGCCGCTCGCACACGTACGCCAGCCCGCCCTCGCTGATCCAGCCCACCCGCGCCTGCAACGCCCGCAGCGCCGGGAGCAGCTGATGCCGGCGGTCGCGCATCTCCTGGCCGCCGTAGGCCACGTGCAGATCTTCCGCGCTCCGCACGGTCCCGCCGTCCCACGACCCGCGCGGAGGCCCCAGGCAGACGTCCACCGCCTGGCGTTCGTCGTCCGTGGGCGTGGCGTCGAGCAGCCGGATGTCCATCAGTCCGCGGCCTCCATGGACGGCCCGGCGCGTTCCACGCGCACCGCGCAGGCCTTGAATTCTGCCGTGCCGGATTTCGCGTCGGACGCGTCGATCGTGAGCAAGTTCGTGGCCACCTCATCGGGAAAGTGCAGCGTCATGAACACCACGCCGGGACGCAGCGACCGGTCCACACGGGCCGGCGCCACCACGCTCCCGCGCCGCGACGTGATGCGCAGCACGTCGCCGTCGGCGATGTGCATCCGCGCCGCGTCCTCGGGAGAGATATCCAGCATCTCGCCCAGATGCAGCGGCGAGTCGTAGCCCCCCGACTGCACGCCGGTGTTGTACGACTCGAGCCGGCGCCCGGTGGTGAGCACCAACGGATACTCCGGGCTGACCTTCTCCACCGGTCCCTCGTGGCGGACCACGCTGAACGGCGCGGCGCGGCCGCCGCGCGGCTCGTCCCACAGCCGCGCGTGCAGGAACCTGGTGCCGGGGTGCGACTCGTCGGGACAGGGCCACTGGATGCCCCCCATCGCCTCGAGGCGCGCATAGCTCATGCCGCCGCAGAACGCGGGCGCCAGCTCGCGCACCTCGTTCCAGACCTGCTCGGCAGTGGGCGTTCCCCAATCGTGGCCCAGGCGCCGGGCCAGCTCTGACAGAATCCACAGCTCGTCGCGCGCGCCGCCGGGCGGCTCGGTGGCCTTCTTCACGCGCTGCACGCGGCGCTCGCTGTTGGTGACCGTGCCCTCGCCCTCGCACCAGGTGGCGGCGGACGGGAGCACGACATCGGCCAGCTGCGCGGTGCGCGTGAGGAAGATCTCCTGCACCACCAGGTGGTCGAGCCCGCGGAGCAGCGACTCCACGTGATGCCCGTCGGCGTCGGACTGCGCGGGGTTCTCGCCGATCACGAACAGCGACGTCATCTCGCCGCGGCCCATGGCGTGGAGCATCTCGGTGAGGTTCCAGCCATACTTGCGCTGGATGGTGGTGTTCCACTTGCGCTCGAAGCGGCCGCGGGCCTCGTCGTCGAGCATGTCCTGGAAACCCGCCAGCTTGTTGGGAATGGCGCCCATGTCGCCGCCGCCCTGCACGTTGTTCTGGCCGCGGAGCGGATTGCACCCCGAGCCCCAGGTGCCCACGTGCCCCGTGAGCAGCGACAGGTTGATCAGCGCCAGCACGTTGTCGGTGGCGTCGTGATGCTCCGTGATGCCCAGCGTCCAGCAGATCATTGCCCGCTCGGACTTGGCGTACGTGTGCGCGGCCTCGCGGATGACGCGGGCCGGCACGCCGCACAGCTGTTCGGCGTACTCGAGCGTGTACGGCTCCACCGACGCGCGATAGGCGTCGAACCCCTCCGTGGCGTTGGCGATGAACTTCTCGTGGGCCAGTCCGGCGTGGATGATCTCGCGCGCCATCGCGTTGGACAGCGCGATGTCGCTGCCCACGTGGATGCCCATCCACACGTCGGCCCACTGGGCGGACGACGTCCGCCGGGGGTCGACCACGTACAGGCGCGCCCCGTTCCGGACCCCCTTGAGCAGGTGGTGGAACCAGATCGGGTGCGCCTCACGCGCGTTCGATCCCCAGAGGAGAACGACGTCCGCGTCCTCCACTTCTTCATAGGAGCTCGTGCCCCCGCCCGCCCCAAAGACCGTCGCCAGACCGACGACGCTAGGAGCGTGTCACGTTCGGTTGCAGCTGTCGATGTTGTTGGTGCCGAAGGCGACGCGGGCCAGCTTCTGCGCCAGGAAATTCATCTCGTTGCTCGACTTGGAGCAGGAGAAGATGCCCAGCGCATCGGGGCCGTGCCGCTCGATGTTGCGACGGAATCCGTCGGCGGCCGCATCGAGCGCCTGGTCCCAGGTTGCGGGCCGGAGCTCCCCGTCCGTGCGGACGAGGGGTTCGGTGAGCCGTGGGTAGCCGGTAGTGGAAGTCTGCATGGCGGGTGAGAGTAGGACGGTAAAACGGTAGGACGGTAGGACGGTAGGACGGACAAACGGATGCCGCCGCTACCATAGAGGAGATTGCGCAATGGACCCGCCCCATGCAAGGCGCGGGGGCCGGACTCGCCCTCGATTCCCCTCAAGGGCAGTTCGATCCGAACCATCCGTCCAATCAGGAGCATCCGTTCGAACCCCTGGGTTCCTGGCGCCCGTCGCGCGTCCTGGCGCCCGTCGCGCGTCCTGGCGCCCGTCGCGCGTCCTGGCGCCCGTCGCGCGGATCGCCGCGGTCGGCGGACTCCAGAGCCCGCCGCGGACGCGGGAAACCCCCCGCCGCGCTCGCGGTGGAGGGTTCGGTGCGCCGACATCGAGGAGCCGGCGCCGCCGCGGGATCGCCCGATCCCGTCTCCCGCATCTATGCCGTCAGAAGGCGACCACGCCCTCGAGCATGAACCCCTTGAACAGTCCGCCGCTCCGGATGTCGGTGAGCGGGAAGTTGTTGTAGGTCTGGTTCGTGTACTCGAACTTGGCCAGCACGTTCCTGGTGACGAACAGGCCGCCACCCACCGACCAGCGATTCACGCTCACGTCGTTGGTGATGCCGGTGAGTTGTCCCTTGGCCGTGTTGTAGCGATAGCCCACGTACGCCTGCTCGTTGGGCAGGAACCGGTACACCGCCTGGCCGTCGTACTGCGTCCACGTGCGATCACTGACCTCGGTGGCCGAGCTGCCGCGGAAACGCTCGGCGTCGCCGAACAGTTCCAGCCCCTGGTACTTGATGAACGGGTTCACCGCCAGCGCGTGGATGTCGTTGCGCATGCCGGGATTGATCGTGCCCGACCAGGCATTGGCGGTCGTGGTGGACGCGGTGTTCTCCATCACGTCGAAGTAGTGCGAGCCGGCGCGATCGCCGCCGATGAGCGTGTTGTTGGCCGAGCGCGCCTGGCTGAACAGCGAACCCGTGAGGCGGAAGCGCAGATCCTTGTTCAGCTGCTTGTCGTACCCCGCCTTGCCGTAGAACGCCGGGGCGCGCTTGCTCGGCGTCTCCACCGTGCCGCGCACCTCGCCGCCCGTGATCGCGCCCATCAGCATGTAGCCGTTGGACCGCAGGTACGCTTCGGCGCCGATCTCCGTGGTGAACGCATCGATGATCGGATTGCCGATGAACGCGTTGTCGAGCGCGTTGCCGCCGTCGGTGCGGCGGAAGTGCTCGTCCCCGTAGTTGATCTCGAAGTGCCCCACGCGGAGCGTGAGATACTGCATGAGCATGTTCAACTCGGGCACGTCAAACGGCGAGTCGTCGATCAGGAAGTAGCCGTCCTTGACCCACGCTTCGTTGTGGTGGCGCGTGGAGAGGTACGCGGTGAGCTGCACGCGGATGCCCTTGGCCAGCTGCGTGTTCATGTACAGGTTGGCCATCGCGTTGTTGAAGCCCGGGCCGATCGGCATGAGCGCGTTGGCATTGACGCCGTTCACCAAGTTCGGCGTGGCGGTGTTCTGATGCGTGAAGTTCTGGAAGTCCTGCGTGAACGCGGCGCCCCAACTGGTGTGCAGGCCGGTGAACTTGGTGGTGTCGGCCTTGGGCGGCTCGAAGATGTTCAGCCCACGCTGATCCATGGGCCGGATGTGCTGGATGCCTGCGTCTCCCTGGGCGAACGAAACCGCAGGACGGAGGCCGAGGAGGGCCGCCACCACGAGCAGGCTGGAGTATTTGCGGGAGAATCTCATACGGCACCTGGGGGTTTTAGGGGGACTTTGCCGACCGATCCCTGGTGGATCGACCTCTTGTCCCTGTGCCGCTCAGTCTATGAGCTTCCCTAAACCCCTACAGTCGGCGAAAACGCCCGTTTTTCCTGGGTTAAATGACCCGGAAATGTGCGGTAAAACCTGACATCCACGGCGGTTCCCTGACGGAACTCGCTGCTGTAGCGCGATTTATGCGCTGGCCGGTCGGCGCCGGCTACGGCTTGGCTGCCGCCGCCGACGCCGCCAGCTGGAGCGCCGCATACGCGTTCACGATCCCACCCGTGACCGAGAGCGATCCGAACGGCACCAGCGGGTCGCCGTCCTTGGCCCCGGGCCGGGCCACCATCTGCGCCGGGTAGCGCGTGGCCGACTGCAGGATGATCCGCTTCACGTCGGCCGCCGAGAGGCTGGGATAGTACGACATGATCAGCGCCGCGAGCCCCGCCACCACCGGCGACGCCATGCTCGTGCCGCTGTCGCGCTCGTACTTGTTGCCGGGAATCGTGGACAGGATGTCCTCGCCCGGCGCGAACACGTCCACGCGCTGCTGGCCGTAGTTGCTGAACGACGTGGCCAGCGTGTCGCCGCCCTTCCACGACGACGCGCCCACCTCGATCCAGTTCTGCGCCCGGCCGCCCGTGAGGTAGTACGGCGTGGGAAAGTTCTGCCCCTGGTCGATGTCCTTGCCGTCGTTGCCCGCGGCATGGACCATCAGCACGCCGTGCGCGTCGGCGTACCGCACCGCGTCGTCCACCACCGCCTTCTGCGGCGAGTACTCCTTGCCGAAGCTCATGTTGATCACCCGGGCGCCCTCGTCCACCGCATAGCGAATGGCGTTGGCCACGTCCTTGTCCCGCTCGTCGCCGTCGGGGATGGTGCGGATCATCATGATGCGGGCCGCCTGGGCGATCCCCTGGATCCCCTCCTTGGCGTCGGGCATGCCGGCGATGATGCCGGACACGTGCGACCCGTGCAGCGCGTCGGGGCCCATCACGTCGCGGTTGCCGTAGTCGCGCTGCGACAGATTGTTGTAGTCGTCGCCCACGATCGGCCGCGGATCGTACGTGGAGTCGTAGCCGTACTTGACCCGCGACGTGTACTCCTTCTTCGCTTCGGCGATCACCGACGGCGTCACCCCCCGATCTTCCAGCTGCAGGAAGATCGCCCGCGCCTGCACCTCGTTGGGGCCGCTCGGCTGGAACGCCTTGACCCGCGCTTCGGTGAGCGAGTCGGCGATCGCGGCCTTGAGGATCTCCAGCGCGCGCGTGAGCGCGCGGTCGGCGTTGTCGATGTTGTCCAGCGTCGCGACGTCGGCCAGGCGCTTCTGCTCGAATTCGGTCTCGATGTGCTGGCACTCGGCGGCCGGCGGAACCGGGCCGGCCACGCTCAGGTTGGCGATCCCCTTGCACCGGGAGTACAACCGCGTGAGTTCGAACGTCTCGTGGTCGATGTCCTTGCCGTCGGCGCCGCCGATGAAATTCCAGCCCCAGTCATCGTCCACGTAGCCGTTGCCGTCGTCATCCTTGCCGTTGCCGGCGATCTCCTTGGGATTGTGCCAGAGATGCGGCGCCAGGTCCACGTGGGCGGTGTCCAGTCCGCCGTCGATCACGGCCACGAGCACGGGTCTGGGCGTCATGCCCGCCAGCAGGTCGTGCTCGGCGCGGAGCACGCTGATGCCGGGCACGTGATCGGCGGCCAGGTCGAGCAGCTGCCAATCGGTGGGCGCGGAATCGAGGGTGGTCCTGGGCACCGAGGCCGGCGCCGCTGCCGCAGTGCTGGCCGGCGGACGGGCCGGCGTGGGCGCCGAGGTGACGGTGAGCGGAGCCGTGCACGCGGCGAGCGCGAAGGCGAACGCGCCGAACAGGAATGACCGCTTCATGGGGATATCCGGACCAGGTTGGGATTCACGCAACATAGCGCCCGATCACGGCGTCGTCATGCGGCGCACGAGTTCGTACATCATCTGCGTGCCCGTGCGCACGTTCGCGATCGAGAGGCGCTCGTTGTTGCCGTGGATGCCCGAGTTGTCGGCTTCGGGAATGAGGAAGGGCGCGTACCCGTACGACGCGATGCCGCGGTCGCGGAAGAAGTGGCTGTCGGTGAAGCCCGTGGACACCGCGGGCACGATGGCGGCGTTCGGGTAGTGCTCCTTGGTCACGGCCACGATCGCGCGGTAGAGCGGCGTGTCGGTGGACGACACGGCGGGCGTGAAGCCGAGGAGCTGGTCGATGGCGATGCCGGGATCGTTGAGCGCGTCGCGGAGTTCCTGCTTGAACTCCGGCACGTTCTGATCGGGGAGCAGCCGGCAATCCAGCTGCGCCGACGCCTCGGGCGGGATGACGTTGATCTTGTCGCTGCCCTTGAGCATGGTGATCGCGCAGGTGTTGCGGGTGAGCGCGGCGAGCTCGGGCATCTCGGTCTGCAGCCGGAGCAGGGCGTCGGGATCCTGGATCGTCTTGCTCATGTCGGCGAACGCGGCCTTCCACTGCGGGGCCGCGGTGGGCGCGAGCCCCTTGAAGTACGCGTCCACGGCCGGGATGATGCGCGGCGCGAACTGGTAGGTCTGCAGCCGGTACAGCGCGCGCACGAGGCGGTTCACGGCCGACGCCACCTGCGGCTCGGAGCCGTGGCGGGGCGTGCCGGTGGCGGTGAGCTTGAACCAGTACGGCACCTTCTGGGTGACCTCGATGCCGAACTGCTCGCGGCCGTCGTCCACGCTGCCCATGCCGCCCTCGTTGAGCACGAACCCCGCGCCGGCGAACGCTTCGGGATGGTGCTGCATGATCCACCCGGCGCCGAACGCCGCGCCGGCTTCCTCGTCGGCCGTGGCCATGAAGATCACGTCGCGGTCGAGCGGCGCCTTGCTGCGGTGCAGCGCCAGGAACGCCTCGAGCTCCACGATGCCGAGCGTCTTGGTGTCGAGCGTGCCGCGGCCCCAGAGGTAGCCGTCCTTCACGGTGGCGGCGAAGGGATCCACGCTCCAGTACTTGGGATCGGCGGGCACCACGTCCATGTGGCTGAGCAGCACCAGCGCCGGCTGCGGGCCGCCCTTGAGCCGCGCCCAGACGTTGCCGCGGCCCGGCGCCGACGACGCGGTGTCGAACGGAATGCCCTCGGCCGTGAAGATCCGGGCGAAGAACTTCATGGTCTGGTCTTCGTTGCCCGGCGGATTGGTGGTGTTGATGCGGATGTACTGCTCGATGCGCGACACCGCTTCGTCCTGCAGCTTGGCCATATCCACGCCCTGCTGCGCGCGGAGCGTGAGCGGCGTGGCCGTGAACAGCGTGAGCGCGCACAGCGCGACGGAGCACCGCGGCAACCGCACGCGGCGCGTCCAACCTGCGGAATGGAGTGGGGTCATGGTCCGGATATGCTGCCCGTTCCGCGGACCCGGCGCAAGTGGAACGCCCCTACCGGCGGCGGCGGGCTTCCTTGGCCTTGGCGCGGGCCCGCTCGTCGGCCTTGCGGCTGCGGATGGCGGCGATGCGGTCGGCGAGCGGGACTTCGAGCTTGCCCTCGGCGCGCGCCTTGTAG
>Ga0307373_10011113_pt1 | contig 13103 bp, 9 predicted proteins | sample OX2MG_FD_202534 | JGI IMG/M metagenome (GOLD analysis project Ga0307373, IMG submission 202534) | Soil microbial communities from Risofladan, Vaasa, Finland - OX-2 | ecosystem: Environmental > Terrestrial > Soil > Coastal area > Acid sulfate soil | place: Finland: Risofladan, Vaasa | collected... | reverse complement strand
CGGGCCTGGAGAGCCTTGACGGCCTCATCGCCCACGTCCTGGCTGCCGCTGGCGGCGTATTCCGAGCAGCGCACGTCCCCGCCGACATAGATGGAGAACTCATCGATGCAGGCCGGAATGTCCTGGTGGGACACGGCAAACATGGTGGCGTACACAGGATGCGAGTGGATGACCGAGCCGATGTCCTCGAAGGCGCGATAACAGGCGGTGTGTAACAGCTTCTCGGACGAGGCGGAGCGTCCTTCCTTGGCCGAGACGGCCTCCCCGTCGAGGTCGATCACCACCAGATCGTCCAGTGCCATCTCCTCATAGGAGACCGACGACGGCGTGATCACCACCGTGCCGTCCTCCTGGCGGGCAGAAATGTTGCCCGCCGTTCCCTCCACCAGGCCGCGGTGCAACATGTCCTTGGCCGCGGCCAGAACAGCGGCGGGAGCATCCTCCACGAATTTCACAACACCTCCGGGTTGGCTACATAGCTCGGCTTGTCCCCGGCCAGAATCTTCTCGAGATCATCGGCCACCATGGTGGCCTGGCGGGCTTCGGTGTCGTAGGTGGCCCCGCCGATGTGCGGCGTGAGCACCACGTTGCCCATGGAACACAGCGGATGGTCGGGGGCCAGGTTCTCCCCGACGAAGTGGTCCAGCCCCGCGCCGCCGATGTGGCCCGACTCCAAGGCGCCCACCAGGGCGTCGGTGTCGTGCAGATCGGCCCGGGCGGTGTTGACGAACAACACCCCCTCCTTCATCCGGGCGAACTGCTCGGCGCCGATCATCCCCCTGGTCTCCTCGGTGACCGGGGCGTGCATGGACACCACGTCGGAACGGGCGAAGAGCTCTTCCAGGGACACGTCCGCCTCGGAGTTGTAAGGGTCATAAGCGATGACCTGCATGCCCAGACCCTGCAGGCGCCAGCGCAGGGCCCGGGCCACCGCCCCCAGCCCGATCAGCCCGGTCGTGCGCCCGGCCAGCTCCCAGGCCCGGAAGCGCTGGTAGGGGATGGTGCCGCCCTTGTATGTGTCCCCCGCCCGCACTTCATCATCGGCGCGCACCACGTGGCGGGCCACGGCAAAGAGCAAAGCGACACCGATCTCGGCCACGGCATCTGCGTTGCGCCCCGGGCAGTGCACCACCGGGACCCCGGCGGCGGTGGCGGCCGCCAGGTCGACGTTGTTTGGATCCCCCCGGGTCACCGCCAGCAGGCGCAGCGGCGGATCCAGTTCGAACACCGGGCCTTTGCACGAGTCCGATTCGACTATGACCACTTCGGCCCTGTCGGCCCTTATGCGCTCGGCCAACTCGGCGGAGGAGTACATGCGCAGGGGCTGCTGGTCGATCCAGGGCTCGTAGGCCACCACGTCGAGGTGGCGGCGGATGCGTTCCATCCCCTCACCCCTCAGCGGCGCGGTGATGAGCGCACGGGGTCGATCCGGGGGGTTCACCGGGGACATGATGGCCTACTGTGACGCTCGTGTCATGTTCGGGGACGGGACCATGACGGTCACGGCCGGGGTGGACATCGGCACCACGTCGGTAAAGGCCGTGGCCGTGGATGACCACGGCCGGGTGGTGGGCCGCGCCCGCATTCCCCATCGGGTGGTCGTCCCCCAGCCGGACCGCCTCGAGCACGACGCCAACCAGGCCTGGAGGCGGGGTCCGCGCCGAGCCCTGGCCGCGCTGGCGCCGACCCATGTCGATGCGCTGGCCGTCTGTTCGATGGTCCCCTCCCTCACCGCCGTGGACCGGGCCGGACGGGCCATCGCCCCTGGCCTGCTCTACGGGGACAGCCGGGGAATGACCGATCTGGCCCATCTGGGCCCTGGGGGTGACGGCTCGATCATCCCCATGCTGCGGTGGATGTCGGAGTCGGCGCCGGACGCCCACGGCTACTGGCCGGCCACCGCCGTCGCCAGCCGGGCCCTGGGGGGAGAGGCGGTCGTGGATTATGGAGTGGCCTTTACCGCCTCTCCGATGTTCGGTCCCGACGGCTGGGACGCGGCGGTGGGGGCGACCTGCGGTGCCCGCCCCGACCAGATGCCCGGCGTGGAGGCGCCCGGCGCCGCCATAGGCCGGGTGGACCGATCCGGGCCGGTCATCGCCACGGGTTCAGTGGACGGCCTCTGTGAACAGCTGGTGGCCGGAGCCATCCAACCTGGTGACGTCCATGTCATCTGCGGTACCACCCTCATCGTGTGGGCCGTCCTGCCGGAGTGGAAGGAGATCCCGGGGATTTGGAGCATCCCCCACCCGGACATGAAGACGATGCTGGCCGGCGGGGCCAGCAACGCCGGCGGGCTCTTCCTCGACTGGGCCGGCCGGGTCATAGCCCGGTCCCGCCCCGATGCCCGTTACGACGTGGCCAACGTGCCGGTCTGGGTCCCTTACATCCGCGGTGAGCGGGTCCCCCACCACGATCCGTCCCTTCGGGCGTCCCTGCACGGTCTCGACCTGACCCACGGACCGGCCGCTCTGCGCCGGGCGGCTTGGGAAGCCTCGGGTTTCGTGGTCCGGCGCCTGGTCGAGCTGGCCGGGGTCACGCCCCGGCGGCTGGTGGCCACCGGAGGGGGCACCCGGATGGCCGGCTGGATGCAGGCCCTGGCCGACACCAACGCCGTGCCCGTCCACGTCAGCGCCGTGCCGGAAACGGCCGCCCTGGGGGCAGCCTTCATGGCCCGCTTGGCCGTGGGGGCCGACACCGACCTGGCCGAGGCGGCCCGGTGGGTGGCCACCGACCACGTGGTGCAGCCGGACGACTCCGGAGCGAGAGCCTCGGCCGAGCGTTTTCGATGCTTTGTGGAACGGTCTGCGCAATGACCATGTCCATGGACTCCGAATCCATCGGCTCTGAATTTGATCGTCTGGAACGATCTGCGCTGTGAGCATCGCCATCAGTCCCGAGCACGTCGAGTTGAGCCGGGCCGTCCGCCGCTTCCTGGAGAACCGCTGTCCCCCGGCAGTGGCCCGGGCCGGCCTGGACGAAGACGCCGGAACCGAGGCCCTGCCTGCGTTCTGGGCGGAGTGGGCTGGCCTGGGCTGGCTCGGCCTGCACCTGCCCGAGAAGTACGGCGGCGGAGGCTTCGGCCTGGCCGAGGTGGCAGTGGTACTCGAAGAGCTGGGCCGGGCCGGTGCCCCCGGCCCCTTCCTGCCCAGCATGGCCGCCGCCGGCCTGATCGCCCTGGGGGCCTCCCCCGCCCTGTCGGCGTCCCTGCTGCCCTCCCTCGCCTCAGGTGAGGCAGCCGGAGCGGTGGCCTTCCCCGCCAACGGCGCCCTCCAGGCCTCTGAAGAGCCCGACCCCGACGGCGTCCTGAGGGTGTCCGGCACGCTCCGCCCGGTGATGGGAGGCGGGCTGGCCGGCTGGCTGGTGGCGCCGGTGAACACGGCCTCGGCCCGCATCTGGTGCGCCATACCGGCCCAGAGCCTCCAGAGAGTGGAGCTGCCCAGTCTGGATCTGACCCGGCGGGGCGCCGAGATGACGGCCGACGGGGCCCGGGTTGCACCCGACGCCCAACTCCTGGGCCTGTCCGACGCTGCCGTCCGGGCCTACCTGGCCGTCCTGGTAGCGGCCGAGGCGGCCGGCGGGGCCGGCTGGTGCGTGGACACCGCCGCCGATTGGGCCCGGGTCCGCCAGCAGTTCGGCCGCCCCATCGGCCAGTTCCAGGGGGTGAAGCACCGCTGCGCCGACATGCTGGTGGCGACGGAGTCGGCCCGGGCGACGGCCTGGGAGGCCGCCGGCGCCATGGACCGGGCCCTCGCCGACGGCGCCCTGAGGGCGGGCGGCGGGGCGGAGGCCCGATTGTCCGCCGACATAGCCGGAGCGGTGGCACCCGAGTCCTTCTTCCGGGTGGCCAAGGACTGCATCCAGGTGCTCGGCGGCATCGGGTTCACATGGGAACACGATGCCCACCGGTACCTTCGCCGGGCCACGTCTCTGCGGGCCCTCATGGGGGGACCGACCCCCTGGCGAGCCCGGGCCGCCGCCGCCGCCGTGGACGGGGTCCGTCGGCATCTGTCCCTCGACCTGCCCCCCGGCGCGGAGCAGTTCCGGGAGGAGGTGCGCGCCGAGGCGGAGGCCATCGCCGGCCGGCCCCGGCCCGAACGCCGCGGCCGGCTGGTGGAGAAGGGCTACCTGGTCCCCCATTGGCCGGCCCCCTGGGGCATCGGGGCGGGAGCGGCCGAACAGCTGGTCATCGAGGAAGAGCTGGCCCGCGTCCATATCCGTCGCCCCGGACTCAACATCGGCGCCTGGGCCGCACCGACCATCGTGGTCCACGGCACGGCCGAGCAGCAGGAGCGGTGGGTCCGCCCCACGCTCATGGGCGAGATCAATTGGTGCCAGCTCTTCTCCGAACCGGGGGCGGGATCGGACCTGGCCGCCCTTTCCACCCGGGCCGAGCCGGCCGAGGGCGGCTGGCTGATCAGCGGCCAGAAGGTGTGGACCTCCATGGCCGCCGAGGCCGACTGGGGCATGCTGCTGGCCCGGACCGACCCCGACGCCGACCGCCACGCCGGGATCACCTGGTTCGCACTGGACATGAAGACCCCCGGCATCGACATCCGCCCCCTGCGGGAGATGACCGGCCTGGCCCTGTTCAACGAGATCTTCCTGGATGACGTCTTCGTCCCCGATGACTGCGTGGTCGGGGGCGTCAACCGGGGCTGGGGCCTGGCCCGCACCACCCTGGCCAACGAGCGGGTGGCCATGGGCTCGGGCGCCTCCTTCGGCGGCGGGCTGGAAGGGCTCCTGGCCCTGGTGGCCGGACAGGTGTCGGCTGGCGCCGACCACCGCGCCGCTGACGCCCCTAGGCGCGGGATCGACCCGGTGACCGCCGACGCCGTCGGGGCCTTGGTAGCCGAGGCCCACACCGTGGCCGTCCTGGGCCAGCGCTCGGCCAGCCGGGCCCTGGGCGGAGCCGAGCCCGGCCCGGAAGCCAGTGTCCGCAAGCTCCTATCGGCCGAACACGACCAACGGACCCAGGAGCTGGGCCTTTCTCTGCTCGGCGCCGACGGCGCCGCCACCGATGGCACCGGGGCCCAGTGGAGCTACGGCTTTCTGGCCAACCGCTGCCTGACCATCGCGGGTGGCACCAGCGAGATCCAGCGCAACGTCATAGCCGAGCGCCTCCTCGGCTTGCCCCGGGACCCCGAACCCCCGGCCGCTAGAACTCCCTCCGGCTACGGGCCGGGGTAGACCCGGCGCAGCTCGGCCAGCAGGTCCTCGGAGCCCTTGAAGGCCGGGGTGTGATCGGCGTCGAGGCGGCCGTAGACGAGTCGGACGAAGGCCTCGGCGGAAAGCTCGAGGTCGGCGGCCCCATCGGCGGCGCCGACGGCCGCTCCGGGGGCGAAGTCGACCCGATCGGCCGACAGGCTGATGGTGAACAGCCGCTCTGGTGCACTGGTGCGGACGGTGACGACCCGCTCGGACCCGGTGGGCTTGGCCGTGAAGCGGGCGATCATCTCCAGCCGGTCGATCACCTGGGCCGCTACCTCATCGGTCAGGCCCATAGAAGCGTCGCCCATGACCTCGATGTCCCAGGTGTGAAGGGCGTGCTCGTTGAGCCTCAGGCCGATGAAGGAGTCGAAGTCGAGGGCTCTGGGGCCCATGGAGACCTTGACCCGGCCCCTCTCGTCCTCGCTCATCCGCTCGGCGATGTCCAGGAAGCGGGCGTCAGTGACCAGGGCGGTGTCGGCCTGATCCCGGGGCGACTTGGCATTCCACTCGTCCCACACGCTCTGGTTGAAGTCCTCCGGCGTATCCCGTCCGGCGGCCACGTCCTCCAACCTGCGGCCCATGATCACGGCCCCCGAGCCGATGTGGGACAGCACGTTGGCGTTGGTCCATTCCGTGTCGTAGGACTGCGCCACCAGGGCGGCGTCGTCCATCTTCACCACCATGTCATGGAGTCGGGACACGGAGGAACTCAAGGCTTTGACGACTTCGCTCATGGATTCCATTATCCCCCTCGGGGGACCCCTTTAGGCCGGGTGCCCCGAATTGGGTCCCGATCAGGTGTGGAAGCGGGCCGGCCTCTTCTCCACGAAGGCGGCCATGGCCTCAGCCAGCTCTCCCGTGGTCGAGCACATGATCTGGGTCCGGTTCTCCAGGTCGATGCCGGCCTGAAGGGAGCCGATCTCCAACTGGCTCCACATGACCTCTTTGGTCATCCACACACCCATGGGGCTGTTGGCGAGGATCTCATCGGCCACCTCCAGGGCGGCGTCGAGGACCTGGCCATCGGGCACCACCCTGCTGACCAGTTGGATGCGCAGGGCCTCATCCGCGGGGATGATCCGCCCGGTCAGCATCAGCTCGAAAGCGGCCGAGGCCCCGATGAGCCGGGGCAGCAGCCAGCTGACGCCGATGTCACAGCCGGAGACGCCCAGGCGGACGAAGGCCACGTTGAAGCGCGCCGACTGGGCGGCCAGCCTGACGTCGGAGGCCAGGGCGAGGGCCAGACCACCGCCGGCGGCAGGCCCGTTGACGGCGGCTATGACCGGCTGGCGCATGGAGCGCAGCTTGGGCACCAGGGAGGCGATGAACTGCTGAGTGGCAAAGCCGGCCTGGGTCGAGCCCAGGTCCTCGGTGCCCGGTATGCGGGCTCCGGACTGCAGATCGAGACCGGCGCAGAAGCCCCGACCGGCCCCGGTCAGGATGACCACCCGCACCGAGCGGTCAGACCGGATGTCATCCAGGGCGGCGTGCAGGTCGGACAGCAGCTCGTGGCTCATGGCGTTGAGCCGGTCGGGCCGGTTGAGGGTGAGCAGGGCGACGCCCGGCTTGGGCTCCTCGCGGGTAACGGTTCCGGACACTGGGCTCTCCTCCGTCCCGCTCAGGGCAGGACCGTCTCGCTATCTCGTCCTGATCTGAGCAACGATCCGGGCACGGCGCCGGTGGCCCGTCCCTCCCTCACCACCGCGGTCCCGTTGACCAGAACGTGTTCCACGCCCTCGGCCCCGGCGTACAGCCGCCAGGCGCCCCCGGGCAGGTCCTCAACGGTCCGCTCCGGGCCGGGGGCCACCCGTTCGGGGTCGAAGAGGACGACGTCGGCCGCCCAGCCCTCGGCCAGCCGGCCCCTCCGGCGCAGCCCGTACAGACGGGCCGGGACATCGGAAAGCTGCTGGACCGCCTCTTCCCAGGAGACGGTCCCGTGGTCCCGGACGCTGGCCAGCAGGGAGGTGCTGTAAACGGCGCCGCACATCATGTCGAGGTGGGCGCCGGCGTCGCTGCCACCCACCACCGTTCGGGGGTCGCGCCAGGATTCGGCCCGCAGCCTCCAGTCCTCCTCGGTGGCCTGGGGCATGGGCGGGCGTAGGCCGGTGCGCAGGCCGTCGGCCACCACGATGTCGAGCAGCACATCGAAGGCGTCGTGCCCTCTCTCCTTGGCGATGTCGCCCACCCGGCGGCCCTCCAGGCCGTCATTGGCGGGACTGAAGGTCTCGAGGATCTCCAACCGGTGCCACCGGGCCAGGTAACCGAGCACCCCGGCCTCGGGAGAGGCCGCCCCTTCGGCCATGCGCCGGCGGACCTCGGGATCGGACAGGGCCCGCAGACGCTCCTCCACGGGCAGGCCGAGGATCGGGCCCCACCCGGGCAGGCCGTCGATGGCCGTCCCGGTGAGGAAGGAGAGGCGGATGCTCATCCCGTAGGGCAGGGTGAGGGCGACCACCCGTCCACCCCGCTCGGCGGCCCGGGTCGATGCCTCCAGCTGCCGGCGCCATCCGTCCGGATCCATCGAGGTGACGGCCAGGACGTTCCAGTTGACCGGGCGCTGGGCCGCCACCGAAAGGGAGGCCATCAGTTCGACCTCCTCATCGTTGAAACCGTTGAGGCACCCGGGCAGGATGAGCTCCAGGGTGGTGCCCTCGTGGTCCCGGATGGCAGAGGCCAGAGCCAACAGCTCGGCCGAGCCGGAGGATCGCGACGGCACCGGGGCGCCGGCGCCGTCGTGGTGGGTGTGGGCCTGCGAGGTGGAAAAGCCGAGGGCGCCGGCCTCAATGGCGGTGTGCAGCTCGGCCACCATGGCCGCCACGTCCTTCTCCCCGGCCGGGGTTCCCTCGCTGGCGGCGTCGCCCATCACCACCCGGCGCAGGGTGGAGTGGCCGACCAGGAAGCCGGCATTCACCCCGATCCGGCCCTCCAGCCGGTCCATCCAGTCCCCGAAGCTGCGCCAGTCCCAGGCGAGGCCTTTCTCCAGGGCCGTCAGGGGCATGCCCTCCACCCGGGCCATCAGCCGCATCAGGTAGTCGGCGTGTTCCGGGCCGGAGGGGGCCAGGCTGAAGCCGCAGTTGCCCCCCAGCACGGTGGTCACCCCGTGCAGCGGGGAGGGGCTGGCCGACGGGTCCCAGGCCAGCTGGGCGTCGTAGTGGGTGTGGAGGTCCACGAAGCCGGGGGCGACCATCAGCCCGATGGCATCGATGGCGGCCCGGGCGGACTCGTCCACCTCCCCGATAGAGACAACCGAGCCGTCCCGGATGCCCACGTCGGCGCGGCGGGCCGGTGCCCCGGTCCCGTCCACCACCGTTCCCCCTTTGATCACCAGATCGAGCACCGGCTCCTCCTCCTCAGCTTTCGATCAGTGGACCACGTCGGACGACAGGGCCGGACAGGACCCGAACCGGGTCAGCAGCTCAGGGCCGTCGGCGCCGACCAGGACGACGTCGGCCTCCAGGGCCCCCCCGGCTTCCGAGCCGGGCGCCGCCGCCCAGGCCTGCACGGCCATGGTCATGCCGGCCGGCAGCTGCACTCCGGCACCGAGGCCGGCGCCCAGCAGGGGTGGCTCCATGCCCAGGCCCACGCCCCAGGCCACCGGCTCCGAACCCGCCCGCTCCCCCGGGCCGAGCAGGTCGGACACCGCTCCCGGGCGGCAGGCGGCCACCCGGGCGTCCCGGAGCGAGCGGGCCCGCCCGGCTACCTCCTTCTGGGCCGCCGACGCCACTCGCCCGCCGGCCCCGTCGGCCCCGCCGGCTCCGCCCCCGCCGCCCCCGCCGGCCCCCACCAGCCAGGTGCGGGACAGGGTGGCCTCATAGCCGGCGTAAATGGCGCCGGCGGTCAGCGCGACCATCTGGCCGGCCTGGGCGGCCCGATCCGAGACCAGCCGGCGAAGGCGGCCCGGCCCCCCCGGCCCCCCGCCCACCGCGGGCATGAGGCACGCAGCCGCCTCGATCGGGGGGGTCGGCAGGCCGAGCCGGGCCAGGGCGGCGGCGTGGACGCCCATCAGCTGGCGCTCGGTCACCCCCGGGCGCAGAGCTTCGACCAGGGCGGCCATGCCCGCCTCGGCGGCGGCGGCCGCCGTGCGCAGGCAGGCCAGCTCATCCACCGTCTTGGTCCCCCGGGCCCCGGCCAGGGCCGGGCCGGCAGCGACCACCTCGGCCCCCGGCGCCACCGAGGTGATCAGTGACCCGGCCCCCGGGCTCCAGCCGTCGGTGCCGATCCGCCCGGCCGAGGCCAGGCCGGGGATGGCGGCCAGGTTGGCGGCTATCCGGGCCGGATTCCATGACAGGCCGAAAAGCTGGTCGTGGCCGATCTCATCCGGCACCCCGTCGTCCCAGGTCGAGAGGAGATGGACCCGGCCGGAGCCGGCCATGACCACGGCGCCAGGGCCGAAGGGGCGTGCGCCCGCCGTCCAGAGCTGGCGGGCGCCGGAGGCGTAGGTGATGTTGGCCGGGCGGCCGAGGACCAGGACGTCCAGGCCGGCCTCGGCCATGGCCTCCAAGAGACGGGCCCGGCGCTCCCGGCGCAGGCGGGCGAAGTCGACCCGGCCCCCCTCGGGCAGAGCGGCGGTGCCCGCTCCGGCCGTGATCACCACGACCTCGACCCGTAGGGGTCGTAGGGATGGTCGGACAGGGCCACCCAGCCGTCGTCGGTCACGGCGAAGATGTCCTCCGACCGGTACCCCCCCTCCCCCTCGTCCCAGATGACCGGCTCCAGGACCAGAACCATCCCTGGCGCCATGACCAGACGGTCATCGAAGGCGTCGCCCAGGTCGGTGCCGATCATCGGCATCTCGGCGCTCTCGGTGCCCAGCCCGTGGGCCAGATAGAAGTGCTCGACCCACGGCCGGGTCCCGCCGTTGGCCTCGATGGCGGCCCGCCCCAGTTCCAGAGCGGTGACCCCCGGTTTGAGGATGTCGAGCACGGCGGCCACGACCTCGTCCCACCGGCGAAATTGTCCCGCCTGGCGCCCTGTCGGCGCGGCCAGGGGGTCAACCAACCAGGTCCGGCCGAAGTCGGAGGCGTACCCGTGCCAATCGATGCCGGTGTCCACCCAGACGACGTCCCCGGCCCGGAGGATGCGGTCGGTGCTGGCGGTGGGGAAGGCGACATCCCCATGCGTCGTCCACGGTCCGTCGGCCAGGCGGTCGGGCATCACCTGCCAGATCGGATCGATGCCGTTGCCGGTGGCGCCCAGGTCGAAGATGGCCTCCAGGAACCAGGCGCTCAGGTCGTTCTGGCGCACCCCCGGGCGCAGCTGCGGTTGGACCCGGGCCATGGCCAACTCGTTGATGTGTTGGGCGGTGCGGATGCAGGCCAGCTCATCCGGGGTCTTCACCAGCCGGGCCGGGCCCAGCAGGCCCGACGCCCCGGTGATCTCATAGGAGCCGAGGGCGGCGGCCAGTGGATGGGGCAACTCGTCCACGGCCAGACGGCTGCCGGAGGGCACCAGCTCGGACACGGCCGCGGCGGCGGCCGCCGCCCCGTCGGGCAGTTCGGGATAGATGGCCGGGTGCAGATGATCCTCGGCCAGCTCGGCCGGGGCGCCATCGGGATAGGGAGTGAACAGATGGGCCTGAGGGTCCCCGCCAACGACCAGGGCCACCGGGCGCAGCAGTCCGGCCCGGCCACTGTCTGCCCCCGGCGCCTCGGCGCCGGTGGCATAGGCGACGGGGTTGGTGCCGAGGAGGAGCAGGGCGTCCACGCCAGAGGACGACATCTGCGCCTGCAGGCGGGCGTGGCGCTCCGTCCGCATCCGGGCCAGGTCAGGGACGTCGGGAAGGACGGCCCCGTCTATAGATTTCGTCACCCCGCCCTCCGAATACGTCGTCGGCGTTATGGTACGGGGAACAGGTCCCCGAGGGCCCGTCGGTCGATCTTGCCCATCGAGTTCCGGGTGAAGGAGTCGACCATCACCCAGCGCTCGGGCACCTTGTAGCGGGCCAGCTCCCGGGCGCAGGCGGCGGCCAGTTCCTCGGTCGTGACGGTGGCCCCGGCCGCCAGCTGCACGGCCGCCGCCACCCTCTGGCCCAGCCGCTCATCGGGCAGGCCGACCACGGCGGCCGCCTCCACCTCGGGCCGGGCGAGCAGAACCCGCTCCACCTCGGCGGGATAGACGTTGGCCCCGCCCCGCAGGATGAGCTGGTTCTTCCGGTCCCGCACCGAGAGGTAGCCGTCTTCATCGACATAACCGATGTCCCCGGTATGGACCACGCCGCCGACCAGCAGTTCGGCCGATGCCTCGGGACGCTGCCAGTAACCGAGAGGCGGCCGGTACACCCCGGCCCACGGGCCCTCCTCCACAGCGGCGAAGCAGATCTCCCCCGCTCCAGCCTGAATGCGCAGGGCCAGGTGGGGAAGGGCCATGCCGCTGGCCCCGGCCCGGTGCGGGTCGGCCCCGCCCGGGATGGGGCGGGGATCGATGGTGACGATGGTCGGGGCTTCGGTCAGGCCATAGGTGTGGGTAAGGGCCAGCCCGAACTTCTCGGCCACCGCTCGCCGGAGCGACTCCGGGCAGTCGGCCCCGCCCACCCACAGCTCGTCCAGCGAGGAGAGGGCCTCGGCCGGGATGGAGTCCTCATGGGCCATGGTGTGCAGAAGGGCCGGGACCCCGTTCCAGGTGGTGACCCGCTCCCGGCGGATCCAGTCGGCCACGCTGGTGGCCTCCACCCGGTCCATCACGATGCAGGTGCCCCCGGCCTGGGCCACCAGCAGGGTGGTCAGCACCAGCATGTTGAGGATGGTGAGGGGTAGGCAGTCCCCCTTGCGCAGGTCCGGGCCGTAGCCCCGGCTGGCCACCACCGCAGCCCCGGGCACGACCAGGTTGTGCTGGCTGTGCACGGCCCCCTTGGGATGGCCCGTGGTCCCGCTGGTGTAGGCGATGGCCGCCGGCGCATGCGGGTCTATCCGGGCGCGCCCGGCGCCGGCACTGGCGCCGGCGGATGCTGATGCGGCGACGGCGTCGCGCCAGGACGGCCCGGCAACGTCCAGCCAGTGGCGCACCCCGGTCAGTTCGGGGCGGAGGAGAGAGAGCTCGTCGAGGGTGACTTGGTCGGCCAGGACCAGGGAGGTGGAGCTGTCGGTGAGGATGAAGGCCTTCTCGGGGGGGGCCAGGGCCCGGTTGATGCCGACCCAGATGGCGCCGATGCGCATGGCCCCGTGGAAGGCGGTGACGACGTCCACGTCGTTGGGCAGGCAGGCGGCCACCCGATCCCCGGGACGGACACCCAGTTCGGTGAGGGCGCCGGCGGCGGCATCGCAGGCCCGGTCCAGTTCGGCGTAGGTCCAGCGGCCGCCGGCCGTCACCAGCGCCTCGCGCTCGGGAGCCTCGGCCAGCACTGGATCCAGCACCTCGCCGACGGTCGCCCCCCGTTGGGGAATCACCATGCCTCGACCCTATGATCCCCGGACCGTGGACTACGACTTCGGGGCGCGGGCCGCTCAACTGCGGGCCCGACTTCGGGAGCTCATCGCCCAGGAGATCCCCGAGGGTTACCTGGGCGCCTTCAGCGAGGACCCCGCCGACCTGGAGATCGCCCAGCGCTTCTGTCACCGCCTAGCCGAGGAGGGGCTGCTGACAGTGGCCTGGCCCGAGGAGTACGGCGGGGCCGGGGGGTCGGTCTGGGAGCAGACGGTGGTCCGGGAGGAGATGTGGGCCCACCACGAGCCCCGGGGGGCCCAGTACATGGGCCTCAACTGGGTCGGCCCGGCGGTCATGGCCTTCGGCACCGACACCCAGAAGGAGCGCTTCCTGCCGCCGATAGCCGAGGGCCGGGTCATCTGGTGCCAGGGCTTCTCCGAGCCCGACGCCGGTTCGGACCTGGCCTCGCTGACCACCCGGGCCGAGCCCGACGGGGACGGCTGGCGCATCAACGGCCAGAAGATCTGGACCTCGTA
>Ga0307373_10011112_pt1 | contig 13104 bp, 12 predicted proteins | sample OX2MG_FD_202534 | JGI IMG/M metagenome (GOLD analysis project Ga0307373, IMG submission 202534) | Soil microbial communities from Risofladan, Vaasa, Finland - OX-2 | ecosystem: Environmental > Terrestrial > Soil > Coastal area > Acid sulfate soil | place: Finland: Risofladan, Vaasa | collected... | reverse complement strand
CGCATTTTCTCTCGCGCGTCGCGATACTTCTCGCGGCTGCTGCCGCCGCGCTTTCCGTGTCCGGATGCTTTCTGGCCGCGGCCCAGATGTACCCGCTTATGATTCAGGGCGCTGAGACCACCGCGTCTGGAATGATTCAGAGCACCGCCAGTATTATGCGGGTTGCGGAGGCCCCTAAGCCCGACGATCCGAATCAGCCCGAAGACGCGATCGGCTCATGCGGCCAGCTCAAGCACGAGCCGCCGGGTGTGATCGAGTTGCGGATGAGCGCGTCCGGTACCCCGGAATATCGCGAACTGCGCCCCGACGCGGGGCTGGAACAGGTGCAATGGAAGCCGATCGCCGATGACGATACCGGAGCCGACGGATGGCGCCCGGCGGTGAACTTCCTCCAGATGAAATTCAATCCTCCGCTTGCACCCGAGGTTCCGCCCGCCGCGAGCGTCTATATGGCGTACGCTCCGGAGAAAAACGAATCGTGGTCGCAGCAGGACCATCGCGTGTCGCTCAGCACCTTCTTTGGCCCGCCGACCGGCAGCTTCAATTGGAACGACAAGCCGTACGAGTATGTGCTGGTTAAAACGGTGCCGTGCTTTCCGCTCCCGCAGTAGGACGTTCGCGAGCCTCGATTTAAAATAGGCCACGGTCAAAGTTGACTATGGTCATTTTTCTATGGTACCTCCGATCAAATCGCAACGCTGACGCCGCGCGCGACGCTGATTCGGCTCTCGGAGGGTATCCTGATGTTTGTCAAAAGTTGCTGGTATGCCGCTGGATGGAGCAGAGACTTTGCACCGGAGCAGCTCGCGCCCGTCACAATGCTGAATGAACCGATCGTGATCTTTCGCACCGGCGACGGCACTCCCGTCGCCCTGCAGGATCGATGCTGTCATCGCTTTGCGCCGCTCTCGATGGGACGCCTCGAAGGCGACGATCTCCGCTGCATGTATCACGGACTCAAGTTCGCGCCGTCGGGCAAGTGCATCCAGATTCCGGGACAGTCGAAGGTTCCGCCTCAGGCATGCGTTCGCCCGTTTCCGATCGTGGACAAATACTCAGTCGCGTGGATCTGGATGGGCGATCCGCAAGCCTGCGACGAATCGATGATCGCAGACTTCGTCGGCGTTGACGATCCGCGACGGGCGATGAAGCCCGGCCGGATGGACTATAACGCGAACTACATTTTAATTAACGACAACCTGCTCGACTTTTCGCATATCCCGTTCCTGCATCGTAACAGCCTCGGCGCCACGCTCACGCCCGAAGGCGTCTCGCGCCCCGTCATTACCCGGATGCCGCGCGGAGTAAGGGTGCAAAACTGGATCAGCAGCGGGCCATCTCAGATGATGCTTTCGACCAGCAAGACGCGCACCGACATTTGGCAGACCTACGATTTTGTGGTTCCCGGCATCTTTCTGTTGGGCGCCGATTTCTATCCGGAAGGCACCGCGCGAATGTTTCCTGACGGTGAGCCGCGCGAGGTCGAGCCGCTTCATCGCCAATTCACCTGCCAGGCCGTGACTCCGCTAACCAACGATCGCGCGTGCTATATTTTCGCATACGGGCCGTGGACGAAGGAGGAGGAGCTCATGGACTTGTTTTATGATCTGGGACTCAAAGCCTTCAACGAGGACCGCACGATGATCGAAGCGCAGCAGCGGAATATCAATCATGCGCCCGATTCCAAGATGGTGACGATCGCGATCGACAGCGGGGTCGCGCAGTTTCACCGCATGATGGACGATCTGATCCGCGCCGAATCAGGCCACCCGGTTGTGGATGCGCCGGCGTCGTGAAGCGTGCCGCCGCGACATTGCGCGAAGTCGGCCGCGCCGAGCGTAACAAGCAGGACAAGCGCGCGCGCCTGATCTGCGCGGCGCGGAAGCTCTTTTCGGCCAAGGGATTCGAGGCGACCACCACCGGCGAGATCGCGGCGCTGGCCGACGTCGGCAAGGGCACGCTGTTCTTTCACGCCAGCTCAAAGGAACAACTGCTGGTGATGGTATTCCAGGAAGATTTCGGGCGCGCGATCGATCGCGCCTTCGCGACCGCGCCCAAGTCCGGTTTTCTCACTCAGGCGATGCATGTGTTTGACGCGATGCTGGCGCAGAATCGCCGCGACCTGGAGCTCGCAAGGATCTTCGCCCGCGAGCTCGCGTTCGTGCGCGACTGCCGCCACGGCGTCGATGCGGTGATGGCGAGCTACTTCACCAAGATGCAGGATCTGATCGAACGCGCGCAGGGCCGCGGCGAAATCACGCCGAGCGCCGATCCGGCGCTGCTTGGCTTTAACCTGTTCGCGCTCTACTTCTCGTTTATGGTCATATGGCTGGGTGGCGGCGCGCCGTCGCCAGGTGGACAACGTCCATCGCTCCGGCAGATGATCGAAATGCAACTCGCCGGACTCGGCAATGAACGCAAGCGAACGCAGGACGGCAGGCAGGAGAAAAGGAAATGAGCGTACTCGATGGACCGCGCCAGGAATGGCGCCGCGTGTTGCATGAGGGACAGCCAAAATGGGTGCGGCCCGAGCACGACCGCCTGATTCTGGGTGACGGCCGTATCATCGCCGAGGCCGAGGCGACATATCTGCCGCCCTGCGATCCGAGCAAGATTCTGTGCATCCATCTGAACTACGAATCGCGGCGGGTGGAATTCCGCGCGCCCGCGATCGAAACCCCGACCTATTTCCAGAAGCCCGTCACCGCGCTGAACTCGCATCGCGGCTCGCTCTGCCGTCCGCTCGGCGCCAAGTACCTCAACTACGAGGGTGAAATAGCGGTGATTATCGGCAAGCCGATGCGCAACGTCGGCCGCACCGAGGCGTGGGACTATATCGCGGGCTTCGCGCCCGCCAACGACGTCGGATGCCAGGACTTTCGCGGCACCGACGCCGGTTCGATGCTGCGGGTCAAGGGACAGGACGGTTTCTGCCCGATCGGTCCCGGAATAGTCAGTGGCGTCGATGTACGCAAATCATCAGTACATACTTATATCAATGGGAATATAGTTCAGGACGGTCCGGTGTCGGAAATGCTATTTCCAATTGACTATATACTCGCCGACCTGTGCCGATATATCACCCTGCTTCCCGGCGACGTGATTCTTTCCGGCACGCCGAAAAACTCGCGCCCTATGAACATCGGCGATTTGGTCGAAGTCGAAGTCACCGGACTCGGACGGCTCGCAAATCGCGTGGTCGAGGCGCCCGCTCCCGCGCATCAAGTGGGCCATCTGGGCAGCGATACCGCTGACGTAAGACGTGTCGCCTTGGGCTCGGACTCGCGGCGGAGCGAAGACTGATGAACGGCGCGGAGAGCCTGATTCGCACTGCGGTCGCCGCCGGCGTAACCGTGTGCTTCGCTAATCCTGGAACTACGGAAATGCCGCTGGTCGCCGCGCTCGATTCCGCGCCCGGAATGCGCGCGGTGTTGGCGCTGTTCGAGGGCGTATGCACCGGAGCCGCCGACGGATACGCGCGCATGAGCGGCAAGCCCGCCATGACACTGGTGCATCTCGGGCCAGGCCTCGCCAACGGACTGGCTAATCTGCATAACGCGCGGCGCGCTAATACTCCGGTGGTGAATGTGGTCGGCGATCACGCCACTTGGCACGCGTTCGCCGACGCTCCGCTCGCAAGCGATATCGTGTCGCTCGCCTCGCCGATGTCCGGATGGGTGCGAGCGTGCAAATCCGCGCTGGCGCTCGGCGGCGACATGGCCGACGCGATCGCGGCGTCGCTCAAGCCGCCGGGCCAGGTCGCGACGCTGATCGTTCCCTCCGATTGCCAGTGGGATCCGGCCCCGAGCGCAGCGACGCCGCGAGTTCCCGTCCAGCGCGCGGCGGTTGCCGGACAGACAGTCGAGCGCGTTGCGGAATTTCTGCGGCGCAAACGCCCGCTCACGATTCTGCTTGGCGGTGCTGCCCTGTCCGAGAAGGGGTTGCGGGCGGCGGCGCGAGTCGCCGCGGCCAGCGGATGTAAGTTGATGGTCGAAACCTTCGCCGCGCGAATCGAACGCGGCGCGGGAATTCCGTCGCCAGAGCGGCTACCGTATTTTCCCGAGCAGGCGATCAAGGCGCTGACCGGAAACGAATTTATCGTGTTGGCGGGCGCGAAGGATCCGGTCGCCTTCTTCGGCTATCAGGGAATTCCGAGCCGCCTCGTCCCCGAAGGTTGCGCACTCGAGACACTCGCGCGGCCCGAGGAAGATATCGTTGGCGCGCTCGACGAACTCGCGCGCGTGCTCGGCGCGCCCGTCGAGGCTCCGGTGCCCGCGGCAAAACGTCCCGCCGTGCCGAGCGGGAAACTCGATCCCGCGAGCCTGGGCGCCGCGCTCGCCGCGCTTCAGCCCGAGGGCGCGATCATCGTCGACGAAAGCGCGACGTCGGGCGGTCCATACGGCGCGATGGCTGCCGGCGCGGGTCCTCATACCTGTCTCGCGCTCACCGGAGGTGCGATAGGGCAGGGCTTTCCGACCGCGACCGGCGCTGCGATTGCCTGCCCCAATCGGCGCGTAATCGCTCTGCAAGCCGACGGCAGCGGGATGTACACGGTTCAGGCGCTGTGGACGCAGGCGCGCGAGCAATTGAACGTCACCACGATCGTCTGTTCGAATCGAGCCTACCGGATTTTGCAGATCGAAGCCGCGCGCGCGGGCAATACCGAGCCGGGACGCCAGGCGCGCAGTTTGACCGAGCTTCATCCGCCGGAAATCCGCTGGACCGATCTCGCGCGCGGACTCGGAGTGCCGGGTGTGCGCGCCGACACCGCCGATGATCTGGTTAAGCATCTCGAACGCGCGCTCAAGGAACCGGGGCCAAGCCTGATCGAAGCGATACTCTAATCGTCGCGCCGGCTGGTGCTTTACTGGTCGCGTGCTACTATCCTCTGCGCGCGAGCTTTTGCTCGCGCGGAGAGCGGCATGACAAGTCGGGAACGGCAGGGATGGATCATCGTCGGCGCGATTTTCGTGACGATGTTTTTCATCTGGGGCGGAATCAATTGCGGCGCGGTGTTCTTTGTCCCGGTGCTCAAAACCTTCGGATGGACCCGCGCGAAGCTCTCGGTCGCGGTTTCAATCGGATGGATCACCGGCGGCGCGGCGGGACCGCTCATCGGCCTTATCGCTGACCGCGTAAATCCCAAAAAAATGATGATCGTCGGCGCCACGATCACGGGCCTGTTGTGGCTCGGGCTTAGCCGCGCGACCACCTTCTCCGAGTTTCTTGCAATCAACGGGCTATTCGGAATCTGCGTCGGCGCTTCGACCTCGATTCCCACCACGCTGATAATCGCCGGATGGTTCCAGGCGCGGCGCGGACTTGCGATGGGGATCGCGTTTTCCGGCGCGACGCTCGGCGGCGCCGCGATGACGATGGTCGCCTCCTACGCGATTCAGGCGCGCGGATGGCGCTTCGGATACTTGGTGCTTGCGCTTCCGATCCTGCTGGTCGTCGTCCCGGCGATTCTGATTTTCATTCAGACCACCAAATCCGCCGACGCGCGCAACACCGCCCGCGGACGTGGCGATGCCGATTCGCGCGCGCGTGCCGCCGCACCTGCGATGGTTCTGCCTGGACTGGAACTCGCGCAGGCGCGCCGCACGCGCTCGTTCTGGCTGATTTGCCTGGTGCAGGCGCTGGCGGGATTGACCACAGGGATGGGTGCGCACTTTATCGCGTACCTGACTGGAATCGGCTACACGCCCACGCTCGCCGCGAGCGCGGTGAGCCTGTACTTGATCGGAACGACCGCGGGCACGCTTCTCGGCGGTCCGCTTGCCGACCGCGCGGGCGCACGCACCGCAATCGTCATCACGTTCGCGGGCGCGGCCACCGGGATGCTCGGACTGCTGGGCGCGTCGCACGTGCTGGCGCTCGGACTCAATATCGTAGCGGGAGGATTTGCGGCGGGAGCCTTCGCGGTGCAAATGCCGCTGGTGATGATTGAATCGCTTGGGGTCAAGCGCTTGGGCTCGATGCTTGGAATCACTGGAGTGTTTTACACCTTCGGCGCATTCGCCAGTCCGATTGCGACCGGAAGAATTTTCGACGTCACAGGGAGCTACGCCATCGCGATCACTGCGTTCATGGTGATGCTGTTGATGTGTGCGATCGCGATGCTGTGGGTGCGGCCGCTCGAGCGCGAGCAGGAGCAATTCGCGCCATCCGCGCAGTCGGTCGCCGTGTAAGCGCGCCGATCACGCGCGCTGGCGGGCAACGTACAACCCGCGCCCCATCAGGCCTTCGGACTCGTAGGTAACTTCCATCGCTGCGGCGTCGAAAGCCGCGGTCATCTCTTCGCGGGTGAAGAGCGCGAGCTCCATCCGTTCGTTGAAATGTTCGATACCGCGAACGCTGCCGCGCAGATAGTGCAGTTGCAGCACCGACAGATTTCCTTCCTGACCGCTGTGACTCATCCTGCACACCAAACCGTCGGAAAGTTTTCCGCTATGGATAAACTGCCCGCCCGATTGCCATGCGTCGGGAGTCAGCCACGGCTCGATGATCAGGACGCCGCACGGACGCACGTGCCGCGCCATCGCGGCGACGGCGCTGTTCAATCGAAGGGTGGTGCCGACGTAACCGATCGCGCTGAACAGGCAGGTGACGGCGTCATAGTCGCGGCCGAGGTCGAAGCCGGTCATGTCGGTGCAGGAATAGATTCCCGCGGGATTCTTAAGTCGCGCGGCGCGCAGGTAATCCTCGTTCTGATCGACCCCGTCAACCGCGAAGTGATTTTTCAGGAATTGCGAATGCGCTCCGGTGCCGCACGCTACATCGAGGAGCGTGCGCGCGTCCGGGACCGCGCCGTCGATCACGCCGCGCAGAAGTTCGCATTCACGCGCGTAGTTTTTGAAATGATAGATCGCGTCGTAGAGCTCGGCGCTGTCCAGAAAACCGCGGGACTGAAATCCCGCGCTCATCAGTAACGGTTCATTCGGGCCAGCCGGTCGGCGTGAAAATTCGCGTCGCCGAACAGTTCCTGTCCGACGCGCGCCCGCTTCATGAACAACCCGATATCGAATTCGTCGGTCATCCCGATTCCGCCGTGCATCTGCACGCCTTCCTGTACCGCGAGCGTCGCGGTGGCGCCGGCTTTCGCCTTGGCGACCGAGACGATCGCGCCGGCTGTGCCGAACGATTCGTCGAGAGTCTGCAAGGCCTTCAAGACCACCGCATGGGTCAGTTCGAGATCGCAGTAGAGCACGGCGGCGCGATGCTGCAATGCCTGGAATTGTCCGATTACTTTGCCGAACTGTTTGCGCTCTTTCAGGTAGTTGACGGTGATCGCGAAGGCCTGGTCGGCGAGTCCTGAAAGCTCGGCCGCAATTGCGGCGCGGCCCGCGTTGAGCGCGTCGTCGAGCGGCTTCCATCCAGCGTCGATTTCGCCCAAAACTGCGTCGGCGCCGACGCTCACCTTGTTGAACCGAATGCGCGCGGCGTTGTGGCTATCGACCGTCTCGGTGCGCTCGGCGCTGACACCATTTGTTTTCGAGTCAACGAGGAACAGCGTAATTCCCTTGCGCTCACCTGAGGCCCCCGCGGTACGCGCCGCGACGATCAGCAGATCGGCGACGTGGCCGTCGAGGACGAAGATCTTTTCGCCGTCGAGAATGATGTTATTTCCCGAGCGGCTGGCCTTCAGTGCGATTTTTTCGGGGCGATGCTTTGCGGTCTCATCGACGGCGAGCGTCGCGATCAGATCGCCGCTGACGATACGCGGCAGATAGGCGCGCTTTTGCTTTTCGTTTCCGGCGTGGGTGATCGCACTCGCGGCCACGACCGCGGTCGAGAGAAACGGCGACGGAGTGAGATTGCGCCCGAGTTCTTCCATCACGATTCCGGCTTCCACATGGCCCAGAGCCAGACCGCCGTAATCGGCAGGCACCAGAATTCCCGACAGCCCCATCGCGACCATTTCTTTCCACAGCTCGCGCGAGAATCCGGTCTTATCGCGAGTGTCGCGGAGCTGGCGTAGATGCGCGACGGGAGCGTTTTTGGAAAGAAAACCGCGCGTGTTGTCGCGCAGCATCGTTTGTTCGTCGTTTAAGACTAGTGACATTTCAGCGATTCCGATTGCGATCGATATTCGTGCGGTTGCAGTCCCCGGTCAGGCGTCGGGCAGACCGAGGATACGCTTGGCGATGATGTTCAGCTGGACTTCGCTGGTGCCGCCTTCGATTGAATTTGCCTTCGAGCGCAGCCATGCGCGCGCGGTGGCGCCGTTGTGCGAGCGTTCGCCTTCCCATTCGAGAGCGTTTGCGCCGCCCGCCGACATTACCAGCTCGAGCCGCCGCTTGTTGAGCTCGGTGCCGTAGTACTTGAGCAGCGACGACACGGCGGGATGCGCCTGTCCGGCCTTCGCGAGATCGCCGACGCGCTCCATCGTGAGGCGAAACGCCCATGCATCGATCTCGAACGCCGCGATCTGGCTGCGCAGAACAGGGTCGGCGAGCATCCCGTTTTCCACTCCGACGGTCTCTCCCGCGATCTGGCCGAGCGAGCGAGTCTCGGAAGTCTGGCCCATGCCGCCGATCATGTCGCGCTCGTGGGTCAGCAGGTACTTCGCGATCTCCCAGCCTTTGTTCAGCTTGCCGATGAGGTTCGCTTTCGGCACCAGCACGTCGTCGAAGAAGGTTTGGCAAAATGGCGACGCGCCGGAGATCAGCGTGATCGGTTTGGTCGAGACGCCGGCGCTCTCCATGTCGAAGAGGATGAAGCTGATTCCTTCATGCTTGGGTGCTGCCGGATCGGTGCGCACCAGGCAGAAGATCCAGTCGGCCTTGTCGGCGTACGAGGTCCAGATTTTCGAGCCGTTGATAACGTAATGATCGCCTTTGTCTTCGGCGCGGGTTTGAAGCGACGCGAGATCGGAGCCGGAGCCAGGCTCGGAATAGCCCTGACACCATCGGATTTCGCCGCGCGCGATTTTCGGCAGATGCTCGCGCTTCTGTTCTTCGGAGCCGTACTTGAGCAGCGCGGGTCCGAGCATCCAGATCCCGAAGCTATCGAGCGGAGAGCGGCATCCGAGCGCGCGCATCTCCTGGCGCAAGACTTTGGTTTCGTCGCGGGAGAGGCCGCCGCCGCCAAACTCGCGCGGCCATTCGGGAACGGTCCATCCTTTGGAGGCCATCCGCTCCAGCCATAGGCGCTGCGCGTCGGATTTGAATTTCCATCCGCGGCCGCCCCAGCAGGTATCGTCTTCGGACTGCAAGGGTTTGCGCATCTCGGGCGGGCAGTTGGATTCGAGCCACGCGCGAGTCTCTTTTCGGAATGATTCTATATCGCTCATAGCAACACTAACGCCTATTAGGTTGGCGGTCAGGATTCAAGGTTTGCCGAGCGACGAGATGAAGTCCTGCGGCGGCGCAAGTGGCTGCGTTACAGGATTCCCAACTCCTTCAGCGGGCCGCGGTCGGCTACCGGGGTTCGGCTGGTGCCGGACTGGAGCTTGACTGAGCCGGGCGTGCGCTCGAAGGCGTCGGGTAGATCGATCTCGCGGGCATATTCGCGCAGCGCCGGGACCACTTCCTGCGCGATCAGGCGCATGCTCGTTTGGCGATCCTCATTCTTCACCGGGCCTTGCACGCTGAAAATAATCAGAGCGCCGGGGCGCAGCACGTTCAGGATCGTCTTGAATTTCGGTATGACCGTCTTGGGACTGCCGATCACTATCGTCAGCGATTTCTGGGCTTTCTGAAGTCCGGCCGCGAGCTTGCGGCGGACCTCGTCGTAATCGACCGGCGCTGATTCCTCGTTGTGGCCGCGCAGCTTGTCGCCGCTGACCCCGAGCCAGCTTCCCTGCGGCTGCTTGGCCAGTCGGCGGGTGGCTTCCTTGGAATTGTAGCCGGGCGGAAGCGTGTGCTCGGTGCGTGAGAAGGCGTTCTGGCCGCCGCCGAAGACGAAGCCGCGGCCGAGATCTTGCGCGCGCTCGTCGGTCTCGGCGACGAAGGTCGGAATCACGTAGCCGAAATTTTCGGGTCCGGCCTGGTAGCCCTGCTTGCGCGCCTCGTCCGCATAGAAATCCCACAGGTCGGCAGTGGGTCCGAGCGCGGTGCCGAGGCCGATATAGGGGTAGCGATGCTCGGCGCACCATTTCGCGGTCTCGGGGCTGATCACGCCGGGAATCCAGAATGGAGGATGCGGCTTCTGATAGGGCAGCGCCCACGGATTTACGTGGCGATAATGAAAATGCTTGCCCTCGTAGCGCCACGGACCGGGCCGGGTCCATGCCTGGACGATAAAATCGTGCGCTTCGTTGAACAGCTCGCGGTTGTAGGCCGGGTTGGCGTTGTTGAAGAACTGCTCCGAGCCCGCGCCGCGAACCCATCCGGTGATCATCCGGCCGCGCGAGATCAGATCGATCTCGGCCAGCTCCTCGGCCATCCGCAGCGGATGCTTGATCACCGGGAGCGGATTGCCAATCAGGCAAATCTTCACGCGCTTGGTGATTCGCGCGAGGATCGCGGCTTCGACGTTCATCACGCTGCCCATGCAGAACGGGTTGCCGTGATGCTCATTGAGCGCGACGATATCGTAGCCAAGTTCCTCGGCGTAGCAATTCTCGTCGAGGTAGTAATTGTAGTCGGTCGAGGCCTGCTCGCGATCGAAATACTTGTTCGAGACGGCGAAATAGGCCTCATTTTTCAGAATCGCGTCTTCGGGAACCCACCTGGCCGGACGTTCGGTGAAATACCCTATCTTCATAATCGCTGCTCCATTCGCCGATGACTATGCGGCCAGGAATCGAGTGACTATGCGCTCGAACTCGACTGAGTTTTCGATTTCCGGCCGATGTCCCGCGCCCGCGACCGGCGCGACTTGCGCGCCGGCAATCGCGGCGCGGTAGCCGTCGATACATCCCGACGGCACCACCTCGTCGCGCGTCCCGCGGATGAGCATCGTGGGAATTTTCACGCCGCGCAGCAGCTCGGGCAGGCTGGGATTGTGCATGTACGGCTCCCATCCGATCCGTGCGCTTTCGGAACGGGCGTCCTCGAACAGCTCGAACTGTTCGGGAGTCATTTCACCGCCGTAGATTTTCGTGAACTCGGGCGTGCCGGCCGGGTCGGCCACGGTCGCGCGCAGATGACGCCGGATAGTCATAGCGAAGAAGTCCAGGATCTCGCCCGCGGCCGGCTTGATGCCCATCGGCGCGACCAGGATCATCCGCGAAAATATTTTCGGGTCGGCCGCCGCCATCTCGGCCGCGATAAATCCGCCGGCGGAAAATCCGATCACGTCAATCGGATCTAGCCGCATCTCGCGCAGCACCTGCGCGTAGAATCCGCCGAGATCGCGATAGTTGCGAACCCAGTCCAGGCGCGGGGTCTTGCCGTAGCCGGGTTGCAGCGGGATGAGCAGAGTGCGCTCGTGCGCCAGGCTCTCGTTCCACGCGGTCCAGCCCGGATAGCCAAGCTCGTCGTGGAAAATCAGAAGCGGCTTGCCCGCGCCGCCGCGAATAATCGTGAGCGTCGTACCCGCCACGGCATGCTGCGTTTCGGTCGATTCGACCACGTTGTTTCTCCCGTCCCGGCCGGAAGTGTGGCGCGCGAAAGGCGGCGCCGCCCGGTCCAACCAGGTTTGATTTAGCAATATCGATGCGGTGCGCTCAAACGAAATCGGCTGGCGCAGCGGTCCGCGCGCAGTCGCGCAGTCCGCGCAAATCGAGGGAATCGCACTGGCTCAGGCCTGTGCCACTAGGCGGAGCGCGGACCTAAGCGAACAGATCTCCGATCAGCCGGAATGGAAACAAAATAACCGATTCGATTCCGCTGAACAGGGAACTGGTGGTATCGGCGGTCGTGTCGGTAACGGCGTTGGTGGTGTTTTCCGCCTGCTGTGACGCGCACGCGGGGACCAAGGTGAGCGCGCCCAGAATCAGCAGGATTGGAAGTGCACCGGATATCTTTTTCATAATCATCGAACTCCTTTAGTGGCCTTCGCCTATGATAAGCATAAGCGAAAACCAAGGCAGCGTCCGATAATTTGTTTGGCGATCGCGGCGCGCGACGCGGCAAGGCGCGCAATTGTTCCCGTGAGAACGCAGCCGCGATGCGAAACGGACCCGCTATTCTGCCGCCGCCTGGCGGGTGCGCGCCCGGCCCATGCCGGAACTGCGCCGTCCGGAGCGGACGACATGGCGTCGTCCCACTGAACGCATCTGCTTGGTCGGCAGATCATCGGGGGCCAACGAGCTGAGCTGAGAGCGCAGGAAATCCGGGTCAACGCCGAGCACGTCGCATACGTAGGCGAATGAGAACGGCCCCGGCGCCATCGTATGCGCGCGGAACCATCCCTCGACTTCGTCGAACAGCGCGCGCCGCATCCCGTGGGTAGCGCCCGCATGTTTGACGTAGCATCGCACGGCATCTTCGAGCACCGCGTAAACCAGCCGCGTCTCGCCGTCCAGACCGCTGCGCCTGCGGGTCAAATCATAAAATTGAGACGGGACCAGAAAATCGGGCGCGAAACCGACATTCAGCCATGGGTCGGGCCGGTCGCATTCCGCGCGGAGCGGGTCGCGGGACCGCATTGGAAGCGGCTCGCGCTTTTCGATCTGAACGTCCATCGGCTGTCGTCCTCCACAGTACTGCCCGTCAGTCTGAAAGCACTCGAATCGAACGCCATTGAAAGACCGCGTTGCGCAGATAGCGTTGAGTCGCAAGCGCGGACTTTTCTGATTCGAAAGCTATTTCGGACCAGCACGCTCTATGCCAAGTTAATTTTTGAGCATATGAGCCAGTTTCCGTAGAGAAAGCGGGGAGAAACTCCACACCCTGTGGCTTCGATGCGCCACAATTCGTCGCCGCAATGCTGTGTGACACCTTGTGCCTTTCTGCATTCGACGAGCTAGCGCCGCAACTTGATGCATCAGATGCCCGGTTCGAGCGCCAGGTTCCATATTTCCGCAGGCTCGAAGGAACGCAGCGGGGCGAATGGCGGGGCGAAAACTCAATTGGGATGGCACACGTAGGTGTGTCCATTTTTGAAAAAAGAATGTCGCGATTTGGGACGCGACCGCGTTCATGTGTCACCGGCGTGCGTCGCTGATGAATACGTGGCGGCGGTCTAATGTCCGCTACAGCAGTCATATTTTTC